>Ga0315295_10004967_pt1 | contig 11369 bp, 10 predicted proteins | sample YL17G14_0_MG_FD_204453 | JGI IMG/M metagenome (GOLD analysis project Ga0315295, IMG submission 204453) | Sediment microbial communities from Yellowstone Lake, YNP, Wyoming, USA - YL17G14_0 | ecosystem: Environmental > Aquatic > Freshwater > Lake > Sediment | place: USA: Wyoming | collected...
TTTTTACGCATCAGGAAGTCAACGCCCTTAGTGAGGCGGTTAGAAACCTGGCGGCTGCGCTTTACTGCGCTGCTGTAATCCAGCTTCAGGTTATCAAAAGAGAACCCGAATTCTTTACTTCCCCCTCGTAAGAGGTGAGCAATTTCAGCGTTTTTCAATAAAGCCTTGGAAGGAATACAGCCAACGTTCAGGCACACTCCCCCTAACCATTTTTTTTCTAATACGGCTGTTTTTAGGCCGAGCTGTGCAGCGCGGATAGCCGCCACATAACCCCCTGCGCCAGCGCCAATAACAGTCACATCGTAATTGCTCATAATTTATTTATAACCCGTTCTATTATTTCCAAGTATTAATATTTATCATATTTTACCATGTGTAGCGAGCCCCGTACACATGATGGTCTCCTTTTCGTTTATAATTTGTTCTATATGGCTTTGACACGGGGATGTTATAGGGTATGGAGGTTTTATTGAATCAAGCTACTTATCATTTTCCAAAGGGCTTCTATTGGGGGACAGCGACTGCGTCTCATCAAGTCGAAGGTAATAATACCAATAACAACTGGTGGGCCTGGGAGAATGAACCTGGGCGGATTAAACAAGGCCATAAGTCTGGATTGGCTTGCGATTGGTGGGGAGGTCGCTGGCGTGAAGATTTTGACCGGGCAGCCGAGTGCGGACAAAACGCCCACCGGCTCTCGATTGAATGGAGTCGCATACAGCCCACACCAGATCGATGGGATCAGGATGCCCTGGAATTTTACCGGCGTATGCTACGTGGTTTGCGCGACCGTGGTATGACCCCTATGGTCACACTACACCATTTTAGCGATCCCTTATGGCTAACCGAACGGGGTGGTTGGGAGGGAGATAAGATCGTTGAATACTTTTCTGCATTTGTCGAAAAAGCCGTAGATGCATTGAAGGAATATGTAAACCTTTGGTGTACAATCAATGAACCGTTTGCGTATGCGGCTTTTGGCTATATCCTGGGTAGTTTTCCACCTGGTAAACAAAACCTGCAGATTGGCCTCCGAGTGGCTATGAACCAGGTGCGGGCACATGCAGCTGCATACCGGGTTATCCATCGCCTACAGCCGGAAGCCAAAGTGGGTATTGCCATTCATTATCGCGGTTTTCAACCAGCGAAAGCTTGGTCACCATTAGACCGCTTAGCAACTGGGGTACAATCAACTTTCATTAATGACCTTATTCCTTATGCCTTAGAAGATGGTATATTCCGGATTCCTTTACGGAAGAAGCGCATTCCTGAGGCTAGAGGTACTCAGGATTATATTGGGCTAAATTATTATTCAGTTGATAATGTGGCCTTCGACTTGCGCGAATCTGGGACATTATTTGGAAAGCGATTTTATGCCCCAGATGCAGACTTGAGCGATACTGGTTTTATTGCTAATGTACCGGAGGGTTTCTATAAGGCTTTAGAATGGGCAAACCGCTTTAAATTACCCATTATCGTAACTGAAAATGGCATCGAGGACACGGATGACCACATACGTCCGCGCTATATCGCCCAGCATATTCACCAGATGTGGCGCGCTGTGAATTTCAATTGGCCAATAAGGGGATACTTTCATTGGTCCCTGGTGGATAATTTTGAATGGGAGCGCGGTTGGACGCAACGCTTTGGCCTGTGGGAACTCAATGTAGAGACCCAGATCCGCCGAAAACGGCCAAGCGCCGACCTTTACGCTGCGGTTTGCCACGAGAATGGGATTTCTTCTGAGATGGTTGCTAAATATGCCCCTGAGGTTCTGGGAAAGATATTTCCATAGACACTTTTTTAGCCCGGTTGTCAATCCACAGCGCTAAAGTTGCCAATGCTATAGCAGCTAGAATGATCACCGCAGCAGTCTGGTAAATCCCTGTTACCCCTTCTACTAAGGCTGTAGGTGGGACATTGGTGATATCCACACCGGTTGCTAAATTACCTGTTTTAATCAGGGTGGCGGTAAATAATGCACCCATAAGGGGTAAACCCGTTGTCTGTCCTAATGTGCGAGTAAGGGCTAGCAAGCCAGACGCTACCCCCAGCCGTTCAGGCGGAGCGGTGCCCATAACGGCACTATTATTGGGTGATTGGAATATTCCCATTCCCAAACCAAGAGGTATAAGCCGTAACACGATACCCCAGACGTTTGTATCAGACTTTAGAGTGCTGATCGAGCAACATCCCGCCACTATGAATAATAAACCTGCTAGGCTAATCAGGCGTGAGCCGTACCGGTCTGAAAGAGCGCCAGCGATAGGAGCTACCGATCCCATGCAGACCGGAAAAACCATCATGAATAGGCCAACTTGCTCAGTTGAATAACCTTTAACTAGTTCAAGGTAGAAAGGCGTTATGAAATTAGCAGCCAGGACAATGAAAACCAAAAACGCCATTATCAAGTTAAGGCTAAACAGCACGTTGCGGAACATGGTCAGGTCAACCATGGGATGTTTGTTGTGAGTTTCGGCCAGGGTAAATATAACCAGACCGAAGCCTACAGCTGCTAATAGGATTAGAGCAGTTGTAGAATGTAACCCCTGAGCTTGCCAGAGAGTCATGCCAAGAGCGTAACAGATCAGAGTGGCTAGCGTAATAAAAGCGCCGATATAGTCAAAACGCTCACCAGTTTTGTGGGGAGGGAATATTGGTACTACCCGCGCCACTACGAAAGTCGCAATGATGCCGATGGGAACATTGACCAAAAAGATAAAACGCCAACCTACGAATCCGATCAGTATACCGCCAACCGGTGGGCCAAGCGCAATCCCAATTGAGACGATACTACCTGAGATCCCCAAAGCCCGGCCGCGTTCTGAGGAGGGAAATACCTCTGTTATTATGGCGGTACCCAAAGCCGCGGTCATTGCGGCGCCCAAGCCCTGTAAAGCCCGAAAACCGATCAACCATTCCACAGAGGGGGACATACCACAAAGTAACGAGCCAATCGTGAAGATAACCAGGCCGATGTTATACAGCTTTTTCTTGCCAAGTATGTCTCCCAAGCGGCCTACACCCAGCATGAGCGAAGTGAGCATGAGTGTGTAACTTAGCACAACCCACTGGATTGTAGCAAAGTTGGTGTGAAATATTTCCACCAGCGTCGGTAGGGATATATTGACGATGCTCGAATCAATCGTAGCCATGAGTGTACCCAGGCCAATACCGAGCATGGCCCACCATTTATGATTTGATAGGGAGGGTTGATTAGTAGAAGAGCAATCTATCATTAAAATCTATTCAGTGCAGGGATTACTGGCGTGCCAGTGCCGCTCCTTCACGCAGTGCTTTGGCATTAGCAGGTAAAAGGTGCCTATGTCTTTCGGGAAGATGATCTTCAAGCGCTCTTTCGATTGCTTCTAGTGGCAAAACAGGAGAACAAGCCAGGAGGGCACCTAAGGTCACCATGTTTGTCAGCCTGCGGTCGGCGATATCCTCTGCGATTTCATTGGCAGGAATTGACACGACCTTCAGGTCTTTGCGCACTGGTTCCCTATTAATCAATGATGAGTTGGCGATAAACACGCCGCCTGGTTTCAGTAAGGGTTCATACTTGTCAAAAGAGGGTAAGTTCAATGCAATCACATTTCCCGGATGCCGTATGACGGGTGACCCGATTTCTTCATCAGATATGATCACAGTGCAGTTGGCTGTGCCACCGCGCATTTCAGGGCCGTAAGACGGGAACCAGGTCACATGTAGACCGTTGTCCATGGCGGCATAGGCCAGGAGCTGGCCAGCAAATAAGACACCTTGACCACCAAAACCGGCGATAATAATTTCTGTTTGCAACTTGTTATCTCCTTTGTTAATCACGAGGGTTTAATCTTCAAGTTTACCAGTTCAGGCGACACCTTGAAATCACCCAAAGGATAGAACGGCAGCATTTTATCTTCGACCCACTTCATGGCTTCGACCGGGGTCACACCCCAGTTCGTTGGGCAGGTCGAAAGTAATTCGACCATGGAAAGGCCAAGCCCGCGCACCTGGGCTTCAAATGCCAGGCGGATGGCTTGCTTGGCCTTGCGAATATTTTTAGGATCATGCAGGCTGCGTCGCACGATGTAACAGCCTCCTTCCAGCGATGACAACAATTCAGCGACGCGGATCGGGAAACCCATCGTTTCAACATCGCGGCCAGCTGGGGAAGAGGTGGTCTTTTGGCCAGGCAGGGTAGTAGGCGCCATCTGGCCACCGGTCATGCCGTAGTTTGTATTGTTGATGAAGATGACCGTGATATTCTCGCCACGGGCTACTGCATGGATAATCTCACCCATACCAATCGAAGCAAGGTCACCATCGCCCTGGTAAGTAAACACAACCCGGTCGGGCAAGACGCGTTTGATGCCTGTCGCCATGGCTGGAGCGCGCCCGTGAGCAGCTTCGGCATAGTCAAATCCTAAATAGTTGTAAGAAAAAATTGAACAGCCTACAGAGGCTACACCGATGGTTTTTCCAATTAACCCCATTTCCTGCAACACTTCGGCAATGAGACGATGGGCTATTCCGTGAGTGCAGCCTGGACAGTAGTGCGTGACCACATCAAGATAGGAGTTTGGACGCTCATATATAATCATTTCGTTTTCTAAAGGAGCTACCATAGTATTGTTATCCCTCTGATGCTCTGAGCAATTCTAAGCGCCGCAGCCAGCTTTGGCGAGCGTCAAGCTGATTATCAAAAGGTTCCGAGATCATACGCTTGATCTCGGATAGAATTTCTTCTGGCATGGGAACGACACCGCCAAAGCGGGCGAAGAATTCGATGCGCGACCGGCCCTGTGCAGCCAGGCGGACATCATCTAGCATCTGACCAGCGTTCATCTCAACTACCAGTATATTTTCCACCCGTTTCGATAATTCTGCCAGCTCTTTCTGTGGGAAGGGGCTAACAGAAATTGGCCGGAATAGGCCCACGCGGATGCCTTCTGCCCGCGCCGCTCGAACGGCAGAGAGCGCTATCCTTCCAGCCGTACCAAATCCGACCACTACCAGTTCGGCGTCATCCAGATAATATTCTTTGTAACGAACTTCATTCGCTAATATCTTTTGCCAACGCTTCATAAGACGGATATCCACTCCTTCTTGGATATTCGGGTTTAGGTAAATCGAGGTCAGGATTCGGCGTTCGCGTCCATCGCTGCCAGTCACAGCCCAATCAGGGGGCACAAAATCACGCTGCTGGCGCCTAGGGGGTCGCATCTCCGGTAGTTCTGCAGGTTCCATCATCTGGCCGATGCAGCCTTCCGCTAAAATGATAGCGATGGTGCGATACTTTTCTGCCAAATCAAAAGCAAGAACTGTCAAGTCAATGGCTTCCTGGACACTGGAGGGTGCTAGGACAATCGGGTGGTAATCGCCATGACCGCCGCCGTGTACGATTTGATTGTAGTCGGCTTGAGCTGGGGCAATATTGCCTAGGCCGGGGCCGCCGCGTTGTATATCTACCAGCACCATAGGCACTTCTGTCCCGGCGATATAAGACAGACCTTCCATCATCAAGCTAATACCTGGGCTGGAGGAAGAGGTCATGGCACGTGCCCCGGTGCAAGCGGTGCCATATACCATATTGATAGCTCCCAACTCACTTTCGGCTTGCAGGAATGCGCGCCCCAATTCAGGCATGCGCTTAGACATCCATTCGAGCAGCTCTGTCTGAGGCGTGATTGGATATCCAAAGTAGGCTTCCAGGCCGGAGCGAATCGCCGCTTCAGCAATCGCCAGATTTCCTTCGAGTAGTTCTTTTGGCATAATTTTATCTCCTACTATGGATGCTCACCAGCTTTTTCTCGTAAAGCTTCACGATAGACCGTAATCGCCGCCTCGGGGCAGACCAGGGCACAAATAGCGCAGCCTGTACAGCCATCTGCCACCAATTGGGCGGGATGATAACCCTTGGAGTTAAACCGGTCTTGGGCTAACTCGATAACTTTAAGCGAGCAAGCATCAATACAAAGCTCACAGGCTTTGCATTGAATTTCGTCAACTTCTATCCGTCCCTTAACGGGCATCGAGACCTCCTGGGGGAAAATATATGAGCAGAGAAAATTCTACCATAAACCAGGCCGTGATGTTATGTTATAATCCAATACATCCAATCAGCGTGGAATATAGGTCAGAATATTCATAATATATGTTTATAGTATCATCTCAATAAACCGGGGAGCGGGGGTGTGGGGGGGGCTTCGCCCCCCCCACACCCCCATCCTCCCCTACTTTTTGAGAGGATACTGTTTATAAATATATAACCAGGATTGTTTGATTCAGGGAGAAAGTCTATGTCAGACTTTACCATACCACAAATGGATCGTTACCACATTATCGAGCAGCTTGGTGAAGGGGGCATGGCGACGGTATATAAAGCCCATGACGACCGCTTGCAGCGAGAGGTCGCTATCAAATTCATCCGGCGCGGCGCAGTACCCCCGGAGCTTTTAGAGACAGTGCTCAAACGTTTTGAGCGCGAAGCCATGTCTCTGGCAAAGCTCACCCACCCGAATATCGTGCCAGTCATCGACTATGGCGAGCATGATGGGTTACCTTATTTGGTGATGGTGTATTTACAAGGTGGGACATTGAGAACCAAAACGGGCCATCCAATCCTATATTCCCAAGCCGCCCGTTGGCTGGCGCCTATTGCACGGGCGCTCGATTATGCTCACCGGCGCAACTTGATACACCGGGATGTGAAACCCGGCAATATCCTATTTACCGAAGATGGCGAACCCATGCTTACTGATTTCGGAATAGCTAAAATTCTTGATGTGGAGACTTCAACCTCCTTGACTGGAACAGGAGTAGGAATAGGCACTCCCAAGTACATGGCACCAGAGCAGTGGATGGGTAAAGTCCTGCCCCAAACTGACCAGTATTCCCTTGGGGTGGTCTTCTTTGAACTAGTGACCGGCAAGCCACCCTATGATGCTGATTCAACGACAGCCATCCTGATCAAACAAACTACAGAACCGCTACCGCACCCCAAAGAATTTGTACCCGACCTGCCGGATGAAGTTGAACAGGTGCTTTTCAAAGCTCTGGCAAAAGACCCGGCTGAGCGTTATCCAGATATGGGTAGATTTGCTGCGGTCCTGGAAGCATTGAAGGAGCTGAGGAAAGAGGAAGTACAAGAGGAAACTATCATGGCGCCTGGGGCAGGTGTGGAACAACCCCAGACACAGGGACAAGGACAAGTAAGCGAAGAACTAGCGATACTTCCCGTTGCTGATACTGTAACCAAAATAACTCCACCACCTGGAATGAAGGTGGCAGCCAGTACCAGTCTCCCCTCTTCACTTGTGGCCGGGGGTATGGATGGCGAGGGTCCTCGAGTAGATGTTGCACAAGAACGAATCAGCCAACCTCTGACAAGCTCAGCAGAAGATCTGGCTCAACAAGGGCTAACAATTGGGATGCCTTTGTTGTTGGGGGGTATGGCAATCCTGGGTATTTTGGTGGTGGCTATTATTGGAGTGTTCATTTTTGGCTCCAGGCTATTACCACAAAAATCAAGTGAGATTACCACCGAGCAGGCAGTGGTTGCTACTCCAACAATTGTCAAACAAGCAGCGATTGCGACACAATTGCCCCCTGAGACACCTTTCCTGGCTGGAACACCCATCCTGACTGGGACTCCCTTACAAACCGAGGCCCTAACATTAGATATCGGGTCGACTCAAGTTTCCTCTGTGGATAGTATGGATATGGTCTATGTTCCGGCAGGCGACTTTTTGATGGGATCAAACGATGGAGCAGACGATGAGAAACCTCAACAAAAGGTTAACCTGGATGCTTTCTGGATCGATAAAACCGAGGTAATCAATGCAATGTACGCCCGCTGTCTGCAGGCAGGAGCATGCAAATCAACTGCCAGTGGCCGGACCATCCTGTCTGGCTTCGAAAATTATCCCGTGGTTGTGGATAATTGGGAGATGGCGCAAGCATATTGTGAATGGGCAGGCCGGAGATTGCCAACTGAAGTGGAATGGGAGAAAGCAGCCCGGGGCACGGATGGCCGCACTTCTCCATGGGGGGAGGGGATAAAATGTGAAAATGCTAATTACGTAAATTGCACGGGAAAAGTTCAGCCTGTAGGGAGTTACCCAAGCTATGCCAGCCCTTATGGTGCGCTGGACATGGCAGGCAACGTTTGGGAATGGGTGGCAGACTTATATCCTGAATCATCAGAGCACATCATCAAAGGCGGTGATTGGCAGGTGCTTGCCTGGGGTATGCGGTCTGCTCTACGGGGTGGCGGCGGCAATATATGTCAAAAAGGTTCATTCCTGTGGGGTGGTTCCTGGGAATCCCTTGTAGGGCGCGACTGTTCCCGGGCCTGGACATGGGAGTATCGAACTGTCCATGCTACCATCGGTTTTAGATGTGCTATCTCTCCTTAAATATCTCATCCGTAATCCTTCTTTTTTGAGAAGAAGGGTCTTGAGTTTATAGCTTTACACTTTGTCTTTTGGCTGTTAAAATAGTTATAATATATATTTGCTTTTGAAATTCATCTATAAACAAGTGTAGCATTCAGACATTACACGCATGTCCGGAGGTAAGATAATACCCTTATGGACACAGAAATCCCAAAAGAAGAACTCGAAGCCTTCCGTAAATTAGTCCGCACCTATAAAAAGGGGGATAAAGTCATTGTCGAAGGGGAACAAGACACTTTAGGGCTTCTACTCCTGCGTAAGGGAGATGTTGAGGTTTATAAGGAGCTTGGAACACAACGGGAATTAATCTCAACCTTATCCGCGGTTAATTTCTTCGGTGAGATCTCCCTGATTGAAAATCGACCGCGCAGCGCCACAGTTGAAGTAGCCTCAGATGAAGTGATTGTCTATTCTTTCCAATCTCCCGATATGCAAGTGCTGCTTTCCAATCCCAAGTGGGGGCTAATGCTGATCACACGGGTTGTCACTGATCTACAGCAGCGGGGCGACCAACTTATTGATCTCCGCCGGGTGAGCAACCGGGTGTGCGCCGATCTTGAAAGAACACTTAACCAGGTGACAGACCTGCGGGAGTGTTATGATAAGCTCTCAGAGGCAACGATAGAGGTCTTGAGCATCATTACCACCCTCCAGACTGCGCTCCAGAAAACAATCTCCAATACTGATGTCGCTGGTATCAACCAAATCATAGAATATTTAATGCAAACCCGGCTTGAGAAAATAAAGGACAAATTTACCCCGGTGCCAACTGCAACCTGGGAGGAGCTGTATAAGGCAAACATTCTCTCAAAAAACCTTTACCATCGCCTGCAAAAGCCTGGTTAGGAGCAGTTTTCCTGTTCACTGAGTTCTTCCATACGCTGCACAATGCTATAGATTTCCCACTACGCCAATTTTTTCATTGGAGGCGGCGCGGACTGCGCTTTCGTAATGAATCTAAGATAGATTTGTTCATTCATTGTAATGAACAAGGACGCCGATTAACTGAACAAAAAGCCAGCCAGTACCTTGAGATATACCACCTGCAATCCTTATACAAAGATAGCACGGCTGATGATTACCGTGAGAGCCTGTTCTACCTAGAGATGCTGGAGCGCGCCTTGGCTACAGTATTCGACTTGCCAGGCAGAGTAGCGGCTGCTGATATTGGCCCTTCCCACTGGTTCTATGTCCATGTGCTTTACTCCTTGCTAAAATGGGGTCAAAATCCTCCCCCAGGAGGCCGGCAGGTGAGCTTGTCTGGTTATGAAGCGGATGCTTACCGGGTCTACGCCAATTTCCACTCACGTTATGATTATGCCGTGGCTCAAATGCGTAACTTAGAGGGAGTGAACTATATACCCCTGCGTTTTACACCTCAACCAGCCGCTTTTGATCTGGTGACCATGCTCTTTCCATTCGTGTTCCTATCCGACCATCTAGCCTGGGGTCTACCCCGCCACCAATTTACACCAGAAATCCTGTTGACAGATGCCTGGAGCAGTCTGAATCCCGGCGGAGTCCTAGTGATCGTCAACCAGGGAGAGAAGGAACACCAGGTCCAACTCGAGATGTTGGCAGTTCTCAGTATCAGCCCCGTTGCGGCTTTCCGGCATGATTCACTCTTTTACCAATATGACCTTCCCCGTTATGTACTGGTGACACGGCATGAAACGCATTGAGACAAAACCAGATGGGTACCCTCTGGGCAGGCGCGCTTTCGAACATGTGCATTTCCTGGTAGAAGGGATTGGCCCTCGGCCAGCAGGAAGTGAGGCCGAACAGCAGGCGCAGGCCTATGTAGCCGAACAGCTCACTGGATGGGGTTACCAGGTGCAAAAACAGCCTGTGGCTTTTGCCCCCTTGCCGCGTTTTTTCCCCGTGTATCTGATTGGGGGGTTAATAATGGCGATCATACCATGGTTTATCCAAGCATATCCAGGGCTGACGATTTGGTTGCCAGTCTTGCTTGTGACAGTTGCCGCATATGCTCGCTGGGCTATGCTCAGGCGGCGTTGTACTGCACAATCAGTTAATATCATTGCTAACACAAATCCATACCTAGATGTACCCACACTTATCCTGTGCGCCCACCTTGATTCGGCCCGAGCTAGTCCCTTTCGAAATCGCTTAATACGAGGCGTGAATTACTACACGATCTACATTCTACAGCGGATAGCTATTACAGTCACAATTATCTCGGTGTTCAAACTACTTGGTTTCACTCTACCTGGATGGTTCTATATCATTATCGGCATGCTTGGCAGCCTGGCCGGTGGGTGGCTGGCATTCTCGCAAAGTTGGAACCAAATTGCCCATCTTAATATTTATTCTCCCGGGGCGCATGACAATGCTTCCGGGGTGGGGGTACTACTGGCCTTGGCTGAGCATCTTGCAGCACCAAATGCTTATTCTTCACGACAACTACACCTGGGCTTTTTATTTACCGGAGCGGAAGAAACCGGGTTGCACGGCGCAGCTGAATTTGCTAACCAATTGGGGGCGAAAACTGCAACATCAATCCTGTCCCTTGATATGGTTGGGGCAGGTAATATTTTGCACTATATCACCGGTGAGGGTATATTAATGCCAACGCGTACGGACAAGAAACTCAACGCGTATCTCCGGGAGGTTTACCCCGATATTAAGAGCTTATGGCATACCGTTCACAGTGGAGACTTTGCACGTTTTCTACGGGCAGGGATTCCAGCAGCCGCTTTACAAACCTCTGGTTCAATGGAAGCCGAACTTGCTTACCACACGGTGTTTGATACATCAGATGTAATTGATATCCCGGCGCTTGATATTACTGCTAAGGTGATTCTCAAGTTCATAGAGCTAAAAGAAAAATATCTCACCGATGAGACGCAGAGGCAGTAAATTAGCATTAAAATATATATTATGACAACCACGCCTTCCTCGTCACCA
>Ga0315295_10004968_pt1 | contig 11367 bp, 5 predicted proteins | sample YL17G14_0_MG_FD_204453 | JGI IMG/M metagenome (GOLD analysis project Ga0315295, IMG submission 204453) | Sediment microbial communities from Yellowstone Lake, YNP, Wyoming, USA - YL17G14_0 | ecosystem: Environmental > Aquatic > Freshwater > Lake > Sediment | place: USA: Wyoming | collected...
CCGGGCCCCTGGAAGCGCCCGTGGTGGAGCCCCTGCCGGCCCCGCGCCGCCCCGACTGAGTTTGTTGGCCCGGTGGCCGGCGCGGCAGGCTTTATCCCGCTGGCGGCTGGTAGGTGGCAATGAAAATGACATCGCCCAGCCATTTCTTGAAGGCCGGGTTCTTCATGGCGTTCTGGCCGGCCTTGGCAGTACTGACCGTTGATGGATGGCCCAAGCGGGCAGCGATATCGCCGCGCCAGAATCGTTGCCCTTGAAAACCCTGCCTCGTCGATTATGATGAGGGGCGGTTCTTGTATCTGTTGCTACGCGGTTCGCCTGCGTAGCCAGTCAGAGGACCGATTCGCCAATAGGAGTGTGACCAATGGGAGTCCTGCGGGGAGCCAAACCCCGTTCGGAAGTCCTCAAAGGTGACCTGACAGACACAATCTTCGCCGCCGATTTCGGCGACCTGATTGAAGGGGACGCGCCGCCGGTCTACGGGTCGCCTGCTGTTTTCTTCCAGAACACGCATCCAGCCGCCGGGCTGCGCAACGTTGTTGAGACGGTGTTCGCGCGGCTCGCCGACACCAAGGAACCGGGCGCCACCATGCGGCTGAGCACGGGCTTCGGCGGCGGTAAAACGCATACGCTGATGGCACTCTGGCACCTGGCGAACAACATCGCTGATGTTGCGCTGGGCACCGAGTTGCTCCCCGCGGCAGGACGCCCGAAGTCGGTTACGGTAGTCGGCATTGATGCGGCGAAAGCCGGCGTGCCCCAGTTCGCCGCGCACGGCGCTCTGAAGGTCCACAGTCTGTGGGGCGAGATGTTCTACCGGTTGGCTGGCGAAAAGGCGCTGAAAGCGCTCGGCAAGGCCGATAACTGTGAATCCTCGCCCAGCGAAGACCAGATCCAAAAAGCCTTCCCGAAAGGGCCCGTGCTCCTGTTGTTCGACGAGCTGGTCATCTATATGGCGCGGCTTTCGGACCCCGGCCAAGGCAATCTGCTCGGCTTTCTGAACTCGCTGGCGTCGGTGGTCAGCAAGCGGCCACAAACTGTGCTGGTCTTGACCGATCCCGCGCAGCAGGCGGCTTACGCAGCCGAGACGGCCAACCTTGCCAGTGTTCAAGCAGCCGCGCTGAAGCTGAGCGAGGTGCAGAGCCGGAAGGTTTCCGATTTTGATCCGATCCGTAATGAGGCAGCCCGCATCATCGTGCGGCGCTTGTTCGAGCGGGTGGACCCGGCGGCGGCACAGGCGGCTTCGGCCGCCTATCACACGCTGTACGAGCGCCTGGCGCAGGAACAGCAAACCGCCGAATTCAAGGCGGCGGCCACGCCGAACTACGCCCAGCGCATCGTCGAGTGCTACCCGTTCCACCCTCGGCTGCTCGACACGGCCCAGGACCGCCTGGCCGCCATGCATGACTTCCAGCAGAGTCGCGGCGTGCTGCGCCTGTTCGCCCGCATCATTCGGGACGTCTGGGAGCGGGGCGATGATGAGGATCTGATCACTGCTGGCGAAATCGACTGGTCTAGCCAGCGCATTCAGGCCGACCTGCTGCAACGGCTCCAGCGTGACCGTTTTAAGGCCGCCGTCAGCGCCGATGTCGAGAAGCACGCGGCTGAACTGGACGGCGGCGAGCAGCGTGGCATCCATACCCGCGTGGCCTCGGCGCTGCTGCTGGAAAGTCTTCCGCTACAATCCAACAGTGGACTGGACAAGCCGGACTCCGCGCTTGCCGTCCTGCGCCCCGAAGAGGCCGGCCCCGAACCGGGCGAAGCCCTCGACCGCCTCTGCGGCGTCTGCTGGCATACCTACCCGATGGAAGGCGGCCGCGGCGTTCAATTCCGCTACGAGCCCAACGTGATCAAGCAGATCGAACAGCGCATGCGCGACGTCCCGATCGAGGATGCCCGGTCCCGCGTGCTCCTCGACGCCCAGACGTACTTCGGCGGGCCGACGTTTGCGCTCGCGGCCTGGCCCGATTCCGCCTCGCAGGCGCCCGAATCGGCCGAATTGCAGCTTGCTCTGTGCGAAACGGCGGCCATTGCCGAGCGGGTGTGCAAGTATTCGGACGATTCCAACCCGCAGGCGCTGATGCCGCGCAAGTTCCGCAACGCCATCGTGGCGGTTGCGCCCACAGCGCCCGCGCTCAACGACGCCATCGCTCGCGCCCAGCGCCTGATGGCCGCCGACAAAATCGAGCAGGAGAATCGAACCGGCGACGCCGCCAAGTTGGTGCGCGATCAATTGCAGCGCATCAAGCCACAGATGCAGAAGCAGTTCCACCTCCAGGCGCGCCGCGCCTTCGACCAGCTTTTTCTGGCCGCCGGCCCGCTTGGCAAGCTCGACGAGAAGTACCAGGTCTCCGAAGAGGAAGTGCTTAAGCAGCCGCAGGGGCAGGCCTGCATCCGGAGGTTTCTCGACGACAAGAACCTGGTCTACAAGCCGGGTACAGCGCTGGATGTGAAGTTGTTCCTCGACAAGATCCTGCCCGGCGCTGTGCCTGAACCCGGCAAACCCGACGTTTACTCGGCAAAAGCCATTCATGAGCGGTTCCTGGCGACGGACGGATTGCGCCTGCTGCGTGACGGCGACGTCGTGCGCCTAACCATCCTGAAGGCCCTGGCGGAAGGCAAGGTCGTCGTGCGCCTGTCCGACGGCCGGGCTTACGACGACAACGGCTACGTGGAAGGGCCGGAGGGCCGGCGCCGCCGCGTGGTCGCTCCCCTGACCGCCCTGACCCTCAGCGACGCCGTGCTGGTAACCCGCTCAGACACGGAAACCGCGAAGGCCTGGCTGAAGGAAGACAAGCCAAAAAAGGACGAGAGCAGAAAGGAGGACCAGGAAGATCTGGAATTGGCGCCGCCCCCACCTCCGGACAAGTCCAGCGCCAACAACTGGGAACAAGTGGTGAAGATATCGGGCGAGCAGCCGGTAGCCGACCTGCGCTTGAGCGCGCACACCCCGGCCGACGCGGCAGCGTTGGCCGGTCTGGCTCAGCCGCTCGGCGCCGATGCGCTGGCGCTCGACATCACAGTCGGCGGCGACCTCCGCGATGGCGGCAACATCAACTTCGCCGTTCGCGGCATGCGGCCCAGCCACCCGGCCAAGCCGCTGCAGATCGCCCAAACCATCTTCAATTCGCTGGTCGAAGGCGCAACCTATGATGTGCATTTAGCGCTGAAGTTCGGTGCGGCCGGCCGCGCCGACCTTGCCCCGCTGCTCGAGCAGATGCGGGCAAGCGCGCCGGACGGCGTTGAAATCTACGCGCGCTTCGCTCGATCGGCGGGGGCAAAGGCATGAGCGCGTAGGGACGGCCTTCAGGCCGTCCGGACTGTGAGAGGGAATCGACGATGAAGATTCGGCAGGCGTCATTCGCCATGCGCGTGGTCCGGCGGCGGGCCGGCCAGGCGGCCGTTCTGTACCGCCGCAGCCTCAACAGCAGGCAGCAGGAGCGCCTGACCAAGGTGGCGTCGATTTCCCCGCTGGCTTTCACCGCCGGTCTGCCGCTGATCCGTGCCGCTCTGCGAGCGATGGCCGGTCCGGCGGCCAAGCTGGCCCAAGGGCCGTTCCATCCTTTCGATGAGAACTGGGGGGCGCGCGTGGCCTGCTACGCGTTGGTGGCTTCGGGCCTGCGCAATCCGGAGCGGCTGCATCAAGCCGCCGGCCACCTGCAGCGCGCCGATGGCGCTGAGGCGGCTTGGTGGTTGGGGCTGATGGCCGCCGCGCGCACTCGCCGCCCCGTCCGCGCCCTGCGCATCCTGGTGGAGGCGGTGAAATGAGCGCACTTGACAGGGTGAAAGAATCTGCTATTATAGCTAAGAACTTGCTCCCCACTCGACACGCCGAAAGGCCTCGGGTGGGGTTATTTTTTCAGGGGGTTGTTGATGCCCCCTGAACCTGCCCACAAGAGAACAATTACTTTTATTGACGGCCAGAATCTCTATTACGCGGTTCGGGAGTCGTTTGGGTACGTCTATCCGAACTACGATGCGCTTGCTCTCTCGGAGGCGGTTTGCAGATCTAGCGGGTGGAACCTCCACCAGTGCCGATTCTACACCGGGGTGCCCGACCGTACGGACAATGCCTGGTGGAGTGCCTTCTGGTCCGCCAAGCTTGCCCAGATGGGACGTAGGGGAGTCCACATCTTCTCCCGCAAGCTCCGTTATCGGAACAAGACCGTGCAACTGCCCGGCGGAGCCACACACACCTTCCTGGCGGGAGAAGAGAAAGGTATCGACGTTCGCATTGCCCTGGATGTAATCGGCTTGGCACATAGCCGGAGCTACGACGTGGCCGTGATCTTCAGCCAGGACCAGGACCTCTCGGAGGCGGCTGAAGAGGTGCGGGTGATCGCACGCGAGCAGGACCGCTGGATCAAGCTGGCCAGCGCCTTCCCGTTCAGCCCCACCACGCGCAACCGCAGAGGCATTGAGAAGACGGACTGGATCAGCATCGACCGCGCCACTTACGATGCTTGCCTGGATCATCGCGATTACCGGCCCAAGGACCGCCCGGCAGCCGGAGAGACCCCATGAAGCAACCGCGCGTACTAATCGAGGAGTGGCTGCCGGCGGCGGCCATCGGTGTTGAATGCATCCGCGAACGCGGAAGTTCAAGCGCGCTGGCGCCCACAACGTACCTACATGTCTGGTGGGCGCGGCGCCCGCTGACCGTTTCCCGCGCCGCCGTCCTCGGCTCGCTTCTGCCCGCCGATTTTCCCCGCGACGTGTTTGAGAAGCTGCTGGGCTTTGGCCAAACGGGCGAGGAGTTGGTAAGAATCCGCGGATTCATGGACCTCGGTTACCGGATTCCGGGGGGATTCAACTGCGACCGCGCCTTCAAGCGTGGCGTGGGCGAAGCGCATGTTCAGAAGGCACATTCGGCGGCAGGCAAGATATGGGGTTCGGCGCCCGTCGTGATGGACCCGATGGCCGGCGGCGGGTCAATTCCGTTGGAATCTGCTCGGTTTGGCTTTAACACCCTTGCCAACGAGTACAATCCAGTTGCCTGTTCGATTCTGGAAGCGACGGTCGGCTATCCGTTCCGTTTTGGTGAAGAGCTGGCTACGACGACGCGGAAGTGGGCGCGGATATGGAGCAAGCGCATTCAGCAGCGCCTCGCCAGGTTCTACCCCGAGCACAGGCTGGCAAAGGTTCACGCTTACATCTTTGCGCGGACGGTGCCTTGCCCCGAGACCCAACGCGCGACGCCGCTCGTCCCCGACTGGCATCTGCTCAAGCCCAAGACCGGCAAGCGCGTCGTGGCGCGGCCCAAGGTGAATCTGAAGCGCGGAACCTGGGCCGTGGACATCGTAGAGGCGGGCCGGGGCGCCGGCCAGCTTCGCGAGCCGCCTGCCCCCTCCTACGGCGATGGCAAGGGCATCTCGCTGTTCACCAATCTCCAGATTCCGGCCGACTACATCAAAGCCAAAGCGCAGGCCGGCGAGATGGGCAGCGCGCTGTATGCGGTCGCTTTAAAAACTAACCGCGGACTCACCTTCCAGCCGCCAAACGCCGCCGACCTCGAAGCTCTTCAGGAAGCGCAGTGCGAGTTGAAGCGGCAGCGCGCCCGATGGGAGAGGGCCAACGTCATCCCGACCGAACTCTATCCAGAAGTGAGCTCCGATGAGCGGCCACGATTGTACGGAATGCCGCGCTGGGCGGACCTGTTCTCGCCGCGGCAACTGCTCTGTTTCGGTGTGCTGGTCGAGGAACTGACCAAATTACGCGCCGAGATTATCGAGGCGGAGGGCCGGGAACTCGGCGAAGCGGTTGGCCACTTGCTCGCATTCGTACTTGAGAAGTTCACAAATTACAACAGCTTGCTTGCTTCTTGGCACGCCCCTCATGCGGTCATGCGAAGTGTGTTTGATCGGCATGATTACTCGTTCAAGCCGGCCTGGGCGGAGATGGCGCCCTGCAATAGCGGGTCGGGGCTGGATTGGGCGATTGACAATGTCTTGGAGGCGTATGAGGAGATCGCCCGCCTCTGCAAGGACTCTGAAAGCAAGGCGGTGGAGATTACGCTCGGCTCGGCCACCAATCTGCCGCATGTCGCCGATAGCTCGATTACCGCGGTGGTCGTTGATCCGCCGTATGCCGACAACGTTCAGTACTCGGAACTGGCAGACTTCTTCTACGTCTGGCTGAAGCGGACGCAGGGGCACCGGCGGCCGGAATGGTTCTCCACCTACCTGTGCGAGCACGACCAGGAAGCGGTGGTGAACATCAGCCGGCACCGCGACGGCGGGAGATTGTCCGCCAAGGAAGCCCGCGAGGCGGCCCACACCTTCTACCAGAAGCTGATGACCGGCACGTTTCGCGAGTGCCGGCGCATCCTGCGTGACGACGGCGTGCTCACCGTCATGTTCACGCACAAGAAGCAGGAGGCATGGGTCTCGCTTTTCAACTCGCTGATCGAGGCCGGATTCCGCATCACCGCCACCTGGCCGGTGAAGACCGAGAGCGAGCACAGTCTGCACCAGGCGCGCAAGAACGCAGCGCAGAGCACGGTGCTGCTGGTGGCACGCAAGCGGGCGGACGGCGCCGGCCTTGGTTACTTCAACGTAGAGATGCGCGCCGAGATCCGCTCGCGGGCCCGGGCCGCCGCCGAGCAGCTGCAAAAGGAAGGTTTGAACCCGGTCGATCAGCTTGTTGGCTCGTTCGGCCGGGCTATGGGGGTATACAGCCAGTACGGCGGGGTCCGGTTGGACACCGGCGAGCCGGTCGGCGTGGCGGAAGCGATCGACATCGCCGCCGATGCCGTCAGCGAATGGAGGATTGAGCGACTGGCCGCCCGAGGTTTGAGCGACGTCGAGCCGGAAGGCTGCTTCGCGCTGCTTTGCTGGGACGTGCTGGGCGCCGCCGAGTTCCGCTTCAACGAAGCGAAGCTGCTCGGCAACGCCGTAGGGATGGACGTGGACGAACTGGTGGCTGCGGGGCTGGTGAGCAAAAGCGGCGATAAGATCCTGATGCTTTCGGCCCGGGAGCGCCGCCGCCGGCAGCCCCTGGAACCCGACGAGGCCGTGGAAACGCTGTTCGGCGCGGTGCCAGTGAGCAAGAAGCGCAAGAAGGCCGATGTGCTGCAGGTGCATCCCAACGATCCGCATTTCCGCACCGCGCTCGACGCCTGCCACGCGCTGGCACTGCGCTACACGGAAGCCAGCGGCAGCAAGGCCGGCATCGGCTCAGCCAAGGCGCTGGCCCGCCAGCAGGGCTGGGGGCCGGACTCGCGCGTTGCGCGCCTGATGCAGGCTCTGGTGAAGGCCACGCCCAAAGCGTTGCGGAAAGAGGGGCCGAAGAACTCGCCCGCGGCGAAGTTTCCCGAGTTTTGCGCCTGGCACGCGCTGCTCGATCCGCTGTTCGACATGGAGCCGCCCGATTGGACCGAACTGCCTCCGCCGCAGGCCGGCCTGGCCTTCCCCGAGCCGCCCGAAGAAGAGGACGAATCCGCGGAGGAGGACGAGGAAACAGGGGAGTGAGAAGCCGCAGATTCCACAGATGAAATCCAATCATCGAAAAATCTGTGCAATCGGCGTAATCTGCGGCTAGCAAACGATGGGAGAACAAGCACAACCGGCCGGTGAATTCAGGCAGCGGGCCTGGAAGCGCTTCATCAAGGGTCCCGACCCGTCGCTGCTGGAGGACCTGTATGTGCCGATGCTAACCGGCGCGGTGCGCTATGACCGCTGCTGTGCCTATTTCTCCAGTTCGGTGCTTTCGGCGGCGGCCCGCGGCTTCGCCCGGCTGATCGAGCGGCTGGAACAGATGGGCGAGCATGCGCCGCGTCCGGCCGTCCGGCTGGTGGTGAATGAGGAACTTTCTGCCAACGACGTGCGCGCCCTGACGGAAGCTGGCGACCTGTCCGAGCTGGAAGCGCTGCTCCAACGCCGGTTCAGGAGCCCCAAGGACCTGCTGGCCAAGCGCCGGCTGGAGATGCTGGCCTGGCTTGTAAAGCGCGGCCTGCTGGAGGTGCGGGTCGGAGTCATGCGCAGCGGCGGCGGCGTGGTCCATGCCAAGTTCGGCCTGACCAGCGACGCGGCCGGCGACGCCGTTGTGTTCAGCGGCAGCGGCAATGAATCGGCCCACGGCCTGGTGGCCAACTACGAGCGCCTGGAGGTGTCCACTTCCTGGGAGGACCGGACGCGCTACGAAGAGTACCGCCAGGAGTTCGAGGCGCTTTGGGGAGACACACACCCCACCGTCCACACGATTAGCCTGCCGGAGGCTCTTCGCGAGAGGCTGATTAAGCTGGCGCCAGAGGAGCCGCCCGTTGAGGAGCCGTCGAACGCTGCGGCCCGCCAGAAGGCGGCCATGGTCTGGCAGTTCCTGCTGGAAGCGCCCTACTTCCAGGACGGGGGCGCCACCTGCGATGCGACCGCCATGGTGGACTTGTGGCCCCATCAACGGCGTGTGGTTGAGGAGAGTGCCTCTGCCTGGCCCGCCGGTCGCCTGCTCTGTGACGAGGTCGGCATGGGCAAGACCATCGAGGCCATACTGGTGCTGCGGCGCTTGCTGGCCGGCCGCGGCGTGCGCCGGGCGCTGACCCTGCTGCCCGCCGGCCTGCTGCCCCAGTGGCAGACCGAGTTGCGGGAAAAAGGCGGCCTGCTGTTTCCGCGCCTGGAAGGGCTGAACGTGCTGGTCTGGCCTGACGGCGTCGCGCAGAAGGTGGAGGGCTTGTCCGAGGCCTTGCGGCAGAACGTGCTGCTGCTCAGCCGCGAGACAGCCCGCACCGAAAACAACCTTGCGATCCTGCTTGGAGCCGAGCCCTGGGACCTGGTGCTTCTGGACGAAGCGCATGCGGCCCGGCGCCGGCGCCAGGAAGAAGGCGAGTTCAACAGCGGCACGCAGCTTCTGAGCCTGCTCCGCCAGCTTCAATTGCAGCGAAAGACGCGCGGCATCCTGCTGCTCAGCGCCACCCCCATGCAGACTCAGCCCTGGGAACCATGGGACCTGCTATCGGTGCTTGGCGAGGGCGGGACGTGGCTGGCCGATTTCGGCAAGGTGCGGGAGTTCTACGCGGCGATTGCCGCCGTCAAGAGCGGCTTCTGCGGCTTGGAACAAGCGGCCCAGGCCGCGGAGCTGATCGCCGGCGACGCCGATTTCCCGTTGCCTGCCGACCTGACCCGGCCGGCCGGCAAAGATCGAGTCGCCCGTTTATTGGCCTTCGTTCCGGCTGCCGACCGGGTGGGGCGCGCCGATTGGTTGCGCCGCGGTTCGCCGCTGGGGCGCCGGATGCACCGCAACACCCGTCATACCCTGCGCGGGTATCACGCACAAGGCTTGCTGCCTGCACCACCGCCGGTCCGCGTAGTGGACGACCGGCCGTTCGACTTCACCGATGCCGCCGAGCGCCGCGTCTACGACCGGGTGGCGGCCTATATCGACAAGCGGTTTGCGGAACTCGAACAGGAGAAGCCGGGCAAGGGCTTCGTTATGACTGTGTACCGGCGGCGGGCGTCCAGTTCGCCCCAGGCGCTGGAATGCAGCCTGCTGCGCCGCCGCGACTTACTGTGGCGGATGGTCCGGTCACAGGCCGTGGATACCTACCTGCCCGATCGAGACGTGCCGGAGGCGCTCGACCCTTCAGAGATGCCAGAAGGAGAGACTGCCCTGCGCCCGTCGGCCGCGCTTCCTCTGACGGTGGCGTCTGCCCGTGCCGAGTTTGATGAGGTCGAGGACCTGCTGCGGGAGTTGCGGGCGCTGGCCCCCCGCGACAGCAAGCGCGACTTCTTCTTTAACGAGCTGCGGCGCATTACCGCCGACGGCCGCGCCGTGCTGGTGTTCACCGAGTACGTGGACACTATGGAGTACTTGCGAGACGTGCTGCTGCCGCATTACCCCATAGCCCTGGCCTGCTACAGCGGCGCCGGCGGTCAGATCCGCGACGGCGACCAGTGGAAGCTGGTTGAGAAGGCAGAGATCACGCGCGCCCTGCAGGAACGCCGGCTGCAAGTGCTGGTCTGCACCGACGCTGCCAGCGAAGGTCTGAACCTGCAGAGCGCCGGCGCGGTGATTGACTACGACCTGCCGTGGAACCCGAGCAAAGTGGAGCAGCGGATCGGCCGTATCGACCGCATCGGGCAGAAGCACGAGACAGTGCGGGTGGTGAACCTGTTCCTGGAGCGCAGCGTGGACGACCAGGTGTACCGGGCCCTGCGGCTGCGCTGCGGGCTGTTCGAGCATTTCGTCGGCGCCATGCAGCCGGTACTGGCGCGCGCGCAGCGCATGCTGCGAGGTGAAGAGCCAATCGATATCGGCGCATTGCAGGTCGCCGCCGAACAAATCGAGCACGACCCTCTGGCCGGCGAGACTTATTTGGAAAGCCCGCCGGCGCCGCTCGCGCCTGCCCGGCCGGCGTTTGACCGGGAAGGGCTGGAACGAGGGCTCGACTACTTGCGGGAGGAGATCGGCTTTCGCTGCCGCCTGGATTCAGCGACCGGCGTTTGCACGATTTCCTCCGCGTCGTTTGGGAAGGCCCGAATGAGCAGCCACGCAGAAGCACTGGAAGCGGACAGAGGGATTTTGCCATTGACCCCATTGTCGCCCCGCCTGCGCGAACTATCGTCGGTGTTGACCCGTCCTGGCGAATGCTTGCCCCTGGTGATCGGCTCGTACCAACACGGCGCCTTCCGAACCTCGGTTGTTTGGTGGCTGGAGGGCGGGAACCGAATTCCAATCACGTCGCTGAATCAGTTGGAGGAACGGCTCGAATCGTGGGACGGCCGCCTGCACGAGCCCGCTGTCTGGCGCGACGCCGAGGCAGTCGCGCGTGACCAGGCCAGAATCATCGTCGAGGCAATGGCCGTGGAAGCCGAACAGCGAGAGGCCACTGCTCTCGCCCGCCAACTGGAGGCCGCCCGCTTGCGCCTGCTGCGCGAACTCGGCCACTACCTGGCCTGCCTTGGCGAAGGTACGGGCGATTTGAACGGCACTCTCTACCGCTGGACGAAACAGGACACGGCCAGCGCTGTAAGGCTGAAGCAGTGCCTGGACCGGCTGGACGGCTGGCCGCAGTGGACCGAGGAACTTCGCTACGACCTGGATGAGTTTGTGCGGGATCTACCCGAGAATCGCCGCAAAGCGCGTCTGCTGGGCGCCGAGCTGGACGCCGCCCTGGAAGACCCCCGCTGGGCCGCGGCGCAGCGTAGCGACTAGCCTTTCCAATCAATCCGGGCGCCAACGGTGATGCATCAGGCGTCCTTGGGCAGGTACTCGGCGTGCGGGGGCGCGGCGCCGATGATGCGGCGCGTCTTCGGGTCGAAGGCCATCACCCGCCCGTGCCGATACGAATCGACGCCCAGCTTGATGGCCACCATCACCTGGTAGCCGCGCAGCGAGTTGTAGACGGTGGTCTGGCGGCTGCGCATGCAATCCAGCCAG
>Ga0315295_10004970_pt1 | contig 11366 bp, 10 predicted proteins | sample YL17G14_0_MG_FD_204453 | JGI IMG/M metagenome (GOLD analysis project Ga0315295, IMG submission 204453) | Sediment microbial communities from Yellowstone Lake, YNP, Wyoming, USA - YL17G14_0 | ecosystem: Environmental > Aquatic > Freshwater > Lake > Sediment | place: USA: Wyoming | collected...
AAGTACATTTTCGCACGCCGTAGTCTCCTTAGCCTTCTGTTGGTTATTTTATGCCTAAACCTCGTGCAAGGATTTTCCGGATCATTATTAGCGCCCATGATCCTCTTACGGACTAACAACAATAGCGCCGCGCTTGGCTCAGTCGAATCGGCTTTTGCTCTCGGAGGTGTGGTGGGAGGTCTCATCGTGAGCGCATGGGGTGGATTCAAGAGACGCATTCGCGGGATGTTGATTGGATGGAGTATGTTTGCTTTTTTTGGGATGCTTCTATTCGGTCTAGGGCGCAGCCTTCTTGTCTGGATCCCGATGGCATGCTTGGCTTCAATGACCTTCCCACTGACCCAAAGCGCCAGCAACGCCATCTGGCAGGCCAAAGTGGCTCCGGATGTGCAAGGACGAGTTTTTTCTGCCCGTCGATTGATTGCATGGCTGGTGGATCCGATCATGCCCATTATCGCTGGCGTTATGGCAGACTATGTAACGGAACCTGCAATGAGTTCAAAGACCTACCTTGCCAGCGCTTTCAGTTGGATGGTGGGAAATGAACCTGGTTCAGGGATGTCTCTGCAATATATCTTCTCCGGCTGAGCGTTTATCTCAATAATAATTATTGCCTGGTATATCCCGGCTATCCGCAATGTTGAAACCAACCTGCCGGATCACGACCAAAGTAATAAATTGCAATAGATAAGTAAATGGTAGTCTTGGCTTCCCGCACGAAATTTATGCCGTGATATTCAAGGTTTGGAGTGTAAATAACACATCGAGAGAGAATCGCTCGGAGAATGAGCAGTGGAAAGATGGCGAAAGCAATTAAAGTTTGACCCAATACCCCCACTTCTTTCTTCTGGAAATGAGGCGCTCCAATATTTTGCACAGCGTGATCTTTTAGGGGAGCGAGTAGGCTCCGTTAATTGCCTGTGGCGATTGCCTGAGGTTCAGAAAATCCTCAAGAAGCAACAAACTGATGGTTCTTGGCCTCGGCTAGGCGAGAAAAAGCATCCAGCTATCAATTATCATCTTATCGAAACGTGGAGGCAGTTCAGATTCTTGGTGGAAAAATATGGATTCACTCGAGAGAACCTACAGGCTCAGAAAGCGGCTGAGTTTCTTTTCTCTTGCCAGACCAAGGAAGGGGATATCCGAGGTTTCTTGGCTAATCAATATGCCACATATTATACAGGGGCGATCATATCTCTTCTCGTCCAGGCAGGCTTTGAAGATGATCCACGCATAGAAAAAGGATTTCACTGGCTTTTATCTATGCGCCAAGATGACCAGGGGTGGACTATTCCTCTGATCACACATAAATTTGACCGAGCGACACTATACTGCTTGACAAGTCAAAATGCACAACCCGTTGAGCCTGACCGGTCTAAGCCATTCTCGCATAATTGGACAGGTATGGTGTTACGCGCGTTTGCAGCACATAAGAAATATCGGCAATGTGAAGCGGCAAGGACAGCCGCTCATCTATTGAAATCAAGATTCTTTCAGCCGGATAGTTATACGTCTTATCAAGCAGCGAGCTACTGGATAAGATTTGAATATCCTTTCTGGTGGAACAATCTCGTAGCGGCTTTGGATTCCATTTCCTTGATCGGGCTTTCAAAGGAAGATGAACAGATTCGGAAGGCAATAAGTTGGTTGATCGATCATCAAGAAGAAAGTGGTTTATGGAGAGTGTCGTATGTGAAGGTAAAAGATGAAAAAATTGAAAAAGCAAAGGGACGAGAAATGAAATTATGGGTAAGTTTAGCAATATGCCGTGTGTTCAGAAGATTATATGGGTAAGCCTTTTCAGGAGGCACAATTTTACCGTACATTTATCGTAAAACCACATCTTTGGATAGTATCCAATAGTTGGGTAATTGAAGCGGTGGCGAAAACATTCGCTGTGTCTGGTTGGCTCGTATTATAATAAGCGTCAAAGACGACCACCCACCTATAAAAAACTTAAAAAGAGATATGATGTTATGCAAATTCTGGGTATAGTTGGATCGATGAGGAGGAATAGACATACGAACACACTTGTGAACCAAGTCATAAGCCATATGAAACTTATTGACTCCGATGTAGTAGCAGACGTCATCTATACAGCCGATAAAACTATCCATCCTTGTAGAGTGGTATGCTCAAAATACTGCTCGAAAAATCCGTATCAGTGTTCGATCTCAGATGATGTCGTTGAAATACTACAAAGGATGATAAAAGCAGATGCATTGATCATAGGCGCGCCATTGTACTTTAGGGCTCCACCTGCCAAATTTCAGGCGTTTATCGAACGGCTTATATCCATCTTTTTCTTTTTTGAGACTCAAGGAGATGAAGTTGAGGAGTCACCGCTAAAAGGGAAACCTTGTGGCTTGATAGGCGTGGCAGAGTATTCAAATCCTCACCAGATACTTGAATATCTGTATGACTTTTGCACCGTAATAAAGATGAGACCAGTGGTGCTTGAAAATTTTCCGTATTTGGGTGTTGCCGGCCAGGGAGATGTAAACGAAGATGTGATATTCGATCCCTTTAAGAGGTCAAAGGACTTAGCCGATGCACTAGTGAAGGAAGTGCAGAGGCGGGATGACCGAAGGAACATGTGAAAACGGGGGCGCTAATCGAACTCCACCATTGAGCAGCATGAAATGGTATCGGTTCGTAAGGAGATATCTTGAAATCTGCGCATTTGTCAGAAAAAGCAGATAAATATCTGCAACGGTTGTGTCTGGAAATCCCTAACAGATGTGTCGGCAGTAAAGGAAACCGCGCAGCAACGGAAATCTTTGCTGAAGGGGTAGCATCTTTTGGCTTTAAAACCGAATGTCCAGAGTTCGACTGCGTTGACTGGACTAATCAAGGCGCTCGCCTCACAGTTAACCATGAGCCATTCGATGTATTTGTTAGCCCCTACTCGCCAAGCTGCCACCTAAGTGCGCCGATGGTTGTTGTATCCAGCGTTGAGGAGTTAGAAACTGTTGAAGCTGCCAATAAGATCATCCTAGCGCGAGGATATATTGCCAAAGAACAATTGATGCCAAAGAACTTTCCTTTCTACAATCCAGATGAGCACAAGCGCATAATCCGCCTCCTTGAGACAAAGGCACCCCTGGCTATTATCGCCGCCACTTCACGCAATCCAGAACTGGCCGGTGGCTTGTACCCGTTTCCCCTCATCGAAGATGGTGATTTCGACATCCCATCCGTCTATATGACAGAAGAAGAGGGGAACAAGTTGATAAAACATGCTGGTAAGGGAATTTCACTTGACATCCTCAGTAAACGAAGCCCGGCTAAGGGTTGCAATGTCATAGCGCGAAAAGTGGCCGATTCGGGTCGCAAAGTCGTACTTTGCGCCCACGTTGACACACACAACAGTAAAGACGGTACACCCGGCGCTCTTGATAATGCCACCGGTGTGGTAGTTCTGCTATTGCTGGCGGAGCTCCTGGAGAAGTATAACGGCCATCTTGGCATCGAGATTGTTGCGCTAAATGGAGAGGAATACTACTCCAGCCCGGGGGAAGTACAATACCTTAAAAGTAATCAGGGGAGGTTCAACGAAATATTACTGAACATCAATCTTGATTTGGCAGGTTATTATCAAGGGAATACTGCATATTCCTTGTATGATTGCCCAGATGATATAGTCAAATCGATAATAAGAGCGTTCTCTACACAAAAGGACATTGTTGAAGGAGAGCCATGGTATCAGGGTGACCACATGATCTTTACTCAGAAACAGGTACCCGCCCTGGCGATTACGTCGAGCCAATTCATCGAGTTGTTGACCAATATCGCTCATACGGCTCAGGACAAGCCTGAGCTTGTAGATTGTTCCAAACTCGTCCTTGTGGCCTTGGCTCTCCGGGGATTGCTACTCGACCTTGATAAGCTTCGGACATAGAAGGGGGTAATACGTCTCGACGCGTCCAGTACGGCTAAAATTGTTTGTTGGACATTGATAAAATCAACATTCTCATTCAATATATGGTAGAATCTTGACCTAATATCTCGTATCAATAGCTTTAACCCTTGATACAAACGAAAATTTTTTCCACCCTTTGTGAGCTTGAATAAAACGTACGTTACGTTAACCATTCAGCTCACGCCATGAATTTAATAATTTAGGAGAACAATTATGTATTTTCAAACAAAAAGACTAATCATGATTTTGGTATTTCTCATGCTTGCCGTTGGTATAGCTGCTTGCGGCGGGGGCGCTGATGAGCAGCCTGTTGAGCAAGAAGCTGCTCCGACACAAGTCGAGCAACAAGTGGAGCCTGCCACACCCGTGGTGGAATCCGCCCCGACCGAGGCAGCTCCCGCAGCCCCCTCTATAAAGGAATTACCTGAGGCGGTAATGAATTACTTCACTGGTACGCCAGTCTCATATTTTGTAATTAGCGACTATGATCAAAGCTGGGCACAAATCGGTTGGGGTCAGTATACGTCAATTGAGGATCCTCCCTCGAATTTTGTCATCCGCACCGACGCAAACTGGTCATCTGCCAGTGACACAGCCAATTGGGACCAATCTGGCTGCGGGTTCGTATTCCACGCCAAAGATACGAGCAACCTTTTTATATCTTATCTGGGGCTGGATGGTAGTGTCTATGTTCAGCGCCTTTATAATGGCGAAAATAAACTCCTCGGTTCCGTCAACTATGGCAAAGTGGATATCCCAGAAGGCAGTGCCGAGCTTATGCTCATGGTGAATGGGGATAAAATATACTTCTTCGTCAATGGCGAGGAGGTATATAGTGGTTCCGATTCCCTTTTAACCGGTGCATTGGATAGTGGCGATTTGGCCTTTATACTAATGTCCGGGACCAATAAAGATTTTGGTACTCGCTGCCAGATGAAAAACACCGACCTGTGGGACCTGGGCAAATAAAACGCAATTTATGGTACTGGGGCTGCTATATAGCAGCCCCAGTACTTTTTTATTTGACTCTACCAACCTGACATTGCGCGGCTTCCGCTAAACCTGATGTTTTCCTTGACTTTCATTTTGAGCATGGTTACAATGCTGGTTAGAAATTATGACACGACTCCTGGTTTACCTGATCTCTGCTTCCATATTTATTATCGGTGCCTTTGTCATCTTTCGGATTTTCGTCCGGCGTGACTATCAGCGGAAAGGTCAACTAACACCGTTTTCCAGCTTTCTCGAGTTATTTATCTGTACCTGCTATATAGCCTTCCCTTACCTCTACAACCCTCCCTGCTGGACAATATTCTGGTCATGCCAATCAACTATCAGTCCTGCGCTCAGGGTCATAGGGTTGATCTCGGTAGTGGCCGGGGCGGCGATTGCATTCCCGGCAATGATCTGGCTCGGGATTCGCCGATCGTTTGGGCAGGAATCAAACGTGCTGAAGAAAACCGGCTTCTATCGCTTTACCAGGAATCCTCAGATTATAGGAGGGGCATTGATGGTTATCGGGGTCGCCATGCTTTGGCCTTCTCGGTATGCTCTGGGATGGGTGATCCTGGCAGCGGTCTTTCATTTGATGGTCATTACGGAAGAGGAGAATTTACAGAACGGATATGGTGAAGAGTATATGCAATACTGCAAACGAGTCCCGCGTTATATTGGATTTCCTCAAGAAAAATAAAAACCTTGTGGTACTACAACTGGCTATTAAAATGTTTCACCCTGGGTAGGTTGTGTCTTTTTTATACGCATGTAATTTTCCTGCGCTCACACCGCCTCCGCCAAATTTACCAGCCACACAGCTTGTTGTGTTGACAAGCACGGATAACATCAAAAGGGATCTCACCGATGGTTGGCAACTGCAATCTTCCGCTATAGTCAGCCAGAAGGGGGAAGCTATCTCAACTGCCGGCTATCAAACCGATGGCTGGTATTCCATTTAGGTTCCGGCTACGGTTACCGCCTTCACTCTGCCTGCCATACCGAATTTATCGAACAGCTATTTCCTTCACCTCACCCTTCCTACGCGGATTTCACCGCCCTGCAACAGTTACCCAGTGTGGATCTAAAGGTGACAGATCGGAGTGAAGCTCGCCAGGGCGAGATCTTTCATTCTTTTACTGTGACGAAACCGTATTCAACTATTGCCTTTTCCGTCCATCTAAAGATCACAAAAGGTGCCAATGGGGAAGTACTTTTTCCGGTTTTGTGGGAAGACAACTACTTCATGCTGTTGCCCGGTGAAAGCCGGGAAATCAGGGCTAAATATTTCGTCGATGGATTGGGGTATGCATCTCCAATTGTCGGAGGAGACACCTGGAATAACAGATCATAAAGAGTCGCACAGTCAGGAGTTACCTGAAGCGTTCGGAATTCAGTATTATAATAGAAACAAAATAGAAATCAGGAGGTCACCATGAATCGAGATACTTTCCGCCAAATAATCAACCTATTGGCGGTCGTTGCCACCATTGTGGTCAATGGGTTGGCAAACGCACTTCCACTCAATGGACACCTCACGGGAGAAATCTCCGACCAATTTAAAGTCTACTTTGTCCCGGCGGGCTATGTATTTTCTATTTGGGGATTGATCTATGTGGGCTTGATAGCTTTTGGTGTCTATCAAATGTTGCCCAGCCAAAGGGAAAACCCACGGCTTCGCCGTATCGGTTATTTGTTTGCTCTGAGCTGTATGGCAAATATTGTTTGGCTCTTCCTCTGGCATTACGGACTCTTTATCTATACCATTACCATCATGGTTGCTCTCTTGGGGTTGTTAATTGCCATCTACCTCCGTCTGGAAATCGGCCGCGCTCAGGTGGCGATGAAAGAAAAGTGGCTTGTGGATCTTCCATTCAGCATTTATTTGGGCTGGATCACCGTTGCAACCATTGCCAATGCGTCAGATGTATTGGATTATCTGAAGTGGAGTGGTTGGGGCATAAGGCCTGAGTTCTGGGCAGTCATCATGCTTATTGCTGGTGTGGGTATTGCCTTAGCAATGAGTCTGACTCGGGGCGACATTGCTTATCAGCTCGTCATTGTTTGGGCATTTGCCGGCATTGCAGTCAAGCAAACAGCCATGCCCGTGGTTGCAAACGCGGCTTGGGTTATGTCTGCGTTGGTTATTATTGTGCTGATCATAGGTGTGCTGGTCAGGAAACAGCGAATATACCAATAGCCAGCATAAATATTCACCGTAGAAAAGGATGCAAGGAAGTTAAATAATGATAAACAAGGACAAATGGACTCTCTGGTTGCGTTGGCTGGCGGCCAACGCCTTTGGCGAGCTGCTTGGCCTGGGTATGACCTTTGCTGTCGTTGCGCTTGTCTTGTCCCGACTGGAAAATCAGCAAAGTGTGGTCGTTGTGCTGGTCTCATTTCTCTTGTCAGTTGCCAGCGGCGCGATCGAAGCCACACTGGTCGGTCTGGCGCAGTGGTGGGCGATGCACCCTTGGTTCCCAATGATCACCCGCCGTGCCTGGTGGCTGGCTACTCTGGTTGGGGCGCTGGTAGGCTACGTCCTGGGCTATCTACCCTCTACGCTGCTGAGCCTGGGCGAACAGACTCCCCAAGCTCCAATGGCTGAACCGCCACAGTGGATCGTCCTGCTACTCGCAGCCGGGCTGGGAACTGCAGCAGGGGCAGTGCTGTCCTTTGCTCAATGGCTGGTATTGCGCAAAAAAGTCGAACACGCCGGGTGGTGGATCCCCGCTAATATGCTGGCCTGGCTGGCCGGTATGCCGATCATTTTCTGGGGCATCGACGCCGCCCAGAAGGGCCAGCCACCCCTGCAAGCCGTGCTGCTACTGGCTGGCGTCTTATTTCTGACCGGAGCAGTGGTGGGCGGAATCCACGGAGCATTTCTCGTCAAGCTGGCGGAGACAGCGAGGCGTACGCCTCTTTAACATTGGAAGGGGGTTATCATGAAGGGTAAAGTGGTACAACCGGTGGAAGTAAACCCGTATTCCAAGAATGTCTCAGCATCCCAAAGAGGTAGGTATCAGGGGACACCCTGGGGTGAGGTCGTATTGGGAGGGCTGCCCCACCTGCTGACAGGCCTGGCAGCCTGGCTGGTTGTCTATCTTCACCGAGAAATGACCAGCCAACCCTAGGTTATAATCAAATATCCATAAAACATCCAAGATTGGAGACCAACCTTCATGAGCGAGAAAACCTTCCAGGTATACCGTTATCGTTGGGTGGTGCTGATCGTCTTTATGTTGATCAACGTCACCATCCAGATGTTGTGGATTAGCTACGCACCCGTCACCGGGCCGGCAGCGAAATTCTATAGGGTCAGCGACCTGCAGATAGGCATCCTATCCATGTGGTTCATGATCGCCTATATCCCATTGTCCATGCCGGTCTCGTGGGTAATCGACACCTATGGCTTCCGGCCGGCGGTCAGCATTGGGGTCGTGCTGATGAGCATCTTCGGAATTACGCGCGGCCTGGCAGGCGCGAATTATTCGTTCGTCCTGGCAAGCACGATCGGGATCGCTATCGCCCAGCCTTTCTTGCTCAATGCGTGGACAAAAGTACCCGCCAACTGGTTCTCCATCGAGGAGCGCGCCACTGCCGTGGGTATGGTTACGCTTTCTGCGTTAGTCGGCACCGCCCTTGGTATGCTGCTGACACCCATTTTCATCTTGCAGATGCCTATCCCGACCGTGCAATTGATATACGGTGGGCTGGCGGCGCTTTCTGCCCTTCTTTTCCTCGTTTTCGCCCGTGAAAAGCCGGCCACACCTCCATGCCCGGCGGGTATGGAGGTGCGTTCCCTGATGCTGGATGGGCTGAAACACGCCCTGACGGTGAGGGCGTTCTGGTTATACCTGCTGATTGAATTCATCGGCCTGGGAATTTTCAACGGCCTGACCACCTGGGTAGAAGCCATCATCCGCCCGCGTGGCTTCACCCCCACCGACGCCGGGACAGTTGGCGCCCTGATGCTGGTCGGCGGACTACTGGGAGCAGTAATCATCCCGCCCTTCTCCGACCGACAGCACAAGCGCCAGCGTTACCTGCTGCTGGGGATCAGCCTGGCCATCCCGGGGTTGGTAGGGCTGACCTTCGCCACAACAATCTGGCTGCTGTTTATTTCAGCCTTCAGCCTGGGATTTTTCCTGATCAGTACCGGCCCCATTGGCATGCAGTATGCCGCCGAGATCACTCAGCCAACCCCGGAGGGCACATCCAACGGGCTGATCCAGCTCTTTGGGCAGGCCGCGGTCGTTTTCGTCTATATCATGGAAGCGATGAAAAGCCCGGATGGCTCATTCACCCCGGCACTGATGCTCACCCTCGGGCTGATGGTCATTTGTGTGCTCGTCATCACCCAGTTGAAAGACCCAGTATTGAAATAGAAGTGACCCATGGGGAACGGGCCTTTTCTCCTGGCGGTTGACCTTGGCGCCTCCGGGTGCAAGTCGGCACTGGTGTCCGCGTCGAGGCGAATTGCGGGCTGGGGCTGACCTTTGACTGCATCCCGCAGAAGGTCGACCTCCAGGTGATATATAAACCTAACCCCGAAAACCGGGCGATGTATGATCAGGTTTTCGGGAAATTTGCCCGCTTTTATGTGTTTGGCCGAAAGTAACTAAAATAATCATCAGGGTTTTACGGCCAAACATCCAAGTAATCGGCTGTAATGGCGCATTTTTTGTAAAAATACTTTCAGCCGATTACATATCACCAGACCAGAGGTATTTATAAACGGCTGAACGGATAAGTCTTTATTGCTTGATCAGCGGCTTGATCTCTGCCACTGCCTCTTCAGCGGCTTTTAGCGTCTGATCGACGTCCGTCTCGCTGTGCACCGTCGAGATGAACCAGTGTTCATACTGGCTAGGGTGGACCAGCACACCCTGTTTCAACAAGGCGCGCTGGAATGCACCGTACCATTCGGGGCGGGCGGCCGCCAAAGCCTGGCGCCATGTTTGCGGGGGCTTATCGGTGAACCACAATTGGAATACCGTACCCGGACCAAGCAGCGAAACGGTGATACCTGCCCTGGCAAAGACATCGCGCAGTCCGGCTTTGAGCCTATCCCCCAGCTTGTACATCCTTTCATACGTGCCGGGTTTGCGCAGCCCTTCGAGGGTGGCTTTGGCCGCTGCCATGACCATCGAGTTGGTGTTGTATGTGCCCAGGTAGGGCACGCGGTTATCGGCAGCTAGCTGCATGATCTCACGCTTGCCCCCGACCGCCGAGAGAGGAAAGCCTCCGCCGATGGCCTTGGCCATGGTGGTCAAATCCGGCGTTACCCCGTAGTATTCCTGCGCGCCGCCCAGGGCCAGCCGGAAACCTGTGACCACCTCGTCAAAGATCAGCACAATCCCATGTTCGCTGGCGAGCTTGCGCAGGAACGCCAGGTAGCCGGGTTTGGCCTCAATGCATCCGCAGTTGGCCATCAGTGGTTCGGTGATGATAGCAGCTATCTCGTGCTTGCGCTCGCGCACGGTCTTTTCCAGGATTTCCGGGTTATTCCAGGGCTGAATGATCAGGGTTGACAGCAGAGACTCGGGAATGCCGGGCGCGGCAGGCACCGGGCGAGGGGCATGCTCCAACCCGGCCGCGGCGATGGGCGGTTTCACGCTGACATTGATGATATCGCTCCAGCCGTGGAAGTTTCCCTCAAAGCGGATGATTTTCTCTTTGCCGGTATAGGCGCGCGCCAGGCAGATGGCCATCATCACCGCCTCGGTGCCGGAATTTGAAAAACGGACCAGCTCGGCGCTGGGCACGGCAGCCTGCACCATTTCGGCCACTTCGGATTCAAGCGAGCTGTTGAGCCCAAGCATAGGCCCGCTGTCATCCAGGATCTTATGGACGGCTGCCATGACCTCTGGCGGGCGGTGCCCGTGGATAAGCGGCCCCAGGGCCAACAGGTAGTCTATGTATTCATTCTCGTCGACGTCATAGATGTGCGCGCCTTCTCCGCGGGTGACATACAAAGGGATCTGATAACCGGCCCCGCTACCGCGCGCCATGCTGCCCACACCCCCGGCAAGCGAGCGAATTGCGCGCTCGTATAGGATTTTAGATTGTTCGTTCGAGTAAGTGGTCATAATAAAATTCTCTTCACCAAATACTAACCATTATTAAATAGGGAGACTATTGGACTTCCAATGTCTATCAACCATTCAACCGCTGATAGATGGATTTATTGTTTTTATATATTGCCAGAAATTCAGCATATAATACATCGTATAAAGCACGGTTTGCCGGGGACGGTGTAAAAGATTTTTCGTATTGGATCAGGGTTGGGATGTCCTCGAAGGTGATATCGCCCAGGCCAACCGAGGCCAGGAATGCCGCACCGCGCGCGTTGGTCATTTGCGGATTTTTCACCTTACGGATTTCTCGATCCAGCACATCTGAGAAGATCTGGCACCAAACATCTGAATTGCCGCCTCCGCCGACGATG
>Ga0315295_10004972_pt1 | contig 11364 bp, 10 predicted proteins | sample YL17G14_0_MG_FD_204453 | JGI IMG/M metagenome (GOLD analysis project Ga0315295, IMG submission 204453) | Sediment microbial communities from Yellowstone Lake, YNP, Wyoming, USA - YL17G14_0 | ecosystem: Environmental > Aquatic > Freshwater > Lake > Sediment | place: USA: Wyoming | collected...
TGCCCGGGCGTATTAAACCAATGAAATTCTCCAATCTTTTCGGACAGACTCTCCGGGAAATCCCGGCGGACGCGGATGTGGAAAGCCACAAATTACTGTTGCGTGCCGGGTTCATCCGCATGCTGGGTTCAGGGATATTTTCCTACCTGCATCTCGCCCGGCGCTCGATCATGAAGATCGAAGCCATTTTGCGCCAGGAGATGGACCGCATCGGCGGGCAGGAGATCTCGATGCCGGTCATCCATCCCGCTGAACTCTGGATGGAGAGCGGTCGCTGGTACCAGGTCGGCGCGGAAATGGGGCGTTTCAAGGACAGGAACGACCACAATATGGTGATCGCCATGACCCACGAAGAAGTGGTCAGCCAGTTGCTGCGCAGCGAAGTCCATTCCTACAAGCAACTGCCGCGCCTGGTCTACCATCTTCAGACGAAATGGCGTGATGACCCGCGTCCACGCGCAGGCTTGATACGCGTCCGCGAGTTCACCATGAAGGATAGTTATAGTCTCGACACCGACCTGGACGGCCTTGACCTCCAGTACCGCAATCACTACCAGGCATATTTCGACATCTGCCACCGCTGCGGGCTGGAGGTTATCGCGGTCAGGTCAGATACCGGTATGATGGGCGGTCAACTTGCGCATGAATTTATGTATCTGACCCCCATCGGCGAGGATACACTGCTCCTGTGCGACAGCTGCGGTTATACCGCCAACCGCCAGGTGGCATGTTTTCAGAAAACAACTTCCACCCCGGAGACTTTGAAGCCGTTGGACAAAGTCCACACCCCCGGCTGCAAGACCATCGAGGATCTGGCACATTTTCTGGATGTGCCCACATCCAGGACCGCCAAGGCAGTGTTCTTCATCGCCTCCATCTCGGAAGGAGACGAAACGAAAGAGAAGTTCGTCTTCGCGGTGATTCGCGGCGACATGGAATTGAACGAGACGAAACTCGCCAATGCCTTGCAAGCGCGTGACCTGCGCCCGGCTACCGAGGAAGAGATCTTAGCGGTAGGTGCGCAGCCCGGGTACGCCTCTCCGGTCGGTCTTCTAAAATCCCGCGATGCCGCGCTTGAGAAGGCTCGAACTCCCGTGCTTCAGATTGTTGTGGACGATTCCATCCCCAACAGCGTAAACCTGGTCGCCGGTGCCAACGAGATCGATACCCACCTGCTCAATACCAACTTCCCGCGCGACTATGCTGCCGATATCGTCACGGATATCGCCGCCGCGGGAGAGGGCGCGGCGTGTCCGGATTGCAACCACCCGATGCGCCAGGCGCGTGGTGTTGAAGTTGGAAATTTATTCAAACTAGGCACGCGCTACTCTGACGCACTCGGCTGCACTTACCTCGACAGGGATGGTCAACAGAAACCGGTCATCATGGGTTCGTATGGCATCGGCGTGGGCCGCCTGCTGGCCTGCATCGCTGAAGCCCACCATGACGAGCATGGCCTGGTTTGGCCTATTACGGTGGCACCTTTCCAGGTACACCTGGTTCTCCTGCGGGGAAAGGGTTCGCTTCAGGCACAAGAGACTGCCGACCAGCTCTACGACAGCCTGCAAGAATCCGGGATGGAAGTTCTTTACGACGACCGGGAGGAAAGCCCCGGGGTAAAATTCAATGATGCTGACCTGATCGGCTGTCCGCTGCGGGTCACGGTCAGCGAGCGGGGGCTCGCCCAGGGAGGTGTGGAAGTGAAGTTGCGCCGGGAACAATCCAAAGCGATCCTTCCTTTACAAGAAGCAAAGGCGCACCTTGGCGCAGTGATACAATCCCTGCACGATGAGATCACCTCCCGGGTCGTTCCGGTCGACTATAGCAATTGACCATTGCTGCCATCTTGATTATTATCTGCAACCAGTGTAATGCCAGCCATAAACCTCGCCCAGCTGAAAACCCAGACCGCCCTGCTCTCCGAGAATTTCAACCAGCCGGAGGCATTTGTGCGCCAGTTGCACGAACTGTTGGATTTCTACACCAACCGCACCATTCGTTCCAATCAAATTGCCCGGCGGCTCTCCCTGCCCACCTACCGCACACCCACACCTGTCTTGCGTCAGGTCCAATTCGAACTTGCCTCCCAGGCGGAAAAACAGCCCGCCCAAGCCATTGCACTTGCCAATACGCTCTGGAAAGCCGGCTGGCTTGAAACCCGCTTGCTGGCAGCCTACCTTCTTGGCTGTGTTCCTCCTGCCCAGGCTATTCCCAGCCTCACCCGCCTGCCAGAATGGCTTTCGCTATCCACGGATAAGCAGGTGCGCGCAGCCTTGCTAACGGATGCCCTTTCCCGCCTGCGCAAGGAAAATCTCGAAGCGCTGCTTCAATTGCTCGAAGGGTGGTTGAAATCCCCCCGAAATGCTTATCAATCCTGGGGTCTGCGAGCGCTCCTCCCCATACTGACCGATCCACAATTTGAAAACCTTCCAGCAGTATTTCGGATCCTGAAACCGGCGATCAAGTCGGCCGGTCCGGTGACACAACTGGAACTGCAAGCCGTCATTGCCACCCTGGAACGCGTCTCTTATACCGAAACACTGGCTTTCTTGCGGGAGAGACTCACCGATCAACCAGCCCCATTGATGCTGCGAACCATCCGGCGCATCCTGCCCGGATTATCAGCCAATTTGCAGGCAGGTCTGCAGGAAATCCTCCGCCAGCATGGCAACTGGAAATAACCGTGGATAGTTGATCATAATGAAGATATACCGGGCGATCTCTGCTTTCCTGTTTATCACATTCTTGGCAGGCTGTACTCCAGCACCTGTCACCCAACCTGCCATCACCCAGGATCCGACCCGCACCGCTACCCTTCTTCCACCCACCCCGACTGGAACCGCCACCCCGCTTCCTACTCCGACTGAATTGCGACCGCTCACCCTTGTCTTCTATGGAGACAGCACCTTGAAAATAGGGGAAGTAGGCAAGCAAGGGCAAGTTGGGTTCTCCTATGTAGATAATCTGCGCATGCTGCTTGATCCAAGCTACAATTTGATTACAGCAAATTATGGGGGGAAGTCAGCTCGATGGGCATACGAGAACCTTGAGCAGTCCGTCCTAAGCCTCGATCCCAATGTGGTTACCCTCGAGTGGGGCTGGGATGACCTGCATGGATGCCTCGGCATATTCGATCGGAATACGAATTCCCTCCTGGATTATAAGTTGGTTGCATTAATAAAGGATCACATCAAGTATCTCAAACTTCAAATTGATGCGCTGCTGGCTCACGGCATAGCCGTGTTTGTTGTGACACCGGTCTTAATCTATGGTGGTCTTCCCTGGAGCTATTATGGTCCAAACAATGAGATAATCACAGAATCTGATCGCTGGTGCAATTATAATCTTGGGGTTGAAAAACTGGTCGAGGCTCAAAAGCAACTGGTCGTGGAATATACAACTGACCAAAAGCCTGTCTACCTGGTTGACGCCTGGCAGATCTTCAAGGATCATCCAAATGAAGAAAAAATGTACATAGATATCCCGCACCCCGCCAGCCGCGGCGCAGAACTGATCGCCGAAGGCTGGATGCAGGCATTCACCGCCTCCAAAATTCGATAAACCATGACCCTCACCCATCGCGAACGTCTGCAAGCCTGCCTCAGCAACAGCCCCGCTCTCGACCGTCCGCCGGTTGCTCTCTGGCGTCACTTCCCTGTGGACGATCAGGATCCCTCTACGCTGGCAGAGGCGGTCCTGGATTTCCAACGCCATTATGACTTCGACCTGGTCAAGGTCACCCCGGCATCCTCCTATTCGATCAAGGATTGGGGAGTGGAGGATGCATGGGAGGGGCACACCGAGGGAACGCGTACGTACACCAAACGCGCCATCACCGTGCCCCAGGATTGGGAGCGCCTGCCGGTCCTCTCACCCGATGCGCACCATCTCTCCGGACATCTCGACTGTCTCCGACGCATTCGTGCTGAACTCCTCTCACACACCCCGCTCCTGGCAACCATCTTCAGCCCGCTGGCACAGGCTAAAAACCTTGCCGGAGGTGACCGGTTGATGGATCACATCCACAGTCATCCCCAGGCTGTGCTTAAAGGATTGGGGACCATCGCACAGACCACCAGGCAGTATATCGAGGCCTGCATGGAAGTGGGCATTGATGGGATCTTTTATGCCGTCCAGCACGCCCAGGCTGAGCTGCTCAGCCTCGACGAATATAAATTATTCGGTCTCCCCAACGATTTGATCTGCCTTGAGCCGGTCGGTTCTTTATGGTGCAACCTGCTTCATCTTCACGGCCTTAATATTCATTTCGAACTGGTCAGCCAATCCTTGTACCCGGATGGCTTGTTCCAAATCGTCAACTGGCATGATCGCGAGACGCGTCCCTCCCTGGCGGAAGGATTGAAAGATTCCAGGGTGGCGGTATGCGGAGGCATCAGTCAGAAGACCATCGTCTTCGGTGACCAGGCGGCTGTTCGCAAAGAAGCCGCCGACGCCATCGACCAGAGCGGAGGACGACGGTTTATCCTGGGCACCGGTTGTGTTGTCCCGATCATTACCCCGCACGGGAATATTTCCACCGCCCGTCAGTTCGTGGAGAGTGTTCGATGAGCCTGCGTGTGATCTCCGGAATTGCTAAGGGTCGCAGGCTGATGGACGTCCCTGGCGACACCACACGCCCGGTGACGGATATGGTCAAGGAAGCCTTGTTCGACATCCTCGCTGGAGATGTGCTCGATTCCACCTGGTGGGATCTTTTTGGTGGTACCGGAGCGGTCGGAATCGAAGCCTTGAGCCGGGGGGCTGCTTTCGTACGGTTCTCTGAACTGAACTCCCTTCCCATTAAGACCATCAAAGCCAACCTGGAAACCACCGGATTCACCCAGCAGGCAGAGGTCCGCCGCGGGGATGCGTTTTCCATGCTATCCGCTGCACCGGATCGGTCCTTCGATTACATATACATCGCGCCTCCCCAGTACAAGGAAATGTGGTCGAAGGCTTTGAGCCTGTTGGATGCCAATACCGGCTGGCTGAGTGATGAATCGGAAGTGATTGTCCAGATCCACCCGCGCGAATATCTGCAGCCAGCGCTGATCCACCTTCTGGAATTTGACCAGCGCAAGTACGGCAGCACCTTGCTGGTGTTCTTCAAGAAGAAATAATAACCCTTGACTTCATCGCTTAACGGTTATATCGAAAACATCATCGACCGATTGGTCTGAAAATTTGAACCCTGTCGCAAGAACTGGAGGGCTGCATGGAAATCTCGATAATCAAGATAGAAAAACCTGAAGAGATCAACTTCATTCTCGGACAATCGCATTTTATTAAAACCATCGAAGATGTGCATGAAGCCCTGGTCAATGCTGTACCGGGGATAAAATTCGGTCTTGCCTTTTGTGAAGCCTCCGGAAAATGCCTGGTGCGCTGGTCGGGCACGGATGAGGTGATGATCGAACTGGCAAAGAAGAACGCCCTTGCCATCGGTGCCGGGCACTCTTTCATTATCTTTCTCGGGGAGGGATATTTCCCGATCAATATCCTGGGTGCCGTCCGGAATACGCCGGAGGTGTGCCGCATCATCTGCGCTACAGCCAATCCCACCGAGGTACTCGTCGCAGTCACTGCGCAGGGCCGAGGCATTGTGGGTGTCGTGGACGGAGCCTCGCCCACTGGGATCGAGACCGAGGAAGATATCCTCTGGCGCAAGGGTTTTTTGCGCAAGATCGGTTACAAGGCTGGGTAGCTTGGGACAACTTCACAAATTTGTGCAGCAATCTACAGCTGGTTCTTTCTTATCGCAAAATTAATCTGAAACCTGCACCATTCGTATTTTCCCCATAAGCCAAGCCCGACCAGCCGTAACAGGCTAAGGGGAAACCTGATGAAACCACCTCCTCGGATGAATTCCCGGGAGGTGGTTTGTGTGCTGAGGAAAAGGGTCTGGATTATCTTTCAGGGCTTCGGTGGTTTTATCCCCCCGCAAATTCGACTGTTAACCCATTATTCTTATAGAAAGAGCGAGCATGGAAAGGTGGGTCACCTCGCTTCATTTTTCGAATATGGTCGAGCAGAACCGGGAGATCTTCCACCATATTGAGGTCCGATCTTCCTTCCAGGGGTACCCATTCCAGGGTGCCTTCCTCCGAAGGTTTGCAATCCCCTTGAGGTGCCTCGCCGCTGAATATAAAGAGACATATGCCGGGGTTCGAATCGGTGTCCACCACTACCGTCCCGCACAACCACAGGTCAGCTTTCAAACCCGTCTCTTCCAGCAATTCCCGCCGTGCTGCCGACAGGATATTCTCCCCGCTTTCAACATGACCTCCGATGCCGTTGTATCGATCCGCCCACAGGCGTTTGGATGGAGCCCCTTTCAACAGCAGCACCAGCGGTCCGCGCCTGACGAAGATCAATACCCGGGGGATGAGCATGTAACGGTCACGCGTTGCACCCTGGTCAGAGTTGGGCATAAAGTATTGTTGAAGATCTCGCCGTGAATTTTCCTTGGGGCTGAAAATGTTCCCGGTTTACCTGCCGCCTATTTGATCATTTCCCGTACGGAAGCGAGCTTTCCGGCATTGCCCAATTTTTCATTCTTATGAGCAATGAACCTGGCATATTCACTCATGAAGATCTTGCCGGGATCGCGCAAATCGAATTTTTCAGGGAAGTCGCGGAAGAATTCGCGGTGAACACGGGTCCAGACCAGGCGACCGTCGGTATCAATGTTGATCTTGGTCACACCCAATTCCGAGGCGCGCTTGAACTGGTTCTCGTCGACGCCCCGGGCACCTTTCAGGTTGCCTCCGGCGGCATTGATGCGGGCCACCTCTTCTTGCGGAACCGAACTGGAGCCATGCATTACCAGGGGAAAATTGGGCAGCCGCTTCTGTATCGCCTCGAGCACTTCATAATGCAGTCCCTGGGAACCGGTGAATTTGAAGGCGCCGTGGCTGGTGCCGATGGCGCAAGCCAGCGAGTCGACCCCGGTCTTCTCAACGAATTCCTTGGCCTGGTCAGGGTCGGTGAGCTTGGCATTGGCTTCATCCACCTGCACATGTTCTTCCACCCCGCCCAGCTGACCAAGTTCCGCTTCAACCACAATTCCCCTGGCATGTGCCGCATCCACCACCCTGCGGGTGATCTCGACATTCTTCTCGAACGGTTCGCTGCTGGCATCGATCATGACCGATGAATAAAAGCCGCTGGCGATGCAGTCAGCGCAGGTCGCCTCGTCCCCATGGTCCAGATGGACGGCGAAAATCGAATCGGGGAATATCCCATCGGCAGCGCGGATCAACGCCTCCAGCATGTTCTTATGCGTGAACGCCCGCGCCCCTTTCGAGATCTGGATGATGAATGGTGCCTGGCTGTCCATGCAGCCCCGGAAGAGGCCCATGGTCTGCTCCAGGTTGTTGATGTTGTAAGCCCCGATGGCATACTTGCCGTAGGCGGCCGCGAATAATTGCCTGGTTGTTACGATCATCTTTCACTCCTTGTCGACTGACGAACAAATAATATATATTTGTTCCCGGATACCTAGGTGGATTTTTTCGATCACGCACCCTGCGGGGGATTTCATCAATTGCTCCCGGCAGAGATTTCGCCCCATTATACAACTTTCTCAATAAAGAGTCGTAAACCTCTTTAAGCGTGATGATGTATAATGAATTTACCTTTTCAGACCGAAGGTTTTATTCGGTGAGGATAGTCATTCTGTGCCTCACCAGGTTATCATCGAGACCAACACCAACCAATCATCCTTTCAGGAGGAACCATGAGCGACCTTTTTGAGACCGTTAAAGGCGGGCAGGATATTTTCAAGAAACTCTTGTCCTATATCCCCGGCTTCAGCGGCTATATCGAACGCAGCCACCGCCGGGCTGCCGATAAACTTCTGCGCGAGCAGGTGGCCCTCAAGTATAGTGAACTGGCGGCACGCACTTCGCGCCTGCAGAAGGACATCGTGGATGCCGGCCAGCTTGATTTCCTTGATGAGATCGATTCGGTCGGCCTGAAACTGCGAACGTTTTCAGACCGCATTAAGAATGCCTCCTATGGCTACTCGGGTTTCTTCGATGCTGTCAAGATAAATGAGAAGGAATTGGAAAAGGTCTACGCCTTCGATACCGCTTTCTTCCTGCTGGCGGACCAGATCTCCAGCGGTCTGGATAATGTGGAAGCCGCGGTGGCAGGTGAGGGATTAAAAGCAGCGATCCGTGCCGTCAATGACCTTGCCCGCCAGGCAGGCGAAACTTACGACCGCCGCTACGAAACCATCACCGCCAGCGGCGCAGCCTGAAAACCTCCATACACCAAATGAAGTAGCGCATGATGGCATCTTGCGCTACTTTGTGGTTTAATAATGGCATGTGGAAAGATTACATCACCGCTGCTTCATTGGAAGAGACCCTGCGCATCCTGGCGGAAAAACGCGAGCATGCACGCCTGATCGCCGGCGCCACTGACCTCATGCTCGAACTCGAACGCGGCGTCCGAAAAGACATCCACACCGTGATTGATATCACCCGCCTGCCGGGAATGGACCAAATCAGCATGGATTCTGAGAAAAACATCCATATTGGCCCGTTGGTGACCCATAATGCTGCGGTTGCCTCCAAACTATTGCGCAAAGTTGCCTTCCCGCTTGTCAGCGCTGCCTGGCAGGTGGGCGCTCCGCAGATCCGCAACCGGGCAACGGTTGCCGGGAACCTGGTCACAGCCAGCCCCGCCAACGATACCATCACCCCCTTGATGGCTCTCGGCGCATCCGTGGTGCTAGTCTCCAGCCATGGCTCCCGCCACGTCCGCCTGGAAAACTTTTACACCGGAGTCCGCCAGACTGTCCTTCAACCCGACGAGATGCTGGTGGAAATCACCTTCCCGGCATTAAAGAACACCCAGCGGGGAACATTCTTGAAACTGGGGTTGCGGCGTGCCCAGGCGATCTCGCTGGTCAATGTGGCGGTCGTCCTCACTTATAAATCCTCCAGGATCGAATCTGCGGTCATCACCCTCGGTGCCGTGGCGCCCACAATCATCCACGCTCCCCAGGCTGAGATTTTTTTGGCAGGCAAGAAATTAACCGATGAGGACATCGCTCGCGCTGCTGAACTGGCTGCCGCGGCCTCCCGTCCGATAGACGACTTGCGCGGTTCGGCAGCTTACCGCAAGGAAATGGTGAGAGTGCTGGTAATGCGCGCTTTGCGCCTCCTGCGCGATCGGAAGGAAAAGGATCAGGTTCCAGCGGATCCAGTGCTTTTGTGGGGTACTCAAACTCCCCCTTCAGCCCCAATCTCGAGTGGAAACCAGTCATCGCCCGTTGACTCGATCCATACCTGGATAAATGGAAAAGAATATACGTTCACATCCGGTCTCGATAAATCGCTGCTGCGCCTGCTGAGGGAGCAGGCGGGTTTGACCGGTACAAAGGAAGGTTGCGCTGAAGGCGAATGCGGCGCCTGCACTGTATTCCTCGATGGAAAAGCAGTCATGGCCTGTCTCGTGCCTGCACCCCGGGCGGCTGGAGCGGAAATCATCACCGTGGAAGGTCTTTCTTCAGGGCTTTCCAGCAGAGTGACGTCCTCGACAAATGAAATGGCAGTAAAAACGGAAAAACTTCATCCTGTGCAGCGAGCCTTCGTCGCCGATGGAGCCGTTCAGTGCGGTTATTGCACTCCCGGGTTCGTCATGTCAGCGGTCAAATTACTGGAAGAACGCCCGGATCCGTCGCGTGATCAAATAGTCCAGGCTATTTCAGGCAACCTGTGCCGTTGCACGGGCTATTACCGGATCGTTCAGGCAATCGAAGACGCATCCAGGTCACCAGGGCAGCCAAACACTGCCCGAATGGAGGATTGAGATGGGAAAATACGTGCGCTACCACGCCAAGACACCCGGCAAGAAACCGATGCATCCGGTCTGGCGCGGCATTGGCTGTCTCCTGATTGTCTTTGTCCCCCTCCTTTCGCTTTGGCTGATGACGGTATTCGTCCCAAAGATCGTCGGCACCGGGAGATTACCTTACCAGTTGGTGGGACACGTCCAATTCCCCAAATGGGTGCTGAAACTTCACTTCTTGGAGAGTATCACTGGTTTCATCGGCAGCCTCGACAACCTGTGGATTAGCATCATTACATTCCTGGTGATCCTTCTGCTCCTTTCCACCATTGTTTCGATTTCCTATGCCTTGATCTATGGTGCAATCGGCCCGGCACGTTACAACGAGATGGATGCCCCGCCGGCAAAATACAAGACTAAGAAATATACGAGATAATTATTATTGGAAGAACTCCATCATCCTGCTGAGAGGGTTATGAGAAACACAATCGGCCAATCTGTATCCCGCATCGACGCTCCCGACAAAGTAACCGGCGTGGCCCTTTACTCCGGCGACCTCGTTCGTCCGGGGATGCTGCACATGAAGATCCTGTTCTCCGCCCGTGCACACGCACGGGTGAAGAGCATAGACATTTCTGCAGCGAGCGCACTACCCGGTGTATTGTCAATCCTGACTGCCAGGGATGTGCCGGTCAATGAGTACGGGCTGCAGAAAAATGATCAACCGGTGTTATGCGGTCCATTGCCCGGTCTGCCGGAAGGAATTCAGGCTGACCTGCAGGAGGGGATTGTCAGGGGAGATATCGTCCGTTGTGAATGCGACCAGGTGGCAGCTGTGATTGCTGAAACAGAAGCGATTGCTGAGCAGGGGCGCGACCTGATCCGTGTGGAATATGAGGACCTGCCAGCCATCTTCGATCCCGCTGAAGCGATGAAACCCGGCGCGCCCCGCATCCATCCCGAGATCGGGGATTCCAATATCTGTGTGCTCGACAGGATCCGCAAAGGGGACGTGGAATCCGCATTTTCCCGGGCGGATGTGATCGTTGAGGGGGAATACCGCACTCCCTTCCAGGAACATGCCTACCTCCAGCCTGAGGCAGGTATAGCCTACCTGGACCCGGAAGGTCGCATCACGGTGGAATGTGCAGGTCAATGGACTCACGCAGATCGGAGCGGTATTGCCCACGCCCTCGGTCTCCCAGACGAGCAGGTGCGCGTGATCTATCCTGCCATTGGAGGAGCCTTTGGCGGGCGTGAGGACCTTTCTGTGCAGATCGTGCTGGCGCTCGCGGTAATGAAATTGAAGCGCCCGGTCAAGATCATCTGGAGTCGCAAGGAATCCATCATCGGGCATGGCAAGCGCCATCCGATGAGCCTCAGCGCTAAATGGGCAGCTACCAGGGATGGTAAACTGCTCGCTGCCGAGACCACCATCATCGCGGATGCCGGGGCATACATGTACACCACCAACAAGGTGCTCGGCAACTGCACCATCACCGCCACCGGTCCGTATTTCATACCGAATGTCAAGGAGGATGTATACGGCGTCTATACCAACAA
>Ga0315295_10004974_pt1 | contig 11363 bp, 9 predicted proteins | sample YL17G14_0_MG_FD_204453 | JGI IMG/M metagenome (GOLD analysis project Ga0315295, IMG submission 204453) | Sediment microbial communities from Yellowstone Lake, YNP, Wyoming, USA - YL17G14_0 | ecosystem: Environmental > Aquatic > Freshwater > Lake > Sediment | place: USA: Wyoming | collected...
AAGTACGTTACCGTACTAAATATGGGGGATGGCTTTCTTCGGGGCATTTTCGGGCCAAAAACGGCTGCGACCCTACTGCAACTCATTTGTGAGCGGTTTCACGATCTCTTCGATATTTTCGGCTGCTGCATCCTGGGTTAGCGATCATGAGGGAAAGGGAAAATAAGCATCGGGGGCAATTGCCCCCGATGCTTATTTTTTGGGGGGGATGTCTCATCGTTCCGATGTTTCCAGTAATCTTCCGTCAGGGGCATCCCCCTCGATCCCGTTCTGTACAGGCCTGGCTTTGCCAGTTTACTGCAGGCGGCTGACCAGCAGTTGAGCCACTGCCAGCTCTTTTGCCTCCACATCCGCCTGGGATAATGGCACCTGGCTGGAGGGATCGCTCCTCAGCCCAAAGGTATTCACCAGATCGCCCGTACGAACAAGGAGGATGTCATAGCTCGCATTGCCGTTGTAGAGTGCATCGGTCCCCAATCCCGGAACAGGCACGTTGTTGGCATTGATCGACCGGATGCTATCCATGTACTGGACAGCGGTCATGCCGCCCGTATTGAGGAAATTCACTTCCAGGATCATATTCTGGGTCTGATAGGCGCAGATTGTGCTCTTGGCTTCATCTCTTACCTCGGTGACCGTTTCCCCCAGGATCGCGCCCACCTCATCTTTCGACAGCAGGGTGCAATTCCCCGATGCAACGGCTGCTACAGGAGCAGAAGGTGCAGAATCGGGTGCATTCGAGCTCGAACTCTGGCTTGTGACCGCGATGGCAGGGGCACAGGAGGCGAGGAGTACCGCGCCAATGACTAATCCGAGGGTTACGAACATTCCAGTCTTTTTCATTTTTTCTCCAAGCAATGATCCGTTCTGTAAAGGTCGTCTTGCCTTGCGCACTTTCTGATCTTTCCCTCGATCTGCAAGGCCGCGATGTTATTAGATAAATTATATCATAATTATCATAAATAAGAAATATTCTATATATAAGAAACTCTAACATCGCAGAGTCTACTTGTATAAGGGCGATTTCTTATTGGGCGGGTTGGAGGCGAACCAACGACCAGGGGTTCCCAGGCTCAATTTCTGGCAGGCTATAGTATTTTCAACAATGGATAGTTGCATGGACCTGGCCGTTTATAACCGCGCGCCCTTTCGTTGGCCAAGGAAGGAAGACCGGAGGTGTCTGCCAGAGGCCAAGAAAAAAGCGAACCGCAAGCAGAGCCTGCAAAAGGGGATCGGATTGGTCAGGCGCATCGAACCCTTCGAAATTGACTTGCTTTCGGGAAGCCTATTGCGCAATAATGAAATAACAACGCCAGGTATGAGGGAGACATATTTACCCGGGGTCTAGAAGAGGAGGATATCATGAATAAGAATCGCCTGAATAAGAAATCACTGAGAAGCCCGGCTCAGCGATCCGCGCCGTTTCTGGTGATCGTGTCGCTGCTGGCGCTGACAAGCATGGTCTGCCAGTGCACACCCGGAGCGAACCCTTCTGTCACCCCGAATTCGAACGGAAGCCTGACGGATGCCGAAGAGCTGCAAGCCGTAGAACGGGCAAACGAGGTATACCACCAGTCGATGGATCCTGACGGCGTTCCTGACATGGTCCAGCTGCTTTATTATCTGGGAAGCGATCCGGCCTTTGAGGCTTACGGTCCTTCGCCGGATGGATCGGTATGGGCGCACCTGACCAATGGCAGGTGGATGACCTTCCTGGCTCCTACCCTGGAGGCTCCAGTCTCTTCCTCGCATCCGACTGCGGGTCTGTCTGTCCCGATTCCGGTTGCCTTGCCGGAGTACCAGGCAGTCAATTCAACCATTTCAGGGAGTGAAGCCTCCTCTCCCATCCTTGCCGACGACGAGAAGTTCGAATTACCTTCGAATGACCTGGTCTTGATCATGAATTCCTTGCCCGCCCGATTTGGTGTCAATCCCGAAACGCTCAAACGTTGGTTTAAAGATAAGAAGTATGATCCCATAATAAATGATATTCAGGTCGATTATTTGAAGTTTAACGAGCTTGGAATCCAGTATGGAGTATTCTACCTTGCCACTCATGGAGGAGTGGATTGTTCCGAACCCACGGAAAATCACGGGTGCGGGCGATGGGTAATGACCTTGGCGACGAATACACTTGTCACGGAAGAGAACAAAAGAGCCTATGCAGAAGACCTGGATGCTCATCGACTGGTTTACCAGAGCGGCATAGAAACCTCGGCCTCCTATGGTTTCACCGAATATTTCGTCAGTGAACACATGAGCTTCCCTGCCAACAGCCTGGTTTTTATCGATGCATGCAGCGGTTACCTCCTGCAACCCGCATTTTCCGGGGTCGGTGCGTCTGTGTTCATAAGCTGGGACAATCCTGCGGGCAGAGATTCCAAAGACTATTTTTTTGCCCGCATGCTGGGGATCAACGAGATAAGTTTGACCTATGATCCTCCCAAACCCTTCAACCGGCCTTTTGACTATGAGGCTGTCTTTCTTAGAATGCAGCAGAAGACCCTGACTCAGGATTACTACGGGGAAGATGTGTACGTGATAGGCCCGGATGGAAAACCCCAAAAATCAGGCAGGGTATCCGTACGCGCTAATCTGATCTATTTCCACGCAGGAGGTTCGTTTGGCATCCTGCGACCGACCATTGAGCGCCTGGAGGTCGATGAAGAAAACGAGAAGCTGATCATCGTGGGGGCCTTCGGGAGTGAAGAGGGGGAGGTCTACATGAACGATACGCAACTGGAGGCGGCATGGGGCAGCAAGAAGATCGAAGCCGATCTGCCAGCCGCTGACGATTCCGATGGCAAGGGGATCATATATGTAAAAGTACGGGATCATGAGAGCAACAGGGTACCGCTCACCCTCTGGCATGTGAAATTTACCTATACCGAAGGCCCGGACCAAACCATCAACGCCTACCAGTGGCTGGACCTGGATATCTACTGGCGGGCGGACCTCCACCAATACCGGTTGCTGCCTGACGGCGAACTCCAGCACCAGGATGCCATCACGCTCGAACCGGCGGAGGCCTCCTCGGCAACGTGGAGATGCCAATGGGAGGGATCCTACGCTGGCATCTCCTTCTCGACGGAGTCGGGAGAGGGGAGCCTGACATTGACCTATGATGCGGACCCATCCGAATTTATGGAAGACGGCACATACTCCTCCACCGGTACACTGGATGGAGATATTCACCAGATCGTGGATCTGCAATTCATCGTCAACTACGATCCCGAGACGACCTGCCTGGTTAAAACCACTGGCTACGGGGTGAGCTCCACCAGTGCACTCGGATTCGTGCTGCTGCCGGGGCTTCTTCGTAACGTCGGCGACACACCCGGCTTGGAACCCCTGCTGCTGGATGAAAAATACATACTCACTGAAGGCAACCGGGATCTGATGAACGATGGGATTTGGCCTTTTTTTGAGTGGAAGGACGCGAAACCTGAGTCTCCTCCAAAGGACGGCGAGACAGAAGGCTGAAAACTCCAGACACAGCAATTGTCCATCGTGGTGGAGGAATGCAGGCCAGCCAGTTGATTTGGACCTGCTTCCGGGCTCTGCAGTTCATATAAGAAAACAATATTTCTGATACCAGTGTTCCCGTATTTATCAAAGCCCCCGCCTGGGGGCTTTGATATTTAGATCAGATGTTGGACATTACTTGCGTAAGGTAATTTGCATCAAAGGCGGACCCGGTTGAAGTCGAACCTGCGGACACCCGGATTGGTCGCCCAGAGCGACGGGAACCGGTCCGCCTCGGCCCACAAAGCCAGGTCTGCGCCCTGGTTGGTATTGGCATCAAGGGATGATACTTTGCTTTCATATAATTTAGATAATTATGGTATTATATATAATATTAATCAGCGCCGGAAGCACCATCAAGATGGGTGGAATTTCTTCCAGTAAATTCAGTTTTTTCTATAATCACAATTAGACCGGGCTGGATGGAGATTACTTTGGTAAAAACAAGTGCACTTATTCGCACGTTAGTTTTGATTCTATTCCTGTCAAGCTGTGCCTTGCCTGGAAACGTGGCTCCCGTACCCGATGCCGTCTCCCCAACTGCAGTCTCTGAGAAATCGTCAACGACGACTGATCAACCGGTGGTGACGGAAGCGCCTGAGCTGGGCTCCACCCAAATCTCAGAAACCGACGGAATGACGCTGGTGTTTGTGCCGACCGGGAATTTTACGATGGGCAGTGACAGCAGCGGCTTCGCCAATGAAAGACCTGCCCACACCGTCTTCCTGGATTCCTACTGGATAGACCAGACTGAGGTGACAAATGCCATGTTTTCGATCTTTGTCGACCAGAGCGGTTACCAGACAGACGCTGAGAAAATCGGGTCGTCATATGTTTATAATCCCGATTCTGGTAGCAGTGGGCTGGTCCATGGCGCAGACTGGCAGCACCCGCTGGGACTAGATTCCAGCCTGTTGGATCTCAACGACCATCCGGTGGTGCATGTTTCGTGGAACGATAGCCAGGCGTATTGTGAATGGTCTGGGCGCCGTCTGCCAACCGAAGCCGAATGGGAAAAAGCCGCCCGCGGGACGGACGGCAGGACATTCCCCTGGGGTAATGACTTTAATGGGACACTCTTAAATTCCGCAGATGTCAATCTGGGGGCGGGGCGGGGCAACAGTAGCTTCGATGATGGTTTTCAACTTACCTCGCCGGTTGGAAATTATCCATTGGGTATCAGCCCGTATGGAGCGCTGGACATGGCCGGGAACGCATGGGAATGGGTGAATGATTGGGTCGATGAGGCCTATTATCAGACCCCGCCCTCCAGCAATCCTGGCGGTCCGACCTCCGGGATATACCACGTTATTCGTGGCGGTTCCTGGTACGACCCCCAGGAGGGCCAACGGGTGACTTACCGTGGCTGGGCCAGCCCTGATGATAGAGACATCACCCTTGGGTTTCGTTGTGCGCTCTCAGAATGAAACGGAAATAGCCTTCTCGTATTTTATAACCAATTCCCCGGAGAGTCTGACCCTCCGGGGAAAACTGCATTAATAAGATCTGGATATTCGTTAATGAAGACCGATCTGTGGGCCCGGATGGAGTCGAACCATCGACCAAGCGTATTCAGGCTTGGATCCAGTAAGGACACATTTTACCTTCACAAGGAAGGTAATTTGTTCATCATCATCACTACTATCTTCATAACCATCATCAACACCACCATTACGATTATCACCACCATCATGACCATCAATAGGATTATGACCATGATGATGATATAAACAATCAATTTTGATTTATCTTTGTGTAACACCTATGATAGACAAATAATTTTGTATAACATATTTTGCAATAAGTGTTATACAAATGCTAAGAGTTAATTAAATCATATAGTTTTTTAAAACGTAGAATTTCTGGTGTTCTTCCAGATGATTTCTTTAATACTTCTAGAATTTTCTCTGCTTTTAGCCTGGTGATTATTCGGTAAGTAGTTTGGTGGTTTAATCCTGCTATTCTTTCAAAATCAGAGCGTCGGAATATTGGCATACTAAAAAGTGTGTCCAGTACTTTTATTCCATAAGGAGAATTAGATATTTTGGCTACAAGATCCTTCATTTGTGTATAAAGCATTAAGACCTGTTTTGCTTTATCAGCATTATTTTTCGCTTGAACCTCAACTGCGTCTAAAAAGAAGTATACCCATCGCTCCCAATTATTGTTTTGAGAAATGGAAGATAAGATTCCAAGATAATCATTCCGGTGTTTATCAAAATATTCACTAATATATAACATGGGCGAGTTCAAGCGTTTTTTATGCCAAAGGAATAATGTAATTAATATTCGGCCTGTTCGGCCATTGCCATCCATGAATGGATGAATGATTTCGAATTGCGCATGCATTATTGCCGTTTGTATAAGGATCTCGCTTTTATCGGACAGAAGAAAATTAAATAAATTATCTAAAAAAGGATTCACACTTAACGGTTCTGGAGGAATAAAAGTAGCTTCTTCAATTTTGCAACCCTTTGGACCAATCCATACTTGCTCTTTCCTGATTTCTCCTGGTTTTTTATCTTTTCCTCTCACGCCAGACATGAGATCTTTTTGAATTGCGCAAACCATTGTCTGATTAAAAGGTAATCCACGTGAAAGCCAACCTTGTGCGTGACGTGTCGCTCTTCGGTAATTTAAAACCTCGATGATATCATTTTGTTTTGATTCATCCTCAGGTTTGAGATCAGCTTCATACTTGAGTACTTCATCAAGAGTTGTAATAGTACCTTCTATTCGGGAGGATAAAATGGCTTCTTTTGTCTCCAATGGTGACAAAAAGATTACAGGATTAATCATGGATTCTAGGATTCCGTTGTAATAGGCTAATGAAGAGCTTGTAGAACTGACTTTGTTAATTAGCTTTTCCCAATTCCAGTGGGAAATATCTAAAGGTAACTTTGTCGGGACAAATGGTTCCATGAGATATCCTTTTATAATTTAATTGATAATTTTTGTATAACAGATTTGATAAACAAAACCTATTGTATAACACTTTTCGATAAATGTGTTATACAAATTCCATATTTCCATTTATTTTTCACAAGGAATAGGGCTTTGATATTTAGTCTAGTTAAAAAAATCCAAATTGCCATGCGCAATTTGGATAAAAAAATGGGCCCGGATGGAGTCGAACCATCGACCAAGCGATTATGAGCCACTTGGTGAACCTTCCATAGCTTCTACACTTTTCTATCACCCCCATATTTGGTGGTTTCTTTGTAGGCTACCGTACCAAATATGGGGGGCTGCTTCTTTCATGGCGTTTTTTGGCCAAAATCCACTGCGACCCTACTGCGAAACGATTGTGAGCGGTTTCACGATCTGCTCGATATTTTCGGCTGCCGCATCCTGGGAATGAGCCATTACATGCCCATAAATGTCGGTGGTGACACTCGCCTTGGAGTGCCCTGCCCGATGTTGAACGGTGTTGACTGGTGTTCCAATATCGAGGAGCAGGGAGAGCGAAGTATGACGCAGATCGTGGAAGCGGATGTCCGGCAAACTGTGCTCTAGCAATATGCGCTTGAACTCCTTGGAGACTTTGCTCTGGCTGGCATAAGTGCCAATGCCGGTCGTGAAGATCATGCCAGTCTCTTTCCAACTGATTCCAGCCAGGGTCTTCTGAGCCTCCTGCCTTTGGCGATGTGCTTCCAACATCGCTAGGCCGATCCTGCCCAGTTTGATCTGGCGGCGCCCAGACCGGGTCTTGGTCGGGACAAGCACCGCACTGCTGCTGTATGCCTGTTGGAGCTGCCGCTCGACACGCAGAGTACCCTTATCACAATCCACATCATCCCACATCAAACCGAGCAACTCACCCTTGCGCAGGCCAGTGGTTAGGGCCAGGTAGAAAAGAGCCTCATAAGGATGACCCCTGGCTGCTTCCAGGAAAGTGCGTGCCTGGCTTTCAGTGAAGATGTGAAATTCCTTCGTCTCCACCTTGGGACGCTCCACGGCATCCATCGGGTTGTACCCGATCAACCTTTCCTTGACCGCCTGCTTCAGAGCGCAGTGCAGGGTGGCATGGACCAACTGGATGGTGCGGGAACCTTTGCCTTCCGCCTGCATCCGCAGGTACAGTTGACGGATATGGGCTGGTTGGATGTTCTGGAGTCGCATTTTTCCGATCACGGGCAAGATATCTTGTTCCGCATACCGGCGGTAGTTGCGTGCCGTGTTCTGCCGGATGGAAAGGTCTTTGCCGGTGAGCCAACTTTCCATGTAACGTTCCAGGGTTAGCTGGGTGGCATCGAAAGACATGCCGTGCTCGATCTTGTTCGTGATCTCCCGGACCCAGTCGTGACACTCGCGCTGCGTCTTGGCATACTTGGTGTTGCGCCTACCGCTCAGGCTGACCTTGGCGCACCAGCGCCCGTCACTCCGCTTGTAGACCGTGCCCTCGTTGTTGCCTCGCTTTTTTGCCATGTTCATTTCTCCTTTCTGTGATTTCTGGGATCCAGTAGGGAGAAACGAGTGATGAAGCTTGTGCTATTCGGCTTTTAAGGTGCTGCGGTGCATCGTGATTATCTCTCTAAACTGGACATATAGCAATCTGAGTTTAGAGTCATTATACAGAACAGATGTTCTGGAGTCAAGCAAAGCAACTTTCCATATGTTCTATATGTTCTATATGTTCTATACCTTATTCACTTTTGGAAATTGTGACCTAAATGCTAATAGCGAGAACTGTTATTTACATTTAGCGCTGATTCTGTTAATAAAGGGAACTGAAATACCCATCCGCTCAACCCATGTCTACTGGCCATTTAAAATTGATGGATCAACTCTGGGACTTTCTGCAAAGGAAGGACCGAGATCTTCTTTTCTACCTGGTAAGCATCTGCTCCGGGATAGATCACCCACAGATGAGATAGATCCAGATCGTGGAGCGCTGTTTGCATTGAACGGGTGATCTCAGGTGCTTCACTGAACTTCACTTCAATCCCGTAACGTTTCCCTTTATAGAAGAACAGCAGATCCAGCTCCGCACTACTATGGATTCCCCAGAAGTATGCTTCTGACGGACGGATGATCTGCAGAACTTGTTCGATCACGTATCCTTCCCAGGAAGCGCCAACCTTGGGATGGCCTAATAAGGTATTCATATCATCTATGTTGAGCAGGCTGTGCAGGAGGCCGCTGTCGCGCAGATACACCTTCGGCACCCGCACTTGGCGTTTACTCATATTTTCGTACCAGGGTTGAAGCTGCCTGACCATAAAAGCCCCGGTCAGAACATCAAGATATCCACGCACTGTTTTATCCGATAACCCCATTGCACGGCTGAGCTCGGACGCATTCCAGGTTTGGGCATGATAATGCGCCAGCATCGTCCAGAAACGACGCATTGCAGTGGCAGGCATCTGAATGCCAAGCTGCGGGATGTCGCGTTCCAAGAAGGTGCGAATGAAGCCTTCCCGCCAGGTCAGGCTATCGGCCTCATTTTCCGCAAGGTAGGAGCGCGGGAATCCTCCCCGCACCCAGAGCGATTCCCAATTCGAACTCCCCACCTCGGCCAGATCAAATCCATTTAGATCCACAAACTCGATCCGCCCGGCGAGAGTTTCTGAAGCATTCCGGATGATTTCCGGTGAAGCGCTGCCCAGGATGATGAAACGCGCTTTTTGTCCCGGACGATCCACCAACACTCGCAAGGTTCCAAACAATTCCGGCATGATCTGGATCTCGTCCAGTATGACCAGTCCTTTTAAACTTCCCAGCACCAGTACGGGGTTCTGCAGTCGACGCTGATCCGGAATGGATTCCAGATCGAAGAAGGTCACCGGTTTGTTTTCGGCGAACATATGCGCCAGGGTGGTTTTCCCCGTTTGCCGCGGTCCCAACAGAGCAGTTATGGGTGAGCGGCGAACAGCTGTTTTCAATAATTCGAGATAGTTTGGGCGTTTGATCATGAATTCATTATATCATGAAATATCGGATATTATATCCGATATTTCATGATATTCCTTTTGTAAGAAGTATGCAGTTTTGCGTTGTAATTGAAAATATGCGGAAGGAACGATTTTGGTCCAAACTTGTATTCTCCTCGCAGCCTGGAAGCCGTTGGTAGAGGCTGGCGATATTGAATCGCTTAATTCATAAAAGACCCTGAATGTATTTCATGACACTCTTCTGCATCCTGAATTGTCCAGCGTACTGATAGAGCAGGCCTAGATCCCTTTCCCTTTTCTTGACATAACGCTTCAATCCTTCGTTGACAAGTTGGATATCAACTGGATTGACTTTGCCTTTTTCTACCATGCTTATATTTTGTCCGTAATAAGCATAATAGTAAATTCTGTTTGTCATCAACTCAGTTAAAGATTTTTAAAACACCCTAACAATAACGGGAATCTATACCTGGAAACTCAAACAGGAAACCTAGTTTACAAAGTGAGTTTCCCGTGCTATTATATTAAGTGAAGGATCAACAAAGTTCCTTAAGTATTCAGAGAAAGGATGATCATAATGAATAAAAAGTTAAGCAAACTCGAGATCGGTGTATTTGCCTCAGGCGACCTGTTCGGGGGCGGAACAGCAGTAATATTCTCATTCTTTTACCTGATTTTCTTAACGGACGTTATGGGGTTGCAGCCTGCATACGCAGGGACAGTGGGTTTTATTATGAGTATTTTCAGCCTATTCGCCGTTCCGCTGATGGGATTTATTACCGACAACACCAGAAGCAGATTCGGCCGAAGAAGACCCTACTTCCTTGCTGGATTCTTCGGTATATTCGCATCTTTTTTCCTGATGTGGAATACGATTGCCTCTACAAATCAATTAATCCTGTTCGTATATGTTCTTTTCTGCCAACTGTTCTATACAACGATCAACATCATGATTTCAGTTCCTTACAATGCCATCAATGCGGAAATAAGCGAAGATCCAAAAGAAAGAAATCACGCAACCGGTGTAAGGATGATTATTTCGCAGGTCTCCAGCTTGATCTGCGCCTTACTTCCACTTGAAATTGTAAAACTGTTCGCGAATCCCGCAAATGGCTACCGAGTGATGGCCCTGGTCTTCGGCCTGTTCTTTGCGGTACCGTTCCTGCTTATGTTCCTATTTAATAAAGAAGCTGTTCAGGTCACAACGGACCGTATGACATTCAAGCTTCAGGAATACATTAAGCCCTTGAAGATCAAACTTTTCAGAAATTTTGCGATATTAAACATGTTGACCTTCGCAATCAACGCCATTATTTCCGCGATCCTGGCTTACTACATGAAGTATTATCTGCATAGATACAGCGAATTGACATATATCCTGGGAACCATGTTGATCGTTCAGACGGTGACCATTCCATTGGTTGTCAAGATGACCGATTTAATTGGAAGGCCCAGGTCATACAGGTTATTTTCAACCGTTTCTTTAGCCGGGCTTGCTGTGCTTGCATTTGTTTCGCCTTCCTCGCCAGGCTGGCTATTGTATGTAACGGCAGGAATACTTGGTACAGGCATTGGCGGTATTATCGTACTGATGTACACCATGTACCCGGATATTACTGATGTGGGTGAATATAAAACCAAGGAGAGAAGTGCGGGTATATATAACGGGGTTATTTCCTTTCTTCGCACTGTGTCAGGCGCATTGGTTGGATACGCAATCACTCTCGTGATCCAGTTTTCAGGGTACATACAACCAGTAAAAACGATAGTAGATGGCATGGTGCAAAATATCGATCAACCGCAGCCGAATTCTGTGATTTGGGCGTTTCGGATCATGATCTGTGTCGTTCCGATCCTCTTGACCGTGTTTGTTATTTTATATTCTAGAAAATACACGCTGAGCAACCGTGTATTAGATTTACTAAGACGCCAGCTGAAAATCCA
>Ga0315295_10004978_pt1 | contig 11359 bp, 10 predicted proteins | sample YL17G14_0_MG_FD_204453 | JGI IMG/M metagenome (GOLD analysis project Ga0315295, IMG submission 204453) | Sediment microbial communities from Yellowstone Lake, YNP, Wyoming, USA - YL17G14_0 | ecosystem: Environmental > Aquatic > Freshwater > Lake > Sediment | place: USA: Wyoming | collected...
ATTATATGAACATTCACAGCTACGGCGTGATATGGATAATCTTCGGTACAAGTCCACTCCTTCATTTGACTTTATCGGTGGCGTTAAAGAGCATTTTTTTCAAAAAGACATTACTCCTCTTGATGGTTACAGGCTATCGGTTGATTATTCCAAAAAACTGAACAACGGACATACATTAGGGCTGGGGATCCAGCCCCAGTATTTTTTGACCTCCGGGTCATTCAGCTTTGACACCCTTAACATCTTAAATAATGTGTGGGGTGATTATAAATACTTTGAAAACACCATTAACTTCAGGCGGGGGATTTATGCCGGATATGCAGATTATTCATTCAGTTCAGGGAAATTTAAATTTATTGCCGGATTAAGACTTGAATACACGGATCAGGTCCTGGATATGGATAATCCTGATTACTTTACAATCTTTGACAGAGTAAAAAAAGCAAGGTATGATGTACAAAAATTAGACTGGTTTCCCTCAATACATATGAATTACGATATTTCTGAAAAGAATAAAGTTACATTAGCTTCCAGCAGGCGAATAAGCAGACCGCCTTTAATTAATATGGCACCTTTTCTATACCGGGAGCACTTTGAGGTTTACGTTGTAGGAGACCCTGCCCTTGAACCGGAATATCTGACCAGTGTTGAGATTGCTTTTAATAACAAAGCCGGAAAGCATAATATTAACCTTACGGGATTTTATCGGGCTACAGATAATGCGGTTTTTCGTGTTAACACTGTATATGAAAAAGAGAATGTGCTGATAAGAAGCTATACCAATTCTGCAAATACCCGGGCAACAGGGATGGAACTGGCCTTGAATTTTGAAGCTGGCACTTTTGCCAGGTTCTTTATAAGCAGTTCGGTGTACAATTTCAAGGTTGAAGGGGATATTTTCGGATATAAAGAAAATAACAGTAGTACAAACTGGAGTCTTAAGGGGAATGCGAATTTCATCCTGACGGAATCATTAAAATTTACGGCTGATTTCGATATGAAATCGGCAACTGCCACAGCACAGGGAAGAGATGAAATGTTTTATCTGGCCAACGCATCATTAAATTATACCCCAAAATGGCTGGAAGGATGGGATTTTTCCCTGAAAGGACTTGATATTTTAAGATCAAATATAACCGGATTAAGTACACGTGCGTTTAATGCCAGCGGCACTCAGATATTCTATCAGGAAATCGAATATGACCGCTACGGTCCGATAGTTGAATTAAACGTATCATACGCTTTTAATATGAAGGGCAAATCAGGTAAAAAAATTGAAAGTTCTTTTGGCAAAGAACAGTTCTGATTTAGCTGAACTTCAGGTCGTCGGTCACCTTTTAATATATGAGATGAAGTTATTTTTTTTTTCAAATTAATGTTGTAAAAATAGCCTGATAAAAAAGATATTATGCTTAAAATCAATAAATTTGAAGGTCTGGTCGCTGCACCGTTCACACCGATGGACAAAAAAGGGAACTTGAATACAGACCTGGTTCCGGAATATTATAGTTTTCTTGAAAAAAACGGTGTCATCGGTGCATTTATTAACGGATCGAACGGCGAAGGTGTCTCAATGACACAGAAAGAAAAACAGCAGAATGCCTCGAAATGGGCTGAATGCTTTAAAGCCGGAGGCAATATCCGCATCATTAATCTGGTGGGCGGAACCTCTTACCGGGAATGTATTGAGAATGCAATCTTTTCCAAGGAAGCCGGTATATCTGCAATTGCTCTTACAGCTCCGTTCTATTATAAACCTGTCGATTATTCGGCTCTGGCTGAATTTGTTGCGATGGTTGGCGAATCGGTGCCTGATATGCCTCTGTACTTTTATCATATTCCGGTCTTTACAGGAGTACATATCCCAATGATAAATTTCCTCGAAAAGATCTCCGGAATGCTTCCGAACTTTGCAGGGATTAAATATGCGTATGAGAATTTTACAGATTTCCTTTCATGCCTGAATTATAAGAATGGCATATATGATATGCTCTGGGGCAGGGAAGAAAACCTGCTTTCGGCTCTTGTGCTTGGTACAAAGGGATGCGTAGGGAGTACTTTCAACTATGCGGCTCCTCTCTATATTGCTTTAATTAAAGCATATAACAATGGTAATCTTGCTGAAGCAAGAAGGCTTCAGCAGCTTTCCATCGACTTGATAACTTTGCTGTGGAAATACGGCGGTATTGCCACCGGAAAAGCATTTATGAGATTTGTGGGCTTTGACTGTGGTGAATTCAGACTTCCGGTAAAAAATATGGATAGCAATTCGTACGAGAGGTTCATTGAAGAAGTCAGACTATTAAAAATGAATAATCTTATTTCAAAAAAATGAAATCAAAAAGACTTCTTTTCTTTTTTCTGGTACTGTCAGGACTTAGAGTATCTGCTCAACACCAGGAACAAATCTATGTTCCGGATCCTGGTCAATATGTCCGGAAGACGAAGGCTGGTGCGTGCCGGATACTGTAAAAGACTATTTTGCTTATAAGAAACGATATAAGAGCCTTGGGAAGACATTCAATCCGGTATAAATCGACCCTCCCCGCATTCCCGGATTCATTGTAAAAAACCCATATAATCAGGACATCAAAATGGATGAACTGGTTGATAAGATCCGGACAAAACAACCCGATGCCATTGTTCTTGACCGTTCTGTAGAAGGTAGAAACCAAAACTATCTAACTCCAGAAAATACGGTTCCGGATAAAATGCTGCCTTATCCCTGGGAATCGTGCATGATTCTTGGAGGTGGCTGGTCATATTCATTTAATGCAAAAATGATGCCCACCCGCAAAGTGATACACCTGCTTTCCGATATAGTGGCCAAAGGTGGAAACCTGCTGTTAAATATTGGTCCTGGTCCCGATGGAACCCTCTACGATGAAGCTTATAGCCGGCTGAATGAGATTGGAGCCTGGCTAAGAATAAACGGGGAAGCGATTTATGGCACACGCCCCATTGCCCCGTATTATGATGGTAAATTGCGTTTCACCAATAGCAAAAACGGATCAGCTTACATCATTTACCTTCTTGATGAAAACGAAAAACTTCCGAAAGAAATAATTGTTAAAGGTATTTTACCAGCCAAAGGTGCCAAAATCAGCATGCTCGGTGGAAAAGGAACCCCGTATAAATGGATATCCGAAGGAGACAGCTATAAAATCTGGATTCAAGAAAGTCAAAGCAAAGCGATACCATCCCAATATGCTGTGGTTTTTAAGGTAAGTCAGACCATGAAATAACTGTAAATTAGTGTGAGTGCTCACTCTCGCTCCCCATAAAGCAGAACTTTTCAAAATAAACAAAGAGAAAAAAATTACTTTTCTTCCGGAGCATCCTGAGGAGTCTCCAGGTGGGTATCAATCTCCTGGATAACATCGTCAATATCGATGTTCTCCTTAGCGCTATCATTCGATTTACCCTTATCTTTTTCAGGGTCATTTTTAGGTGCCAAATCCTGTTTCTGCCTGAAACGCCGTTTCATGACAACGCTGATTTCAAGTTAACACACTTATCCATGCCTGCAGCCTCAATACCCTCATTCTCGATAAACTCGCTCAAAGGTTCCTCATGATCTAAACCAATATTCTGCCTGAACACGACATCAATGGCATCAAACAAATCCTGCTCCTTTATGCCACCAGGATTCTCATCCGGATGATCAGAATCGCGGCGGATAGCAAAGGTAGTCGCCTTATCAACAATACCGGCAATCAAAGCTCCATTGACAATATGCCTGAGTAAAAAGTACTTCGGCGTTTTAGCATCCTTCCGATCAAAGACTGCATAATATTTATACTCATCAGAGAACAATTTATTCGCAGCTGAAACAGAAACGTCTTCCTTCTTCAAACCATCTGCGAGCGGCACTCCTTTCAGATGAATATTGAATATCTCCCCGGCACTCTCTAGAGTCGGCCGGGAAATGTACACTTTAACATCAACTCTACCATCGCGAACGACGGCAGGATCAAGAATATCTGCCCTGTTAGTCGCAAGCAAAACAAGAGCACCGGATTCCTCCATACCACCCATCTCCGACAGGAACGTCGGCACAGTAGTACTTTCAATATCAGAACTTATACCGGAACCGCGCTTCCGAAGCAAGGCCTCTGCCTCATCAATAAAAATAATTGCAGGAAAACCATACTTCTTCTTGTGTGCTTTAGCTCTGGTAAACAGACTTCTTATCGCCTCCTCTGATTTACCGAGCCACATTTCCAATAGTTCCGGACCCTTGACATAGATGAATCCAGACTGCATAGCCTCCTTAGCATCTATCCCATACATCTTAGCTACAGCAGTAACGATAGCCATCGCAAGGAGCGTCTTACCGCATCCGGGAGGACCGAAAAGCAACGCGCCTTTCACCGGCTTCTTGCGATAGAACTCATAGAACTTTTTGAACTGGTGAGGCCATTCAATGATTTCACGCATGATACGTTTTGCCTCTGACAAACCGCCAACGTCATCCCAGGAAACCTCTTTCCAGTCGTTCAAAGTGTAACTCGTCTCAATATTCCCAAGATTCCTGATGATAATAGTATTAAAGAGATCAAGCACAACGCGGTCACCTTTCTTCACCTCAGCAAAACTACCCTTGTAAGCAACCGATTTACCGCTGCCGATGGCCACTTCACAACTCTCATCATCGACGATTTCAGTGATGATACCAATGTTCCCGGCTACAATACCTTCTGTCTTGTCTACTATCTGCTTCGTAGAAGGTGATAGCCTGACCATATCACCCGGTAACAACTTACCGTGCAGGTGATCAGGAAAGATGACTTCCACGAGTCGTCCTTCAAAGTGCAGGACTGCAGTGCCGTAACGGTCGCGGTCCATCGCATCACGATCTTTCAGGAGCAGATCATCCATGGAGAAATCTCCTTTCTTGCCATCCGCAAACTGAACAGTCACCAACCCGCGTTTTGGTTTGGCTTTGATCTCACCTTCGGCAATAGATTCATGCGCTCGTTCGCTCTCAGGCTTAATGCGGACAATAAGGCCAGTTTTGTACTCATTATGACCTGCATTGTCCTTGAAATAATTACCATGATCAGCCCAAACACCAGGATCATTCATATAAGTCTTAATAACCGTCGCCAAAGGGAGCGGCTCCCTTGTGAGAGCTTCGAGCATGTCGCGTTGTTCAAACAGTTTCTCTTTGGCCTTCACCAGGGTAACTGTCATCTCATCTACTTTCGTCCGAAGATGGCTGATTTGTTGTTCAAGCTCATCATTTTTAGTCATAAGCGGATTATTTTTCTCCAAACTTTCTCACAGAACACAACGCATCCTCATGCTGAATATTAAACTCGTTAATATCTTGCAAGTGAGTAGGATCAAGTCCTGAGTGACGGATGCCTTCCATGATATCATTGAATTGCTTGGTGTGCTTTATAGTAGTAGGTCGGGGTTGAGGCCAGGGGATCTTGATATCCTCGACAATTTTCGACCCGTTATTTCCACCATCCTTATAGTACTGAGACAGCACGATGAGCCTCGTTCCCATAAAGATAGCCTCTTCGAGGTCGTGTGTAATGAAAAGGATGGTCTGCTCAGTCTGACCCCATAGTTCCTGGATGAAAATCTGCATAGCTTCACGGGTACCCACATCCAGCGCGCCCAGAGGCTCATCCATAAGCAATATTTGCGGCTTCATGATCATCGCCTGTGCGATAGCCACTCGTTGCCGTTGTCCTCCTGACAACTGGTGTGGATACTTGTATGCATGCTCCAATAAGCCAACCTTCTCCAAAAAATGATCAGCTTCTTCCCGGAACTTCTTTACTTTCTTCCTATAGAGGAAAGGGAATATTTTCCTGAGGTAGTTATCCGCAAGGTTGAACTGCTCAAGCTCCAGGCCAAACATCACATTATCCCGAACGTTCATGAAATCGAATAATGAGTACTTCTGGAAGACAATACCCCGACGGCGGTCAGGACGCTTAATGAGATTCTCTTCCATAGCAGCAATGCCCTGACTAGGTCTTTCAGACCCCAGGACCATTCGTAACATCGTTGACTTGCCGCAACCAGTAGGACCGACAATGGCGACAAATTCTCCCTTACGAATACGCAGGCTGATATCATTAAGGATGATCCGACCGCCATATTCCTGGTACGTGTTGAACAATTCTATAACATACTTCCTGTCAGTGAATTTTTCCATTAAATACAATTATTACTTGTTCAACCACTGATATTGTCTGCTAATCCAGGCGCGAAACCCCATATCGACCATGAAAGCCAACAGACTGATCCAGACAACATAAGGAAAGATAGTTGCCATATCCATATACCGGCGGACGACGAAGATACGATAACCAATGCCTGCTTCCGCTGCCAGTGCCTCGCCAGCTATAAGAAACAGGATGACAGCCTTGAAGTTCAGACGCACAGTATCCAGCACTTTAGGGATGATTTGCGGAAATATAATCCTGAAGACAATCTCCGGCTGGCTTGCGCCCAGAGTCATCCCTTTGACAAGCTGCTCATCATGCACCTCTTTAACCTTGAGATATGTGTCAAGAATGATAGTAGGAGCTACGCCGATAACGATTAAAGCGATCTTTGAAGTCTCTCCAAGACCGAAGACAATGAACAGTATCGGCAAGACCGCTAATGCGGGTATCTTGTCAAAGAACAATACGAACCTGTACAACACCTTCTCCGCATAGGGGAATGCACCCATAAATAGTCCGGCATATATGCCTGCGAAAATGAAAACCATAGCTATGAGAATACGTTTGCCGCTTGCCTTGGTATCCTGCCAGAGTAGCGATTCTCCATGCTTCAGATACTCACGGGCAGATCCTTTCTTCCAGGCTTCCCTCTTGTTTCCGAACTTCCCATCGGCAACTGCTTGTTTGTCAAGTTTACGTGCCTCCCGGAATGTTTTGGGCAAGTCATTTTTGATGGCTCCGCCATTCGAATCGTACTCCTCTCTGATATTCACCTCAAAAATGGTTCTCTTGAAACCGTTCCACAACTGTTCGCCGGTTGGGACAAGCTTATCCTGTGAGTTCTCTGCGTGCCTCTCTACGGAAGTGTTATAATATAGCTTAATGCAGACTAAGAAGAGAATTAATGAGAGCAAGAGCGAGATACGCTTACCAGGAGTGGTTCTGAGCCTGTAGAAATTCTTAATCATCTCCAGGAACTCCTTGCCGATACCGAAAAGCTCTTCAGCAATTAATCGGGGTAATCGCCTGAGTGTTTTCAGTATATTTCGTTTTGTTGGCATGAATAAATTAGGCTTTTCGGGTTTAAAGTTGAGTGTGTTACTTGGATGCCCCCTGCATATAGCTGGCATCGTAGATGAACAAGATTTTGTTCTGGTTTCCGATGACCGAACCGTCAGAGAACTTGATTCCTAAGTCATCAGCCTTGACGCCGGCGCCAAGCAACTCGTACTTGGAGCAGAAGTTGCGTACCCTGAGCATGTTCGTCTTTATTTCCTCGCTATTCGTGTAAGCGACAGCGTCAGTGGCCTTATAAAACATAGCTGTGGTCTTCAGCTGGTTCTGATACTCTATCAGGCTCGAACCGCCAGCCTTAGCCATGTCTGTCAGGGCACCTTTCCCTTTATCAGTCCTTGAGGACATGATATCCATCACTTCAAACCATGCGCCAGAAAGGGCTTTCCCCAGCTCAGGATTAGCTTGTAACACTTTTGTTTTTACAACCATCAGATCGAGTATTTCACCGGGAATTTGTGAAGAATCAAATATCTTCTTGACACCAGGGGTCTTCATGATTTCCATCACCAATGGATTCCAGGTCACGACGGCTTCCTGATCTTTATTCGCGATGAATGCCGGGCCGATGTCGCTGTCGCTGACATTGACAATCTTTACGTCGTCATCAGTCATGCTATTCATATCTAATGCACGAGACAACATATAATGGGAGACAGAGAACTGAACAAGGTTTACCTTCTTACCTTTGAGTTGAGGGATGGTCAGGTTGTTCCTCACTATAAGGGCATCGTTTCCGTTGGAATAGTCACCTACGATGATTGCAGAACACGATATGCCACCGGCTACCGGGATGGTTAAGCAATCCATATTCGTCATTACGCAAGCATCTACTGAGGGGGTGGTGAAAGCTTCGATGGAAGGCATATAGTCCATCCGGACTAACTTAATCTTAATACCGTACTTGGCGGCCCATTTGTCCATGATGCCCGAAGTGCCAGCATACGACCAGGGATTCCAGCCAGCATAGATGGACCAGACGATTGTGAACTCCTTCGGTGCCGGAGCGGGTGTTTCCTTCTTAGGAGCAAGCCAGGTAAAGGAACTCATGGCCAAACCGATAATAATCAGTGATAACGTAATTATTACTACAAATGGATTTTTTATTTTTTTCATCTTAATATTGAATTTTCTGATTGTCTGTTAAAAAGAGTTATTTACTGCTAGATTTCATCATCAGCGGTGATGTCCACGAACGCTTTCTTCCTGACGTCTTCACCTTTCTCCATTCTTTCGATGGTATCACGTCCTTTCTTCGTCAGGTCTTCCAGCTTGCCAATAGATTCCTTCATGCCAGCTAAGGCATTAATTCTAAAGGTGGAAAGGTCGTCAACGGCTTCATTCAGTTTGGTGAACGCGCTGGCTAAGACCTCCACAGCGATTGTTGGCTCAGTGGCACCTTTCTGGATCTCAACGCCCTGTGTCTTCAAAGTCTCCGCATTACCTACCAGTATCTTCTCAGTGATCTCCTTAGTTCCTTTGACTGCTTCGAGTACAATGCGCTGCTTGTTCAGGGCGAACTGTGCGGTCACTCCGACACTTAAAGCAACGGTGGTGATAGTCACGCTGCGTTCAACACCTTTGATGAGCTCTTCGTTGTTTCTGATAAGCAAGTCGTAGGTAATGACTCCCTGCTGGTTCACATTCAATGCGGTCTGCAGGTCGATGATACGCTGTCGCAACGGGAAGAGTACTTCCTCCTGGAGGAACCGGTACTCCTCGGGCTGTTCCTGTTGGTTCATCTCATGGAGCTTCGCTTCGAACTTCTGATCAAGCACCTGACCGACTTTAATTGCATGGGAAAGGCCATCGAGCGTTTCCCGCAAAGACTTCTTGTCCATCCCGAGGATATTGTTGTCATCCTTCAACCCTTCCTTTCCCGCGAGCAAACTCTGCGTAATGTCTTTCAACACGATGCTCCCTTTTTCATACCTTTCCAGGTACCTGCTTATCGGGTTCTTCTTTCCTATAATTGTTCTGAAGAACTTGGCGGTGGCGCTTGTCGGAGCTGTGAGGTTGTATTGGTGAGGGTTCAATACTTCGACCTCATTCCTCAGTAATAGCAGATCTTTGGCGACAGTGCCTCCATCCTGTGTCTTGGCAAGCATCTGCATGGACTGATCAAGGATGGCGTTGTGATTGCTCAACCTTGTCTGATGCTTCATGCCCAGGTCGTTGATGCACCTTTTCTTCTGCTCCTCGTTATACGTGCCGTTGAAGAAGTTGTCAATAATGGTGTCGGTCAGCTGATCAATTTTTGGATCGATAACTTCCTTTTTATCTTTGGTCAGACCGAGTTGTTGTTCGAGTTCCTCTTTGAGTTCAGCCTCAGTGGGGACATTATACTCCGCTTTCTCGATGTTTTTTATATCCTGGGCATGTTCCTGCAACTTTTGTTTGAGTTGCGGGTCTACTGTTTGTTGTTGTTGTTTACTCATTTTACTTATGGATTTATATGGTTTTAATGTGAAAATTTGTATGACTGCTGTGCTATGCGGTGCAGTTGCTCTATAGATGCTTCCATGTCAAGCTGGCTTTCATTGTTTGCTGACCGTTTGATATCCTGTACCTGTACGATAGCTTCGTCCAGCTTACTCAAGGCTTCTTCGTTCTGAGCCATCAGGTTCTTAATATCTTGCTGCTGGTCCTGGTACTGTTGCCTGCTTTGCATCAATGAGCTCAGTTCTCTTTTCATTGCAGCATCTTGCTCCCGTTTCTCAAGCCTCTGCAGACTCCTCTCGATATAATCTATGTCGATAGCATCAAGCGTTTTATGGATCAGTAATACCTCATTAAGATTATCGATGCCAGAGAGGAATACCTCTTGTGCAATCGTGTAATACCGGTTGTATGTCAGCTGGTTCTTATCAGGGAATTTCATATCGAGAATTTCAATGAACACCTTGATCTTAATCTGGAACTGTTCAAGTTGCTCGCAGGCATGCTTGTTACCGTATGCTTCAAGCGATCGCTCCAACTCGTTACGACGTCGTTCAGTATCCTCATCAAGGAGTTGCCGCAGGTGGTCCCGGTATTGGTCAAAGAACTTATCTCCTTTAAAGAATCGCCTCCACGCCCATGTCCCTCCTCCGAGCAGGAGTGCTCCCCCGATGATAGGTATGCCAACACCTGTGCCCAGGAGAATGGCAGTCAGAATCCCTACTGGGATGGCTCCTATACTCGCGCCGACGAACCAATTGTCCATAATGGACTTGTTGAGGGCCTTGATGATAGCTTTCTCTTCAAAATCCTCTATCCGGGGGGTGAATACTGCTTTCTCCTCTTGTCGTTTATTGTTTCCTGGGCGCGTCATGTACAAACTTAATTTCTCATTGTAGCAGGATGAACTCAACTCGTTGCATCCGCAAGCGGTAGGCTCGTTCCGACTCACCATTCTTGCGTTTGGGAGGTCGTTCTGCCCCGAAGCCTTTTGCCAGGATGCGATCTTCGTCAATGTTATACACGGCTATCAATTGCTGTCGAACGATATCCGCACGTTCCTGTGATAGTTTCAGATTCGCTTCAGCGTCACCGTAACCAGTGTGGCCTGCGACCAGGACGCGATAGTTTGGGTAATTGAGGATGAGCTTCTGTGCAACGTTATCAACGGTCTCTTCACCATCATTGTCCAATCGGCCGATACCGCTTTGGAATGTTATGTTCTCTACCCGCATAGTCCCTGATTCCTGTAACTTCTCCCATTGACCTTTGCTCAACGCTTCGAAGTCCCTGACATTGTCTAACTTTGTACCGACGGGAGCGACTGCCGTCGAAGCCAATCCTTCGATGAATGTCTTGTTCAGGATCTCGTATGGGTTATCCACTTCGATATCCTTTTTCATCAGACGGTTGACGTCGTTCCAGGCGTAGATAGTCTTCACCAGGCCTTCATCAGCGTATGATCCTGCGCTCGAAACTTCCTGGATGCCGAACATAAGGTGAGCATTCTCCTGTAAGTTATACCACTTGATATTGTCAATGAAAGAAGGCACCATAGTTCTCTTAGCACCGGTCACTGACCTGAGTTCATCGAACATCTCTTCCTTCCGGGCCATGTAGTAGTCCACTACCTCGAAATAGGTGCGGAGGATCTC
>Ga0315295_10004979_pt1 | contig 11358 bp, 10 predicted proteins | sample YL17G14_0_MG_FD_204453 | JGI IMG/M metagenome (GOLD analysis project Ga0315295, IMG submission 204453) | Sediment microbial communities from Yellowstone Lake, YNP, Wyoming, USA - YL17G14_0 | ecosystem: Environmental > Aquatic > Freshwater > Lake > Sediment | place: USA: Wyoming | collected...
GGGAGGCTTGACACAGAGACAAAGATTCCATAGAATAAAAGCTTGTTAGGGGCGGGTAGCTCAGTTGGGAGAGCGCCGGCCTTACAAGCCGGAGGTCACAGGTTCAATCCCTGTTCCGCCTACCATTCGCTTCGCCGCAGGCGAAGTCGGGGTTTGGGTTTCTGGCGTTTTGTGGAGTTGTGTTATCTCCGAACTCCAAACTCAATGCTCCGGACTTGAAAACCGGGGGCGTAGTTCAGCTGGTTAGAACGTCCCGGGCTTGACCCGGGAAGGTCGCAAGTTCAGAGAAACGAAGCTTCTATTTCTATTGGATTTGACTCATAACTCATTGCTCAGTCCTCATAGCTATTAGTAATCGGGGGCGTAGTTCAGCTGGTTAGAACGTCCCGGGCTTAACCCGGGAAGGTCGCAAGTTCAGAGAAACGAAGCTTCTATTTCTATTGGATTTGACTCATAACTCATTGCTCAGTCCTCGTAGCTATTAGTAATCGGGGGCGTAGTTCAGCTGGTTAGAACGTCGGCCTGTCACGCCGAAGGTCGCGAGTTCGAATCTCGTCGCTCCCGCCATTTGTTTCAAGAGGTTAGCCAGTTTGGTTAACCTCTTTTTTTTCATCGGTGTCCATATAGGTGCCCTCCGTTCCGGAAATCCTAGCCTCTCTATGCCTTTGAATTCCTCAAAATGGGGGTCTTGGTTTGCCGTCGCACCTCAACCCTTATCGGCAGAAATTGCCTCGTGATCCGAGAGAAAAACCTCCTCATCTGGTTATATTTCGACCGAGGAGTTCTTCCTGTAGCATCCACTTCCAAAAAGTTCAAAATTTGTGTATATTATGATCGCATGTTGCGCAGGGATCAAGAGGCCCTCGAAAACCAAACCTTTGACCGTAGCAAGGGGGTTTTCCACAGGCCCGTTAGGGAGCAGGATGCAAAGGAGGCACGTATGAAGTTTTGGATAGCGGCGATTTGTTTAGGTGCAGGCGTTTTGGCAGGATGTGCGGATACCCACGAGCTCATACGATCCAGCCAAACTCCCGGTCCAGTGATGAGGCCGACAGACTCGGTGTATGTTGCGGTTCCGAAAGATGGAGCCTACGGCTCCGCAACCTACCGAGGGTCCGGGGCGACGACGGCTGGAGAATTCGTGTCTGCGTTCGGAAAGAGGCTGCGACGCGTCGAAGGGGCTCATGAGTATCAGTCCTTTGAAGACGCCCTAAAAACTGCGCGGAGCGGAGGTTTCACCTATCTCGTATTTCCAACGATATTGCATTGGGAGGATCGAGCTACTGAGTGGTCGGGGAAATCGGACCGCGTGGAGGTCAAGGTTGAGCTTGTTGAGGTGGGGAGTGGCCGAACGGTCGACAGTACCCTTATCAAAGGCAAGAGCAAGTGGGCTACGTTAGGTGGTGATCACCCCCAGGACCTATTGCCCAAGCCGATTGACGAGTTTGTTGCCGCGCTTTTTGGGGCAACCTAACCTGGCCACGAACCCGGTGCACAAACAGCAGGAGCGATTGCCGGCCCCTCACTTTCAGCAGAAAAGTGAAAATACATTTCACTCTGATAGCGGGAGCTTTTGGGTTACTACTGCTTTTTATTACGAGTTGTAGCGATACGTGGAGGGTTAGCTACAAAGGAGATGATATAAAGACATTCAATGAAAAAAAGATTGGGATCGAATTGCGATTCGAGACAAGCTATGGCACCCAGAGCGCCTATTACATCTTCCCCTCGGAAACTGGAGGCAACATTCCGGCACGCCTTGTTATTGCGTACCCGGGAATAACTGGATTGGCCTTGGGATGGTTGGATCTTATCTCAGACACCCCTTACAGTGATGTCGGTTTCCTTCTCATTGAATATCCGGGACGGGGAAACAGTCAAGGGATATTCCGCCCTAAATACCTGGGTGAATCTTCTTCAGGTGCCTTAAAGGCCCTGGTCGATCATCTAGGCATTTCACGTCAGGAGATTACAAAGAATATCGTTTTTCTTGGCCACTCTTTTGGCTGTGGAGAAGCCCTCCAGTTTGCAGCAGAAATTTTGCCCAAGCGGATTGTACTCATAGCCCCTTTCAGCACATTGCGAAGGGCCGCTTTCAGGCAAATTGGCCCGCTTGCCTGGATCATGCCAAACATGGACAACTGTGAACGAATAAAGGAGTTGTGCAGACTTTCAAGCCCACCCAAAATAATCATCTTCCACGGGTCAGCAGATGAGACACTACCCGTGTCCATGGGGAGGGATCTCGCAGCTTGCTCGCCCCGGTGCGTTGAATACCATGAGATTGAAAAGGCAGGTCACAAAGACATTCTTCATAACGCCCGGCAAATGATTATGAATGCGCTTCTTGATTCGCAAGAAGTTATCCCCCCGCAGCTAGATGGGGGCCTTAATGTGCCAAGAACTTTTTTCCAGGAGCATCGCTGTGACCGCTTTTCCTGGCCTCAAAATCGCGGGCAGATCCTGCATGTTTCGGGTGGGTCGGGACTAAGCATTCGGCGTCGATGGCCTGTAAATACCTCGTTGTTCCATATCTCGGACAACGGTTGGGACAGAAGATTTCCGGCTGTAATCCAGGGCTGACAGTCGCAGAGCGTCACGTCGCCGTTCACGCTGACGGGTAGAGTCTGCCACGGGGAGAAGCACCAGGTGCGAGACTCGGAACGGTGGTACAGCTCGTCCGGTCGCAAGAGCAGAAATTTGCTGTATCGTTTCGAGAGGCCGAACTCCTCGAGCCCGTGTATGGATAGCACCGGCAGGTTCTTTTTGAACGCCCGTGCCACTCCTTTCCGGATCGTTGTCGATATGCGCCCATCCGCATTCTTCCAGAGGGTATGGCCCAGGTTTTCCCTGAAATTAAGGTCGGTCAGCATCAGCACGTGGACACCGAGACCTGCAACCATGTCGACAAGTTCCTCAAAATGCTGAACCGTTGCAACCGACACGGCGGAAAATACCGCGGTCGAGATCGGCCGTATTGATCGGGACAGACCGACGAACGTCTTTATATTCGCGATCACTTGATCCAGGTCCGTTCCCCGCCTGACTTCTGAGGCGACTTCTCGCGTTGCACCGTCTAGGCTGAAGGCAATGGATTCAAGTCCCGCTCTCAATAGGTCGTGTGAGAGCGGGCCATCCAGCAGCGTGCCGTTGGTCACGAGTGTAACCCGCCGTCCCCGCGACGAAGCCTCGGCCACGAAATCGACGACCCCTGGGTGCAGCAGCGGCTCGCCGAGACCAACAAGGGTGATTCGGTAGGCATGAGGCAATAAGCCGAGCAGACTGAGAAACATCTCTTTAGGCATGTTTTTCCCTTGGGTTCCGTAGAGGGTTCGGGCGCAGTAAGTGCACTGGAGGTTGCAACACGTCGTTATCTCAACATTGGCGAACACTGGCTCGGTCGTTACGTGCGATTTTAGGACGGGCTGTGCATTGGCGACCGTATATCCACTTGGGCATCGTGCAACGTGTCGTGAAGAGGACGCGGAGCGGCCCCAAAAGGACCCGAACTCAGGTTCGACCGCAGCCAAGGTTTTGATCCGTTCCTCATCACGGCGATCAACTGTGTCGACAAGATCGGAAACAGCACGCACGACCACGTCGACAGCCAAGGGGCCGTTCCTCCCGCGAAAAAGATCGTGCCCCGCTATCGGAATGACGGTCGTGCGAACCGGCCCACCGAAGCTGTCCTTCTCCCAGTCATGAGCCCTAGCCGATGGTACCAACTCGTCCTGCTCACCATGCAGAACAACAACCGGAAAGCTGCCTCCATAGCTGAATGCGCCAGCGGTGTTGATGAGCGAGACCATCATTGCCACGGAGCTAAAAGAAACCTCTGCTTTCCCCGAGTGGTGCTTGACCCATCGATCAAGGTAAGCCATGTCGATCCGCTTCGGTACCGCGGCGAGGACAAGGAGGTCGGGAGCGATTGAACTATTCTGGAGTGCTGTAAGTGCAAGAACCCCGCCCGTGGAAAGGCCAATCACGACAAGGGGGAAGCACTCTCCCCTGTATCGGTCAATCGCCTGTGCCACCGCGGTGACGAATGCCTGCTGGTCAAAAGGCGGGGACTGGTCTTTGCCGTGGCCCGGGAGGCGAACCATGGCTAGCGAATCCGCTCCATAGATTGTTTTCAGTCTCTCGAAAAGGGGACGGAGGTGATCCGGCGATCCGGTATAACCGTGCACGAAAACGATCCCTGGAAACATCGCTATGTCTCCTCGAGGTGGATCACAATTTTCTCGACGCCGCCGTAGCGGCCAATGGTATTCGCAGCATCGGCCAACCGCGGGGCGGTCCGTGGATCGGAAACGAGGCCGGTGATTCTCGATTTGATCTGATCATCCGTCATGCAAGCAAGCGCCTCCTCATATACCTTAGCATTTCCCCGAAACAGCTGTGGCGGAATCAGGCGGATGCCGCAGCCGATGCGTTCAAGGCACACGCCGTTATGGGCCTGCTCCGGCTGGAAGGGCATCACGACTACAGGAACCCGGTTCTGCAGCGCCTCGAACACGGTCAGCTGACCGCCGTGGGTCAGAAGCAGAGCGGCATGAAGGAAGATCTTGTGAAGAGGTGCGAAGACACAGGTGACAACCCGCGGAACCGAAGGCATGATGTTCAGAAATTCCTTGTGCCCCCCTGCGGCCACGAGCACACGGTACCCGAGGTCCAATAGGACCTCGATAAGCCGCTGAACACAAGGCAGAGACACAGTGCAGGTGCCAAAGGAAACGACCGCCAGGGGATCACCTGCTTCCTCTAGAATATCAACATCAACCGGATCGTAAGGCCAGTGTTTCCACGGAAGTGGACCGACATGTATGACGCCAGGATCCAGTGGCACCGGCATGAATTCTGGAAAGTCCCACAAAAACGTCCGGTCGCCTTTCAGCATATGCCGGATATCGCGGATGACCTTCCCGAGTTCGAGTGCGATGAACGCCGCGTCCATACGAGAGCCGGCATACCGGAAGAAACCGTCTAGGATGATGCCTTGTTCATTCCTGCCCGGTTCATCGTTGGCGAACCCGAGGACCTCCTGGGAGTCAGGAATCATGCATCCGCAGATGAGTGAATCGCAGGGGACGTCCATGAGGAACGCAGCCGCCTTCAGCGTGAAGCGAAAGACGCCGAGGACGCGGTCAGGCTGGTACTCTTTTATGAGGCTGACTTCGGCATGGATGCAGTCGACGATTCTCGCGGGATTCCGAAACCACTCTACTGATGGGACCCCCGAGTCGTCGCTTTCCTGGATATCGGGCAACACAGCGTAGTCCATGCCGAGCTTAGTGAGAAAAGGAGCATGCTTCTTGCCTACAGCAATACACGCCTCATGTCCCCGGGAAAGGAGGACTTCGGCAATCGCCAGACACTTGGCTATATGCGACAATGAGCTATTTCCTGGAACAAGAAGAAATCGCTTACGGCGCATAGATAAGACAGTCCTCTCTTACAGGGGGTTCATAGTTTGTTCGTATTGGAACGGGACTCCTTGTGCAATCCGGGGGCCGCAGGAGAAGCCTCGCTAGGCACCTTGTGGGACACCCTGGAGTTCCTCTTTATGTATTTCCCCTTTTAGTCCGCTGCCCATCCATTATACCAATGTTCCATAAAGGCCTTTATCTGAAGAACATCCTTCTTCAAAGTGGAAAAACAGATTAAAAGTAATACCCAAACATCAGGATAATGGAATTGATCCCTGTGTTCTCATGGCTCAGTCCGGCATTCGAGATGTGCGAGAGCCGGGCGCCAGTAAAGAACTCCGTCTTGGGACTAACCTTAATATCTGTGCCGATGCCAATTTGAGGGTTGAAATTGACATACAATCCCTGTCCTTCAACTCTGAATGCCGTGTAGATGACGCCGATGCCTCCCTCGATGTAGGGCCTGAAGGTTCTCGTTTGAGGACCCAGAAGGTAGTAGAGCGCAAACATATTTGCCGAGGCCATGAACCTCGTGTTGGGATGCGTTGTGGTGCCCGCGCTGGCTTCGACCTTAAACCGGAGTGCTTCAGGAGCCCGGTGAGGCCAGATTTTGTCGTAGTCGAAGAGCACAAAGCCAGTGACAAGGCCGTAGGATATGTTGTCTCCGCGGTAGGTCTTCCCTCCGGCAATCGCTATGCCATAACGGGTGGGTTCACCGGGACTGGCGTCTTCTGACGTGATACTTTCTCCAGGGGTCAAAAGGAGACCCAAGACAAGGAGCAAGGCTACCAATGGCTTGAAATAATACACTCTCATAAGTGTGACCTCTCCATCTTTTTGCTTTATGTCCTGCAAAGTGTGATGAGCCCAAAATCACCCTCCGTACTTAGCTTCAGACACTGCACGAGATCGATATTGTCGAGCGGGGGTGATTTGTTCGAGCTGGAGAAGATGGATTGTAGGGGAGCATAAGAGGGAAGGAATGTCCCTCCCCTCTTGAGAATCAGAGCGGCAGCCGCTATATCGAAGGCGTGGTTGGTAGGGAAACTTCCGTAGAGCGACGTAAACGAGACCGTCGGGACACTCTTGCTAAAGAAATCGCTGTAAGACTTTCCGCACTGTTTGTGTCCGTCTGCGCCCACGACCAGGAGCCCCCTTTCGGAAATGAAAGGTTTCCCACCTTCTACGTTTCCTGTCTGGGCGGAGGCGATATTACAATAGGCCTCAGCATTTCTTTTTGGACGCGAAAGAAGAAAGAAAGCCGCACCCTCTCCCGGGATTGCGCTCTGCCTCTGAAAGTTGAAGGGCTCGATCGGATACTGTCCCCATCCGCCAAATAAGCGCCACCAGCAGTAGCCAAGGAGATCGCAGTATTCGTCCACGCTTCCCAGAAGCACATAATCCACTCGTTTCTCTTCCAGCCACCTCATTGCAGCAAGAAGTGCAGAGGCGAGGGAGAGTTCAAACTGGCTCACTGTGAGGCAAGGCCCGGAAGCCTTAAGAAAGATGGAGATGTGGGCCGCAGCAGCGTTAGCCACTGAGTTGGAGAAATGGGTTGGGCTCGAAAAGGTGTCCTCGACGTTAATGAATGAGTCGAGAAAAGCGGACGTGGTAGCGGAGGCGCCGTAGCCAGTAGCAACAACGATCCCGAGACGGTCTTGCATGATCTTGACTTCTCCCGCATCTTTCAATGCAAGAGACGCGGCAAGGAGTGCCATTCGCGCATAATGATCCACTCTTCTTAAATTTGCTCTTGGAATAAACTCATCCAGTGGGCAGGTATCCGCACGGTAAGAAGGCAGCTCCTTTTGGCCACTGGAGGATTGGACAACCACGGCCTCTGTATGGCTCTCCTTGCGGATGAGCGATTCTGAAAATGCGTCGATTCCGCTACCGAATGCGCCGACAATTCCGATTCCATTAACGGTGACCTGCATTTTTCCTTACCCGTTCTTGAAAAGGAGCACTCCATTCGAACCGCCAAAGGCGAGTGACTGGGAGAGCGCGACACTGTCATTGACGGCTGTTGTCTTTCTAACCGGTGATACGGGGAGTTCAGGGTCCGGAATAGAAAACCCTGCACTGGCGGGAATCCTCCCTGTCTCAAGGCATACTATAGTCAATACCGCCTCGATGGCTCCCGCCGCACCGAGGGCATGCCCGGTGTATCCTTTTGTTGAGAGGAAGGGGACACCCGGAAGCAGTTCATTAAGAACTGCGCTCTCGACACGATCGTTATCAGAAGTACCTGTGCCGTGTGCATTGACGAAGGAGATTTCCGTTGCTTCGACATGACAGGACGTCATTACCTGTGCCAGGGCGCGCTTGAGCCCTTCACCGTTCGGGTGAGGTGCAGTGAGATGAAAGGCATCCGAGGAGGAGCCATAACCCAGGACATATGAGCGGGCATGCCCTTTCCTTCCCTGGCATGAGCTTTCTGATTCGAGCACGAGGATTCCAGCACCTTCTCCGAGGTTGAGCCCGTTTCTGTTTTTGTCAAAGGGCTTACACGGGGTATCATCGGTTATCATGAGGGATATGAAGCCGTTATAGGTAACGTGGCACAATTCGTCAGTACCTCCTGCGAGAACGATGTCGCAGAGACCAGAACGGATCCAGGAGTGTCCGATTCCAATCGCATCAGTCCCTGAAGAGCAAGCGTTGACAACGGTCTGGCGAGGCCCCTTCAGGGAAAATTCTCTCGCTATCGCTGAAGCGGGATTGCTCCTGAGAAACCTTGTGATAGGAGTCATGGCCGGATTCCCTTTGTTTACGAACTCTCTATAAAAATCCTCATTGTTCATCGAACTCCCAACGGTCGTGCCGACGCAGATGCCAACCCGTTTCTTCGCAAGTTCCTCAATGGACATCCCTGCATTCTCGATGGCCTCGTACGCAGCCGCAATCCCGAACTTGCTCGTCAGATGTATATCCTCTCTCCTTCTCAGATCGTCAGGAAGAAACTCGTCGGACACCTCAAAGACAGGATACGTTTTCTTGTGCGTGCTCTTGAAACGTGAGGGATGTCTCAATCTCCTCTCTCCGCTGAAGAGAGTGGCCGTACATTCATCAACATGAGCACCCGCCGCGCAAATACATCCTATGCCTGTTACGATAGTGAGTCCTTTCTTGTTCATCTGGGACGTTTCTCTTCAATGTATGCGGCGAGCGCATTGATCGACCGGAAGGCGATACGACCTTCGTCAAGGTTTTTGACCTGAACGCCAAAGTGTTTTTCCAGGATGACGACTAACTCGACTGCATCAAGGGAATCAAGCCCGAGCCCTTCGCCGAATAGGGGCATGTCATTTTCAATATCCTCGGGGGTTATATCTTCCAGGTTGAGCTTCTCTATGAGAAGCTGTTTCAGTTGCTTCCTTAATGTCATCGAGCGTTTCCTCCCTTGTCATTTGACATCGGCACGTCGTTCTTCCACATATCGAAAAAATTAAAAAACTGATAAGGATTGTCCTGAGTGTAAGATTCAAGGGCACTCACGAACTGGCTCACATACGGGAGTAATTCCTCATCGGCCCTCTCCAGGTCGGGTTTGACGCGGATGACTTGGGCCATCCTGAGCTTGTATTGATCCGGACCGGATTTTTCCGAAAAGAGGGTAACGACTGGGGCGCCCGTGGCCGAGGCAATCTTGAAAGCGCTGAAGGGGAAAAAAGCCTTATCGCCGAGAAAGTCGACTGCAACCATACCCTTTCTGCTCCCGAGTGGCCGGTCTCCCATGAGGCAGACGACCTCACTGCATTTGAGCGCCCGGATGATCTCGATCACTCCTCCCATGGGGCTTTTCGGGTCGATGATGGAAAAGGGAGGGGCAGTCCCTGAGTGCTCGTAGTAGTGCATGTCAATATCGCCCTCTTCGCGGTAGAGAAGCAGATGCACCGGTACCTGCAGCGTCACAAGCGATGCCATGGCTGCCTGCCAGCATCCTACGTGGGCTGTCACGAGAAGGAGGCCCCGTCCTTCTCTAAGCAGATCAAGGAGCGATTCGCGCCCGGGAAAGGTGACCTTCATGTGGTTCTCACCGAGGATCCCGATCGCGGTACGGTCAATCAGCGCCTTGCCGAAGGTGACAAACATCCGGTAGCTATCCGTAAGCCTGCCCACGCCTCCCCTTCCTCTGAACCTTCGCGAAAGGTACGGAGCTGTTTTTGCGCGGATCGATGGTCTGCAGAGAACGTAGTAAAGGGCAACAAAGTACAGAAGTAGATAGGCACTTCTTTTCCCCCCGTACCTAATAAGAAAGTAGAAAATATGGTGCTGTGTTTGTGTGCCGACACTCCGGCTTGTCCAAGGGGCTGCATTGTCCCCGGGAGCAGCCATTTCAGGTGGCCCCATGTCACTCCTTCTGGATAAAGTAAGCGATAATATAAATGACTAAACCGGTAGCGACCCCGAGGATCAGTCCAAATATGAATGAGCCGATCACCCATTCGTAAAGGCGCTGGAGCGCCTGGTATCCTATCGTTTCGAGCGAGATTTCTGTGAGAAACCTTCCGTGACGGATGAAATAACCGAGCTCGATAGAGAGTGCCGGTACGAGTGGCGGCATACAGAGTTGGCTCATGGCGAGGGCCAGAAACTTGTTAAGGCGCAGAAAATTTGCCGTCGCCAGGATCGTGATCGTCTGACACCCGATGAGAGGGAGACAGCCCAAAAATACTCCCAGGCCACTTGATGCTGCGAGCTGCCGGGGTGAGGATTGGCTCTTTATGAGTATCCTCATCGACCGGAGTGGATGGAGAATCGTGATCTTCTCCGATGGGAGGCTGACCGGCATGAAACGCCGGTGGGGTATCGGTACGATGGCACGGATCGTGAGCCGGGTGTTGAGGAGGCTCAGACTAACGTTATCCCAAAAAGGCCGAAAATGAGAGATGCGCTTGGGTCCTTCCGGATAGTGGACTGAAATGTCAACCTCTCTTAACTCGATGCCCGCCCAGGCCGCCTTGACGAGGACTTCTATCTCGAACGAATAACGTTTTTCGCGGAGTTTGAGCCATTCGAGAACAGAAAGCGGATAAGCGCGAAAGCCGCTCTGGGTGTCTTTCAGTGATCTGCCAGTCTGGACTCTCAGCCAAAAGTTCGAAAAGCTCCTGCCAAAACGGGAGGAGAAAGGGATATTTGTCCCTGCAAAATTGCGCTTACCCACAATGATCGCGTAGGAATCTTCTTCTATTTTTGAGAGAAACATCGGCAAGTCCGAAGGGTTGTGCTGTCCATCGGCATCGATTGTAATAATGTGGGTCATCCCAAGATTCCGTGCTTGTCGCGCCGCGCTCATGATCGCCGTGCCCTTACCCTTATTTTTGTCATGGCGGATGATATGAACATTTAAATTTTTGATCGTTTCGATACCATTGTCGGTACTACCATCATCGACGACCATGACATGGGAATGAATGCGAAGCGCACGGGATACAATGTCCCGCAGGGTTTGTGAATGGTTGTAAACGGGGACAACGATGAGGGTTTTTCTGGAAGTGGTCACGGTTTCGTTCATTGGCCTCCAAAATTCTTTCTATGATCTTGGTAGAACTCCCTCAATACGCTCACATTCTGCCTTCGGTTACCACCTGAAAGATGGCAACTTCCTATTATCGTTAATTAAAGAATGTCCAAGAGGATGAACGAGCAGCATACTGACAAGCTTAGTCTTAAGCATGTACTACCGTCCCGATGGAGCTTCTCTACTCAGAATTCATCCATTTCGACCATAACGTGCCGCGGACGCCAAACAGGCTCAGAGCCCGTAGCCGAATATACCCTTCTGACGGAGGGAATATCCTGTCCCTTCTCTTGGCAAACGCTTTCCGGATCGTTTCGTTCATAGGTGCTTCGTCGATGTTAGGGGAAAAGTAATAGATGGGGTTCAGAAGAGAATCATTCTTGGCCAATACCCCATCCTCTATTGACC
>Ga0315295_10004981_pt1 | contig 11353 bp, 9 predicted proteins | sample YL17G14_0_MG_FD_204453 | JGI IMG/M metagenome (GOLD analysis project Ga0315295, IMG submission 204453) | Sediment microbial communities from Yellowstone Lake, YNP, Wyoming, USA - YL17G14_0 | ecosystem: Environmental > Aquatic > Freshwater > Lake > Sediment | place: USA: Wyoming | collected...
TGTATCGTTCCAAAACTGACCGTCCAGTCGGTCAAATTCTAATGATGAAGACATCTGTCGATAGAAAAGCGCAAATACTGGTTGCCTCGGCTGAGCTCTTCAGCCGAAAGGGTTACGAGAAGACCTCCATGAAGGATATCGCTGACCAAGTCGGTATCTCCAAGCCAGCGTTGTATCACCATTTGAAAAGCAAACATGAGCTTCTTTATACCATTATGAATGATTTGATGGAATTCGGAATTGCCGGTCTTCAGAAGATCGAGAGCATGTCGGTTCCTATTGAGGAAAAGATTCGACTCGGTATTCAACATCACCTTTCCTCTTTTGACCAATACATCGCTGAATATGTGGTGATGCTCCATGAAAAGACAGATTGGCTTCCAAGCAGTTTGGAGAGAAAGATAAAGAGAAAATTTAAACACTACACCTCTCTTTGGGATAAGTTGATCAGCGAGGCCATTTCCAGTAAGGTGATTCAATCAGGAATAGATCCTAAAATACTGATGTGGGCCATTCTCGGTATGTGCAATTGGGTGTACAAATGGTACTCCAGGGAAGGTCGACTGTCGACTTCAGAAATTGGAGAAGTCTTTTACGAAATCTTTCGTCAGGGTGCTTTCGTCAAAGGGAGACACGGGGAGAGACCGAAATAACTTGAATCAATACAAGATCACATCGGCAAAGGAGGAACATCGACGATGGTAGGAATTATTTCTTATGGCACTTATGTGCCTCATTATCGAATCAAAAGGGAGACGATCTTTCAAGCCATGGGGTGGTTCAACCCAGGAATCAAAGGGCTCGCCAAAGGGGAAATAGCCATAGCCAACTGTGATGAAGACAGCCTCACCATGGCAGTGGCCGCTGGAAAGGATTCTCTTTCAGCAATAGATAGAAGCAAAATCAATGCCCTCTTTCTTGCATCGACCACCTTTCCCTACAAAGAGAGGGGCAATTCTGCTATTGCCAATGAGGCTTTGAATCTCTCTCCAAGTACTCGGACCGCTGACTTTTCTGGATCCACAAGGGCAGGGACATCCGCCCTTCTCTCGGCTTTAAATGAAGCGGGACTACAGACCACTCTGGTCTGTGCGTCTGATTGTAGGATTGGCAAGCCTGGTGGAAATCAAGAAGAACGCTATGGAGATGGAGCGGCTGCTCTCATCGTTGGAACAGATGGGTTGATGGCTACAATGGAAGGCCATTACTCTATCTCCTATGACTTTCCAGATCATCGTAGAATCGACGGTGATAAATATACCCGAACGTGGGAGGAGAGGTGGGTCCGGGAGGTGGGTTACGGTAAGATGATTCCGGAGGTAATTACCGGGCTTCTCAACAGATGTGGGCTTCGAATCCAAGACATCACTAAAGTCGTTTTCCCTCCTCTTGCAGCAAGGGATCATGCAGAAGTTGCAAAAAGTTTGGGTCTAACTCCAGACAAGATTCAGGCCCCCATGGTAGAAGAGATGGGAAATACAGGCTGTGCCCACCCTTTGGTCATGTTGATCGATGCCTTGGAGGGAGCTAAGCCAGGCGATAAGATATTGGTGGCCAGCTATGGTAGTGGAAGTGATGCGATACTCTTTCAGGCGACAGAAAAGATCAAGGAGTTCAAAAACAAGGGCAAACTAAAGAAATACCTGGGAGAGAAGGAGGAGTTGAAAAACTATGAGAAATACCTTTCCTTTCGGGGAATTTTATCGAAAGAGATAGGAATAAGAGGGGAGGAGGTTGCGCCCACGAGCCTCTCTTTGCAGTGGAGAGAGCAGAAAACAATTCTGAGGCTCATGGGTTCAAGATGCAAGGCCTGCAATACCCCTCAATTCCCCAGGGAGAGAATCTGTATCAATCCTAACTGTGGTGCCGTAGATCAGATGGAGGACTATCCCTTCTCTGATAAAAAGGGAACACTCTTCACCTACACAGGAGACAATCTGACCTTTTCAGAGGATCCTCCAGCCCTCTATGGAATTGTTGACTTTGAGGGAGGAGGGAGATACTGGTTTGACATTACCGATTGTCGCCTTGAATCGTTAAGGGTTGGCCAGCCCGTTCAGATGACTTTTCGGAGAAAATATCAGGATCAAACCCGAAGTATCTATGGTTACTTTTGGAAAGCGATGCCTATCAGATAGAAAGGAGAATCGTGATGCCAGAGGGAGTTAGAAATAAGGTCGCAATTATTGGGATGGGCTGTACCAGATTTGGAGAGCTTTGGGATAAGAACTCTGAATCATTGATTGTCGAAGCCTTTGGAGAAGCTATCCAGGATGCCGGGATAGAAAAGAAGGATATCGATGCGGCTTGGTTTTCAAGTTGCTTCGCTGAAAACAATGTTGGGAAAAGTGCCATTCCCTTAGCGAGCGCTTTAAAATTACCCTTTCTACCAGTGACGCGGACAGAGAACTTCTGTGCGAGTGGGACCGAGGCCATACGAGCGGCTTGTTATGCGGTGGCCTCTGGAGCTAGCGATGTGGCTTTGGCCGTAGGAGTGGAGAAACTTAAAGATATTGGTTATGGGGGATTACCGGACTTTAGTCAGCTTCGAGGGATTTATAACCGGCAGATCTATCCAAACATGACGGCCCCCGGAATGTTCGCTATGATGGCAACGAAATATTTTGATCGTTATGGCCTGAGTCCTGAAGAAGGAAAGAGGACCATTGCCAAGATATCGGCCAAGAGTCACTATAATGGGGCTCATAATCCCAAGGCCCATCTTCAGAGAGAAGTGAGTGTGGAGACCATCATGAATGCCCCTATGGTGGCCTGGCCTTTGGGACTCTTTGACTGTTGTGGCGTGACCGATGGAGCTGCTGCTGCCATCATCGTGCGGGCAGATCGGGCAAAAGATTTTCGTCCAGATCCCATCTATGTCAAAGCCCTACAGATCGCTGTAAGCCCTGAAGAGGAGTTTCGGTATCATCAGTGGGATGGGACCCATGTGGAGACGACCGTTCGTGCTGCAACAAGAGCCTATAAAGAGGCAGGAATAAAGAACCCGCGAGAAGAGCTCAGCCTGATTGAAGTTCATGACTGTTTCTCCATCACAGAATTAGTGATCTATGAGGACCTCTTGATCTCCCCTCGAGGAAAGGCAAAGGAAGATGTGGATTCAGGTTTTTATAACCTCGATGGAAAGTTACCATGCAATAGCGATGGAGGACTGAAGAGTTTTGGCCATCCCATCGGAGCCACTGGGATTCGGATGGTCTATGAGATCTATAAGCAGTTTCAGGGAAAGTGTGGGATTCGGCAACTTAAAAATCCTCGTTTCGGTCTTTCGCACAATTTAGGGGGTTTTCCAGCTAACTGTGTCATTGGAATAACGATCTGGGGAAAAGAACTCTGATGCATCCAGACCTTATCTCTTTTCTCCTCCTTGCGCTGTCTGTCGACAGGCAGGGAATGATGAAAATAGCTTTTCCTTTGTGGCGCCGCATTTGACCGGGGGCGAACATCGGGCTCTGTCCGGGGTTCTGTCGGAACGCTACAACCCCTGCAGACCCTGAAGACGGAAATAGGGTTTCATTCATCCTGCTGAGTGGGGGAGCAATTGGTTGATCAGAAATTGCTGAGTGTCAGCGGCATCCACCTCAGTTTCGGTAGAAACAAAGTCCTGGCTGACGTCAGCTTCGATGTGAAGAACGGGGAGATTTTGGGCCTGATTGGTCCCAATGGAGCTGGGAAGACCTCCATGCTCAACTGTATCACCGTGTTTTATAGGCCCGAAGAAGGTCGTATCTTTTTTGACGGTGCCGAGATCACCTCGAGCCGGCCTCACCAGATTGCCCATTTCGGAATCTCTCGAACCTTTCAGAATATCGAATTGTTTTCAGGCCTTACTGTTTTGGAAAACTTGATGGCCGGAAGACATATTCTCATGAAGTCTGGGGCTATCGCCTCATCCTTATTTTTCGGTAAGGCCCGTCGGGAGGAGATCAAGCACCGAGAAGTGGTCGAGGATATCATTGACCTTTTGGAGATGGAAGCGATAAGAGACAAGTTGGTAGGGTCACTCCCTTATGGTCAACGCAAAAGGGTGGATCTGGGTCGCGCCCTGGCCCTGGAACCGAAACTGATGCTTTTGGATGAGCCCATGGCCGGGATGAACTTGGAAGAGAAAGAAGATATGGTCCGTTTCATCCTGGATATTCATGAATTGAAAGGCATCTCCATGATCTTGGTGGAACATGACATGGGAGTGGTCATGGATATCGTGGATCGGCTCGTTGTTCTTGATTTTGGAATAAAGATCGCAGAAGGAACTCCGGAGGAGATTAAAAAGAATCCCGATGTGATCAAGGCTTACCTGGGGACGCCTAAGAGATAAGGCGATAACAGACTTTCTGTGAGGGTGGCATTTATGCTCGGGGAAGCAACTCTGCCCAAATTTTTTCTAGAAAGTTGTAGACGCTACGGAAATAAAAAGATCGCGATAAGGGAAAAAGACCGCGGTATTTGGAAAAGTTATACCTGGGCGGATTATTACGAAAAAGTGAAGTATCTATCCCTTTTTCTGATCAGCAACGACTTAAAACCTGGAGATAAGGTGGCCATCATCGGAGAGAACAAACCCGAAGTTTATTGGGCTGAGATGGCTGCGCAGGCGGCAAGAGGAACGATTGTCGGGGTCTTTGCTGACTGCCTTCCTAGTGAGATAAAATATTTTGTCAATCACGCGGATGTAAGTTTCATTTTTGCCCATGACCAGGAACAGGTGGATAAGATCCTGGAAATTAAAAATGAAATACCCCAAGTGAAAAAGACCATCTTCTGGGACCCAAAGGGTCTGTGGAATTACCGAGATCCGTTGCTGGTGCCCATGGTGGAGGCGTTAAAGATTGGCCAGGAATTTGAGCAGAAACATCCAGACCTCTTTGAGAATCGGATTGCTGAAGGAGAGGGGAAAGATATCGCGGTTATTCTTTTTACCTCAGGGACAACGGGGTTACCCAAGGGAGCGATGTTAGATCAGAAAGGTTTAATTGCCGCGGCCCAGGGCTTTTTAGATTTGGATCACTATGGGGATGAGGATCATTATCTTTCCTTCGTTCCCGTCGCTTGGATCACGGAACAGTTGATTGGGGTGGCTTCATCCGTCTTGTCGGGATTCATCGTGAATTTTCCTGAAAGCGCGGAGACCGTTACGGAAAATATACGTGAGATAGGCGCCACGATCCTCTTCTTCTCTCCCCGGCAGTGGGAAAGTATCAACAGGATGGTACAATCAAGAGTCCTGGATAGCACTTGGCTAAAAAGGAAAATATACAACCTGTGCCTTCCGGTTGCTTACAAAATGGCCGACCTTCGCTTAGCGAAAAGGAATCCTGGTCTTGGATTGAAATCTTTGAACAGCTTGGCCTACTGGTTGGTCATTCGACGTCTAAAGGATAACCTTGGCCTCTCGAGGATCAGGGTATGTTATACTGCCGGTTCAGCGGTGAGTCCTGAGATCCTTCGATATTTTCAGGCGGCCGGGGTGAACATCAAGCAGATCTACGGAAGCTCTGAGATGGGTTTAGTCACCGCTCATCGGGATGGGGACATTCGGCCAGAGACATCTGGTTTGCCGTTGCAAGGTGCAGAAGTTCACTTATCGGAAGAGGGGGAAATCCTGGTCAAAAACTTGGGGATGTTTGTGGGCTATTATAAAGACCAAGCCTCCTTTGAGAAGAAATTTAGAGAGGGCTGGTATTGTTCGGGAGACTTTGGACATATTGACGATTATGGGCATCTCGTCGTCATCGATCGGATGGGTGACCTCAGGGCCTTAAAAGGAGGGAAGAAATTTTCACCTCAATATCTCGAAATCCGACTCAGGTTCAGCACCTATATTAAAGAGGTCCTGGTGGTCGGGGGAGAAGAGAGAGAATATGCTGGCTGTCTGGTTAATGTCGATCTGGATAACGTAGGACGATGGGCTGAAGCGAACCAGATTGCCTATACCACATTTGCCGACCTTTCCCAGAAGGAGGAGGTGATTGATTTAATCAAAGGCGAGACGGAGAAGGTCAATAGAACGCTTCCAGAAGAGGCTCGAATAAAGAAATTCCTGAACATGCCGAAGGAGTTTGATGCTGACGAATCGGAATTGACCCGAACCAGAAAGCTGCGCCGGACTTTTCTCGAAGAGCGGTATTCCGACCTGATCGAGGCCCTCTACAGCGGTCAAGATGAGTTAGAGATGGAAACACCGATCGTCTACCGTGACGGCAGAAAAGGGATCCTGAAACGTTCGATCAAGATTTGCTCCCTATGACCAGAAGGAGTCAGAAATGTTTTTTGTTCAGTTTTTAATTAATGGCGTTTTGGTTGGCGGGGTCTATGGATTGTTGGGATTGTGTATTGTCTTGATATACAAATCGACCCGAGTCTTCAATTTCGCTATGGGTGAGATGCTGGCCCTGGGGGCTTTTATTCTGTTTACCTTTATGGCCACCCTTCACCTTCCTCTTTGGTTGGGTTTGATCCTCACCATCCCTGTTTCCCTGTCGATTGGATTTCTCCTGGAGCGTCTGTCTCTTCGTCCCCTCATCGGTCAACCGATCCTTGCTGCCATCATGGTAACATTGGCCCTCTCTCTGGTGTTGAAGGGCATCATCCTTTTTGTCTGGGGGTCTCCTACCATCAGTTTTCCCGAAAGGATTCTGCCAGGAGAGGCATTGGTCATCGGCGATTTTTTTCTGACCAAGGAGTTGATCTGGATGTTTTTCATCTCCCTTGCCGTGTTTATTGGCATGACCCTGTTTTTTCAATTCACCAAGACGGGTCTCTTCATGCGGGCTACAGCAGAGGGGCACGATGTCGCACAGGCGGCTGGTATCAACGTGGAAAAAATCTTTGCGGCTACTTGGGCCCTTGCTGCCCTGATCGCAGCAATCGGAGGGATCATGCTTGGAAACCGATTTGGTTTGGGTATTGGCACGCTTCCTCTGGTCGCCATTAAGGCCTTTCCCGTTGTCCTCTTCGGTGGTCTGGAGTCCGTTGGCGGAGCCATCATAGGGGGCCTGGTCGTGGGAATCCTGGAGAGTCTGGTGGGAGGCTATCTGGATCCGAAACTTTCTGAAGTCACCCCTTATATTGTGTTATTGCTGGTTCTCTTGATTCGACCAGAGGGCCTTTTTGGTTTAAAAAGAATCGAAAGGATCTAAGCATGTACCGTCCCTGTGGTGTTTTTGATAAGACCTATGCAGAAAACATAGCCATTGTCCGAACCCCCGCACACTGGATATTGATGGGGATCGGCCTCATTTTCTTATTTACCCTACCTTTCTATTGTAGCGGACGGATCCTTCACTTTATCAATCTCCTTGGGATTGCGATGATCACTGCTCAAGGCCTCAATCTCCTGACAGGGTTTGCCGGTCAGATCTCGCTGGGCCAAGCAGCCTTCCTAGGAGTGGGGGCCTACAGTTCAGCCTTGCTCACCGTCCACGTCGGCTTTCCCTTCTGGCTGGCCCTTCCTTCCGCTGCCATCATCACCGGGTTGGTGGGAGTAATCTTTGGCGCACCTTCCCTTCGAATCAAGGGATTTTACCTGGCCATGGCCACCTTGGCCGCCCAATTTATCATCCCCTGGATCATCACCAATGTGGGGACCGACTTGACAGGAGGCAGCCAATCCATGTTGGTTCCTGCGCCAAAAATTGGAGGCCTCATTTTGAAAGATCAACAATCGATGTTTTATCTCATCATTCCCATAACAGGATTGTGCATATTTTTGATACGGAACTTGGTGCGGAGTCGTATGGGTCGAGCCTTTTTGGCCATCCGGGATAATGACTTGGCGGGTGAGATGATGGGTATCAATCTGATGCGGTACAAGCTCTTGGCCTTTTTTATCTGCTCTTTCTATACCGGCTTGGCCGGTTCACTCTGGGCTCACTGGATGCGGGCCATCTCTCCGGACCAATTCAACCTGACCGAATCCATCTGGTATCTGGGGATGATCATCGTGGGTGGCATGGGGAGCATGATTGGAGTGGCGTTTGGTGTCCTGTTCATTAAGATCATTGATATCCTTATTACCACGTACTCCCCTTACCTGACGAGTTTTCTGCCTCCCCAATTGGCGCAGGATGCGGCCGCTGGATTGACTCCCTTTACCATTGGCATGATCATCTTGCTTTTTCTCATCTTCGAGCCGAGGGGGTTGGCTCACCGCTGGGAAATCAGCAAGGCCTATTTCCGATTATGGCCCTTTAAATATTAGGATCTAGTATCGTGTCTCAGAAGTACATTTCATAAATGTGACCCCCTCACTCTCCCCTCTCCCCGCTGGGGAGAGGGATGGGGTGAGGGGCAAGCGTCTCGAATCATTGACGAAGTGCAACAGAGAGCATCTTTGTTTTTATAAAAATGAACCTCAATACTTATTCAATGAATTTCTGAGACGCAACACTAGGATGTTTTTATTGTTGAATAGGTGCCTTTTGCGAAGAAGGGGGCAAATCATGCGAAAAGGAGGTGAATCGTCAAGCAATAGAGAGTGGATTGAAGAAGCCATTTTTTCATAGGAGTAAATTTCCATGATGATTTAAGAATCGTGGATAATATGAAGGGAGGTAAAAATGGAAAGAACACGCAAGATAATCATTGTGGTTTTGAGTTTATTTCTATTTTTTCTATGGATTAGCTACATGCCAGCAGATGCCCGGGCTGCAGGCAAACCAGAAAAACTTGTCTATGGAGTCATCCCCGATATGACGGGACCTTATGCCTCCATCGTCGGGCCCGCCTATGCCGCTTTTATGGACGCCATCGAATACGTGAACGGAAGCGGGGGTGTACGGGGTGTCCCGATTGAAGCTGTGGTTCGTGACTGCGCTGGTAAAACCGATCTGGGTGTCAACATTTATATGCAAATGAGGGAAATGGTTCCTCGTCCCAGTATGATTTATGGGGTGGTTTCAGGGGTTGGTGAGGCATTAAAAATGAGACTTAATGAGGATCAAATTCCAGCCATGTGGGTCTGCAGTACAGAAGTGGTTTATCCGGCCATGTATACCTTTGGTGCCTACCCGACCTATGCGGATGCGTGTGGTCTGTTCATCGACTGGTTGGCTGAAACCTGGAAGGAAAAGAGACCGCCGCAACTGGCTTTCTTAACCTGGGACACCACCTATGGCAAGGCTGTTTTGATGGATGAGGTTTATAATCATGCCAAATCGAAAGGGGTGGAGGTGGTGGCTACTGAGCTCTTTGGTCCACGGGATGTGGATGTGACCAGTCAAATGATGAGGATAAGGGCCAAGAAGGCTGACTGGGTGTTTACAAATACGGCGGGAGGAGGTCCTGTCATTCCAGCCAAAACTGCCAAGGAAATGGGGTACAAAGTGGGGATTGCAGGATCGATCGGTCTGGATGATTCCTGTTTGTACATCAATAAAGAGGTCTTTGAAGGGGCGGTGACGGTCCATCCCTTTGCTAACTGGTCAGAAACGGAAAATAAAGGGATCCAACTCATGAACAAATATATCGAGAAGAATAAGAGACCGGCCACCTATAGGACCATTATGTATCCTATGGGTTTCACCGGCGTGCTGGTATTCAAAGAGGTGGTCGAGAGAATTGTAGATAAATATGGCTGGGATAAAGTGGACGGACCCAACATCAAAAAGGAGATGGAGGCATTGAAGGACTTCAATGCTTATAATATCGCGACTTTTTCTTACACACCAAAGATCCACTCATCGGATATATCCAGGGTATTGCAGGTAAAGGGAGGCAAATGGGTTCCGGTCACCAATTTCAGGAAGTGTCCGGATTTGAGACCGGCTCAATATCGATGAGACGAGGTCATGGGAAGGACCTGTTGAAAATTCCTTAACGTCAAACCGGAGATCGGCCTTGGGGGAGAAAGAATGGCATGTTAACCCTGAGTAATGTCGAAGTGATGTACAGTAACGTCATCCTGGTCCTAAAGGGGGTGTCCTTGGAGGTGAAGGAGAGACAGATCGTTGTCCTTCTGGGAGCCAATGGGTCAGGGAAGACATCGACCTTGAAGGCGATCTCCGGTCTTCTCTACACAGAAACAGGGGAGGTCACCGATGGCGATATTACCTTTGAAGGGCGTTCAATCAAAGGAATGACTCCTGACCGAATCGTCAACCAGGGGATCGTTCAGGTTCAGGAGGGAAGGAGGATTTTTGAACATTTCACCGTTGAAGAGGAGCTCAAGGTCGGTGCCTATGTTGCTTCGAAAAGGGGCAATCTAAAGAATGACCTGGAGGCGATTTATAACTATTTCCCGCGGTTGAAAAGTCTTCGTCGGGGGACATGCGGGCTTCTTTCAGGAGGGGAGCAGCAGATGTTGGTGATCGGGCGGGCTCTCATTACGCATCCCAAGCTGATGTTGCTTGATGAACCCTCTCTCGGGCTTGGTCCGCTTTTGGTGGAGGAGATTTTCAATATCATCAAACGGATCAATGAAGAGGAAAAGACTTCGATCCTCCTGGTAGAACAGAACGCGATGATTTCACTGGAGATCGCCCAGTATGGCTATGTCATGGAGAACGGACGTATTGTGATGGATGGCCCCGCAGATCAATTAAGAGACAACGAGGATATCAAGGAGTTTTATCTGGGGCTTTCTGGCGTGGGTCAGAAGAAGAGCTACCGAGATGTGAAGCATTATAAGAGGAGAAAACGCTGGTTGGCTTAACGGGCATACGATCAGCTGCAAACACTGAAAAAAATGTAAAATCGGTGGGTTATTAATCCACTTTTGGTCATTCCTGCGGAAGCAGGAATCCATGTCTTTTTGCAATATTTATTTCTGGATTCCCGTTTTCACCTGCCTACCGCAGGCAGGCGGGAATGACGGACTCGAACATTGATGAGAATTCTAGTTTCTGACTAAGGAAGGAAACGGATGATGAGCGTTCATAGCTTCACCGTCTACGACATGTTCAAGAGAAACGCCAGGCACTTCAAAAATAAAGTAACCCTTGTCTCCTTGGATCAACAGATGACCTTTGGAAAATTATTTGGTCGGCTCAATAGGGCAGCAGGGGGTTTGGCAATGAATGGCATTAGGGAAGAAAACTGGATTGCGATTTAAGGAAAAGCTACGGAGATGTAAGTTACTACAAAAAACGGAAACGCTGGTTGGGTCAATAACAGCAAGATGATACGCAGACAGCATGAGAAAGGAGTTGCGTCATGAATGAGATGGAAAAGATATCCTCCCATCTCAAGGGGAGGCTGGTCGATCTGAGGAGAATGAAAGATCAGGGCCGAAAGATCGTTGGTTATAGTGCAGGGGGTTATATGCCGGAGGAATTGGTGCTCGCCTGCGGGGCTATACCAGTGGGTTTGATTCGAAGCGGTGACCATGCGATGGTTG
>Ga0315295_10004983_pt1 | contig 11352 bp, 9 predicted proteins | sample YL17G14_0_MG_FD_204453 | JGI IMG/M metagenome (GOLD analysis project Ga0315295, IMG submission 204453) | Sediment microbial communities from Yellowstone Lake, YNP, Wyoming, USA - YL17G14_0 | ecosystem: Environmental > Aquatic > Freshwater > Lake > Sediment | place: USA: Wyoming | collected...
TACGGCCGCGTTCTGGCCAGACCAATAAAATCCGCCCGGCCTGTCTCCAGCCTAGTTTATCCCGGACAGAGATGAAATCATCATGGGTTTCCAGTTGCAGTATCTGGGTTTTCAAAGCAAATTATTACCCCTCACAACCAGACCGGTCATCCGGCTCAGTGATGAATTCATAAGGATACTTGTAGGTGGAAAAATAACTGGTGTCATCCAGCAAACCATATTGGCCGCCGAAATAGGCATCGAAGACCAGACGGAAAGTATTAACCGGGGTGATGGTAGGGTACAGTCGCTCTGCTCCATCGCCGGGCAGGTAGTAAGCGTTCAAGATTTTCAGCCTCTGCTTGGGCGCAGCCAGTATCGGACCATGATCACCCTGGATAATTATTATCGGTGGAGTAGCTGACGTTTGAATTATCTCCGCCAATAATGTTTCCATCTGATTGTTCAAGTAAAGCACTTGGTCGCGATAACCCGAAAAATCAGGTTTATCAGGTGGTGAAAATGACCCATCCGCCTCAAAGACATACGGGGGATGAGGCGCAACGATGTGGGCAAAGATAAACTTTTGCCCGGGCGACTCAGGCAACTGGCGTAACTGCTCCAAATCAAACAGCACCAGCTCACGGTGAGCTTGTTCAGGATATTCCCAAACAGGTTTAATAGAGCCAGGTAAAACGTTCACCGCATCGGTGAGCAACCGTCCAGCTGAGGTATTCACCAACATGACCTCAAACCCATTCAGCCCACCACTGAGAGACACCCCTTCGAGCGGGCTGTTATGGGGAAATAAGTATAAATCCGCATCCTCCACTTGTGTGTATTTAAATCCGGTTTCAAAAGCAACCATGCGGTAGCCCAACTGCTTGAGCGCCTGGCGCACTGCGCTGTGGTGGATCATTTTATCCAACCCCACGCGGGTCGTCCGTCCTGAAATATACTCCCCAAGATTTTGGATATAGTCAATATTCAAGGAGGAAGCCAATGAAAGCTGAGTCTGGGTGTAGTTGCTACGGCTGCAACGGGCAATATAAAAACCCATGTCTGCCAGGCGTTTCAAAAACGTGGAATTGTCCAAAGTATACATTTCCTGCAAGACATCATCACGCCCGTAAGCATCCAGGATGATGTAGTAGATATCCGGGACAGGCTGATCCAGGGTTAAGTGAAATCTGGTCACATCCTCAAACACGGCTGGGGCTGGTGAGTTTGTCGCCAATTCACGGAACTGGTAGAGGCCGATTTGAGCCAGGGGCAAGACCAAGGCCACTACTACGACCAGGTTCAGTCCAGGCGTCCAGGAGCGAAAACCGCGCTTATGATGGATAATCCAGATTACCCCAATCACAAAGAGCACTAACCAGACCGGGGCTAATATACGATGTCGACCCAGGAGAGAGGCAACAGAGCTGATCTGTTTAACCCCATTATAGACATGACCATAAGAGAAAAACAACAACGCCCCCAATGTGCTCACCACAGCAGCCTTGGAACGGTCTTTTAACAGCCAAGCCAACACACCAAAACAAACCGCTATTACTAATAGTGTAATTAAAAAAGCGCGCACGGCGACCACTGGTTTAATTTCTTCTATATTATGTCCCAGCAACGCCAGCGGAGGGTATATAGCAAATAAGAAGGGATAAAATTCTAAGTCTGGAAGTCTTTTCATAAGCTCAAATTATCGGGAATTCCAGAATTGCCTCAATCACCCGACTCTGATTGCCTTCATTAAGAGCATTATAGAAGGGCAGTCGCAGCAAACGATCACTGACATCTTCGGTCACCGGGCAGTCACCAGCTTTACCGCCGAAATTCCGCCCCATATCCGAAAGATGCAGTGGGACGTAATGGAAAACGCTTAAAATGCCCCTGCTCTTCAAATGGGCAATCAAATTCTGGCGTAGTTTCAAGGAGGGCATCAGCACATAAAACATGTGATAGGACTGCTCAACGCCCTGCGGTATGAAAGGTAGACGCACCCCACTTTTTTTCGCCCAGGATTGCAGAGCCTGGTAATACCTATCCCAAATCTGGCGGCGTATGGATTGGATTCCATGGTAGGTCTCAAGTTGGGCATATAAGAAAGCTGCCAGAATGTCCGATGGCAGATAACTGGAGCCCACATCTACCCAGGTGTATTTGTCCACTTGTCCTCGGAAAAAGCGACTGCGGTTGGTGCCCTTCTCACGAATGATCTCAGCCCGTTCGATGTACTGCCGGTCATTGATTAACAGTGCCCCGCCTTCTCCGCAGGAGATATTCTTGGTCTCATGAAAACTCTGGGTCGCCAGCGCACCGAAGGTGCCTAGCAATTTACCTTTATATTTCCCAAATAGGCCATGGGCGTTATCTTCAATTACAGGAATGTCTTGTTGGCGCGCAATTGCCAAAATAACATCCATCTCACAGCCTACACCGGCATAGTGTACCGGCACAATTGCCTTGGTGCGAGACGTAACCAAATGACCTAATTGGTCCTCGTTCAGGTTTAATGTGTCTGGACGGATATCAACGAAGATCGGCCGCGCTCCGCGGATGACAAAGGCGTTAGCTGTGGTCACAAAAGTGAACGAGGGCACGATCACTTCATCACCTGGCTGGATATTGAGCAGGAAAGCGACCATTTCCAGAGCATGGGTGCAGGAGGTGGTCAGCAAAACTTTGGTGACGCCCAGCTCACGCTCAAGATAAGCCTGGCATTTCTTGGTATATGGACCATCCCCCGAAGCGTGTCCCGATTCAATTGCATCGCGTATATAATCAATTTCTTTACCGGTTAAAGTGGGACGGTTAAATGGTATCTGAATCTGCGATTCCATCACAATCCTCAACTCCTGGTTTCATCGAACCATTTATGAAATGTGTAAAAAGAATGGCTGAGGTGAAAACCCAAACCTGCCCACACCGTTTGGGAGGCCAGGTTAATAATTTGAGTGGAGATCTGCATCTGCTTAATTTCTCTTGAAAGAAACCACTGCATGGCATGCATCATCAGTAGGCGCCCAATCCCCTGTCCCTGTGCTTTGGGATCAACGCCAAATAAAATGCCCTCGCCTAAGTCCGGATCACGTAACTGCAAGGTCAGGAAACCCTTGATGCCGCCATCCTGCAAAACGACCAACACCTCATCCGCCACTTCCTTCGAGCGACAGGATTGCAGCGCCCAATCTGCATAGGTCTCATCGCATTTGACCGGGTCAAGGCGAGCATCGGCATGGTAATGGCTAAAATAATCCCGGAATGCACGCTGGGCAACCCGTTTCACAGCTTCAGCTTCTCCCGGGAAAACTGTGCGAACCTGGATTTGACCAGATTGGTGGGAAGGTGGTATTAGCTCCGGAGGAATATCATCAAGATCTCGGCTGTAATACACCAGCGTATCCATCAGCAAGAAACCCAACTGTTCCATTTCCTGGGCTACGGCAAGATCGGATGTGGAACAACGCGCCACCAAAAAACGTACTTCATTATCGTGACAAAACTCGATGGTCGCTGGCAAGGTTTTCAGTGTCACCTGGGACGCCCGAGCCGTGCGGATGCCAAAACGCCGCTCATCGATTGACGAAAGATAGACTAGTGCGGTGGCTGAAGGCACGTTCCCTCTCAAACCTGCTGTCGGATGGCATAAGTCGGGCGGTTCTCGGTGCGCAAATAGATACGCGCCAGGTACTCCCCGATGATCCCCAGGGCAAAGAGTTGGGCACCAGAGAATATAGCGATCGTAGAAGCCGTAAAATAAAAACCAGGCATGATCACACCCACCACCAAATAGCGCGCAACTACATAAATCAATATCCCCATGCCAACTATCGTAAAGAAAAAGCCCACAATACTCGCCAGCCGTAGGGGCAACGTACTGAAACCGGTGGTCAAATTAATGGCGTGTGCCACTAACTTTGAGAAGGTGTAGTTCGAAATGCCAGTCGGGCGCGGGTCGTGCCTCACCTCCACAGTGGCGAAACGTGAGGTTCCCCAGGTTAATAAAGCGTCTATAAAGACGATAGGCGCCTGGTAATGAACAAAGGTCTCACATATTTGGCGGCGAAAAGCCCGAAATGAAGTGACCTTACCCGCAACCTCAGCACTCATGGCGTTTTGCAGCGTCAGCTTTGTTATGCGAGAAGCCATATTGCGCCAATAGCCATGTTGGGCTTTCTGAAAAGCGCCATAGACCACATCGTATCCTTCCGCCAGCTTTTCAAGCAACTTGTGGATTTCCTCGGGAGGATGCTGCAGGTCATCATCCATCGTCACGATAATGTCATACTTCGCAGTACGGATGCCGCACAGCAGTGCATTATGCTGGCCATAATTGCGCATCAGATCAATGCCTACAAGCCAGGGATGTTCCTGGCTCAACTTCCACACGACCTCCCAACTATTATCCTGGCTGCCATCATTCACCATAATGACTTCGTATTTTTGAGCCAGCGCATGTAAGACCTGCGCCAGACGCTTTGCCAGGTCAGGCAGGATGGCTTCACTATTGAATACGGGGATAACGATTGAAAGCGAGTCTGGTTTCTGAGAATTCATTATATGTAATATTCCTAATATCACCGTAGAGTTGTGGAGTGAATAATAAACCTCACCCCTCGCTCTCCTCTCCACCATGTTGAGAGGGTGGTACAGCTTCGCTGTTCGAGGGGAAGACACCAGATATCACTTCCTTATCCACCACATAAGCCGGGCAATTCATGGTGCGGAAATACATGCGGGCTAAATATTCACCGATGATGCCTAAGGCAAAAAGCTGCGCACCGGCAAAGATGGCAATGGTTGAAGCCAGGAAAGGAAAACCAGCCGGGCTACCGCCCTGGATCAAATAGCGGCCAACCACATAGATCAACACCCCAATCCCAAACAAAGTAAAGAAAAAGCCCAATACACTGGCAAAGCGCAGCGGTAAGGTGCTGAAGCCTGTGGTCATATTAATGGCATGTCGCATTAATTTCAGAAAAGTGTAATTCGACACCCCAGCCCGGCGCGGGTCATGCCTCACTGGAATAGCGGCAAAACGTGCAGCACCCCAGGTCAGTAGCACGTCAATAGATACATAGGGGGTCTGGTAATTGGTAAAGGCATCGCGAATCTTGGTGCGGAAGACTCGAAAGGCGCTGACATGGCGGGCAACTTCAGCACCCATTGTATTTTGCAAGGTCAATTTAGTAAACCGGGAAGCCAGATCACGCCAGAAGCCATGCTGGTCTTTGAATGGCGTACCATACACCACATCATAACCCTCAGCCAGTTTTTCCAGCAGTCTGTGGATTTCCTCAGGTGGATGTTGAAGGTCGTCATCCATAGTCACAATAATATCATGACGGGCAGTACGTATGCCGCACAACAGAGCGTTATGCTGGCCATAATTGCGCATCAGGTTGATTCCTCGCAGCAAGGGAATCTCAGCACAGAGGCGTTGGATCTCCTGCCAGCTCCCATCGCGACTGCCATCATTGACCAGGATGATCTCAAAGTCTTGACACAATCCAGGAAGAATCTGTACTAAGCGTTCCAAAAGTTCAGGCAGGATGGCTTCGCTGTTAAAAACAGGGATGACAATGGAGAGAGTGATATTTCTATGTTGGCTTTCCATAGTTTGGTTACATCCCTTCACAATGGAAATTCTTTAGGGTGAACTCAGCTTTTGGCATTACAGTAGACACCATCCCCCAAAAAGACCATACGATGTGGATTTTTTTATGGATTCGGGCATCCAAATCTATTATTAATCTCTATCATCGTCGCCTTTTGGACAGAACTCGGGTTTATCGTCTCTTTATTAATCCGCTCCCAAAGCGCACATAAAGCCGGTGAGAGCTTTGGCTTATTCTGAAATACTTGATCACTCATGGTCTGGGCTTTGGACCATTGACCCATGCTAGCATATCCTTCGATGAACGGAAAATATTCTACCGGGTCAGCAGGATAATAGCCATCTTTGAAAGCCTGCTCTCCAACACCGATAACTTGCTCCCAGTCCTTCACCTGCTGGGCAATGGAAGCACGCTCAAAATAATAACACCAATCGTGTGCCGGCTCTTGACCAAATATCTCATTGGGAGGCAAAGCCGGTTTCTCAGGATTAAGTTTAACCAACTTTATATTGGAAAGAGGCATGGCCTCATACAAAGATGGCGGGTATTTATGGATTTTTGAGTCGGTTTTAAGCTCCAGGATACGCAGGCAGGCCGGCGGGCTGTAGAAGAACACCAACATCTTATCGGTGCTCCCAGAAAAGCGGGTTGCCCGGTAATCACGAGCAATCGTGATGCCCGGTTTGAAACCAGAAAAATCCTCATGGCGCACCTGGTTATCAAACATCAAGTATGACATCTGGCGTGAGAAATTATCCGGGTCATAAGTCCAGTTCAATGGCGCAGTTAATGAATTATCGGTATAGTAAACAAAAGGCAGATGGTCGGTAAACAGCGTAGTGCCGGGAGCAAGGGTAGGTATTCTCCAAACCAATTGCCAGAAGAAAGCCTTTTGCGCCTCCCATTCTTTGCGGTAGGCGTTGGCGGTTTGAAAATGAAAGCCAACCGCCAGGCCAACAGTAATCCCAATCAGGATAATTTTCGGTACCTGGCTCTTGAAGAGAACACCCAGCAAGCCCACAAATAACAGGCTGGCGCCGATCATCATTGATAATGTGAAGCGATCCCATGGGAATTCCAGGCGGATGGGTAAGGCAGTGACCCAGGCCGGCCAACCGGCAATTAAGAGGGCAAACAAGCCAATCCCGGTTACCTGCAGCGCCCATGACCGGTCAGCTTTTTTACCCATGGATAACTGTAAAGTTGGTGCAGCGCCCAGCCAGGTTAGGTAAAGGATAGTTACGACGACGCCCAAAATAGCCAGCGCCAAAGAAAGCAAGTCAATTCTGGAACTAATATTCGTCGAGAGGATAAATCCCACAACCCGCCCCCAGACAACCAAGCTGGCTGCGACCATGTCATGCAGGACGGTTTTCCCTAATAATAGCACCGTTTTAAGGAAATCCTTTTTAAAATCGTCAAGGAGAGAAATCTCCGCCCGCGGAAATTCATGAATGAATAAGCGCCACAGAACGAAAGCCGACATCACCACAAGATAAGGCAGCCAGTTGAGGATCACACTCCACAGACATTTCCAGCCTCTTTTTCCTTTCTCGGCCAGTACAACCCATAAAAATACCGGCCTTAGAAGCTCTAACCCGAAGAAATATTCATGCGAAAACATAACCAAGGCAGCTGCCAGAATAGAGAGGATGCGCCACAACCAGGCGAGGCGCGGCTGACGTACAGCCTGTATCATCAAGCCTAATGAAAAAAGAAATACAGCATAGGTGAGGAATACATGGCTGTAGGTAACCGCGATCCACTGCTGCGAAAACCCCGGATAGACCATAAATAAAAACGCCACCCAGGTCACTTCAAGTGAACGCTTCGGCCAGAGCAGACGCAATGACCACCACAGCGCGACCACTGTCATCCAGCGGGTAACCAGGCCAAAGGTCTGCCAGCCCAGGGTCGAATCACCCAACCAGGGCATGGTCAGCATGAATAGCCGCCCTAAAAGTGGACGGTCGCTGGCAAAAACATCCTTGAAGATCGCAGACCCCTGTATGTGGTTAAACCAGACCGAGGGCCAGTCATCCCAATAAAAACCCAACCAGGGGATCAACAACCCAAAGCTCGCAAAACATAAAACTGCCAGAGCAAGAGGCACAGAGGCAAAGCGAAAACGTTCTGGCAGTGCAGAGAAAACTATCTTGGAAACAAAACGCTTTATGGCTGTAGACAACTCAGCTCCTTACGGACGTCTGCAATCGCAGCTTGCTGTTCTGCACTGTAGGCCGTTGCCTTTTCAATTCGTCCCCACAGCAAGCAGAGGGCGTTATTGAGGGAATAGGCGCTCTGGCTGGTAGCGTGGCTGGTGAGATTTTGGGCTTTCTGCCAGTCACCCGTGTGGGCATAGCCCTCAATAAAGGGCAGATATTCAGGCGCATGTTCCATAGATAGGTAGGGCAAATAGCCCTTTTCTTGCGCCTGAGTGCCAAGGTCTACAACGCTCAACCAATCCCCGACCTGGGCAGCCAAATCTGCCTTTTCATAATAGTAACACCATTCATGCATAGGCTCAGGACGGAGGATAGAGGGCAGCAAAACTGGTACATCAGGATTTGTGAGGATCAAATCGAGCCGGGACAGTGGCATTGCCTGGTAAAGTGGGTCTGGGTAGCGGTAAATCACCCCATCAATCCCCGGCTCTAGGATTCGAAAACAAGCAGAACCATCGAAATAAAACACCAGGGCTTGTGATGTGTTTCCAGCAAAACTTGTGGCGCGGTATTTTTCCGTGATTGGCATGCCGCTATCCAACCCAGGCAGGCTCTTCCCCAGACGGGTAGGGATATCCACCATGAGGTAGGCCATATATCGTGTGTGGTTATTAGGATCATAAATCCAGTTCAGAGGTGCTGTCAAGGAATTATCTGTGAAGTATAGGAAAGGCCACCCGCTAGTCATGAGAGCTGTCCCAGGTTTTATACCCGGTACACGCCAGGCCATCTGCCAGAAGAAAGATCTTTGGGCCTCCCAATATTTCTGGTAACTACTTGCATTTTGAAAGTGAAAACCGGCTGCCAACCCTACCGCCAGGCCAACGATAACTATCTTTTGGATCTGCTCCTTGAACAGGAGCTCCAGCAAGCCGACAAATACGAGACTTACCCCAATCAACATAGATAAAGTAAAGCGGTCCCAGTGAAACCCCAGACGGATGGGCAAATCCGTGATCCAGGTTGGCCAGCCAGCAATCAGCAGGGCAAAAACCCCAATACCGGTGACCTGCCACGCCCAGCGCCTCGATGACCTCTCAGCGGGTGAAGCAGAGATTGTTCTGGTGGCGCTCAGTATATTCAAATAAAAGCTGGTAAGCAGTGAAGTGACGACGACCACAATTAACGGAAGAACAGTAACCAAAGAATCGAAATTTACCAAGCTGGTAAACTGCAACACTTGACCCCAGGCTACCAGACTGGCTACGAGGATATCCTGGAAAATGGTTTTCACCAACTGCAAGCTTGTCCCCAGGAAATCATGTCTAAGGGCACTAAAAAGTGTAACCTGCGCCCTGGAGAATTCTTGAATAAAAAGACGCCAGACGATAAAAACGAGGATCAAACCAATAAAAGGTGCCCAATACATGGCGACTCGCCCGAGACGCTTACGCAGCACAGGCCATTCCCGCTCTCCATTGCCTTCACTCAGCACCAGCCATAAAAAGACGGGCCTCAAGAGCTCCAACCCAACATAATATTCATAGAGAAATAGAGTAAACGCATCGGTAAGCAGAGATAAAGCCATCAAGGGCCAGAACCAGCCCGGTTTGCGGATAGCCCAAACCATCAGTCCGAGAGACAGAACAAAAGACACATAAGGGATAAGAATATGTCCGTAGGTGATAGCAATCCACTGTTGTGAAAAACCCGGGTAAACCGCGCTGAGAAAAGCCATAAAGGCTACTGGCAGTTCATGTTCAGGCCACAACTTACGCAGTGACCACCACACAGTAACCGCTAATAACCAACGAATAGTCAACGCAAAGGCCTGCCATTTTAGCGCAGAATCGCCGAACAATGGCATAGTTAGCATAAAAATACGGCCCAGGAAAGGTCGATCGCTGGAAAAAACATCCTTGAAAATAGGGGCCCCCTGCAAATGGTTAAACCAAATGGAAGACCAATCATCCCAATATAAACCCAATTTAGGAATTAACAAACCGTAAGTTAATATGCACACCCCTAACAGGGCAAGGGGTACTGTCCAAAGGCTAAAATGAATGGTCTTCTTTTGGATTTTCATGCGTTTTCTTCCCGAGGATAAAGTACGAGTGCAGATTATAACATGCCTAATAAAGATTTTTTACCTCAAAGACACTAAAATGGTAGAATTATAAAAGATATGGTATCATCACTCCGTTTAATGTGAGAAGGATTTATGAAAAGGTCTATTGGATTATGAAACATGTAACTAATGAAAACCATATCATCACAGGAAGAACGACTTATCGAATTTGTGGGTTATCAGATTTACGCCTGGTTATTGATCTAAACCATCAATATATGGCCAGTATTTTGGTCGAAGGAGAGGTGCCATCATTTCTTCTGAAACCATATCCTCTTGAAGTTGTTCGCTGCACAGCCAGCAATGGCTGCGGGTTGGTCCAGCTCAAGCATACAGTATCCCCTGAAGTGCTCTATGCTAATTATGGCCACCGTTCAGGGACGAATGGGATCATGCGAGCAAACTTAAAAAGCATCGTCGCTGAAATTGAACAGATGATTGATCTGAAAGCTGAAGATATTGCCCTGGATATTGGTTGTAATGATGGTACATTACTTGAAGCGTAAGATACCCTTGGTTTAGATAGATGTGGATTTGATCCTGCTAAAAATGTTTTGAAAATCGCGAAGGAAAAACACCTCGATGTTTTAGATGAATGTTTTACTTATCAATCTTTTAATAAAGTCCGTCCTAACCGTAAAGTCAGAGTAGTAACAAGCATCGCTATGTTTTATGATCTCGAAGCGCCAAGCCAATTCGTTGCAGATGTAGCTTCTCTGTTGGAGGATGATGGTGTATGGTTGATAAAGTTATCCTATCTACCATGCTCCTAAGACATTCATTTGATACGATCTGTCATGAACATCTTGAGTATTACGCCTTAAGGAGAGCATTCGGAAACTCGATAAAGACTATTTTCATCAGTTTTGATGAAGAAAATTCATACCCAGAAGTAAGGATACTCTGCTTGTTACTCCACACTACGCGAGTTTCTCAAGCTATACAAACCGATTTATGGCACATGGATTCACAAGTTAGCCAATTTTTCTCACTAATATTCTTTCTGAGAACATTTTACCCTAATAAGCACACAAAATGGTTGCTAAATCATCTCAGACATCCTTGAAAATCGTGCCATAAATTGTCATTCTGTCCTTTCAGGTGGTTTCCGAATGCTCTCCATTAAATTAATCACTCCATCACTTCATTTTGCTGCGCGCAGCAGTAGTTATCTTGGGAGAACATGATGGTAGTACTATCAAAATTGAGGCGGTTGATTCAGCGTATCCCATACTTGACTGAAGCGTTTACTCTGCTGGCTATGTTAGTTTTCCTAGGGATAGCCTTCTGTTTTGCCCACACTGCAGGGGTGACTATGGACGAGGGCACTTACCTGATGAAGGGGCTGCTCTTTGTGCGCGGTGATTACCGCCCATTTCAAGATTACGGCCCCTGGACAAATAAAATGCCTTTGTCCTTTCTGATTCCCGGCGCAGCACAAGTAGTGTTTGGCGCAGGTATA
>Ga0315295_10004986_pt1 | contig 11343 bp, 10 predicted proteins | sample YL17G14_0_MG_FD_204453 | JGI IMG/M metagenome (GOLD analysis project Ga0315295, IMG submission 204453) | Sediment microbial communities from Yellowstone Lake, YNP, Wyoming, USA - YL17G14_0 | ecosystem: Environmental > Aquatic > Freshwater > Lake > Sediment | place: USA: Wyoming | collected...
GGGTACACCGGGGGGTGGGAGTAATTCGCCGCTTTCCTTTTTTTCCTGTTTCCAGCGCTCATGGTAAACGGGAAACCGTTTGACCAGGTTTCCAATGCGGTACATCGACTCGGCGATTTCAATGACTGGCCGGTATACCAGGACAAATTTTGCCGTAGGAAAATGATCCGCCAGTTGGGGGAGCACAAAGGAAATTTCCGGCGATTTCAAGCACAGGTACCACTTTTCGGAGAATCGGTCCAGCGGGAACGAATGACGGACCAGGTTTGAATCCAGTAGGGATCTTACCGTGTCGTGGTAAAGAGATTGGTTTTGGGATATTTCGGGGTACCCGGCTGTTTTAAATGAAGGGGCGGCGCCTACCAGGTTATCACCATCGACCAGGTGACGGGTTAAGCGGTCCTTCACTTCGTCTGTGCTCAAGGTGCGGGTGCGCAGCTCTTGTACCAGCCCGGTCCTGTCGCGGTAATGATAAAGTCCCCAGCATTCGTAGACATGATCGTCGATGGCGGCCATTACGGCGGTGTGGAGGTTTAAACTTTTGGCGGCAAAGGTGGTGCCGCTGCGGGGTGGGCCGGCTACAAATATGATTCGCTCTAAAATCCCTGCCTCTTTCATTCCTGCTTTTCCTCTATTCCCATCTTAAAATTTGGTTAAGAACCTGCCCGGAAGTCTCTTTCGATCGAAGGGGCCATATTTTTTATCGAATTCTTCCAGGGTTTCCCGGCATGCTCCCTTATTATTCGCGGCGTAATCGGAAAATTCATCGCTGTTCCATATCCTTTCATCGCCGATGTGAAAAGTGGCCTGGAGGTCCTGGAAAACTTTGAACCGCCGGGCCAGGGCCGCCATATTGGTTACCATCATCCTGCCGATCCAATCGGTGCCGATGCAGGCATTTCCCAGTTTGAATTTTGGGTATAGCCCGCGTTCAAAGATAAAGCAATCCCAGCCGGGATGCTTTTCACCGATTTCCGCCAGCATCAGGGGGATTTCCTCGATAGACGTGTAATGACCGGGGATGGTTCGCCGGTTGATGATAAAGGCGTCATAACCTTGCCGGGTTATGGCGGCGACAAGCCGGTAAAAATAAGGCTGCAGCGCGATGTCCACATTGGTATATATAAGGTAATCGGCGTCGCCAGCCTGGTACAAACGGTCCAATAAATCCTTGATGAGGGCCAATTTCCTGCCTTTTTTAAAGGCCTTGATGTCACGGACGGAGCGGGTGAGCCCCGGTGTCCTTATGAATACCGGGGGCAGGGGAATCGGTTCTTCATCCTCATATTGGGCTGCATACAAATGAACCTCCAGGTCTGCTTCACTTGCTGTGAATTCCCTGGCTGTGCGGATGGTTTCAAAGGTAATGGGCTGGGCAATGAGCAGGTCGCTGTTAGGGGGCACTATCACGGGATGTATAAGGTGTGCGATTTTCATCAGGGCTTACCTACCTTGAATTAGCCGCGAAGACACGCGAAAATACGCGAAGAGACACGAAGCTGGTGACACACATATTTTTTCCTTGAAATTCGTGGTAATTCGTGTAATTCGTGGGCAAATCTTTTTTAAATGCCTTTGAAAAACTCGCAAATGTTTTTCCTGGTTTCACTATAATCCTTTTCTTCCCAACTTAAAAAACCTTCGGTTAATCCTTGCAAATAATGATATCTCAACGCGACTCCATCGCCTATTTTTTTTAATTTTATCAGGTCTTTGTATTTTACCCGGTTTTGCCAGAATTCTTCCCAGAGGGCGCTGATATATATGGATAATTGGCGGTATGGCAGGGGTATCTTTTTATTGGCCAGGTCGTGGTAAATTTTCAAAATAATATCGGCATTTCCGCCGCCCCTGCGGCATTGCAGGACATAGTCCCAATTCAAGCGCCGTTTTAATATAAAGTGTTTCAATTTCAAGGTTTTTTCATACCACAGTTTCCATCCCATTAATCCTGCTCTCAGGCAGATTTCCGAGTCTTCGCCGCGGGACGGGACATCTTTTTTCATGCCCACCAGGTAGAGCGGCACAGGGGAAGCGAAGATAGAGCGGATGACCGAAGTGCGGAAGGACAAGCCGGCACCGAATAGGGTTGGTTTGGCTGCCGATTGGCCGGGATTTTCCCATTGGGGTGTACAGGCGTACATACTGGCAAATTCGTCGAACCAGGCTGGTTTTTCACCTTCGCATAGGGGCTCGTTATATCCGCCGATGGCAGCGGTGCCGGGCATCCGGGGATACAGGCTTAGTAAGGCGCCGGCCCAGCCGGGTTCCAGGATATTGTCGTCATCGACAAAGAGCAGGATTTCGTATTGGGCGGACATTACGCCGGTTTTGCGGGCGTGGATTAGACCGGGTTCGGGTTCTGCGACGATGCGCAGCGGGTAGAGCGGGTTTTTCCAGGAGTTTTCCGCCTGCCTGACGGTGTCGTCCGTACAGTTGTTATCCACCAGGATTACTTCGTAACCGGCCCCGACCGGGACTACCTGGCCGGCTAAGGCATCGATGGTGGGGGCTATCACTTCGGCGCTGTTATAACAGCACACGACGACCGATACCCCGGGTTCCGGTCCGATTACTTCCCTTTCAGCCATTTTCCTAGCTTCTCACATAGATTTGGCGGGTTGCCATTTATCATCGCTTTTGGGAAAAATGCGACAATTCTTTCCCTGGCGTGATTATATTCATCTTCGCCCATATTGAGTAAACCGGCCGTCTTCCCTTTTAAATAGCTGTATGAAAAGGATTCATAGGCCCCTTCTTTTCGTATAAGAGTTAAATCCGTTAATTGCTTCCAGAAATTTTCCCATTCCCGGCAAATAGAAGAGGATAGTTCTTTATAAGAGAGTGGATCCTTTTGGGCAAGTAAATTTTTGTATATTCCCAGTATAATTTCGGCGGCCCCTCCTCCCTCTCTCAAGTGAAGAATATAATCCCAGTTTAATTTTTTTTCGAGTATATAATGTTTTAATCGCAGCGAACTTTCATACCACAAATCCCAGCCCATGAGGGCTGCTCTCATGCATAGTTCGGAGTCTTCACCGCGCAGCAGGAGATTTTTTTTCATGCCCACCAGGAATAATGGCAGCGGTGAAGAGAAGATTTCACGGATGATGGAGGTCCTGAAAGACAATCCCGCGCCGAATAGGCTCTTTTTTTCGGTTATTACCCCAATGTATTTTGCCTGCGGTTTGCTGGCATACACAACGGAATAATAATCGAACCAGGGAGGTTTTTCCCCTTCGCATAGGGGTTCGTTTAAGCCCCCGACGGCACCGACACGGGGATGCTCCCGGTAAACATGACATAAGCCGCATACCCAACCGGGTTCCAGGATATTGTCGTCATCGACAAAGAGCAGGAATTCGAACCGGGCGTTCATTACACCGGTTTTCCTGGCATGGATCAGGCCGGGTTCCGATTCTTTTACGATTCGCAAAGGGTGAGTGGTATTTTCCCATGCCTCTTTTGCCAGTTGCAGGGTATTGTCGGTGCAGTTGTTATCTACCAGGATCACTTCGTAACCGCAGTCCTGGGGGACTTCTTGTACGGACAACGCTTTTATGGTGGGGGCTATCACTTCGGCGCTCTTATAACAGCAGACCACCACGGATACGCCTGGGGTTAACCGGTTAGTGTCCTGTACCATAAGTTCTGCTCCTGGGGGATGATGGGGAAAAGGTAGAAGGTGAGAAGTTGAGAAGGTAAGAAGGTAAGACAAAGTTGTGGCACTGCGTGCCCTTTTTTAAAGTGCCTTTCAGGCACTCCTTTTTTCTCACCTTCTTACCCTCTTACCCTCTTACCTTCTTCTTTCAAACGCGCTCCGTGTTCTTACCCATTTTTTCGGCAATGGCATGAAACCCGGGCAGGGCGTGTTCATAAAAAATTTTCCAGCCTTTGCACAGCCAGCTTAATTGACCGGGTTTTTCGAGGACCGGGTTCCTGTTTTTCAGGCAGTCACCAAAACAAAAAGAGTGATATTTACAGGTTTCACATTGGCGGTTCCATTTGCTTTTTTGTGCTGCAAAATTAGTATAGGTAGGGGATTCCAGGAGATCATACCAACTGTTTTTATTGATATTACCGATTTTCATATCCTCCCGGACAAAAAAGTCACAGGGATAAATATCGCCGTTAAATTCCACAACGAAGTACTGGCCGCAGTTGGGTCCCATACTGCACATGGTATATCGATTTTCTACCATATGCGACAGCACGGCGTCGAATAAACGAATAGAAACCCGGTATATATCCGATTTTATCCATTCATCGAAGACTTCGCATAGAAAATTTCCCCATTCTTCACCGGTTATGGAATAGGGTAAGGGCTGGCCTCTTTTGTCGAATTCTACACACTCGACATATTGATGGTAATAAAAAGCTTTCTCACATAAAAATTGGTAAACTTCTTTGCCTTTCTTCACATTGGCCTGGCTGACCAGGATTAAAATGTTGAATTCCGCTTCATTTCTCTTTAAACAATCGATCCCTTTCATGACGGCTTGATAGGTACCGGTTCGATTTTTGTTTTTTCGATAGCGGTCATGGATATAGGCCGGGCCGTCCAAACTGACGCCGACTAGAAAGTTATACCGGGCCAGGAATTCGGCAAATTCATCATCGATGAGCAGGGCATTGGTTTGAATTCCATTGGATACGCTGATTCCTGGGGCGGTGTGTTCCTGTTGGAGTTTTACTACCTTTTTAAAGAAATCGAGTCCCATTAAAGTGGGTTCCCCTCCCTGCCAGGTAAAGACATATTGAGGTTGTGGGGTTTTCATGTAACCGGAGACCAGGCGTTTAAGTATTTTTGTTGGCATGCGGCGCTGCTGCCCGGGATACAGCTTTGCACGGTTTAAATAAAAACAATAGGCACAAACCTGGTTGCAATCGGCGGAGGCAGGTTTTATGAGGAGTGAAAAAGGTTTATTTGAAAGTTCCATTATTTTCTTTTCAAGGAATTTCGGTGGCGCATTCCATTTATCACGGTTTAATAAATAGCATCCCGAATAGTGTCTCGATAAGATGATTTAAAAATATATCGAAATATCATAATCTTCAACTTCCCGGCATTTGTCTCTTGAGCTCTTTTGCATTTTCTGCAAGTGGAGGTGCAATTTTCTCTTTTGTTCTTGATGCAACTTTTCGTAAGTATTAATGAGCTCATTGGGATCAAGACGCAAATCATAAAATTCTTTTTCGCCGGTTTCGTATTCGATATACTTAAAGTCCCTGGTTCTAAACAGTTTATAGGCGGGGGGAGGAGATTGGCGATACCATTGTTCTACTTTCCCTAGCTCCGCCAGGCATGCCTTTCGCCACCGGGATAATGGCAAAGAAGGGGAGGAAAATAAAGGTATCAATGAGCGTCCGTCAACGAATCCGGGTATAGGTACCTGGGCCAGCCCTGCAATGGTTGGCAATAAATCAGTGGTACTTACCAGGTGGTCCCGCCTGCCGCCAGCTTCTATTCCCGGACCACGAAGGATGATGGGCGTGCGAATGCCTTCCTCATAAGGTAGAAGTTTGCCGGTGGCTTGTATATGCCGACTAAAGTCGTCCCCATTGTCGGCCAAATAAAATATATAGGTTTCCTGGATTTTCCCGGTTTCTCCAAGCATTTTTAGAATTCCTTCAATCATCTCATCAACAGCCAGGAGGGCTTCAAAACTTTTGATTTTCGCTTGGGCTGCTTTTTCTTGCATAACCCATTCCTGGTTCTTGGAATTAAGTCGGCGATCGTCATACACCCATCGGGGTTTATCGCTTATATCTTTTTCATACAATGGAAAGGGAAAAACCAATTGATCAAATTTATTCATATGCCGGGGTGCAGGGATCCACGGGGCATGCGGTGCGAAGGGGGCCAGGTACATGAAAAATGGCTGACTGGAGTTCTTATGACTTTCGATAAAATGGTAGGCCTTGGAGGCCAAAACATCCGTTGAATAGTCTGTGGCGTTATTCCCATAAGAGACCGATTTGCCATTGTCGCTCATTTTATAGTTGTAGTATCCCGGGGCCCCGCCCAAAAATGCCTGCCACTCGTTCCAACCCGGTGGAACATAACCGGCATTATCATACCCGTGAGTATACTTCCCGATGAATACGGTTTTATATCCTCCACCTCTTAATACCGCCGCTATGGTATTGTGTTTATCTCTTTTACTTACGAATTCCCGTGTGGAATTGGTGGTCTCCCCGTGATTATGCAAATACTGCCCCGTAAGTATCGATGCCCTGGAGGGGGCACATACCGGACTGGTACAAAAGGAGTTTGTAAAAATTATTCCTTTGTCTACCAATTGGGAGCGGATTGTGGGCATGAGTTCAAGGGAACTAATGATTTGATCATCCACCACAACAAGAATGATATTGGGCTGGACTGGTTTTTTATCTTTTTCATTTTTGTCAGACCTCGAAGTTTTGGCCAGTCCGAACCTGCCGGGTAAAGTCAGCACCGCTGTTCCCCCAATGGTACTCCAAAAAAGATGTTTTAAAAAATCCCTACGATTGATGCTATAGGGTTTTCTCATTTTAGTATATCCTATTTATTTCAAAAATTTTCCATCCGGTCATCTCAGTTTTTATATTGAAATATCGGGATAAGTTAGGGAAGCGCTCCTTTCCAACCGCGTTTCATCATTTCTTCAAGCTCTTTTATCGCTGCTGCATAAGAGGGGTCTTCGACGACATTAACGTTCTCCTGCTGATCGATTTCATGATCATACAACTCGCGGGCCAGGATTTTCCCCTTTTTTTGATTTTTCCATTCGATATAGCGGAAACGACCGGTTCGCATGGCCCAACCCATTATGCCGGCACCCCGCGGATACTGGCTGAAGGCGGCTTTTTTCCATGGAAGGCCGGGTTCAGCCAGGAGAGGGGCAAAACCGATACCTTCCAGCGGCTGTTTCGGAAGGTCCAGCCCACATAATTCGCACAGGGCCGGATAAACATCCACCGATTCCACCAATGCTTTCGTATGTTTTCCCGCGGCTTTCATACCGGGGACACTTACGATCAACGGTACCCGGGTGTCGATCTCGAAGTTGGTATGCTTGCTCCAACTGCCGTGCTCTCCCAGTTTCAACCCGTTGTCCCCCCAAAGGATAACAATGGTTTTGTCTCTCAAGCGGAACCGGTCCAATCCCTCCATCAGCCGTCCCACCTGGGCATCTAAAAAGGAAACGCAGGCATAATAACCGTGGATCAAATGCCTGGCTTGTTCATCGGTTACAGGGTCATTTCCTTTGGGCATTCCATAACAATCCCGCAGTTCCTTATAATCTTTCAGGGTATAGGGTGTCTCCCCCCGGGGGGGAAAGGGATTGGGGGCTAATTTTATTTTCCCCGGGTCGTAGAGATCCCAATACTTTTTAGGCGCAGCAAAGGGTAAATGGGGTTTTTTATACCCGGCACAGAGGAAAAACGGCTTTCCCTTTAGTCTTTCCATTTCTTTGAGGGCATAGTCGGCCACCTGGCCGTCTTTATAGGCATTATCGGGCACATCGGCTATTTCGGTAGGAGCCCCGATTTGCCAGATAAGACCGGGATTTTGTTTTCGATTCTCCTCGACTAATTTAAGTCCTTCTTCGGTGACGTACTCCTGGGTCCTCACACGAAAGGGTTCCCGGCTCCAGGCCTTAGGGCTGTCGTTCAAATGGTGAAAAATTTTGCCTACGGAAATCGTTTCATATCCGTTCTGTTTAAAGTATTGGGGTAAAGTGATATGCTCCGGTAATCTATCGCCCAGGCGGGTTTTTAAATCATAAATTCCGGTGGTGGCCGGCCGCAGACCGCTGAGCAAACTGGCACGGGACGGTGCGCATATGGCTTGTTGACAATACGAGCGCTCAAATACCATCCCCTGGGAGGCCAGGCGGTCGATATGGGGGGTAACCATTTGCGTCTCCCCATAACATCCCAACTGCGGTCTTAAATCATCCGACATGATGAAAAGTACATTATAACGGCGCGTCTTGCCGCTGGTTAAAAAGTATAACCCGGTCAAGGCCGCTGCTCCGCCGATTCCGCCATATAAAATACCTCTCATAAAATCCCGGCGGGTAATACCCGGTTTTTTTTCCTTCATATTATATCCCTTTTTAACCTCTATCGTCTGCAACTTTTATTTTTTAAGAAAGAAATTGAAAGAGGGCGGGTAAAGTACCCGCCCCTACGTGATTCCCTGGTAAAAAAGACTAATTCTGCCGGTAATATATTCGACTTCCCCGGGTTCCATGCCATAATAAAGGGGTAAACGCAGCAGGGTTTCGCTAACCCGGTCGGTTACCGGCAGGGAAATATGATCATACTTCCCTTTCCAGTAGGGGGCCTTGTGCAGCGGTACATAATGGAAGATGGCCATAATGCCGTTTTCATCCAGGTATTCGATCAATTTTTTCCGCTGCGTATAGCTCTCCGATAAAAGGTAAAACATATGCCCATTGTTGGTTATACCGGGTGGAATAATGGGTAATTGTGCCGGTGGTAATAGGTTAGACAACAACCGGTAATAAAGCTGGTAGGTTTCCAGGCGATTTCGATTGATTTCGCCGGATTTCAATAATTGGGGATATAGAAAGGCGGCTTGCAGTTCCGATACCAGGAAACTGGACCCCAGCTCCACCCAGGTATATTTATCCACCAGGCCCCGGTTAAAATGGATACGGTCGGTTCCTTTATCCCGTACCAATTGGGCCCTTTCCACCATTTCGGGGTTATTGACCAGCAGGGCGCCGCCTTCGCCGCACTGGAGGTTTTTGGTTTCGTGGAAACTGAAGGCCGCCAGGTCGCCGAATTTCCCCAGGGGTTCTCCTTTATAATAACAATCGATGGCCTGTGCTGCATCCTCTACCAGGAAAAGGTTATGTTTGCGGCAGATTTCCCCGATGGTTTCCATTTCGCAGGCCACGCCCGCATAATGCACCACCACCACCGCTTTGGTCCTGGGTGTAATCAAGGCTTCGATTTGGGTTTCATCGATATTTTTCGTATCTGCGCGGATTTCGCACCAGACGATTTCCACACCCCTGAGGGCAAAAGCACTGGCCGTGGTTACAAAGGTATAGGAGGGCATTATCACTTCATCCCCGGGTTGGAGATTACACAAAAGGCTGGCCATTTCCAGGGCGGCGGTGCAGGAGGGGGTCATGATCGCTTCCAGGCAGCCGGTTTTCTGCTCCAGGATTTTGCTGCATTTTCGGGTAAATTCCCCATCCCCGGAAAATTTCCCGTTTTTAATGACCTGGTTTAAATATTCGGCTTCTTCGCCGGTGACCAAAGGTTTATTAAAGGGTATCTTCATTTGACAATTTCCCGGGCGATTCGAATGGACTCAATATTGCCGGGTCGGGAAATGAAAAGACTGCTGGATTTAGCGGTACCGACAGGACTAATAATATGGTCCAGGGATATCATCGGCTCATTTTTTCCTGAAAACAAACAATTCCTGGGTTCCATAATCGCCCCATGAGGGCAATAGAGAGAACCAGCGGTTCCATTCCATTTGGGGATCGGCAGCATCGATTTCCAGGCCCAGTGCCCGGATCAGCAGCGGCTTGAGAATGCGGGTCCCGACATAATACGTGCTGGCGAAATTCCCGGATTCAAGCAATTCCAGCTCAGCCGAAAGGTCTTCCACCATCTTCTCCCGGTCCAGGTAATTATTGAATACCGGCATGGAAATTTCCGGGAGCTGCCATTCCCGCCGAAAGGCATTCAATTTGTTCCATCCCTGGAGGGTAGCATCCGAAAGCAGCAGGAGGCCGCCGGGTTTAAGGACCCGGGCGCATTCGCGTATTCCTTTCAATTGATTATCATACTCACCCAGGCTGGCAATAACCCGCTTTATAATGACTTTATCGTAAAGATAAGCGGGTTTGGCGATGGCCATGACATCCCCGGTTTCAAAAGAAATCGACCCGGCTATTTTATCTTTGAACTGCTGCAAATTTTCATTGGCCTGCTCGATCATCCCGGGTAAATAATCGATTCCCAGGATTCGAAGGTTCCTTTGAATCGCCAGTTGGATGGTGGAATATCCATTGGCGCAGCCGGCATCCAGGACTAAATCTCCATTTTCGATATACTTTAAAAGTTCCCGGATTTCCATTTCGATGACCGTGGTGTCGGACCAGGATGCCGCCGGGGATTGCCGGTGTTTTTCTACCTGGGCTTCCCAATGACGGCGTATCTCATCGAGATTGAATTTGGTCATTTTTTCTCCTTCACATTAATGGTTTCATCGATCACATAGAGGGGCCGGTTTTTCGCTTCATCATATATTTTACCGATGTAAAGCCCCAAAATCCCCATGGTGGAAAGCAGGACTCCGCCTATGAAATAAAGAGATACCATCAAGCTGGTCCAGCCCATGACCGGGATGCCCCAAACCAGGTATTTTATGATGATGAAAATCCCGTAAAGGAAAGATAAAAAGGAAAGCAATAAACCGACTTTTATGGATATTTTCAGAGGCTTGTTTGACATGGACACAATCGTGTCCAGGGCCAGGTCCAGTTTTTTTCTAAAGGTATATGCCGATTTTCCAGTGCTTCTTTCCCCATGTTCCACATCGATATAGGCTGTATTAAATCCCAACCAACGGATGAACAGGGGGAATAACCGGCTGTGTTCCCGCATTTTATTAAAGCTGTCGATCACTTTCCGGGAGTAGATGCCGAAATTAGCCACGGTGGCATCCGTTTTGGTCCCGGCTAAAAAATCGAAAATTTTATAAAACAACCGGGAAGAGATTTTCCTGGTAAAGGTGTCTTTTCTTTCCTGTCGCCGGGCAAAAACAACATCATAACCTTCGCTGGCCTTGCCGTATAAATTGATTATCTCTTCCGGTCGATCCTGTAAGTCCCCGTCCATGACCACGACCCAATCCCCGGAGCTTTGTGCCAGGCCGGCGGTAATGGCGATATGCTGCCCAAAATTCCTGGAAAACCGTATTCCTTTTACTCTACGGTCTTTTTCGGCATTCATGACAATACGTTCCCAGGAATTATCGGGACTGCCGTCGTTGACGAAGATAATTTCAAAATCTTTTGTTATGGTGCTTAAATTGGCGGTCAACCGGGTATACAATTCGTCGATGTAGGGCTCATTCCGGTATATGGGTATGACCACGGAAATGACGGTTTTACCGTTATTCATTTTTTCAGTGTTACTGGGCATTTTTTTATGCTCCTTTTTCCAATCTTATTTGCTCTTCTTTTGTGGGGGGGCCTCCCCATAAAATTTCCGATTGAGGAATCCCTCTTTTCTTTAATTCCCGCAGCGTCGATACATATTCTTCCATGCCGACTCCTGAAACAAATGGGAATAGTTGCCCTG
>Ga0315295_10004987_pt1 | contig 11342 bp, 13 predicted proteins | sample YL17G14_0_MG_FD_204453 | JGI IMG/M metagenome (GOLD analysis project Ga0315295, IMG submission 204453) | Sediment microbial communities from Yellowstone Lake, YNP, Wyoming, USA - YL17G14_0 | ecosystem: Environmental > Aquatic > Freshwater > Lake > Sediment | place: USA: Wyoming | collected...
CGGACATGCAATGGGCAGCACTTCGAGCGGCACGGGCAAATTCAAACGCGACGCCAGTTTTGAAGCATCGACTGCAACACAGAACCGCCTCGCCGAGCGCGCAACGATTTTCTCGCGCGTATGGGCCCCTCCGCCGCCTTTAATGAGGTTAAGGCGTGCATCGACCTGATCAGCGCCGTCGAGGGCGATATCAACGACTTCGTGCTCGTACAATGTCGTAAGGGGGACACGATGCTTCACCGCAAGCAGCATCGACTGATGAGACGTTGGAATGCCCGCAATGGAAAGCCCCTCGTCAACGATACGTCTTCCCAGATGGGCGATCGTGCGCGCCACGGTAGTCCCAGTTCCGAGCCCGACAATCATCCCGTCTTCGACCAATTCGGCGATTGACCTTCCAGCTGCTTCCTTCGCTATATATGAGGGCTCCATAGGGGAACAGATGAATGGATTGGGCTTAGCCGTTTCGATTTCGTCGTGCTTATGCAACAACGAATCTATTTAGTCAAGAAGCACAATTGACGAATAAGACTGTGTAAGATACGCCACCCTGGCTACACGGAGGAGAAAAAATGGGAATATTGGATCGTCTCATGACGATGATTAAGGCAAAAATCAGTACATTTCTTGACCGGCACGAGGACCCACGTGAAACGCTCGATTACTCTTATGAAAAGCAGCTGGAGCTGCTAACCAATGTTAAGCGCGGCATTGCCGACGTCGTCACGGCGAAGAAGAGGCTTGAACTTCAGAAAGCAAAACTCGAATCAAACATCGAAAGCCTGAACAATCAGGCGCGAGAGGCGGTAAGCCTTGGACGCGACGATCTCGCCCGTATTGCACTCGAACGGAAAAAAGACTCCATGGCGCAGATCGAATCACTCACTGCACAGATTGCTGATCTCGAAAATGAACAGACTAAGCTCGTGAACACCGAAAGGAGGCTTTCTGCCAAAGTCGAGGCGTTCCGAACGAAGAAAGAGACCATAAAGGCGCAATATTCAGCTGCAGAAGCGCAGGTCAAAATAACCGAATCAGTTACTGGGATCTCCGAGGAAATGGCCGACGTCGGGATGTCAGTTCAACGTGCTGAAGAGAAGACAGAATCAATGAAAGCACGATCACAGGCGCTCGATGAGCTTATTGACGCCGGTACGCTCCAGGATTTGACGGGGGATCAGACAAAGGTCGAAGAAGAGCTCAGCAAGATTAAGTCGAGCGCAGAGGTCGATCAAGAGCTCAAAATTCTGAAGCAAGAGGTCCCTACAAAGAAGAAAGCTAAGACGGAAGAGACCCAGGAGGCACAGCAATGATAGTGCGAATCCTCGGCGACAACCAGTACATGCTCGACAGCAAGTATCTCGACAAACTCAATGAGCTCGACAACTGCATGGTCGATCACCTAAGCAATGAAGAGGTCGACGAGTTTAGTAGCTGTCTACACGAAATGATCCACACCATTCGAGAGAAGGGAACGCCGCTCGATCCAGCAGAAATCCTCCCATCAGATCTGATTGTTCCATCGCCTGATATCACACCAGAAGAGGCGCGTAAGTTGTTCACCAAGGAGGGCATTATTCCCGACTAGCCACGGACTAAAGCGGCACATCCCAAAGAGGATACCAACGCTCGAGTTCTTGTTCTATCGGCAGCTCACGCTGCAAGACTGACCGCAGTCTGAACTCGTAGGCGTAGTCGCGCTTGTGTTGCTTCGGTTCGACAGGCACAAAGGGGTAAAACTTTCCACGTTTGTAGTTGTAAATCCAAAAGACACTCTTTTGGTTCCGAAAAGGGAAAACAGCGCACAGGACCTGTTCGCCATATCCACCGCCGATAAGCGTTGAGCTCACCTCGTGGATATCGGCTACTACATTTTCAAACTGCACGTCAGAAACGATAACCCACACGTAGCCAAACTCATCTTGTTTGATCTCAAAAGCGGTTTCGCTTATTTTAAGCAATTCAACAATCTCGTTCTCACATTGAGCAAAGCCGCCTGATTCAACGGGCTTGAAGCAGATCCCCGCCTTTCCCGTCGAGTTCAACCTAAACTCAGTGCTTAGCGTGATATAGACAGTCGCCATTGAAAACAAACCGTCCGCTTTTGGAGCTATACCCTTTGTCCGTCCGAGCAATGAATCCAGAAATCCCATGGCAATTTAACCGTTAGTCATCACAATTTTTTCGTGCGGCGGAGAAAAGTTACGACGCTCGTGCGCCTAGCGATATTTCATTCTTATTCATCAATGATGTTATCCATTGAGGATAGTGGAGCCTTCTGGGGTAAAACGAATGCTACTCAAATCCGCAATGATCTGCGCTGGTGACGTTAGACGCTCATCGTAATTGACGTAAACAGTGAACAAATCAGCGATTACTTCGACTTTTGTTATTCCTTTTCGCCGTGCAAGAAATTTGACGAGTTCGGCTGCACCCGAATCTTCTCGCAACTCGTGCAAGCGGATTTTTACCGTCTTCGTATGTTTCTCATCAGAGTGCATCTATTGCTTTCGCATGTTGCCTCATCAGTAGATAAAAATGCCCCCTAGCATATTAGAGGTCACACCCATATGCAGTGCTTTACGCGAGCAGCATCCAAAACACTCGTCGAGCAAAAAGACAGGCAAAAGGCATAGCCCTGAATAAGCGCGGCTGTTTTCCCTTACAAATAGCTATTTACCTCAGTACGCAAACCGTTAGTTGATGACTGAGACTGAAGCCATTCTCTTTGACGCTTATGGCACCGTGCTCGATGTCGGTACGTATCACCGCGATATTACCCAACACGTCGTCCAACAGTCAAAAACGTTGTTCGGTATCGCAACCTCAGTGGACGAGTTCAACGCATACTGGAATAAAGAATTTGAACTCGCTTTTCACGACGTGATCGCTTACTGCGGCGAGTTTAGAAATATGCGTGATCTTTATGGAATTAGCACAAGGAACGTCTTTCATCGTTACGGGATACGTGTGCGGGACGCTTATATTCAGGAGCTAAACTACTTCTATAAAAAAATGCTCGACGAAGCGGTTACGATCCTCCCGAACGTTAAAAAGACACTCGATACGCTCTATGCAAATGGTATCCGGCTCGGAATGGTTTCAAACGGAGACACAGCGGAGCTTTCGGCTCATCTCAACGGAGTCTCCGACCTCTTTGACGTGATCGTCACCTCCGAAGAGCTCGAAGTCTACAAACCACATCCCCGAATATTCAACGAGACCCTCCAGAAGATGGGCATAGCGCGTGAAAAGACTGCTTTTGTCGGAGATTCGATCATATCTGATATTTGCGGAGCAAAAAAAGCAGGGCTCACAACGATATGGTATAACAAAAGACAGCGCACTGCAACGCGCGAATTGCGTCCCGATTTTGAGATTCGTGATATGGCAGAAGTCGTAGAGATGATCGAACTCACAACACAGCGACACACTTAGCGACCGACTCGCTCCCCGTTAGGCGCTCTGTCTAGCGAGCTGCGCCTCCATCTCCCGCAGTCGCTCAATCCGCTTTTCAATGGGCGGATGAGTCGATAAAAGGCTCAGCGCAGAGCCTCTCGATATCGCCGGAATAATGAAGAATTGACTTATACCCTCAACTTTACGGATGTCTTCCGTTGGAACACGCGCGACGTAGCCGCTGATTTTTAGGAGCGCACTGGCGAGGTTCGCGGGGTGGGCTGTTATAATGGCAGAGCCCCTGTCGGCTGCGTACTCGCGGTACCGCGAGAGCGCCCGCGTGATCAAGAAGCTGATGATCCATATCGCGGCGAGTGCAACAAAGAAGATGATGATATTGTTGTCCCTCCGGTTGCCACCTGCGCCAATAAAGAACCAATAACGCATGAGGAAGCCCGCAATCGTCGTGACGAAGCTCGCGACGGTCATAACCAACATGTCCCTGTTCTTGACGTGTGACAGCTCGTGCGCCAGCACGGCCTCTATTTCAGGCTCTTCGAGTCGTTGGAGGAGGGAACTCGTCACCGCTACTACTGCGTGCTTTTGATTTCGACCGGTCGCAAAAGCGTTCGGAACCGCGCTGTCTGTTATGGCCACCTTTGGCTTTGGCAGGTCTGCCATTGCACACAGGCGTTCAATCGCACTGTGGAGTTCAGGAGCCTCATCTTCGCTAACGATGCGGGCGCCACTCGCAGCGAGCACTAACCGGTCGGAGAAATAATACTGCGCTCCGAGAAACAGCGCCACAAAGATGGCTACAAACGCAATATTACGCACGTAGAGTAAGATGATGCCAATGAACGCGACGTAAACGAGCCCAAGCAAAATCATCGTTAGCAGCATACGTGCTGAAAGGCCGATATCGCTGCCCCACTTACCTTTCATGTTAAGTAATCACCTAATTGTTCGTATCTAATTAGATATAATCGCTCAAGCTCATAAAGATACCGTCAGACGGTCTAATCGTATTACGGGCTGTATTCGCATGTCAAGGGGCGCCGAGCCTCGCAAGGTACAAGGGTTTATAAACAGGCAGCCATGTTAGCTACGAGAGTAGCGAGATGCCCGCAGATTACAAAAACGAAGAGCCTGTAGCTGCCATAGATTGGGATGAGTTCCATCCGACGAGTCCGTACGACGTCTATGTGCCGCGTGGACCACCGAAGAAGAAGTGGTCAATCATCCTGGGCATTTTGCTGTATTTAGTCGGTCAGTTCAGTGTATCGCTGTTCTTGCCGCCGATCCTCATCGCTATGGGTGTAATTACTTCCGGCGAAGAGCTCGGCGTAACCACTGGAAGTATTAATGCAAGGACCTTCTGGTTGCTGAACGTCGCAAACATAGTTTCCATTGCACTCATCGTAGCAGTCGTCCTCGGTTTCTACAAAGAGAGGCTCTCGTCACTTGGATTTACAACGAATAAACTTCCAAAAGCGCTCCTCTATGGCGTGGTGGGATTCGTTGTTGCCTTTATCCTAGCTGGCATTGTCGGCTACCCGATCCAACAAGAGTTCGGCGTCGACCCGACTCAGGAAGCTTTGTCACTATCTGCCGCTGTTCCGGGGCTTTTGCCCATCGTCTTCTTATCGGGGGTTATAATTGCCCCCATCGCAGAAGAGGTCGTGTTTCGGGGGTACCTGTACAAAGCTTTCAGGGATCGCTTCAAACCTTCATACGCGATCGTTCTGAGCGCTGCGCTCTTTTCGGTCATCCATTTAGAGCTGCTAGCCGCTGCCCCGTTATTCGTTATAGGTGTCGTTCTTGCGTATGTGTACGAGAAGACGGGCAATCTAATGGCTCCAATTACGTTACACGTGCTCAACAACGCGGTTGCGTTCCTGTTTGTGCGTTAGGCACTCATCTTACCGTACAAGTTTCGCAATGAAATCACCGACGTGGGCCCCTACCGATTCTGCAACTGGCGCGCACTTTACCCTCATCAAATAGGCGACTGGTTTAAAGGGATATTCGGAGAGCATTTCATAATTAGCCATTCCTTTTGCGATAATAAGCGAAGCTCGGAGCAAAATCTCGCTCAACTCAGTCGAGATTTCATCGAGTTTGATGCCGACCGCGTTTGACCCCGTCGTCAGGACTCGGTCAGCGACTTTGTCTAGTCCAAACTCCCAAACATCCTCAATCGTGGCATCCGTGAGGATATAGCCTCCGCGTACGACGAGAGTCACATGTCCACCGAGCTTGCGAAGCTGCTCTATAAGAAGCCCGTCGTATACGATTTCTCCGACGTTATCAGCGACGTATACTACATCTTTGATGAGCGCCTTGATGGCGTCCGTATCATCGATGTCTAACCCGTGTCGGTAGATCGTGGCGACTTCCTTTTCAAAATCGTCAGTTGCTACTTCAAAACCGAGTACACCAAAATCAAAGGTATTCCCAATAATCGCGGCAATGACAGCGCTGCGAAAGGGATCGCGGCTCATTTGAATATTTGACCGAACCGTCGGTAAGAATTTGACCGCGGTCTCGCTGGCGAGTCGTTTCACCTCGCGGTACGGATCGTCATTGCCAAGCACTCGGTACACCGCTCTGTGTACGTCTGTCGAAAGCAGTGCTATAGGGCCATCAAACCCCGTACTGCACATCGCTTTTGCTGCCGCCTCTTCAGCTTTGAGCTGCGTTTTAACATCATTCGTTGATAACTTCGCTTCGTACAGCACCCGCGACGTGAGACACGGGATACATTCGGGAAATGCCTTCATATGAATCGACCTAGGGCCCACTGCGCTGATGAGTAGAAGTGCTTATCGGGTATAAATGCCCACGTGACAAAGCGGATGAAGGTCGGCGAACTTGGTGAGCGGGCGCTTGTAAATCTGATAGCTGAGTTGATTGACTGTACGGCAGTGCTCTGTCCAGGGGCTGACGATTGTTCGGCAATCGCGTTCGGTGACCGATATTTGGTCGTCACCACCGATATGTTACATAAGAAAACGCATTTTCCACGCGAGATGTCGGGTTATCAGATTGGATGGATGGCCACAGCCGCGACTTTAAGTGACGTCGCCGCGATGGGGGCTGCGCCTATCGGCGTGACGATGGCCATTGGCATTCCCGGGGATACTGAAGTTTCTTTTGCACTTGACGTTATGCGTGGCTGTAACGCGTGTTGTACGCAAAACGGAACCACGCTTCTTGGTGGCGACACCGATGAGCACGAGGAACTCACGCTCGTCGGCACGGCTATAGGCAGTGTAAATCAGCATCAGATGCTCACGCGTGCAGGGGCGAAAGTCGGAGATGTAGTATGCGTGACGGGGGAACTAGGCGTCGCTGCCGCCGGCGTTAGAATGTTGCTCGACAGTCGATATGCAGACCATCACTTACGGGAAAGTGCCCTTAAGAAATTATTCGAGCCGCAGCCGAGAATTGTCTACGGACAAGCGCTCGCCGATTCGGGCGCGGTGACCGCACTCATCGACACTAGTGATGGACTCAGTCTCTCCCTGTACGAGCTGTCAAAATCAAGCAAATGCGGCTTCTATGTTCGGGCGTCTGCTCTTCCCATAAGCGAGGAGGCAAAATCGGTAAGCAACGACCGATTGGACGAACTCACGCTTTCCGTTTATCGCGGCGGGGACTATGAACTTCTTTTCACAGCGAAACAGGAGCGATTAACCGCTATCCCTATCCCATACACCATCATCGGTAAAGTCACGGCATCTGAGATGCAGCTCGACGTCGACGGGGTTTTATACGAGCTTAAGGCTGAAGGTTACGAACACTTGTCCGCTTCCGGACCGAGTGTGTAGTCACTGGCTGGTTATCTCAAACGCAACGGATTACCGAAGACCTCAGAGGAGATTCCAAGCCCGGTGCAGTTGTTGAACAACACTGACGAAAGCAGCCCTATAACCTCGTCCTTCTGTATGATCGGGGCACCGCTGTCTCCAGGCATGGGCATGTTCCCACACGGAAATGCAAATCGGTTGAGGTTTTTTCCAGTGCCGATTACCCGACATGTGATACGTCGATCGTAAGTGACGAGTTCAGCTGGACCAAAGCAGGCACGCCCGATTGTCGAGAGCGTCGCGTGCTCAGGGGGGACCTCAATTAACGCCAGATCATAGTCATTTAAGAGGCAGATGACCGTGCTTTCGTATCCGTCTACGACGACTTTGGTGCCGACTCCACCGCTACCATAGCGGATAACGTGACCTGCAGTAATCGCACACGTGCGCTCGTTGTACGGGATAATTGCACCAACCGTTCCGCGAATCGCTTCGCTTTTGACTAAGCATCCCTCTGTGATCACGTCTGTTCTTCACCCTTCAATCGTTTGAGGAGCGCATCAGCACCGGCAAAACCGACGGTTTTTTCACTTCCGTGCATGATGTCGAGATGCGCGACACCGAGACGCGACGCGATCGGTCGCTCGAGCATCCCACCAAGGATCAGATCGACGTGCTGCGCTTTGCATCGCTCGAGAATGAGCTCGTGTTCCGGAGCGATAAGTACCTCGCATCGGTTACTTACGAGATCGCTCAGTCGTGCGGCCGTGTTAACATCAAAGTCTGATACGACGAGGGCGGGCTCAACGCCGTACTCCTTGAGGAATTTTGTAACGGAAATAGCCCGCGTCGGACCACCGATCACCGCGACCCGTTTGCCAATCATTTGGGGAGCTTCGATGCGGTGCTTAGGAGATATAGCTTCGAGATCCATTGAGATGCCGAGCGCATCGGCTACACGGGCAAGAAAGCGCAGCGTGGCTTCATAGCCAATAGGGAGCTCTTCTATAATATACGGCATTCCGAACTGCTTTTCCAACTGCTCTGCGGCATCCTTGCCAGTAGCCTCGCAGAGGACCACATTCAAGGCTGCCGAGGCTGTGTGTTCGATCTGACGTATAGTAGCACCTGCCGTAAGAACTGCATTGACATTGACTCCGATAAGCGCTAGGACGCGCTTGAGTTCTCTGAGATCTGGGCCCGCCCTCAACAGGCCAATTAAATTCACCGAAAGCTTTTCGCGGGTGTGGGAGGGCTCAACGAGCACTTCAACGAGTCGCCTGAGCGTCTCGCTATAGCCAGATCGATAATCACCTTCAAACCCACCAGCGTCTATGCCTAATATCTTAGCCCTCGTCTGAACGTCTTTTACCACACTTTCAACGTCTTCACCAATAATGCTGGAAGCACAGCACGAGAGCACAGCGATGAGGGCGGGGTCAAACTCATTATCTAGCTCAATGATTGCGCTTTTGAGTTTATCTCCGGCGCCAAAAATGACGTCTTTTTCATCCATGCAGGTCGAATAGACGTTCGAGGTCTTGTCGCCCCGCATGCCCAGTATGTAATTGATGTGATAAACGCAACCTTTAGGGCCGTGCACCAAAATGACGCTGTCTCTAATGTTGCTGATCGCCTTTATGGCACCGAAGAGCTGACACGTGGCGCGAGGAATCTTAGCTGCACTCTTGAGCAAACCTGCCACCCTCACTGCTTACTATTATGTATCCAACTCGTCGTATAAATACCGGACTTCGCTGAGCTTGAGGGCTGCAGTGGCTGAAAAATGCCTCGATTAACGTTTTTTGGTCGCGAAAACGCTGAACTTCGAAAAGCTTAAATGGGAGTAGTCGATTAAACCAGTAATCCACCAGAATTAAATCGCCGCAAGAAGAGGGGGGGCTATCTATATGACCGAGGCAGAAATGTTAATATGTACCTGCTGTGGCAAGCCGGTACGAATGAACCCTTTTAATGGCTACACCTTATGTCCGTTTTGCATCGAAAAAAATGAACACACGGCAAAACAAGAGGTATGGCCTGCCGAAAGCAAGATTTCAAGCTAATACTTTAAGCGCAAGGGATAGGTTTGAACTTTTAAGGCAGTCGTCCTCAGAGTGACTACAGCTTCACCAGACAGATGAAGTGCGTGAAGCGCCTTGATCTTTTTTGACACGACGCTCCCTCGCAAACGCCAGACAGGATTCTGGAAACTTCAGCGTTGTTTTTTTGCTACAAAAGGCGCACAGCCTCAATAGGCTTTGCTTCGTACTGCTACCGATTATCAACGTAACAGTTATAAGGAGTCTTTCCGTGCTGGTCATGAAGGGTCGTTCAAAGGACCTCAGGAAAGAGGAGGAATTTCAATAAAGGTTATAGCTTTTAACGGCAGTGCGCGCAAGGATGGTAACACAGCAATTCTTATTAAGCAGGTGCTGAGCGAACTCGAAAAAGAGGGGATAAACACCGAGCTTATTCAACTTGCAGGAACACACATCCAAGGCTGTATCGCGTGTTCCGAGTGCAAGGAGAATCAAGATCAATGCTGCGCTGTGACTAGCGATGCTGTGAACGATTACCTCGCTAAGATGCTCGAAGCGGACGGGGTCATTCTGGGTTCGCCAACTTACTTTGCTGACCTCTCGTCTGGACTTAAAGCGCTTATTGAACGAGCTGGCTTCGTGGCTCGGGCAAATGACGATATGTTTCAGCGCAAAGTCGGTGCGGCAGTCGTTGCTGTAAGACGAGCTGGTGCCATCCACGCTTTTGACTCGATCAATCACTTCTTTCTCATCAATCAGATGATCATTCCCGGATCGAGCTACTGGAATATCGGGATCGGCCATGCTGTCGGCGAAGTGCAAAATGATGCGGAGGGCTTGGCGACGATGACCACCCTTGGCAAGAATATGACGTGGCTCCTTAAGAAGCTGCACGCGTGATTGCTGGCACTCATGCGGACGGTGTAACAGGCGGCATGGCTCGCGTTCTAATCATTTACGACACGCGATACGGCTCCACGAAAACCGTTGCGCGGTGGATAGCTGAAGGGGCAGCGAACAAAGGACACGTCGACGTGGTTGTACGGAACGTCGCCGAAGCTGATCCGGGCGGTTTCGACTTCATCGTGATCGGTTCTCCGATTTACGAAGAGCATCCACTGCCTAGTGTGGTGAACTTCCTTGCCGCGAACCGCGATCAATTAAACGACAAAGACGTGGCGCTTTTCGTTGTTTGCGTCGACTACGGGGCAGTGCCTAAAGAGGAGCTCGTGCATCGGTACGTGGCAGACTTGCAAGAGCGCGCTGAAGGGCGCGTTCGAGCAATCGAGGTGTTTGGGGGATATCTCGACGTTAACAAGCTCTCCGATACGGACAGGAAGCTCATAGAGGATTTTGCTAAACTTATAGGGGTACCGATTAAGCAAGTAAACAAGCTTGATGAACAGAGCGCGCGCAAATTCGGAGCCCTTGTTGCTCACCTGCTGGAGCAGCCTTAGCTGTTGAATGACTGGATCAACTCCTTTCAGAATGATACGCTCACTGAGCATTGATGCCGAAGTAGTTTCGGCGGCTCGGGCCGATCCAGTCGGAAGATGTTGATAGGGCTTATTATGAACAAAGTGCCAATCGTCTGGCAAAATGGGGCCCCTCAGACTCACAGCTCAGCTGCCACTTGCATAGCGAGAAGTGCTCCCGAACATAATCAAAGAGAATATCTGCTCTGAAACCATTCAAACCACGGCAATAGCGCGCCATCGCGGATGAGTTCTCAAAAGAAAACATGAGTATTACTGACCTCATACTGATCGCAATTCTTATCTCGGATCTTCTTTTCGCTATTACTGTCGTCTTCGTCGAAAGAAAAAATCCCGCAGTCATATGGGCATGGCTAATGGTGCTCTTTTTCTTGCCGGTTGTCGGGTTTGTGCTGTACGTCTTCCTTGGTCAGAATTATCGCAAAAAGAAGATGTTTCGAATTAAGAAGGATGCAGATGAGGCTTTAAGAACCCTTATCGAACAGCAGAAAAGCGAACTGAAAACACGCGAAATTCCGGCCCTCAATCATTTGTCTAGTGTCTTCCGCCGCATGATTTTGATGCTGATTGAGGACGACGGTTCGATGCTTTCG
>Ga0315295_10004989_pt1 | contig 11339 bp, 10 predicted proteins | sample YL17G14_0_MG_FD_204453 | JGI IMG/M metagenome (GOLD analysis project Ga0315295, IMG submission 204453) | Sediment microbial communities from Yellowstone Lake, YNP, Wyoming, USA - YL17G14_0 | ecosystem: Environmental > Aquatic > Freshwater > Lake > Sediment | place: USA: Wyoming | collected...
TTTTCGGGCGGGTAACAAAGTGGTTATTTATAAAAATCCTGCCATAATATCGCTGGAAATATCGTCGAGAATCTTCGAAAACTTTTCTTCTCTCTTTTTTTTCTTTTTTTAGTCCCGTTTAAGGATTTGTTTACTACATCTTCAAAACCCAGTATCGAAAAGCCGCTGGAGGGATTACGGAGTATGACTATAAAGCCCGCAGGAAAAAACAGCTTAAATTCTATTATGATGCAATGTAATCTTCTTCAATCAAATAAAATTATTGATGAATATCGTACCAAGAAGGAGACGTAAACCGACTTCAACTTGTTAATGACTGAGTATCAGATGCCGATGAAAGTTGACAAATCAATTTATTCAGGAGGATTTTCTTGATGTTTTTCCAGTTTATCAAGGGAGAACGCTGTAAAAGATTTAAAGATGCGATACTGAAAGATACCACCTGCGATCAGATTCATATGAAACGTGATAAATCTGAATAAAATCACAAATACCCCAATAAGTGATGGTCCAATCAATACAGAATACAAACCCGCGGTACCTAATTCGGCGATCCCGGAGCTCCCTGGTGTCAGCGGCATCATCACAATGACAAGCAATACCGCTTGCGCTGCATACGACTCAATAAAAAATGGATTCAGACCTAGTCCAAGCATAATCATTGAAGGGATCATGAATCCTACCGACCATAAAAGCACCGTCAGAAAACTTGCCTGGAGAAAAGCTTTTTTCCCACGGGTGAGGAAAAACACCATACTCTGATGAAAATTATCCACCTCGCGGTTTATCCGCTGGACGATGGATTTTTTACGTGTTTGCTTCTTTGACAAGCGGCTTAGTTTTTCTGTTATGAAAATCAAAAACGTTTTGATTTTCTCAGGATATTTTATTGCGTAGGCTAAAAGAAAGATGCAGATGATGAAGAAGACGACTCCTGCAGATAATCCAATTTTTATGAACTCCACATTAATGTAATCCTTAATGATATACACGGCAAAGGGGAGACAGAGGAGAAGAAAGATGGCATCAATCAATCGCTCACCGAGAACAGCTGCTGTCGCTCCCCCTGTGCTCAATCCATCTTTATTGAGGAGATAAATCCTTACAGGCTCTCCTCCCGCGAGTGAAGGTGTTATCCCTGCAAAAAACAGGTTTGCAATGACAATCTTTGTCGATTCCCAGAGACTGATGTGAACGTTCGGATCGATCGCGTTACTGAGGATTTTAAGGCGGGCACCCCAAATCACCCAATAGATGACATTGAATAAGACCGCTATGATGAAGAATTCGTACCTGATGTGTACTGCTGAGAGCGCCTCGAACGGTTTTGCATCAAGCGTAAAGTAGAGGATGAGGAGAATAACCGCGAGACTCAGCCCGATACTCAGGATGATGGAGAGTGTCACTTTTCTTGATTTTTTGTTCGTGTCGCTCACAGAGATGTCATTTTGAGTATCCTATATGTTTCTTGTGGTCTTCGTGTAAAATAAAAATATTGATGACTATCACATCGGAAGAAAGTTTTCAACACATATTTTAAAAACAAATTAATGCATTATCGTTAAAATTACAAGTCCTATGATGATCAGTAATATGCTAGTTATTACCAGTAATATTCTCTTATTTTCTCGTATGATTTCCTTCTCAAATACTAATTTCAAGTTGTTCCCTCTTGAGAAATTTTCAGAACGGGCATCTCAATTTTCAATCGATAATATATTCCATGGGGATTTTTCCTTATTTATACCATTTTCAATTTTCTAAACTTTTATTCAGCTCTCAATCTATAAATCTGTGCTATATTTTTCTGGTGTTGTTCTTCCAAGTTTTTTCTTAATTTTTCATAATTATCTTCAGAAATTTCTTTCCTTCTTAATTGCTCTTCTAATCTATCTATTTCTTTTTTGTAGATTACAAATTCTATATCTCTTTCTTGATTGGTTCTTTCTTGATTCCGACCTCTATTTTTTATTAATACATACAGAATAGCAGCAGTCAAAAACATAAGAGTAAACCCGAGCGTTATATAAAATTCCATATTTTTTTCTCCATTTTATTTTCCCTATTATTTTAATATTAACTGGATAACAAAATAAAGTAATAAGCCACTGCAATAACAGATTGCTGTCAATACAAACCGTGCAATCGGAACGTTTTCCCATATTTCAACAAGCTTACTCATAGCGTCAATTATCCCATCTCTTTATGACTCAATTACATAAATTTGTCCAATACTATTTTTAGTAGCTCTATGCTTTCTCTCCAACAAGATCAAAATAAAGACAAAAGAGTTAATAAAATAATTCCTACTGATTTTACACAAATACAAAAATATTTTATATTCTATTGGATTTCAAGCAATCATGAAAGAAGAATTAGACGCATATGATAAAAAAATTTTATTTGAACTTGATATCAATGCCAGAACATCAGCTTCAAAAATAGCAAAAAAATTAAAATTACCAAAAGAAACCGTTAATTATCGAATAAAACGCTTAGAGAAAGATGGTTGGATCAATCGTCTCTACACCATATTTAATGCATCTCTCTTCGGATATTCATATTACCGGGTCTTTCTTAAATTTAACAAACTTACTGCATCCACAGAAACAGAAATTATCGATTATATAACAAGCGATCCCACATGCGCCAATCTCCGGGTACTAGACGGCCAGTACGACTTGGTTTTCTTAACTATTCAAAAAAATCCTGGTGAATTAAAAGCGTTTCTCCAATGCTTTTATAAAAATTATGGAATGTATGTGCAAGAAAAGAATGTTCTTATGATGATGAAAACATACAAATTAAACCAGAAGTTTCTGCTTGAAGGAAGAACCATAAAAAAGACATTCAACCATGTGGAAACAAAAGATTACTCTCTTGATAAAATCGACTTGGGGATAATGAAAGCCATTTCTACTAATGCGCGGATAAAACTTAGTGAGATTGCGAATAATTTAAAGCTTGATTCGAGGTTAATTGAATATCATATAAAACGAATGGAACGCACAGGAATAATTGTTACATACGCAACAGATTTAAATCTCGTGAAATTAAACCGGGAACTGATCAAAGTGGATATTGCTCTAAAAGATCCTGCATTGATTCCTCGAATCGTAGATTTTTTTGACAAAACAAACACATGTATCTTCGCACATGAGTTACTAGGAAAATATGATCTGTCTTTTGAAATTTATGTTGAGAACGATGAGATGCTTAGAGGTATATTGGAGAAATTCAAGGAGCAATTTTTAGAGAATTATGTGTATTATGATGTGTCCCATGTGTATAAAGAATATGTTATAAATTGGTCACCGTTTCACGTCTAAAATATTGATGATCTTATGTTCGAAGAGTTTCTCACAACGATAGAATTTCAAATATGCCTGTTATTATTTGTCGCCTTAGCAGGGTATATCATTGCAGCAAAAATCAATCAATCCGCTATCATCTGGGAAATTTTGATAGGTATCGCGATTGGTCCAAGTTTGTTAGGATTAATAACCTATACCGATTCCGTGCGAAGTTTCGCTCAAATCGGTGCCGTTGTCCTGTTATTTGTTATCGGACTTGAATTCAACATCAAAGACGTTTTTAATATCAAATATGGCATCATAGCTCTATTCGGCGTTATTGTCCCTTGGGTCGGTGGCTATTTCCTTGCAATTTTCTATGGATTTAATTTCATAAGTTCCGTCTTTGTCGGAACTGCTCTTACTGCAACAAGCATAGCAATCACCGCAAATGTGCTCCGGGAACTAGGCAAGCTTCAAACCGAGGCAGCAAAAGCAATCATCGGCGCAGCAGTCATTGATGATATCCTTGGCCTCCTTGTGCTATCGATATCTATGCAGGTTGCACGGAACACCTTCTCCGTTGAACCAATTATTATTACCATTATCTTAGCTGCATTATTTATGATTCTTGGAGCATTTATTGGCCGAAGATACATCACAAAACTTCTTGAAAAACTTGATAACACAAAAATCATCGGAAGATTTCCTGAAATCGTGTTTATTTTTGCTATAACGATTGCGTTTTTATATGCGATGATCGCGGAAGGCATTGGTCTTTCTGCTATTGTTGGTTCATTTCTTGCAGGTATTGCATTATCAGGATGTTCCATAAAACGTGGGAAAAATTTCAAGGAAGGAGCAGATTATCTGCAGATTATATTCGCTTCGATATTTTTTGTCTCACTGGGGATTCTTGCTGATTTTCACAAATTAACCATTGCCATCATTGGTTTCTTAATTGCACTAACCATACTTGCATTTCTTTCGAAAATCATTGGCTGCTACATCGGTGCCAGAATCGGTCGTATGACACATAGAAATTCCATGGCGGTCGGGATGGGCATGGCACCTCGGGGAGAGGTTGCAATGATTGTCGCCCTAATTGGACTGAACATGGGTTTCCTCGGACAAGATATTTACGTGTCATTGATACTAATGAGCCTTCTTACAACTATCTTCGTACCAATAATTCTACGATATTATATGAAAAATAAAAATTCTTAAAATTTTTCCTAATGTATTTGTAAAGGTTCCTCGATATAATTGAGGATTAAACGTAAATCATCTATAACGATATCAGCATGACAACGGACATCCGGTGGGGCTCGATAAGCTATTCCCAAACCGGCAAATTCAAGTAAATCAATATCAACAGGAGCATTTCCTACAGCAATAACCTCATCAGGGGCAATATCCAACGTCGCACACAAAAAATCTAAAACAGAACGTTTACAGATGGAATAGATTTTCCCATTATCGTTTCGCAATAAAGCTTGATTTTGAAAAAGTAGATCACCAGTTATAAATTGATTTTCTATAGCCAGTCTATTGGCAAATGCATAATCGAGGCCCAACCGTTTTTTTAGATCATACGCAAAACGTTGGTACCCATCGGTCACGAGTGCAGTTTTTATCTGCTTTTCTCTCAAGAGTGAAATGACGCTATCTGCATGTTCTTGGAGCGGGATTTCTCTAAAGAAATCTAACAACTCCTGGTATATCTTACCTCGTAACAACATAGCAATTTCAATGCTTTTTTCATATGGTTCCTTCGCATTAAGAAGAATTGCTGATAATTGATTGGTGAACCCTTTTTTTTCTGCAAAGATACAAATGGTTCTTCCATCAAGGAGAATACCATCCATATCAAAAAGAATCAATTTGTACTGCTGTTTTTGTTTAACCAAGATTTTTCCTCTGTACCGGTTGATCATTATTGGGAGCTGAATGAGGCACCTCTATGAAGAGAACGGCGGGTGGATGCAGAAAAGAGGCACCTTCATTTTCATCTAACCCAAGAGTGCATTTTTTTTTACGTTCCAATATTGTTAGAAGATTGGACTTTAATATAATTATTATTAACTTTTTGCAAAAAAACAAAGAAATTACATAAAATATTTTGTTTTAAGCATATTGACTGATTAATTATTTGGTATATAATTTTTTTAAAAAGTTGATATGGTAATGTCCGTTGATGACAATCTATTAGAAGATAATAATAATCTCTGGATTCTATTTTTTACTACAGGTATTAAACTATCAGACAAGTTCTGGCTCTTTTTTTCTTGAGAATATAATGAAGAATGCCAAGATTTCAACACGTCCCACTATCATGAGAAAAACAAATAACCATTTCAGTTCCAGAGCAAGTGAAGGCCCTATAACTCCTGCACTCAATCCGGTCGTGGCTATAGCGGATGTTGTTTCAAAAAGAGCGTCGATAGGATGGAATCCATAGAGACTTACAATAAGTGTGCCAATAAACATGAAAATAATCATTAAAACTACGATGGCCGTCGCTTCAATCAGCTCTGGGTTTGTATATGTCCGTCCAAAGAGTTTGACGGGGGCATCTTGTTTCGTAATAGAATCGCTAATCGCTTTTTTTATTGTTTTGAATATCAGGAGAAACCTGTAGATTTTTATTCCACCAGCAGTCGAAAAACTTGCACCACCAACAAACATAAGGAAAACCAAAAAGAGTTTCAGACCATCTGAAAAATCTGGTACAGAAAGATAGCTAAACCCTGTTGTCGACATCGCACTAAACACTTGGAACACAGCATCGAAGAAAGAAAGCTTGAAGGCAACGGTGACAACGATAATGGAGACTATTGAAAGACCAAGAAACGCAGAGAATTCTGATTTGAAAAACTCTTTTATCCTTCCTTTAAATAATCCCGCGAGAACAAAGAAATTCGCTGCTCCTAGTATCATCCCAAAAATCAGAATAAAATTTAAAGGAAATTGAGAAGCAACCGTAGCCATATTATCGATTGGTGAAAATCCGCCGGTGCTTAATGCTGCGAAAATAAATGAAACAAGAGAGATGAGATCTCGATACCCAGCTACGATACCGAGAATGAACATCACGATTGTATACACAAAATAGATGAGAAGGATAAAAAGAAATGTTCGCTTTATTTTTTGGTTTGTCGAAAATCCCATGCTTCGCGAGAATTCTGTTAATTTCGTCTCAGGATAAAAGAATGCAAGTAAAACGAGGACGATACCGATACCACCGATGAACTGAGTGAGCGCTCGATAAAACACTATTGATTTCGGTATGGTTGATAAATTTGAGATAACAGAAAAACCAGTGGTTGTATATCCGGATGCAGATTCGAACACGCTATCTGTGAGGTTATGTAGCGCATCACCATGTGAGATATTGATGTACATGTAGGGGATGGCGCCGATAATGCTGAGAAGAACGAAAACAAGGACGATGAGCGTACAAGACTGTTTATAGGTAAGTTCTTTTCTCTCGCATAAGGCGTTTAGAAGAAATCCAAGAGCGAAAAACGCGATTGCCGTTAAGAGGAGCGCGATTGTAGCAGACGTTTCATTAAAAATAAAAGACAGAATAATAGGGAGAATGATAAAAATTCCCGCCATCTGGAGTACAAACCCCATATTTGCGAGTAGTGCTTTTAACCTCATTTAGATATGGGAACTCAATAACCACTTTTATAATTTCTGATTTGTACACAATTCAAATTAAAAAAATAAAGAGTGAAATGTTATTTTCTTTTCAGTAGGAATTTATCTAATATTTTTTATTGAAAAGATAGAACAATACGGCAAGAAAGACGAAATGGTAAATGAATCCAATTCCAAGAAAAATAACATCCTGAGTACCTGTGTTTAATAATTTATCAAGAGCCATAAAGGTCCAGAAATTCGGGATGATACCAAAGATATACTTGAGGTCATTGTTGATAAAAAACGCAAATAACGGGAGAAAAAAGACTCCACCGAGCATTTTGAAAACCGCGAATGCTTGTACCTTATTGTTGGCAACGATATTGGCTATGAGTCCCATGACTGGGGTGAAGAGTGCAAGTAACACTGCTATCGGGAGATAATTAAAGAGGTTGATATCGATCAGACCAGTGAGTGCTGGGAACAGGAGAATATAGATGAATGAAAGCACGCTCATGAATGCCATTCGATAGATGAGATATGCACTTCTGGAAATCGGCATCACTCGGAGGACTGTGAGCAGGTTTTCATCTCGTTCGTCCATGATAAGAAACCCGGTGACAAATCCAAACATCATAGGTATCGTAGTAACAAAAAGCATGAACAGCAGAGGATAGTACTGTTGTAATGGAACGATATTTTCTGATAACCAAGGAATAATGAGCCGCGTAAAGATAATAATGATGATTGGTATCAAAAATGCGGTATACAAGAGCAATCGGTCTCGTAGGATGTTCCGTAAATCATTTACTAATAATTTGCTCACATGGACCATTGTTAGCCGCCTCCTACCACGATATGTTTATAGAACGCCTTTTTTGCGAGATAGTAACAACCAACGATCCAGATGATGAGATAGAAAAGTGCGTAGATGGTTTCGTTGAGAGAAACCGTGCCGAAGACACCGTTAAAGAGTAAAAAAGATGCTTGTGATGGCCAGAGGTAAAAGACCACATTATGATAGATTCCAGAGAGATCCAGGAGCGGAGGGATAAACAAGAGGAGGAACGCCATCATCATCATAACAAGATATTCGTTGATACTTTTACATCGAGCAACCAGTAGGAATCCAAGTAAGATAAGAAATACTGAGGTAAGGACAATCCCTGCAATCATATATCCATATTGAAAATCGATTCCATGAGCGAGAAACAGAAAGAGGAACGCGGAAATAACAGATAAGACGGTAAGGGAGATGATTTTTGACAAAAAGTACGTTCGAGTCTCCATGGGTGTGACCGTAAGAGCCTGCAGTGTGTTTTCTGTTTTTTCAAAGAGAACAAGGGCACCGATGAACATGATGCCGATAAGAGTAGGATCGAAGAATAAATACATTGTTTTAAATTCCGTGGTGTTCATCGATGGAATCGCAACAAGCGAAATATAATAGATGATGACGCTGAGAATGGAAAGATGAATGATTTTGTATCTGGATTGCAGGATCACATCCCATTTTAACATTGTTTTCAGTTGTGTCATTTCAGTTGCCGTCCGGTTACTTTGATGAAGACGTCGTCAAGGGTTGCCTCCTCGGTGTGAATGGTTTGCACCCGTCCACTGTTGAGCAAACTGAGAAAGGTGCTGTTTGAACCAAGGTCGGCGAGAGTGAATTCTTCTTTAGCAAGGTCTCCGTTGCTCAGGTATTCTACTTTCACGAGTTTTTTTCCATGTCTCAGTTTGAGGTCTTTAGGGCTTTCAATGAGAGCAAGTGTGCCTTCAACCATGAATCCTACTCGGTCGCAGAGTTCATCAGCATCGGTCATGTTATGAGTTGTGAGGAAGATAGTGGTCCCTTCTTTCTTTTTTTCAAGAATGATATTTTTTATCTGACGAGCACTCACAGGGTCAAGACCCGTGGTTGGTTCATCAAGGAAAAGCATTTGCGGGTTGTTAAGCAGTGCTCGGGCGAAATTAAGCTTGGTTTTCATACCTTTGGAAAAAGAACCAACGCGCTGGTTTGCGTCTTTATCAAGGTCAACCATCTGCAGGAGTTCGTGCGGATCAACCGTTTTGTTTTTGTAAAACGATGAGAAGAGTTCCAGGTTTTCAAACGCAGTAAGTTTCTGATAATGGTTGGGAAGCTCAAAGCACACACCGATGTGCTCGTAGAGGTCTGTTCTCCAGTTGGTTAAGTTTTTCCCAAGAAGGTCTACGTTTCCGTTGTATCCTTTGAGGAGTCCGATGATGACTTTTTGAGTGGTGCTTTTTCCTGCTCCGTTTGGTCCGAGGAACCCGAAGATTTCTCCTTTTTGTATATGGAAAGAAACGTTGTTGATTGCTTTCTTTTCTGTTTTGGGATAGGTGAATTCAAGGTTTTGTATGTTGAGAGCATATGAATCATTGGTTGGTACTGCTTTAGATTGTTCATCTGGAAAATGAAAAACGCCTTTTGTCGTACATTGAGAGCACGTAATCTCTATTGTCTCCCCTGGATTTCCCTGGATAGTAACAGTGTTCTTACATTGTGGGCATGCGATTGTTCTTGTGATCATTCTTTTTCACATCCTCATCCTAATATCATGCATCCGTATTCATTTAAAACCTATAATTTTTTGTATCATACATATATGATACGATATCGAGTGAAGCGGTTTTACTTTATCCATTATAACTTCTCATCCCTACAAAGTCAAAATAATCCACTTTAGATTACAGGAAAGTTTTTACAGAATATATAAATAAATGAATGAGAATTACCGATACATCGGTGATGAAGTCCACCGTGGCTAAAACCAAAACCGCTGTCAACAGCTGATGACTTCTATCGAAAAGAACACAATGGTGTTGATATGAAAATTCAGCTGTTGAATGACGTAGGAGACTTCATCGGAAACATTTTACAACATTGGTATAATTGGAATGTTATCCATCTCTTTTACTCTACACAAAATATTGTGGAAAAATATATATTTTTTAACAGACCATGGAGGTTTTTATGCTGCCCATAGATCAGTTTACTATCGCTGCGATATGGCTTGCACTTGCTCTCATTTCGACTATTCTAGCATACAAACTGAAAATATCGATGGCTCTTGTGGAAATCTGCGTAGGTGCTTTAGCAGGATTCATCGCCACACAATATATCGGCCCAGATGCCATGCATGCGAATGAAGACTGGTTAATATTCATCGCAAGCTCGGGAGCAATCCTTTTAACTTTTTTGGCTGGCGCCGAACTCGACCCTGCTTCTCTCAAATCAAAAACCAAGGAAATCATGATCATTGGTTTTATTGGTTTTTTAGCCCCGTTTCTTGGTTGTACTGCCATAGCACGATTCATCTTACAATGGAATGTCGCAGCAAGCTTACTCGCAGGGGTAGCTCTGTCAACAACATCGATGGCGGTTGTCTACGCGGTGATGCTTGAATATGGATTTAACAAAACAGAATATGGAAAAGGAATACTTGGTGCCTGCTTCATCAACGATCTAGGCACGGTCATCGCTCTGGGTCTTATTTTCGCCCCGTTCACCTATAAAACCGTGATTTTCATCATCGTTGCTATTGTTACTTTTATCGCTATGCCTACGATAACAACCAAACTGATTAAACGATACGCGTATAAAACAGCCGCGATACGAACAAAATGGATCCTCTTCGTCCTCTTTGCCCTAGGTGCACTTGCTATCTGGTCAGGCAGCGAAGCAGTCCTACCTGCTTATATCCTTGGCATGGTACTTGCTGGCACCATCAGCAAAGATGACTTCTTCATCAGAAGGCTACGAACATTAACCATCGGGTTTCTCACCCCGTTTTATTTCCTTCGCGCAGGATCATTAGTATCGCTTCCAATGGTTCTCGCAGCACCCCTTATATTCCTTGTGCTTTTTGGAGGAAAAATCATCACCAAAATCTTTGGATTATATCCAGTGATAGGGAAATTCAGAACTGATAAACGCGAGCGATGGTATTACACACTTCTCATGTCAACTGGTTTAACCTTTGGAACGATCTCAGCAATCTACGGATTAACACATGGCATAATATCCCAAGAACAATATTCATACCTCGTTGCAGTTGTCATCGCCAGTGCAGTCATACCGACACTGATTGCAAATATCAAGTTTTTACCTAAACACCTGCTGCATGTTCCCATGACTGATGAGGAAATTCCACAGGAAGATTCCTATAATGGAAATAATAGGAATGAAAAAGAGGAAAATGAGGTGGTAAAAAATGGCAATTAAAGAGATAAAAGCAAGAGAGGTTTTTGATTCAAGAGGTAACCCAACCGTTGAATGCGATCTAGTAACAGAGAAAGGTTTGTTCCGTGCGATGGTACCAAGTGGTGCAAGCACAGGGATATACGAAGCCCTTGAACTCCGAGATAAAGATCCTT
>Ga0315295_10004990_pt1 | contig 11339 bp, 7 predicted proteins | sample YL17G14_0_MG_FD_204453 | JGI IMG/M metagenome (GOLD analysis project Ga0315295, IMG submission 204453) | Sediment microbial communities from Yellowstone Lake, YNP, Wyoming, USA - YL17G14_0 | ecosystem: Environmental > Aquatic > Freshwater > Lake > Sediment | place: USA: Wyoming | collected...
CAGGCCTCCGGGCCGGCTGGAGGAAAAAATGAGGAAACCGCCGTCCGGCGCGATATAAGCATCGCTCTCAAAATCCGGCCCGTTTACCCCATCCCCGACGTTTTTCACTTCCCGATAGCGGCCCTCCTCGAGCCCGGCAAAATAAATATCGCGGGCGCCGCGGCTGTCGTCCCGCTGGGACTGGAAATAGATTGTCCCGTTTTCGTCCACCGCCGGATAGAACTCGTCCGCATCGGAATTGACCGGCGGTCCAAGATCGACCGGTTCGGACCAGCCTTCTCCCGCTCGCTCCGCCGCCCAGACGTCAAAATCCTTCTTGGCCTCGCCCTGGCCGCCGGCCGGGCGATTTGAACTGAAATAGAGCTTCCGGCCGTCGGGTGAGATGAACAGGTCGACATCACTCCAGCGGCCGGAAAAAGAGGCCTCTTGCGGCCGGTCCCAGCCCTCTTTCCCCTGCTTCATGACCATGAACTTCCACTTCATGCGGCCGGTTGAAACGGCGAAATAGAACTCCCGGCCGTCCGGCGTGAAGACCGAGTTGAGCTCGTCCCTTTCCGTGGAGACCAGCCCGGGAGCGAATATCTCCGGCGCCGGACCCGGAGGCTTTTGTCCGATATAGCGGCCGGCCAGTTTGGGAAACTCGATCGTCGGCGGCTTGATCCCTTTCGCCCTGAAAAGATCAATGATCTCCTTTTGTCCGTCGCGCACGGCGATTTGGACGGGGGTATTCCCATAGCCGTTGCGAGAGGAAGGGTCGGCCCCGCGGGCAACGAGGAACTCAACGATGCTCCCAGCCCCGCTGAGCGCGGCCGCGTGCAGCGGCGTGTCTCCGGATGCATTTTTGCTATTGACGTCGGCGCCTTTCTCGGCCAACAGCTTGAGGCAGGCTTCGCAGCTGCCGACTGCGGCCGCCATGAGGGGAGTGTTTCCCTCCGCGTCCCGAAGATCAGGCCGGGCGCCTTTTTCGAATAGCACGCCCATTACCTCTGGATGACAGAAGCGGGCGGCGATATGGAGCGGAGACCAGCCAAAGGGATTATCCTGGTTGTTGACATCCCCGCCCCGGTCGACGATCCGGTTGACGAGCTCGGCATCTCCGCTAAAGACCGCGAACCCCAGGGGCTCCATCCCTTCCTTGTCTTGGAGCCTCACGTCCGCGCCTTTATCCAGCAAGAACCTGGCCGCGGCCCCCTGCCGCGCAAACAGGGCTTCGAGGAGCGGCGTGCGGTCGTACTCGCCGCGGGCATCGATCTGCTCCGGGTTCTTGGCCAGGAGGGCGCGGAGGGCATCAATGTCCCCCTTTTTGGCGGCCTCATGGATGGCGCTGGTTTGGGCTCCCGCCAGGCCATAAATCAAAACTATCCATCCAAAGACAATAGTTTTTTTATTCATAGATGATTCCCTTATAGAGAGTCGTTCTTCCCCGGATTTCCGCGGCGCTTATGATAACTCTCACCAGATCCCCGGGATCAAGCGGAATCTGACGCGGCTTAGATATTCCCTGTATCCGGCAAGCTTGTCGGCTAGAACTTTCTCTTCATTCCTGATCCGGGCGACCAGGATGAATATCAAGGGCAGAGCCGGGAGCACAGCCCAGTATGAGCCCAAGGCCAGGGGGGCGAGGACATACATGATCAGCACTCCCACGTACATAGGATGCCGGACCAGGGCATAAGGACCGGTCGTGATGACCGTCTGCTTCTCATCAATTTCGACGACTCGCGAAGCATACCGGTTTTCCTTGAACACCAGGAAAACAAGACCATACCCCGCCAGGACCAGGATATCGGCGGCGATGACGACAGCGACCGGGACCGATGACCAGCCGTAGCGCCGGTCAAAACCAGGGAGGAGATAGATCCCCAGGAAGAACAGAGAACCGATCATTTGAATATTTCTTTGCTGGCGCTCTCTCTCCTTGGCCTTCATCCGGCGTTCGAGAAGCTCCGGGTCATTCCGAAAAAGCCAGGCCACTACAAAGAGCATTGGGATAAGCAGGATGGACATATAAGCCCAAGCCTGCCAGTAACGGAATGTCCCGGCCGGCAAGAAAAGGACAAGCGCCATGACGGCGAAAACAAGGACGACCCTTACGGTGACGGTTTTTTTCAGTCTGGCCAGGTCGATCTGAGACCGGGTTATTGAATCTTGATCATGTTCCAACATCGGTCGATTCTCCCCTGTGGGCATATGCGGTCCTTCGCTTTGCACCGTCGATGCCAAGTGCGTCCGCCGGACATCCCTCTAGCCTTTGGGCGGGTTTGCCCTGTACTTGACAAGGACGACGGTGTCGTCGGCACGGACGCAGACTGCATACAGGTATCCGTTTCTGAAACAGAGGTTTCTCAAGGGCGAGAACAGATGGGTCAAGCCCGTTCCAAAATCGAGGTGCGCCCGGTACAAGTACTTCCCTTCCGGAGAAAAGATATCGATCTGGGCGATCCGGGCCGTTCCCTGGTCCAAGTCGAGCTCCGGGACAGACACATAAATGAGTCCGTCATGAACCTCGATCTGGTGGAATTGGGTCAGATTATTCGAAAAACTCTGGGCGATCGCGGCCACCATTTCGGCCGGGATATTCATCCCCTTGAAGAATTGCTTTTTAAATGATCGCGAAACTTTTCTCGTCTTCCGGTCGATGGAAAATCCGCCAAGATCCCTCCCCTCCAGGTCAGAGATATGGATTTCGTAGGAATGACTGACTCCCCAGTAGACGCGGCCCCGCTCGTAGGCGACAACAGGCATGGGAGAAAGCCCCACAACGATGATGTCCATGACCGTTTCGCCGGACTGTCCGATTCCTGCCTGAGTCAAGGAGAATTCGCCGATATTCCGTTCCACCCCGGTATCCAGCCGGCTGTAGTAAATCTCGGCCCTGCCCTCCTGAGACCCGATGGCGGTCATGGGAAAGGAGATGAATTCGTCCTCGCCGAGGATGATCTGGGGAGAACGGCGAAGTCTTTCTTGGCCCGACGTTTTGACGTACTTTCCGTCGCGGGAAAAATATTGAATCCCGATCCTGTCGATGATGGCCAGCCGGCCGTCGATGAAGAACGTCCTTTCCTGGCCGGTGAGCTCGCCCGGGCCCTGCCCGCGCCGGCCGAACGTGGCGATCAAGGCGCCATCTTTGTCAAGGATATAGTTCTGTCCGTTTTTTGGGTCGAAGAGATAAATCCTTTCGTCCTCTGCGACCGTCAGGGTGAAAGGCCGGCCGAAAACATCCCCTCCCGCTTTGTCCACCTCCCAGACTTTCTCCAGGCGGAAATTCCATTCCCCGTTGACGGGTTTGTCCCGGTTTCGGATGTCGGGAAAAAGAAGGACCGGCAAGCTGGAAAGAAAAAGCATGAGCCAGATCTTTTTCATCGTCTTCACCTTCCTCACCCGCCCCATGGGGCGGAGCTTTTATGGATTCCCGGGCCAGCCGTACTCTTCAGAGATGGACGGCAGGATTTCGAGCGAGAGTAGGTCGCCTTTGGCCCCATTGGCCATGATGACCACGCCCTTGCCCAGTTCGGGGTAGCCCACCAGCCAGCAGGTTGTGCCCGGATAATTGCTGCCGGGGTGGGCAAAGGAAAAGCCCTTTCCTTTTCCCATGAGCATGACTCCCAGACCCTGACCCACGGGAAACCCGAATATTTTCGGGTCGATGTCCGCTTCCTTTTGAAACATCCGGCGGACGGCTTTCTGCGAGAGCAAGCGCGAGGACCGGCCTTGATAGGCATTCATCAATTCGATGGTCAGCCGCGCCAGATCCGAGGGAGTCGTCAGCAGACCTCCCTGGGCAAGGGCAGTTGGAGGCAGGCCGGGTTGGCCCGGCTGTCCGGCCTCATCATGAGGCATCGCTTCTCTGGCCTGCATTTCGCCGGGAAGCGGATAGAGCAGGGTGCTGGAATTCATTCCAAGAGGCTCGAATACAATCTCCCTCGCCAACTGGGTGAACGGCTTCCCCGAGACATCTTCGAGAACCTGCTGGAGCACTACGTACCCGACATTCGAATATTGCCATTTGCTCCCGGGAAGATATTCCACGACAGCTGGTTTGTTCTGAGCAGGTGACTTCCCCTTGAGCACCTGAACCAGCGTTGGAGGGCCGGCCTTCTCGTCCTGGGGAAAATTCGTCATCGGGAGGCCGGACTGGTGGGTGAGCAGGAAGCGCAGGGTGACCTTTTTCTGTTTGGTGAAGTCGTTCTCGGGCACCTGCCACGATTTCAAATAGGTGTTCACATCGTCGTCAAGGTCAAGGTCCCCATTCTCGACAAAATGAAGGACCAGCGCGGCCGTCAGCATTTTAGTGGTCGAGGCCGCCTGAAAGATGGACTCGGGAGTCACTCTCACATCGGTTCCCGCCTTAAGCACGCCGTATGCCTTGACCCAATCGACCTTATAGTCGTCGACGAGCGCGATGCTGACGCCGGGGATCTTGTGGAGCGCCAGGCGCTCCGTGAGCGTCCATCTCTTTTGACCGGGAGGAGCGCCCGGGTTGAACTCGAGCAATCCGTTCTCTACATTAATTATCCTCTGGGCAACCTGGCTTTTCTCCGGCTGATCAGTCTGGTCTTTTTCCAGGTTCTTCAGCTGGTCCTTGGCGTTCTGGTTGTTCGGATTGAGCTCGATGGACCGCTCGTAATTCTGGACCGCCAGCTGCGTCTCACCCTTGCCGGCATAGGCTTCGGCCAGGCTGTCGTAAACATTCCAGGACCCGGGGAAGAGTTCTACGTTCATCTTGAAAATGGCGACCGCCTCCTCGATCCGCTCCGAGTTAAGAAAGCTGTAGCCGGCAAGGTTGAACTGTCTCTCGTTGAAATAGTAGCGCTCTTTTTGGGATTTGAGCTCGGCGAACTTCTTTTGCCCGGCCTCCGTTCCGCCCGCCGTTATGGCCTCCTGCACCAGCCGGGCGGCGGATTCGACGAGCTGCGACCAGAAGGCCTCCAGGTTGCCGCGATGGAATTCCTGGATGCGGGCGTCGCTGTGGCCGTTTTCCCGGAGGTATTTGAATTTTTCGTCGAGCGGGAGCCGGGCGGCCGCCTCCTCAAAGCCGAGGCCTTCCGCCCTGGCCTTTTGCAGGCCGCCCCAGAGGTCGACGATATAATCCCTCCACAGGTCGAGCTTCTCCGGAGTCCAAAGGTCCAGATGACCGGGAATGATCCGGGTCAGTTTGTCATGCCCATCCAGGACCGTATGAAGGACTTCGATCCATTTGGTGATGTCAAGTTCAGGCTCTCCGGCGAAGAGCGGCAGCCACCTGCGGTCGAGGAAGATATCGCCCGTGAGCAGGATCCCCTCCTCCGGGATGTGGATGAAGATATCCGTGCCGGAGTGGGCGCGGCCGAAAAAGCACATCTTCAGGGTGATGTCTCCCAGGGCCCAGGTCATCCGGTCGTTGAAGGTGATATGAGGAGGCGTGATGACGAAGCCCTCCGAATGGTCGCGGATATCCCGTTCCGTCTGTCTAATGGAGCGCCGGATGTTCTGCGCCTCGGCCGAATTCGGGTCGGCCTGGCCGAGCTTGGCTTTCTGCTCCTCAAGCCTCTGCTTGAAGTACTGGACCCGAGTGACGACGTATTCCCGGTCCCTGTTCATCATCGCCGGACAGTCCGCCTGCCCGATGATCACGGCCTCGGGGAAGACCTGGTTTCCCCAGGCGTGGTCCCAGTGGAAATGGGTGTTGATGACGAAGGCGAAATCCGTCCGCTTGAACTCCCGCTCGATGATCCCGCGCATTTTTCGGGCCGTGCTGGGGAAGCCGGAGTTATCGACGACGATGAGTCCCTTCCTCGAAGCGATGGCCGTGACGTTGTTCCCCATGACATCTTCTTTGAGGACAAGGACCCGCTCGCTCAGACGGACGACCTCGATCGGGATCTCCTCCTCGGCTTGAGGGATTTCGGCTGCCCGCAGGAGGGAGAAAAGGACAAAAACGAAAGTTGACATGACCGGGCCAATCGCTTTTTTCATATGACTATCTTCCTTTCGGCACTGAGATACTCTATTTGCCCTTGGCCTCTAGTGTCGCGTCTCGTGAATTCCTTGCCAAAGTCCTTTGCATGGACGGGACACTTCCAGGGGGGAGTCAAGCTCCCCCCTCGGGCCTTTGGCGGAGACACTAACATTTCTCCGCCCTTAATTTTAAGGGCGGTAGGTGGGATTAAGGCATTAAGAATAGAGTCCGGAAAAGTGTCTCCGCAATTTAAAAGGCTTCGCTGACCCCCTGAGGGGAACGACGCCGTCCCCCTCAAACTCCCCCGCGATGGCGCGTCTTCCGATGGTCTTAACTTAATCAAGTTATTTGTGAGACGCGCCTCTAGAATAAGGCACGCGTCAGTATTCATTGAGGTTAATGGGACCGGAGGCGGAAAAGGTAGATGTACAACCGGTTGTCCTCGAAGGATTTGTCGATGCGCTCGAGGATGAAGCCGGCGTTCTCCATCTGGGCCGTCATCGTTTCCGGCGAGGTCCCTTCGCCGTGACCATCCTTTCTGGCGACCCACTCGGCGATGGCCAGCCGGCCGGCCGGCTTCAGGGAGGGACGGGCGTTGCTCATCAGGGTGACGGGATCGCTGAAATGATGGTAGGAGGAGATGACAAATATCAGGTCCAGCGCGCCGGGCGGGAGCTTGGGATCGGTCAGGTCGCCGAGGATCGTTTCGACGTTGATGAAACCGCCGCGGCGGCAACGCTCTGCGAGATGGCGGAGGAAATCGCCGTTGATATCCTCCGCGTAGACCTTACCGCCCGGACCCACACGGTCGGCCAGATGGACAACGTACCGACCTTGGCCGGCCCCGATTTCGGCAATGGTCATTCCTGCGGCGAGACCGATGATGTCCATGACCTTGTCGGGCGGCTGGAGCTTATTAAGACGGGCCTCATTCGCGTTTTCCGGAGCCAGGCTGCTTTTCTCGACTTGGGAAAGGGCTGTCCCGATGAGAAGCCAGACGCAGGCCAGAGTCCACGGCCCTGCTTTTTTCAGGCGCTTTCTAATCGTCCGTGTCATCGTTGTACCTCCTTATGCGCGAACACAGTGGATGAGGAATTCCCTTGAGCTGGCGTCGAGAGGCGACTCCGCGAAATCTCCGTAAATGGCCTTGAGCTTAAGTTTGGAATGGGCGATCAAGTGCTCCAGCTCATACCGGAAAAAGAAGCGCATGGGAAATGACCACTCATAAGTATGCTGTTGTCCTTCCTCCTCCCAGTCGAACTTCATTGTCACCGAGGTGATCTGCGTGATGAGATCAGATGTCGCGAAGGTAATTCGGCTGAGACGCTTTCCCGGCGCATATTCTCCGTCAAAATCGGTGCTGGGGGGAAGCCCATCGATAAGCAGTTTCAGGTTGGGAACATACAGGTCGAAGATAAAGACCCCTCCCGGCAAAAGATGTTCAAAAACGCAATTGAGCGCTTTGATCTGGTCATCGATGTCGATGATATGAGAAAAAACACGGAACGGTGCGATAATGAGCTCAAAGCGCTTTCCAAGCTCCATATCCACAAGGTCCGACTGGTGGACGCGATGGTGATGGCGAGGGTCGAGTTTGTCACGCAAAACGGCGAGCATCTCCGCGCTTTTGTCCGTGCCGTAGACATCCGCGCCCCTGTCGAGCGCTTCAATGAAGATCCGGCCGGTCCCGATGCCGACTTCAAGAGACGGTCCACTGCATGAAACCAACTTGTTCACGTAGTACGGCTTGTCGGCGGCATCACGGACCTGCCTATAGACGACGTCATAGAACCGCGCCACGAAGTCCGGATACGCGCTCATGGAAACTCCTCAATCCTTCGCCGCAAAGGAAAAATGCTGCTGGACCATAACCCAGCGGTCGTCTCGTTTTTCGAGAACGCCGGTCCAGCGGGTGTTTTCCCAGTTCGCCGGCTGGCCCTTCCACTCGTTGATATCGTCGAGCAAGCAGAAGAACCAGGCCACGTCCCCCGATTTAGACAGCTTTATCCTGAGGTCCCGGATCTCGTAGCGGACGGCCTTGAAATCGGCGCTGCCCCAGAACTTCTCTCCTTTCTTGAACTCCTCGAAGCCTTTGACCACGGCCCCGTCCGGATGCACCTCAAGGAAATCTGGATCATTGGCGATAATGCTATAAAGCCGGCGGAAATCCTTATTCTTTGCCCAGCCGATGCAGTCCCGGATGGATTGCTCGATTTGTCCGGGCTCGTCCTCGCCCGGCCCCTCGGAGCGGCCAAATGGACCCGCAGCTATCGCCGCGGCCGCGATAACAATGAGCCCCATGCAAGAAACCATAAAAGACAAGCGTTTTTTCATTTTTTGAACCTCACGTCTATGATGAATCCTGCCGAGAGCCAAAACGCCTGACCTCCGGCTAAAGAGAGAAGAGCTATCCGTTTTCATCCCTTTATCCCCGCTTGCGGGCGACCATCCAGACATGAGGGGTCGGCGGACCTCCCCAATCGCCGGAGTGGTCCTGTTCTCGATAGGTCAGGATCTCGAAATCCCGGAACAGATCGCCAAGCGCGCCGCGAGGCAGGGCATGGACGCCGGGCGGAAAAGGATTTTCTGAACGCTGGACGACATGCTCGAAGACGACATATCCGCCCGGACGGATGGAGGCTTTCAAGCGAGACAGGAAGCTGGCTTCCTCCACAGGAGCCCAGGAAAGGATCATGGCGACCAGGTCCCATCTCTCCCGTCCGAAGTCGAAATCTTCATAGGACGTCTTGACGGCTTTGACTTTCAGGCCGGCTTTCTCGGCATTCGCTTTCATTACGGCCAGTCCCTGCGCCGAAAGGTCGATCCCGGTCACGTCCCAGCCGAGCCTGGCCAGGTGAAGGGCGTTGCGGCCCATCCCCGCTCCGACGTCCAAGGCTTGGCCGCCCGGAGGGATCCCCTGCATGGCTTCGACAAGAAAAGCGTTGGGCTGGGTTTTGAATCCGTCCTTCGCCAGGTCGCCGGTCAATGGTTTGCCGTAGAGGGGGTCGTAGATCATTTCGATGCCCTCCGGCTGCTCGGTGAATTGGCCGCGGATGACCTGGAGACGGCGCCGGACTTCGGGACCGGGAACGCCTTTCGCGTCCAGGCTCATCGCATGGTCCCTCGGCGACGTCCGGCCCTCGGCGTTTTTGGCCCATTCCAAATATTCCAGCCACAGCGCACGGACTTTCTGGTGATCATGAGATTCCGGCGCATCCGGAACGGCGGGCCGCAGGACGAAAACGTTGTCGGCCTGGAGCCGGTCTTCGATGACGGCGTCCAAAGTGAAACCGGCCGCCAGAGCCTCCGCTCCGACCGATTCCCGGGTCACAGCTTTCCCTTCTTTTCCGTGCTCCGACGGTTTGGGCTCAACCAGGACAACATATCCCCAAGGCTTCAAGCTGGGCAGCAGGCTCTTGAGCAGTGGAACCGGATTGTCCATCCAATGATAGACCCAGGTCATGACAGCCAGGTCCAGGGCGTTCCGCGGAAAGCGGGCGTCGTCGGGGAGGCTAAGGATGGGCTCGACGTTGGCCAGCCCCTGGCGCCGGCATCGTGCCTTCAGATATTCGACGGCCGCGGCCTCGATGTCATTGGCATAAACCTTGCCTTTATCGCCGACCCGGGCCGCGATATGGACGGTGACCCGGCCGTGGCCGGCGCCTACCTCGCCAACGACCAAGCCCGGCCGGATGCCGAGAACGTCCAAGACGACTTCGGGCGGCTGGACTTCATTGAATCTTTTTTCCTGGGGTTCGGCGAGCTGGCTTGCGTCTTGGGCGGCTTGGGCCGCCTCCTGGGCGGGCAGGAGGGCCGTCAAGGCCGTCAACAGAATACTTATAATGATGATCGCGCTTCTGAAGTGTTTCATGCGTCCCTTCTCCGTTTTGAATCCCATCGGGGGGGTCGTATCCCGTTTACCGGTCGCTGGCGAAAGAGAAATGTTGCTGGACGACAACCCACTGGCCGTCCCGCTTCTCCACAACGCCCGTCCAGCGCGTATTCTCCCATGAGGCCGGTTCGCCTTTATATGTATTGATATCGTCCAGGACGCAATAGAACCAGGCCACCTCTCCGCAGCGGGCGAATTTGATCTCAAGATCCTTGAGTTCGTGGCGGACATACTGGAAATCCGGGCTCATCCAGAAGGGAATACTCTGTTTGACGTCCTCGAACCGTTTGATCACCCTTTGACCGGGTGGCACGCTGATATAATCCTCATCGTGGGCGATCGCCCTGAAGAAAAGATCGAGGTTCTTGTCCTTCGCCCAGCCGATCACCGAACTGATGACTTGCGAAACCTTCTGCCTCTCCGCATCCTGATCCCCCGCTTTACTTTCGTCCTTCCCCGGACGCGCTTTCTCGATGACATCGGCGCGGACCCAATAGGCATGGCTCTCCCCGTCGCGCTGGCTGAGGAAGAAAAGGTATTTGCCGTCGGCCGTGACGATCGGGCACAACTCGATCGAAGGGCTGTTCACCTCCGCACCCAGTTTGACAGGCTCGGACCAGTCGCCGGCCGGCCCCCGGAAGCTCACCCAGAGGTCGAACTGGCGCTCGAAGACGAGATAGCTCCCGTCCGGTGCAATAAAGGGGGTGTCGTCCACGGCCGCCGAGTTGATGGGCCCGCCCAGGTTGACCGGCTTTTCATATTTTCCGCCGGAGAAGCGGGCCAGGTAAATGTCCTGCAGGCCGCGGCTGTCCGGCGCTTGGCCTGCGAAATAAACGTTTCCTTCGCGGTCCAGGGAGAACTCCCAATGTTTATTTATGGAATTGACATTGGGGTCCAAGGGCTTCGGCTCGGACCAGCCGTCGGGCGTCCTGTCGGCGTACCAGATCCTCTCGTTTCCTGTCTCCTTTTCGCCGGGAAGCGGCCGGCGGGAAATGAAATAAATCCGTTTTCCGTCGGGAGAAAAGAATGGGACATCGTCTTCGCCGTTTGGTCCCGAGAAGGAGGCCCAGGCCGGCGGTGTCCAACGGCCGTTCATCCTCTTCATCATCAGCAGGCCACCCCGGGAATAGATCTCCCCCGGGAACGTCATCATCGGTGCCCAATAGACCTCGTTCCCGTCAGGGGTAAAAACCGCCGTGCTGTGAAGGCCCCAGATCGAGGATATGATTCCCAGGCCGAACAACTCGGCCTTGTCCTCCGGCGGCTTCTGACCTAGGTAATCTCCCTCGAGGACCGGGAACCGGATCCCCGACTTGTCGGTGCCCTTTTCCTCTAACAGTGCCGCCGCGGCCTTCATTCCCCGCTCTTGGGCGACATCATAGGCCGTCTGGCCCATGATCGTCCGGGCGTTGAGGGGAGCGCCCTTCTCGATGAGGATCCGGGCGGTGTCCGGCCGGCCGTCGCGGGCGGCGTAATGTAGAGGCGTCCAGCCGAACCGGTTGGGAGTGC
>Ga0315295_10004991_pt1 | contig 11338 bp, 8 predicted proteins | sample YL17G14_0_MG_FD_204453 | JGI IMG/M metagenome (GOLD analysis project Ga0315295, IMG submission 204453) | Sediment microbial communities from Yellowstone Lake, YNP, Wyoming, USA - YL17G14_0 | ecosystem: Environmental > Aquatic > Freshwater > Lake > Sediment | place: USA: Wyoming | collected...
TCGTCGACGTGCCGGTGCCCCCCGACGACGAGGGGCTCGGCGATCTGCCGTCGAGCTACGGCGACGACATCTTCGTGGGACTCCCCCGGGACCCGCGCACCCTCTTCTTCTACTGGGACCACTCCCCGGGCACGGTGGCGCAGGCCTTCGAGTGGCTCGACCGGCCGCGGGCCCAGATCCGCGTCTTCGGGCTCCGTCCGGACGGCGAGTGGGAACTGGTGCGCACCGCCGAGTTCGCCCTCGAGTCGCGCGGCTTCTACGTCCACGACCTCGAGCCGGGGCGCACCTACCGGGGCGAGATCCGCGCGGTGTCGCGCGATGGACGGGAGCGGGTCGTCGGCGTTCCGTCGAACGAGGTGGCGCTTCCCGCCTCGGGGCCGTCGCCGACGGTGGACGACCGGTTCGCGCTCATCCCCTGGGACCTGCCGCTCGACGGCTGGCTCCGCGAGGTTCGCGGCGGGGGAGCCTTCCCCGAGGAGCTGCGATCGCTGCTGGCCCGCCTGTCGGCTGGCTCACGCCCGGCCGCGCCGGCCTGGCAGGTCCGCGCAGAGGACGAGAAGCCGTCCTCCCCCACCAAGGCCTGGGGCGGCCGAGGGCGCCGCGGCAAGAAGGGGGGATAGATGGCCCACGCCGTTCTCGGCTACCTCTCGTTGCACCTCCACGCCCACCTCCCGTTCGTGCGCCACCCGGAGCACGAGGACTTCCTGGAGGAGGACTGGCTCTACGAGGCCATCACCGAGACCTACCTCCCGCTGCTCAGGGTCTTCGACCGGCTCACCGACGAGAAGATCCCGTTTCGCATCTCGATGACGATGTCGCCGCCGCTCGTCGCCATGCTGCGCGACGACCTGCTCGTCCGCCGCTACGCCAGGAAGCTCGACGGGCTCTGCGAGCTGGCCGAACGGGAGGTGCGGCGCACCCGGAACGACCCGACCTTCCACGGGCTCGCCCAGCACTACCGGCACGAGTTCCGGGAGCTTCGCGGCCTGTTCGAGGACCGCTACCGCCGCGACCTGGTGGGCGCGTTCCGGCGGCTGGAGGATGCCGGTGGGCTCGAGCTCGTCACCTGCGGGGCCACCCACGGCTTCCTCCCGCTCATGCAGGAGTACCCGGAGGCCGTCCGGGCCCAGATCGCGGTGGCCGCGGCGAGCCACCGGCGTCACTTCGGCCGCAGCCCGGCCGGCATCTGGCTCCCGGAGTGCGGCTACTACCCGGGAGTGGACGAGATGCTCGCCGAGCAGGGCATCCGCTACTTCTTCACCGACACCCACGGGATCGCCGACGCCAGGCCGCGCCCGCGCTTCGGGGCCTACGCCCCGGTGTTCACCCCGAGCGGTGCGGCCGCCTTCGGGCGCGACGCCGAGTCCTCGCAGCAGGTGTGGAGCGCCGAGCACGGCTACCCGGGCGATCCGGAGTACCGGGAGTTCTACCGGGACGTGGGCTGGGACCTCGACTGGGAGTACGTGCGCCCCTGGATCCAGCCGGATGGCAACCGCAAGAACGTCGGCATCAAGTACTTCCGCATCACCGGCAAGGGCGGCCACAAGGAGCCCTACGATCCCTGGCGCGCCCGGGAGCGCGCCGCCGCGCACGCCGGCAACTTCATGCACAACCGGGAGCGGCAGATCGAGCACCTGGCCTCGCAGATGGGGGGCACGAGACCCATGGTGGTCTCGCCGTACGACGCCGAGCTCTACGGGCACTGGTGGTACGAGGGGCCCCAGTTCATCGATTTCCTGGTCCGCAAGGTGGCCTATGACCAGAAGGTGTTCCGGCTGGCCACCCCGGGCGACTACCTGCGCGAGAACCCCGAGCAGCAGGTGGCCACGCCGCCCCTCTGCTCCTGGGGCGCGGGCGGCTACGCGGGGGTCTGGCTGGACGGCTCCAACGACTGGATCTACCGGCACCTGCACAAGGCGGCCGAGCGCATGATCGCGCTGGCCCGCGACTACCCGGAGCCCGACGCCGCGACCCGGCGCGCGCTCAACCAGGCCGCCCGGGAGCTCCTGCTGGCGCAGTCCTCCGACTGGGCCTTCATCATGAAGACCGGCACCATGGTCGACTACGCCATCCGACGCACCCGCGAGCACGTGCTGCGCTTCACCCGCCTTCACGACCAGATCCGGGCGAGGAAGGTGGACGACACCTGGCTCGCGCAGGTCGAGTCCCGGGACAACCTGTTCCCGGAGATCGACTACCGGGTCTACAGCCCGGCCATCTGAGCTCGCGCTCGCGTTGACCTCGGGGGGCGCCCCGTCTAGCCTGCGCCAGCCCTCCTGCGGGGCTGGATCGAGAGGGAAGAGAGATTCGATGTCCGAGGAACTGGGATCCACCGAACGCGAGATCGTCGCGCAGCGCCTGAAGAAGGCCGAGGAGCTGCGACGACTCGGAGTGAACCCATACGGCAACGGGCACGCGCCCGGGCACCTGGCCCGCGACCTGCACGCACGCTACGGAGAGGCGCCCATCGAGGAGATCGCCCGTGACCCGGGCGACTGGTCGGTGGCCGGCCGGGTGCTGGCGATCCGCAGCTTCGGCAAGGCCGCCTTTCTCAAGATCCGGGATCGCTCCGGCGACATCCAGGTCTGGGTGAAGAAGGACCGGGTGGGAGAGAAGGGCTTCGAGGTCTTCAAGCTGCTCGACGTGGGCGACGTGGTGGCCGCCCAGGGGCCGGCCACTCGCACCAAGACCGGCGAGCTGACCGTGGAGGCCTCCTCCTTCACCATCCTCACCAAGGCCATCCGGCCGCTGCCGGAGAAGTGGCACGGTCTCGCCGACGTGGAGCAGCGCTACCGGCAGCGCTACCTCGACCTGGTGGCCACTCCCGGAGTGAAGGAGACCTTCGAGAAGCGGGCCCGGATCGTCTCCACCATCCGCCGCTTCCTCGACGAGCGCGGCTACCTGGAGGTCGAGACCCCCACCCTCCACAAGCCCGAGGAGGCCGGCGGCGCCGCGGCCCGCCCCTTCGAGACCCACCACAACGCGCTGGGCATGGACCTGAAGCTCCGCATCGCCACCGAGCTGCACCTGAAACGGCTGGTGGTGGGCGGGCTGGAGCGGGTCTACGAGATCGGTCGCATCTGGCGCAACGAGGGCATCGACCGGCGCCACAACCCCGAGTTCACGACCATCGAGTTCTACCAGGCCTACGCCACCCACGAGGACCTCATCCGGCTCACCGAGGAGCTCTTCCACGAACTGGCAGTGAAGGTCGCCGGCGCGGCGAAGGTGACCTTCCAGGGGCAGGAGATCGACTTCACCCCGCCGTTCCCGCGCTTCTCGCTGCTGGAGATGGGGGCGAAGGCGCTCGGCCTGTCGCCGGAGGAGGCGCTCTCCGGGCGGGGGATGGGCGAGGCGCTGGCCCGGGCGGCCACCCGGGAGGGGGACAGCGAGGACGCCTGGAAGCTGGAGAAGGCCGCGAGGGCCTCCCCGGGCGAGGCGGTGGCACTGGCCTTCGAGGTCTTCTGCGAGCACCAGCTGCCGAAGGACCGCCCCGCCTTCGTGGTCGACTGGCCCATCGAGACGAGCCCGCTCTCCCGGCGCCGGGACTCCGACCCCCGGCTCGTCGACCGGTTCGAGATGTTCGTGGCCGGCATGGAGGTCGCGAACGCCTTCAGCGAGCTGAACGACCCGGCCGATCAGCGGGCCCGCTTCGAGGCCCAGGTCCGGGCCCGCGCGGCGGGGGACGAGGAGGCCATGCCCTTCGACGAGGACTTCGTGCGGGCGCTCGAGCACGGGATGCCGCCCACGGCGGGCGAGGGAATCGGCATCGATCGCGTCGCCATGCTGCTCACCGACTCGTCGTCCATCCGCGACGTGATCCTGTTCCCGCTTCTGAAGTCGCGGGAGTAGCCATTGGCGCCGGTCTTCTCCTGGCGCTCCTTCGCGCTGGCCGCCGCCGGGGTGCTCCTGGCGCCGGCGCTGGCCGCGCTCGGCCACATCTTCCTCTCCGACCGCATGGGGCTTCCGGCCGGCACGGCCTCGGGCCTGGCGCTGGCAGCCGGGGCGGCCTGGGTCGCGGGGGGCGGGGCCGCGGCGTCGGTGGCGGGAAGGCGACTCGCCTTCTACGAGATCGTGGCGGCGACGCTGCTCCTGCTCGCGATCGCGCTCGGGCCGCTCGTGCTCCTGCTCCCGGCGCTTCGCGGACTGCCGCTGGTCCTCCATTCCTGGCAGTACCAGGGGCGGGTGGTGCTGGTGGCCGGGCTCCTGCTCACCTGCCTCGGCACCGGGGCGATCGCCTTTCTCGGCTCGACGGTCGCCTTCCTGCTCTCCGGGTCGGGCCGGTTCGACCCCTCCCTGAGCTACGAGCTCTACGTGGCCCGGAGCCACCTGCGGCTCAACGCCCGGATGCTCGGGGCGCTCTTCCTCATCGTGGTGACCGGCGTGGTCCCCGGGTTGCTGGCCGGGGTGGCGTGGTCGGCCTGGCAGGACCGGGTGGCGCGGCAAGCCGCCCTCGCCGGGGAGCCGCACGAGCGTCCGCGCCTCCCGGCCACCATGCTCATGACCCTCATCTCCATCGGCGGCGTGGCCACCGGGGTCTGGGCGCTGACCGTCGTGCTCTCGGTGATGAGCGGCTTCGAGCAGGATCTCAAGTCCAAGATCCTGGGCGCCCACGCCCACGGCGTCGTCCTCAAGTACGGGCAGAACGACTTCACCGACTGGCGGGCGACGCAGGACCGGGTGCTCGGGGTCCCCGGTGTCGCGGCCTCCACCCCCTTCCTCTACGCCGAGGTGATGCTCTCGGCCGGCCAGAACCTGACCGGCTCGGTGCTGAAGGGCATCGACACCTCCACCGTGGGACGCGTCACCGAGATCCCGAGGAACCTGGACAAGGGCAGGCTCGAGTGGCTCGACCGGCCCGAGGAGATCCCGGAGGCGGCCCCGCGCACCAACCTGCGCGACGCGCTGGACGGCGCAGGGACCGGATCCGTCGCCGCGCCGGCCCCGCGGGAGACGCTCCCGGGGATCCTGCTCGGGCGCGAGCTGGCGCGCGGGCTCCGCGTGGGCGTCGGAGATCTCGTGAACGTCGTGTCGCCCTTCGGCGACATCGGCCCGGCCGGCCCGCAGCCGAAGAGCCGGCCCTTCCGGGTGGCCGGGATCCTCTACAGCGGCTTCTACGAGTACGACGCCAAGTTCGCCTACCTCCAGCTCGCCGAGGCCCAGCGATTCTTCGGCACCGGCGACTCGGTCACCGGCCTCGAGCTGAAGATGAAGGACGTGAACACGGCCCGGCCGGTGATGCGCCGCGTGCTGGGCGCGCTGGAGGGCTACCCGTTCCGCACCAAGGACTGGGGCGAGATGAACCGCAACCTCTTCTCGGCGCTCATGATGGAGCGCATCGCCATGGCGGTGATCCTGGGGTTCATCATGCTGGTGGCGAGCTTCATCGTGGTGGCCACGCTCGTCATGCTGGTCCTCGAGAAGACCCGCGAGATCGCCGTGCTCCGCTCCATGGGGGCGACCACCACCAGCATCATGAAGATCTTCGTGGCCGAGGGGCTCGCCATCGGTGCGGTGGGTACCGGCTTCGGGCTGCTGCTCGGCCTGGGCACGACCTCGCTCGTGGCCAGGGTCGGCATCCCGCTCGACCCGGAGGTCTACTACATCAGCCACCTTCCCGTGCTGGTGGACGGCGGGGACTTCGCCCTGGTGGCGCTCGCCGCGCTGGCGCTCTCCTACCTGGCCACCATCTATCCCGCCACCCGCGCGGCGCGTCTCGAGCCGGTGGACGGGCTCCGGAGCGAGTGATGGCCCCGCCGCTGCTCGCCATCGAAGGGCTCTCGAAGGCCTACCTCACCGGCGGCCGCCGGCTGGCGGTGCTCCAGGACGTGAGCCTGGAGATCGCGGCCGGCGAGATGGTGGCCCTGACCGGACCCTCCGGCGCCGGGAAGAGCACCTTCCTCCACCTGGTGGGAGCCCTCGACGCGCCCACCACCGGCCGCATCCTCTTCGAGGGGCGCGACCTGGCCTCCCTGGAGGAGGACGACCTGGCCCGCTTCCGGAACGAGTCGGTGGGATTCGTCTTCCAGAGCCACCACCTCCTGCCCGAGTTCACCGCCCTCGAGAACGCCATGATGCCCGGCCTGGTGCGCCGCCTCTCCCGCGGCGAGGCCCGGCGTCGCGCCGAGGAGAGCCTGTCGCGCGTCGGGCTCTCCGAGCGGCTGGGACATCGGCCCGGGGAGCTCTCCGGGGGCGAGCAGCAGCGGGTCGCGCTGGCCCGCGCGCTCGTGCTGCAGCCCCGGCTGCTCCTCGCCGACGAGCCCACCGGGAACCTGGATCCCCAGACCGCCGCGGGAATCCACGCGCTCCTCCAGGAGCTGAACCGGGACCTGGGAATCACCGGGGTCGTGGTCACCCACAACGAGACCCTGGCCGCCTCGCTGGGCCGCCGCATCCGGCTCCTGGCCGGCCGGCTGGTCTAGGCGCCCGGAAGGACGGGCAATTGCCTTTGAGGTTTTCCTGGGCATGCACTAGATTCCGCGGCTCTGTGAGGAGCACCCTCCCCATCGTCGGCATCCTGTACCTGCTGGCCGGGCCGTGCCTTGCCCGGGCCGGGGAGGAGCCGCCCGACGCGCCCTCGCCCGCCGCCGCGGCCGTCGCGCCCGCGCCCTCGTCCGAGCCCACGGTCGCCGCCATCGAGGTCGAGGGAAACCGGCGCGTGGAGGTCGACGCCATCAAGGGGGCGATGGTCACCAAGGTCGGCATGCCGATCGACCCGAAGTCCATCCAGCAGGACGTCCGCTCGGTGATGAAGCTCGGCTACTTCGCCGACGTCCGCATCGAGGCGAAGGGCCCCGCGGAGAAGCCCATCCTGGTGGTGAAGGTGGTGGAGAAGCCCTCGGTGCAGGACTTCCGGGTCGAGGGCAACGACGAGCTCTCGGGCGACGACTTCAAGGAGTCCATCGAGGTCAAGCGCTACGCCATCCTGGACGCCGCGGCGGTTCGCAAGAGCGTGAAGAAGATCCAGGAGAAGTACACCGAGAAGGGCTTCTACCTCGCCGAGGTCACCTCCCGGGTGGAGGAGAAGCCCGACAACCAGGTGGTGGTGGTCTTCGTCGTGAACGAGCGGGCCAAGGTCCAGGTCCGCCGCGTCCACTTCGTCGGGAACGAGCACATCCCCAAGGAGGAGATCCTTCCCTACATGCAGACGCAGGAGGGGAGCTTCCTGGCCTTCCTCTCCTCGGCGGGAACCTACAAGGAGGAGGCCTTCCAGCGCGACCTCCAGGCCATCCAGGCCGTGTACCTCGAGAAGGGCTACGTGAACGTCAAGGTGGGCAAGCCCGCCATCGCCCTCAGCCCGGACCGGACCGCGCTCTTCATCAGCATCCCCATCGAGGAAGGGGAGCAGTACACCATCGGCAAGGTGGACTTCAGCGGCGAGCTCCTGGGGATGCGACCGTTCCTGTCCCAGCTCCTCCAGTCCAGCTCGGGCGAGCTCTTCGTTCGCTCCAGGGTCGGCCACGACCTCTTCGCGGTGGCCGACTTCTACAAGGACATGGGCTACGCCTACGTCAACGTCAACCCGTTGACGAACCTCGACCCCAAGGCGAAGACGCTGGGGCTCACCTTCGACGTCCAGCCCGGCCAGAAGGTCTACTTCGAGCGCATCGAGATCCAGGGCAACGCCAAGACCCGGGACAAGGTGATCCGGCGCGAGCTCCGGATCTTCGAGGGCGAGCTCTACAGCGCCGAGGCCATCAAGAACTCCAAGCAGCGCATCACCGCGCTCGGCTTCTTCGAGACCGCGGAGATCTCCACGCGCAAGGGGAGCGCCGACGACCGGATCATCGCGGTCGTCGAGGTGAAGGAGAAGGCCACCGGAACCTTCCAGATCGGCGCCGGGTTCTCCTCCTACGAGAACTTCATCCTCACCGCCCAGATCAGCCAGAACAACTTCTTCGGCTGGGGCCAGACCCTCTCCCTCCAGGTGCAGTGGTCGTCGCTCCGCCAGCTGGGCCAGCTCCAGTTCGTGGAGCCCTACTTCTTCGACACCAAGTGGACCTTCGCCTTCGACCTCTACGCCAACGAGAACCTCTACGCCAACTTCACGCGGGGTGCGCTGGGCGGGTCGCTCACCTGGGGCTACGAGCTGACCGGCCTCGCCTGGCTCTTCCCCTTCGCCGCGAAGCTCGACGACCTGCGGCTCTTCATGACCTACACGCTGGAGAAGATCCGCGTCACCTCGTCGGTGCAGGACCTGCTGCTCTACAATCGCTTCCGCTCCGGGGTGACGAGCGCGGTCCGCTTCTCGGTGGGCTGGGACCGGCGCGACAACCGGCTCTTCCCGACCTCCGGCTTCTTCCTCTCGGCGGCCCTCGACCTGGCCCCGCCGATCCTGGCGCCGGACTGGCTCTTCGGAAACCAGGTGAACCTCTTCTACCGGGAGACCATCGAGTTCCGCCTCTACCAGAACATCTGGCAGGGGCTGACCGGGCGTTTCCGGCTGCTCGCCGGCGTCGTCCGCGGCTGGGACGCCAACCACCCGGTGCCGGTGTCGGAGCTCTACTACCTGGGTGGGGTGAACACCATCCGCGGCTACCGGCTCTACTCGATCTCGCCGGTCGCGGCGGTGGGCAACACGGCCAACCCCGACTCGGCCCTGCGCCTTCTCCAGGTGGGAGGCAACAAGCAGCTCGTGCTCAACTTCGAGCTCGAGTACCCCATCCTCGAGAAGATGGGCATCCGGGCGGTGGTCTTCTTCGACATGGGCAACGCCTTCACGCCCGGGGCCTACACCGACCCGACCGTGTCCCTCTCCCTCTACAAGTCCGTGGGCTTCGGCTTCCGCTGGTTCAGCCCCATCGGCCCCCTCCGCTTCGAGTGGGGGTTCCCCCTCGACCGCCGCCGCAGCCCCGTGACCGGCGCCTACTTCGACGCTCCCGTTGATTTCCAGTTCACCATCGGCAGCTTCTTCTGACCGACCCAAGAGGAGAAACCATGCGCAACGTCATCGTCCTCGCCGCCTTCACGCTGGCGATCGCCGTCCCCCAGGCCGCCCGCGCCGCCGAACTCAAGATCGGGTTCGTGAACCTCCAGCAGGCCGTGTCCGAGGTCGAGGAGGGCAAGGCCGCCCGCGACGCCCTCAAGAAGGAGTTCGAGCAGAAGCAGAAGACGCTCGACGACAAGCAGAACGAGCTGAAGAGGTTGAAGGAGGACCTCGAGAAGCAGATGGTCGTGATGTCGGAGGAGGCCAAGCGCGAGAAGGCCATGGAGTTCGAGCGCAAGGTGAACGAGATGCAGCAGGTCTACGTCCAGATGCAGAAGGACCTGTCCGACCGCGAGCGGGAGATGATGAAGGTCATCTTCGACAAGATGGAGGCCGTCATCAAGGACATCGCCCAGGCCGAGGGCTACACCTACGTGTTCGAGCAGCAGAATGCCGGGCTCATCGTGGCCCCGCCCAGCGCCAACATGACGAACGAGCTCGTCCGGCGGTTCAACGCCAAGTACAAGGGAAGCGCCCCGGCCAAGAAGGCCGACGGCAAGAAGGCGGCCCCGGCTCCGGCCGCGTCCCCGGCGCCGAAGTAGGAGGTTCCGTGCACTTCGCCCTCGCCGAGCTGGCGAAACGGGTCGGCGGCCGAGTCGAGGGGGACGGTTCCCTTCGCATCGAGCGGGTCATGCCCCTCGAGGAGGCCGGTCCGTCCGACGTCAGCTTCTTCTCGAACCGCAAGTACGGAGCGGCCTTCGCCGCGACGCGCGCCGGCGCGGTCATCGTGGGGGAGGGCGAGCAGGCCGCGCCGGGCCGGACGCTCCTCCGCGCTCCCGACGCCTACCTCGCCTTCGCCAAGATCTCGACGCTGTTCCACCCGCCGCGCGAGTCCGTGCCCGAGGTCTCGTCGCGGGCCTCCATCTCCCCGGGCGCCCGGGTCGACCCGAGCGCGGAGGTGAAGGACTTCGCCTTCGTGGGGGCGGATGCGTCGGTGGGCGCCCGGACCATCCTCTTCCCGGGCGTCGTGATCGGGGAGGGGGCGCGCGTCGGCGACGACTGCATCCTCTATCCGAACGTGGTGGTCCGGGAGCGCTGCATCGTCGGCAACCGCTGCATCCTCCAGCCCGGCGCGGTGGTGGGCGGCGACGGCTTCGGCTTCGCCTTCGACCTGGAGGGCGACGGGTCCGGGCCTCGTCACTACAAGGTCCCGCAGTCGGGCATCGCCGAGCTCGAGGACGACGTGGAGCTGGGAGCCAACACCTGCGTCGATCGCGCCACCCTGGGGCGGACCGTGGTCCGCAGGGGAGCGAAGATCGACGACCTGGTCATGATCGCCCACAACGTCGAGTTCGGTCCGCTCTCCCTGGCGGCCGCGCAGGTGGGCATCTCCGGATCGACCAGGGTCGGGATGGGCGTCATCCTGGGCGGACAGGTCGGGCTGGTCGGACACCTCGACATCGGGGACGGCGCCCGCCTGGGCGCGCAATCGGGCGTCATGAACGACATTCCCGCCGGCGAGACCCACAGCGGCTACCCGGCCGGCCCGCACCGCGACTGGTTGCGGGAGCTGGGGGCCGTTCACCAGCTTCCCCAGCTGATCAAGCGGGTCAGGGAGCTGGAGAAGGCCATGAAGAAGCTCCAGGAGGACGGATGAGCGATCGCCCCAAGCCCCTGATGGACGTCACCGCCATCGAGGCCGTCCTCCCGCACCGGTTCCCGTTCCTGCTCGTCGACCGGGTGCTGTCGATGGAGCCGATGAAGAAGCTGGTGGCCGTGAAGTGCGTCACGGTGAACGAGCCCTTCTTCGCCGGACACTTTCCCGGACACCCGGTCATGCCCGGCGTGCTCATCCTGGAGGCGCTGGCCCAGGCCGCGGCCCTGCTCGCCAAGGGGTCCCTGGCCGACGCCACCGACGACAAGGTCACCTACCTCATGGCCATCGACAACGCCCGCTTCCGCAAGCCGGTGGTGCCCGGAGACCGGCTCGAGCTGCACGTCGAGGTGGTGAGGCAGAAGGGGGCCATCTGGAAGGAGAAGGGGATCGCCCTGGTGGACGGGGAGGTCGTCGCCGAGGCCGAGTTCATGGCCGTCCTGGTCGATCGGAAGAAGGAAGGCTGACCGTGGCCATCCATTCCACGGCCATCGTCGCGGCCGGCGCCGACATCGATCCGAGCTGCGAGATCGGGCCGTTCGCCGTGATCGGCCCCATGGTCAAGATGGGGCGCAACAACCTGGTGGGCGCCCACGCCGTCGTCGAGGGAAACACCAGGCTCGGCAGCGGGAACCGCATCTTCGCCCACGCCGTCATCGGTGCGCCGCCGCAGGACCTCAAGTATCGGGGGGAGGACACCCGCCTGGAGCTGGGCGACGGGAACGTGGTTCGCGAGTTCGCATCCGTCCATGCCGGGA
>Ga0315295_10004993_pt1 | contig 11337 bp, 10 predicted proteins | sample YL17G14_0_MG_FD_204453 | JGI IMG/M metagenome (GOLD analysis project Ga0315295, IMG submission 204453) | Sediment microbial communities from Yellowstone Lake, YNP, Wyoming, USA - YL17G14_0 | ecosystem: Environmental > Aquatic > Freshwater > Lake > Sediment | place: USA: Wyoming | collected...
GCTGATTTGGGCTTCCGCTGCATTCTGAGCGGTGAGGCGGTCAACAATCCGCCCGAACCGGTTTGCACGACCCTCTCCTACGAGCCCATCCCGAGGCAGCCACCGTCGATCCAAATACCCGCCTACAAACCACCAGCGTTCTCCGTGGATACCTACTGCCGCCTGGAGGACAACGGGAACCAGGTCAGCAGCGCCGTCATCCAGTTTGAAACCGGCACCGATGTAGCCAACCTCGAGATCGCCTCCCCGCAGGGGACAATCGGCTGCATCCAGGATGTGAACCCGCTGTTGTTCACCTGTATCGGATCGGCGCTGAAGCCCGGCAATCCGCTGACGATCAAAGCCTGTAACACCCTCCTGGAAACGGTTCCCCTGACGCCGCAAACCTGTCCGTGCAAAATCGAGGGTCTTACCGCCGCCATGGAAGGGACCCATATCCGGGTCAAGTGGAACCAGGCTTCCCAGGCATGCTCCGACAAGATCTTCCTCAGGCTCCAATGTGACGGTGCGGTCAACTACAACGTTTCCCTGCCCGGCAGTCAAACAGAGTTGGTCATCGACGGTTGCCCGCTGCCGTACAACAACCAGAGGGTTTGCGTTTCCTGCATCGATCCGGATGGAAACCCAAGCGAGTCGGCATGTTCCGATCTACCCTACCTGCCGCCTCCCACCTGCCCGGTCTTCTACAAATTCAATTCCCTCACCAAATTGTGTGAATATCAACCGATGATGCTGGTCCAGTGCAGCGCTCCGGATGTCGCCATCCCGGGATACGGCTGCCTGCCTGCACCGCAATCAGGGAACTGCCCGGTTGGCTACTACGATGCCAGCTACAAGAACCAGCCAGTCTGCATTCCCTCTGGCGGCCCGCTTTGCCAGGGACCCACCTGCCCTGCCACCTGTCCTGCGGGGCTGGTATTCAACGAGAGCCTCTTCTGCTGCGAGTATCCGCAGAACATACCCCCCGTCTGCCCCGTTGAATATGTTTTCGACCCGGACCAAGACGCCTGTGTGCCTGCTTTTCAAATTCCAGCCGGATGCACCTCCGTCACCGCCATGGTACCGGTTTGTAAACCGGAGCAGCCTGGCCCTACGGGTTGTTTGATTATGAGTCCTACCGGTGGACAATCTTGCGTCTCCCCGTGCCCAGTTGGGGTGGGAAACAAGGGACCTTGTACGCCCTGAGATAAATAAATGGAATCGATAAGAGCCATCAAAAAATATTGATAAAACAACTGGAGGTACGAGGAAATGGAATTTACAAAAAAAGAGCTCTATGAACTAATTAACCGACCAGGTCCATTATGGCTGGTCGGAGCGGACCTGAAAGAGGCCAACCTGAGCGGGGCTTCCCTGAAAAAGGCAAACCTGTACAACTGTAACCTGACCGGGGCTGACCTGCGTTGGGCCATCCTGGAGGAAGCCACCCTCAACGCTTCTGACCTGAACAAAGCCGACCTGCGTGAGGCTTCGCTGGGGGCTGCGAAACTGATCGGTGCTCATTTGCGCGGAGCCAACCTCAAGTGGGCTGACCTGACCCGGGCGAACCTGCGCAGTGCTGACTTGAAAAATGCCGACCTGGAACATACCAACATGACCGGAGCGGACCTGAAAGAGGCAAAGTTATCCGGGGCCAACCTGGGCGGCGCAAACCTGGGCGCAATTGCGTACACGAGCGAACCGGATTTCAAAGGAGCGGAATATTCAAAGAATACGATCTGGCCGGATGGTTTTGACCCTGAGAAAGCCGGGGCAATTTTGGTCATTTCAGAGGATTAGCCCGGATATTTACAAACCGGGCATATTCAATCCAGGCAGTACTGGTTGCACAGAGAGTGCAAGACGATTGGAACGGTGGATGAGTTCAAAAATTTATCCGTCATTTTTTAACAGAGGAAAAAAGAAGTATAATTTTCTTATTAATGTACAGTTCGGATAAATCAAATTTAATCACGATCGCATTGCTGATAGAGTGTTTCATGGTGATTTGGGAGCGGGAAACAAGCCAGTCATTGAAGAATAGTATCTAGCAACGCGCTAAAAACATCCTGGTTCTCGAACTTGGGTTCATTGGGTCGGGAGGGACGAAAATGAGCGCAAATGCAGGGAAGAACAGATTACCCCTTATCCGCACCATCGTAATAGCCGGTATTTGCATTCTGGTCATTCTCGGTATAGCGGCTGTTGTTTTCTTCTTCCTCCGCTACCGGGAAGCAGTGAAATTGAACACGGGGGCAAGTCAATCGCCGGTGGTCATCAGCCAGCCTGCGAACGGGTCACGAATTCTGGCTGGCGAACCGATCCAGGTGCAGGTGAACGCCACCGGGCAATCGCCCTTCACCTCGGTCGAACTATGGATCAATGGGGTGCTGGAGGGTGTGCAAGCGGTTCCTGGGGAAGGGCATACCTCGACCGCTGCCTTATTCTGGTGGATTCCCCCCGAAGGTGGGAATTACTCCCTGGTAGGGCGGGCGATGGATGAAAAAAAGTCGAATGCCAGCTCACGGGCAGTCATAGTATTTGTCGATCCTCGTGATAATGGGAACCAGCCAGACGAAGAGGGCGGCAAGGTTCATCCGGCCGTTCTACCGGCGCCTCCTGAGGAGTTTACCAACCCGGAAGGGCCAGAAGGTGATGGGGGCACGCCAGCCAACGAATGGCAGGGTTCACCGGGGGACTGGCTAAACAGCCTAACCACCGACTCTGCACCTGACGCACCTGAACTGGCAGCAACGGCAGAAGGATGCAATATCAAGCTGGACATCCACGACCTGTCGGAAAACGAGGAGGGATTTGGGTTGTACCGGCAGACCACGAACAACCAGGAATGGGTGCACGTGAAAAACCTGGCATCCCATGCCGGCAAAGGCTGGATCGAATACCAGGATCCGAACCTGTCTGGCGGAGTTACGTACTATATTTCCGCTTTTAACAGCCAGGGGGAAACCAGCAGCAACCTGGCGCTGGTGAACATCGATCCCGAAGCCTGCCCGCCTCCCGAATCGCCGGACAAACTGCCGGTGCTGTACCTGAAGGTGAAGAACCTGAGCATTGCAGGAAATAACGCCAGGATCTACTGCTATTCCAGCCTGGCCAGCGGGCAATGGTCACGCTGGCCTGAAAGCGGTTTTATCATGGGTGACGAAAATGAGCACGATGTCCCACTGCTGGTCAACCCGCTGATCGTGGCGGCCCTGGATGACGCGGGGATACACCCAGGACCCCAAACCCTTGATCTGAAGCTTGAGTGCTGGGGCTGGGAAGGGGGAAAACTGCGGAGGCTGGGCAGTTTCATGGAAATGCTCGACCTGACCTCGCCCAAAGATCTGCATGTGGCTATTTCAGGGGCAGCTTTTGACATCTCGCCGGATCTCATTCCCGGCGCGAAAATTGAAATTTTCGAGCTGGGAGGTTCTATACTCCCTCTGATCAGTGGTGACGAATATATCTCGTATGATGTTGAGGAACTAGGCTACATGCCCGAATCGACCCAGATGCCACGCATTCATGCCTATATTTCCTATTATCCTCATGATTGTTATGAGTCCATTAGTATGGGACCTTCAAAAGATGAAGAGCTTTGCTACCCGCTTCCCGGATTCGACTATGGTTCCAATGGAGCCAATCCGCAGCCTTACCTTATCTGGAAAGTAATCGATAATGTGTGCTCGCCGAGACCTGAAGGATTTCCATGCTTACCCCTGGCATGGTGGAAAGGTTTCGCCGCCGCCAATCCGGACCCTTATGATCCCGGGATCCAATGGTATTTGGATTATTCCATTTTTTATGGGGAGGATAATCCGAGCGGCAGCGAAGGCTGGCCTTACGATATTCGCCAGAAGGCCTGGCGGATCGACCCTGATTTTCCAACCGATTCGGAATACCTGTGTTCTCACGGCTTTGAATATATTTCGGTCTACCTGGTTGCGAGGACAAGCTATGGGGATATCATCAGCCCGAAATCCACACCGGTGGCTGTGCCCTGCCCGCAACCAAAACCGGACCAGGTGGATATTCAAGTGACCTGGAATACTTTTACCCTAAATAATATTGACGACGGGTATTACTGGGATCTTACAGAAGACCATACGGCAGAAGCCTATGGAGTGTTCTCTACCTATATTGATGAATATGGCGTACGGGCCCTGGCTTTACAAATGGGATATAGTACGGTCGTGGAGGGAGCTGAGGTTCCACCGGGCGTAGATCAGTATTATGAACTGGATGATGGGACCTACAACATTTCGGATTTTAGATTAGCCTTGGTACAGTACCTTATGAATGAATGTCAGGACAGCAGTTGTTATGCGTACAATCACAACATTGTTACTTACACCGTACACGAATACGACACATTGATCCTTCATGTTGCCATGTGGGATTACGACGAGCACTCCGATCACGACAATATCTGCTTCGGTCAGGTAAATATCGGTCCACGCTCCATCTATGATTGGGCGAAAACCGCCAACGAGCATTACGACCTGATCTACCCGGAAGGGATGGGCGATGCCAGCTGCGATGTTAGTGTGACAATCAATGCCCTTCCGCAAGGTCCTTAGGAAGAAGGGAGGGTCCGATGAAAGCAAAGATTATTGCCCTTATCATTCTGCTCGCGCTGGTCCTGACCGCCTGTGGACCAGAAAAAGCCTTGCAATCGGATTTCACTGGCGGCAGCCAGGCCTGGATCGATGCGCCTTTACAAGGCAGCCACTTGCCGCTAGCAGAGGTGGAGATCGTCGCGCACGCCTCCAGTCCGGATGGAATAGCATCCTTTGAGATCTATCTCAATGGGCTGCTGCTCGCGCAAACATCGCCAGACCCAGGCAGTATGGACCAGTCCCTGATGTATATGCGCTATTCCTGGCTGCCGGCTGCACCCGGGAGTTACCTGATCGAAGTGAAAGCATTTGATAGGAACAATCAACCCGGGTCGCCCGCACAGGTGTTTGTGGAGGTGGGAGAACCGACCTCCACCATCACTCCCACCGAGACCCAAACTCCAACACCGACCTGCGGACCACTCACTTTTATTACAAGCATCAATGCCTACTGCAGGGTGGGTCCCGGGGAGGTCTTTTCAGCGCTGGAAGACCTCGCCATGAAGGGTCAGCCTTACCTGATGGACGGGCGCAATTCCGATGGGACCTGGTTCCGGATCATGCTGACACCCGCGGAGGGTTGCTGGGTGCCGGCTGGCGTTGGGACGCCTTCCTGTGACATTGGCAGTCTAAGAGTACTGGCGGATGTTCCAACGCCGGTAGGCTCCTGCTCCTCCTTTGCCGACAAGGCAACCTGCGAGGCACATGATCCGCCCTGCCGGTGGAATGTCACGATTGCCGGTCCCGGTATTTGCGTAAATAAATAACCGGTTTATTTCTCCTTTCACCCAGGATCGCCTGGCAGTATGCCGGGCGATCCTGGTTTGTCGTGATCAATATTCTTCACGATAGGTAATCAGGCCAATCCCATCCTAGGCATGAAAACAGTGTTATTGATATTTGGGATACGGAATATCAGCCCCCTGTGTGTGTGTTACATCAAGCCCTTTATTAGTTGACTTTCCTCGAAAACATCCCTATACTAGAATTATGCTTGCGCGTGTCTTTTCTTGCGCCATGATCGGGCTGGAGGGTGTTGTGGTGGAAGTGGAAGTTGATTACACCTCCGGCTTCCCCGGCATGACCATCGTCGGTTTGCCGGACGCGGCCGTTCAGGAGAGCCGCGAACGGGTGCAGGCAGCCGTGCGCAATGCCGGAGTACCTTTTCCGTGCAAGCGGCTGGTTGTGAACCTCGCGCCTGCCTCGGTACGCAAGGAAGGGCCGGCATACGACCTGCCCATTGCCCTGGGTGTGCTCATCTTCACCGGCATGCTGCCGCCTGAATCCGCCAATGCAACGATGGTGGTGGGGGAATTATCCCTGGATGGGTCCGTCCGGCATGCTCGCGGGGTTCTACCCATGGCTGCCACCGCCCGCCAGGCTGGATTCAAACGCATCGTGGTGCCGGAGACGGATGCCAGGGAAGCAGCCTTGATCCCCGACTTGGAAGTCATCCCCATCTCTTCCCTGGCTGTGCTTTTCAACCACCTGTCCGGGCGGGCACCCGTCCCCGCTTTTATCCGCCCACCTATGGAAGATGTCCCGCTCATCCCGCCGATCGATTTTGGCGAAGTCAAAGGACAGGAGCATGTCAAGCGCGCCCTTGAAGTGGCAGCCGCCGGCGGGCATAATGTCTTGATGATGGGGCCTCCCGGTTCGGGCAGAACCCTGATGGCGCGCGCCCTGCCTGGGATCCTTCCGAAAATGTCCATCGACGAAACGCTGGATGTAACCCGCGTCTATTCCGTGGCGGATCAACTTCCTCCTGAAACACCTTTGTTGCATAACCGGCCATTCCGCTCCCCCCATCACACCATCAGCCATGCCGGATTGATGGGCGGGGGAAACTGGCCTCATCCGGGTGAAATCTCTCTCGCCCACCACGGTGTTCTATTCCTGGATGAATTGCCCGAATTCGGAATGCGCGTTCTGGAAGTATTGCGCCAGCCGATGGAAGACAAGGTGGTGACCATCAGCTGGGCGCAAGGTTCGCTGACCTTTCCAGCCAATTACCAGATGGTGGGGGCGATGAATCCCTGAACGTGCAGTTTTTGACTATGGACGAATGGAAATTATGAAACGTTGGTGGAAAGGAAAAATATAATAAAGGAAGGCGTGATATGCCTAATGAATCATCTTTCACCAATGCAGTCATACTGATAACCAGAGAAGGCATGGGATCTGCCGATACTGCCCTACAACACAAGCTACTTGATACCTACTTACGTCTCCTTCTGGAAAATGGCTCATTACCAGCTGCCATATGCTTTTATACAGAAGGTATTAAGCTAGTGGTTGAAGGATCACCACTACTGGAGAGACTCCTTCAACTCGAGCAAAGAGGCGTCCGTCTGATTGTTTGCTCAACATGCCTCAACTACTTTGGATTGACTGAAAAGGTGCGAGTGGGAATTGTTGGAGGAATGCCTGATATTCTTGAAGCTCAAACCAAAGCCAGTAAAGTAATCACACTTTGAATGAAAAGATATTGCGCGCTCTGATGGTAAATGAAGCTGTCTTAAGAGAATAAGAACCACCGCCCAAAACCGGCTTAAGCGGTAATAGGCTCTACCGCTCATGCCTCATTCCTCACGTTAATTCGCCCATTTGCTGGTGAGGGCTAATAAGGAGATTGTTTTATGTTGTAATACAAGGAATGATTGGCCGTGCAAGTTTTGACTATGGAGAATTAGAGATTACTAGAAAGTGGGAAAAATAAAGGATGCTTGACCTACAAAATCAAAAATGCTATAGTATTAACGAGGTTGAGCTATTCCCAGCCACAAGGAGGTTGCCAGTATGCCGGAAAATCGGATGAGAGTTGCCCCCAATTCAGTAGCGTATGCTGACGAGGAGAACCTCAAGTTAGTAGTGGAGTTCGCTATCCCAGGAGCACCAACGGATACCATCGATCTGAAGATCTTGGAAGACAGCGTCCACCTGTCAGCGCCAGCAAGGGACATCGAGTATGTTGCAGCACTGGCTCTAGCTTGGCCAGTGAAACCTGACAAAGCCGAAGCGATCTACGAGAACGGACTGCTCCGAATCGAGGTGCCCTTCAAAGATCCCATGGAAGATGCTGTGAAAGTCCCTATCAAAGCAGTGATCGCGGACACCACGATCAAAAAAATCGAAACGGTGATCGCGGACAACACGATCAAGAAAATAAAAGCTTGATGACTCAGTAACTCGAAAGAGTCTCTTCTCGTCCTTCGAGGGGCTGATTTTCGATTAATTGGGTCGGAACCTACCGCCGCAGGTGCCACACTTGTTCGATCGGTGCGTAGCATCACAACGAAGAACTACGACCGTTCACCGATGGTGATACCGTCGCCCCTCCCGCCTATCTGCCCATAAGCTGTTGCCTCCTGCGGAGGTGCTGCGCGAAGCCGCTAATAAGACGAGTGTTTTACGTTGTAATAATTGGAATGCCTGAACGTGCAGTATTTGACTACGGAGGATTAGAGATAACTAAGAGATGGCTGCGTCCATCACGTGAGTTTGGTAGATAATCAGGGGAAATATAAGGATTGACTTTGCCAAAACCTGACCTATAATGTATAAGCAATCCGTTTCAACTTGCAGGCGGAGTGCTGGTCGTACTACTCACATTCAAGCCGCTGACAGCATGTCCGCGGCTATTTAATTGTTCCAGGTAAAGGAGGAAATTTGCATGACTAAAATCTCTTCGGGATTGAAGACATTGTTCCTGGTCCACTTCGTGTTTGGGCTCATTTTTGGTTTGACATACCTGTTCATCCCTGGAATATTCATGGGCTGGTTCGGCGTGTCACTCAAGGATGAATTAGCTTACCGGATCGTTGGCGCCGCAGTTCTCGCCTTCAGCGCCAGTTCCTGGTTCTGCTACAAGGCTGCTGAATGGGAGCGGGTAAAAATCGTCGTCCTGGCAGAGATCGCCTGGACGGTCTTGGTGGCCCTGGTGTGCTTGTACGGCCTGATCTTCGCCGGGGCACCAGCAGCCTTCTGGATCAACGCGATCATCATGGCAGGGTTTGCAGCAGTGTTTGCCTATTTTTACAGCAAGAAGTGAGAAGAGTTCGCCCTAACATGCTCGGGGCAGAGTGAAACGGATTGCATTCACAATATGGAGATAAAATGACCTCACCCATCGTGATTATCACTGCCATTGAGTCTGGCCTTGGATTCTTGCTCACCAGCTTGATCCTGTATCTGTTGCTATCTCGCAGAAGAAAGACTTATCATTATCTCTTTGCAGCCTTCCTGTTCGTCTGCCTCTTCTGGGATTTGGGCACCTTCCTACTCATGATCAGAAATACTCATCTAAACGAACTGGAGACTATTGGTTACATCATTGGAGTGCCGTGCGGATTTATTCCAATCTTGATCTTTCATTTTGCGTGCCAATACACGGGACGATCCCTTAAATGGGCGATTGTACTCGGCTGGGTTTTAACCGCGATCTTATTTATCATGGGCTTTTTTGGGCAGGGTTGGAATGTGGTAGGAGTTTATACCTACAATTGGGGGAATATATTCAAAATCGCATCCAATATGGGGGGAATCCTTTCTATGGTATTCTGGTTTGCTTTTAACCTATCTGCGTGCTGGCTGCTTTTCAATGGTGCAAAAAAAGCGGCTTCACGACTTGAACGGCGGCATTACCTGTATATTCTGACGGGTATCCTGGTAATCACTTTCGCAGTCGTGAAAGTTGGTGTGGTCATGGGGATCAATATTCCTTTCATTCTGCCGTTGGGGATGTTCTTGGTCGATGTATTTAATGCCATTATTGGTATCGCGATAATCAAAGACAGGCTTTTCGATATCACCGTCATCGTTAAAAAGGGCACGATCTATTCCATCCTGGCAGGAATCCTCTTGGTCGTATACAGTGTATCTGAACATCTCCTCGTAACTTATATTGGGGAAAGAATTGGTGAAAATTCATTCTTGATATATCTGATATCCATCGCTCTAGTTATTGCTGTCTTGATACCAGTTAAGAATCGACTCGAACGAGGGATCAATAAGCTTTTTGCTCAAAAGAAGATTGAGTTTTAAATCAGCACCTTGTTATTGATTATCAACATGGAGCTAATAAACAGGAGATTATAGACTCAAACCTTGAAGAGAAACGTTTTCAATAAGCACTATTATCCTGCCCGTGCGGATATTACGGCGATCCTCTCAAGCCCTGCACCTGTTCGTCGATGGTGGTTACCAAGTACCAGAAACGAATTTCGGGTCCATTGCTTGATAGAATTGACATCCATGTGGAAGTACCGCGTATAGAATATGAGAAATTATCGGAGGCGCGCCTGGGAGAATCCTCCGCCACGGTTCGTGAGAGGGTGGAGGCGGCTCGCAGCCTTCAGCGTGCACGTTTCACCAATGGTGGAGGAAACCACTTGCGCTGCAATGCCGAGATGCGGCCTGCAGAGGTGCGTAAATATTGCTCACTGGATGAATCCGGGCAAACCTTGATGAAGACTGCCATGAACCAGTTGCAACTATCAGCCAGAGCTTATCACCGCATTCTGAAACTGGCTCGCACAATTGCCGACCTGGCTGGAAGCGATGAGATCCTTCCTGCGCAGGTGGCCGAAGCACTTCAATACCGTTCCAGAATGAATGTGCTATAGGTGAACCATGAAAGATGGACTGTACCAATTCATTGTAGGCGTGCTGGATCTATTCTTGTGGGGCGGCGAATTGCTGGGGAAGGAGAACCTGCCCCGACGCGGGCCGGCGGTATTCATTTCCAATCACCTGGATGCCACCGGTCCGATTGCAACGGCCTGTTCGATACCGCTGCGCGTCCATCCCTGGGTGATCGCCGACATGATGGACAGGGTGCTTGCCCCGCTCTGGCTGCAGAAAGATTTCACGGAGCGGCAGTTGCATTTGAAAGTGCCGCTCAGCAGGTGGTTGGCGCGCGCCCTCTGTTCCATCAGCGTGCCTCTCTTTTACTCGCTCGGTTGTATCCCGGTGTATACCTGCGATTACGAGCGTATGCGAGAAACCCTGGAAATGAGCATGGCAGTGTTGCGGGAAAGGAAGTTCATCCTTGTCTTCCCGGAAGATTACCGCCTGGCAAAGGATCCGGTGACGAAAATGCAGCCCTTCCAGCACAGTTTTGTCCGCCTGGGAGAGAAGTATTATGAAGAAACAGGGGAATCACTCGAGTTCTACCCCATGGCAGTCCATTCTGCTGGACAGATGGTGTTAGGGAAACCGGTGGCTTATAACCCGCTCAATCCGGCCGGGACGGAGAGAAGGCGGTTGAAGAGATTGTTGGAAGAGACCATCATTGCCATGTACATGCAACTGGAAGGTGGAGATCCCTCGGGTGCGTTGATGGTCCAGAGAATGTAAACTCGATCCAGCGAATGAAAACAGGAGGCAGCCATTTGCTGCTTCCTGTTTTTTTTATCAGGCGATTCCTACTGATTGTCTAATTTCTCGCCGGCCATCAGATCCATGAAAGCGGTCACCACCCTGGGATCGAAGTACAAACCGGATTGCTCGCGGATATATTCCATCGCCTTTTCCCGCTTCCACGCCAGGCGGTAAGGACGGTTTGAGGTGAGGGCATCATACACATCCACGATGGCAAAGATCCGCGCAACCACCGGGATTGCCTCGCCTTTCAAGCCGCGCGGGTAACCGCTGCCGTCCCATTTTTCGTGATGGCACCAGGGTATGTGGATCGCCGGAAGCAGGTAGGTGATGGGGGACAACATATTATAGGCAT
>Ga0315295_10004994_pt1 | contig 11336 bp, 11 predicted proteins | sample YL17G14_0_MG_FD_204453 | JGI IMG/M metagenome (GOLD analysis project Ga0315295, IMG submission 204453) | Sediment microbial communities from Yellowstone Lake, YNP, Wyoming, USA - YL17G14_0 | ecosystem: Environmental > Aquatic > Freshwater > Lake > Sediment | place: USA: Wyoming | collected...
CAGCCACTATTTTCGGCCGGTTTTGGTTTGGTTTGGTGGGGGAAGTCTCCCCCGCCAAAATCCTTAAAACCAAAGACACCAACTTTAGAAGTTGGGGACTTTCCCGACAGAAAACTGGCTATCTGAAGGATTTGGCGAAAAGAGTCGAAAGGGGAGAGCTGGATTTAAGAAAGCTTGATGCCCTTTCCGATGAGGACGTAATTGGCGAACTCGTTGCGGTTAAGGGAATAGGCCGTTGGACAGCCGAGATGTTTTTGATGTTCTCCCTAGCCAGGCCGGATGTCTTTCCTGCCGACGATCTGGGAATCCGAAACGGGGTAAAGAAGGTGTTCGAAAAGGCCTTAGATGCCCGAAAGGCTGGACAATTGGCTAATACCTGGAAACCATTCAGAACCTTAGCCTCCTGGTATATTTGGGAATCCTTAGACAACCGCTAGTTTAACGGGGTAAGACGGTTACCGGATTAACGGCTACTCCGTGATCACGGATTTCCAAGTGCAAGTGGTCTCCTGAAGCACGTCCTGTTGCACCCATTTCACCGATGACGGTATTAGTGGTTACCTCCTGGCCTTCAACCACCAAAATCTTGGAAAGGTGGGCATAAAGAGATGTTATTTTATTGCCGTGGTCGATAACTACGGCGTTTCCGTAGGCATATCTGGAACGCGATATGGCCTCAATACGGCCGGCCTTAATCGGCCTAATCGGGTCCCCGGTAAGCCCGTCAAGGTCAAGTCCGGGATGGAAAAGTCTATATCCCTGGGTAATTCTGACGGTTTCGGTCGGATATTGGGCGGAACGTTCCGTAACCAGCGGGGTAGTTGCTTCCCCAACCACGTTTTGTTCAGCCTCGGCATCGGCAAAGACGTTGGTGGGCGCAAAAGAGCTGGCAATTAGGACCAAAGCCAGGTTGGTTCCCAAGAGTTTCCTGATATCTTTATGCTCGAAGATATGGCGGAAATAGCGGGAAATCTTATTCCCGGTTCTGAAATTTTTAATGGTTTCAAACTCGGGGAACAAAGGTTCCTCAACGGAGCCCCCTCGCCTCTTGGCTAGGCTCAAGTGAAGGCGGTGCTTAGGCAGATTTAGTGTAATTTTTATCATGGTGGGCAGAAAAAACGAGCCTGGGATAGGCTCCCAGGCAATAAAAATCCCGCTTTGCTAGCGGGAGACGCGAGTATATCTGATGAAAGGCCCTAAAGTCAAGTTTTGGGGCCCAAACCAAAAAAGAGGCCTGGGAGGGAATCGAACCCTCGCATCGCGGTTTTGCAGACCGCAGCGTTTCCACTTCGCCACCAGGCCGACAAGCTGTATTTTATCTTATCCGACCCCGGAAGACAAAAACGGGCAATATTGTCAATCTGCAGGGTTTTTTGTTAAACTTTCTCACCATGAAGAAGATTGGGACGGCGCTGGCGGTATTGGCTGTGGTTGCGCTTATTATCTTGGCGGCCTTCTTTCTCATCGGCTACCTTCAGCCCAAAAGCGCGGGGCTTTTGATTCAGACTAATCCCTCAGCGAGCGTCTTTATCGACGGAGTGGAGGTTGGCAAAACTCCGTACGAGGCTACCCGGGCCCCCGGAGAGGTGGTTGTCAAGCTGGTGCCGATATCTGCGGATAAACCCCTGGCGCCTTATGAAACCAGGCTAACCTTGAGCTCAAAAATTCAGACTATCATCAACAGGGATTTGGCCGGGACGGAGGAGGCATCGGCCGGAGAGACGGTTTCTTTCGAAAGGGTGGGAGGAGCGGAGGCACCTTTGGCGATTGTGGCAATTCCCGACAGCGCCCAGGTTTCTCTGGACGGACAATTGCGGGGTTTTGCTCCGTACAAGACCACTTCGTTCCCTGCGGGAGACCATGAGATAACCGTTGCGGCCCCAGCCTTCCTGGAAAGAAGCGTTAAAGTCAGAACAATTAAGGGGTATAAACTGACGGTCGTGGTTAAGCTGGCTCCTACGGGAGAAGCGGTAGAGCCGACCCCGACGCCTTCGGAGGTCCAGGTAAGCATGGTTGAAATTCTTTCGACCCCGACTGGTTTTTTAAGAGTCAGGGCCACTCCGGCCACGGGAGGCGAGGTTGTGGCCGAGGTCAAACCCGGGGAAAAATACCGCTATTTGGAGACGGATGAGGCTACCGGCTGGTTTAAGATAGAATACGAAAAAGGCAAAGAAGGCTGGGTATCGAATCAGTACGCCAAAAAGACCGAAGCTCAGACAAACGAGGAAACTCCTCCGTAGATTATCCAGATAACCATTCCCATCCACAAGATAACGGAGGTCATTAAAGACTTGTCCGTTAAAAGCAGCTTTTCCGGAGCCTCGCTTCTGCCTTCAAAAATAAGGCTTTCGTACCTCATAATGCCGAAGATTACCACCGGGATGGTAATCATCATCAGCTTATTGATGGCCGTGGTCCGCGAAATTTCGGCCAAAAAGATCCAGACCTTCATAGTTGCAGGCGGGGACTCAAAGAAGGTAAAAAGAGCCCAGCTCATCCAGGCTGCATTTCCGAACATAGTGACATAGGAGTTTAATAGATCCTGTCTGTAGTGGGTCAGGCTTTCCCTGGTAACAAGTGCCGTTTGCTCGATAACGTTAAGCTCGGCCCTCCTTTTTCCGGCTGCCAAGAAAAGGGCAACCGAGATGACACAGAGCAAAAACCAGACCGAAAGGTGAGCATCGATAACGAAGGCTCCGGAGTAAACCCGCATAATAAAGCCTGCGGCGATTACCAAGATATCGATAATTGCCAGTTTTTTTAATCCCAGGCTGTAAAGGATTTGGATAACCAGATAGCTTAAAACCATAAAGAAGAATAAGGAGCCGAGGTTCGAGGCTAAAGATAAAGCCCCCAAAGCCAAGAGAGCCGAGGCTACGATAGCGATTGGTATTGGGAGTTTTCCTGAGGCAACGGGCCTATTTTTCTTGATCGGGTGCAGCCTGTCGGCCTTAGCATCTAGAATATCGTTCACGATATAGGCAGCTGAGGTTATCAGGTTAAAGGCGATAAATGCCCAGAAAACCTTATTAAAGCTGGCTTTCGAGAACAACTCTCCGGTAAAGATTATGGCGGCAAAAAGAGCTAAATTTTTAACCCAGTGAAGAGGTCTTGCTATGCGGATGATTTCGGTCGGTAGGTTAGCCATATAATAAGACCGCCGACGGCCACTGCTACACCGACAATTGTATAGAACTTGGAGGGAGTATTCAAATTAAGAGCGACTACACCCAAGAGGGCAGTTAATGCCCAGTAGAAATAAGCCACCTTGGGTTTACTCCAGCCTGCATCCAGAAGCCTGTGGTGCAGGTGGCCCCGGTCTCCCCAGACTGGAGACTTCCCTGCCAGAATGCGTCGCACAATAGTATATCCGGTATCTACCAGAGGGATTCCCAGAACCACAATCAGGGTTCCCACTTTGGTGGTCGAAAGAATGGAAAGAACAGCCAAAAGGTATCCCGCCAAAGTTGCCCCTCCGTACCCGGGCATAATTTTTTGCGGATAAATATGCCAGGGCAAAAAACCCAAAAAAGCTCCTGCGGTGACCGAAGCCAGAATAATCACCGGCCACTGGGTAATATCTGCCGAGAACCTCAAGGAAAGAGCCGCGATTGTGGCCGCAGCTATGGCTACGACCCCGGTTAATTGGCCGTCGATACCCTTGGCCCCCATATTGAGCATGTTCATCATGAAGGTAATCCAGAAAAGGGCGAAGAGATCCGAAAGTATCCAGATGGCGTGCTGGCTCCCCAAGAAGTTAAAGACGATCTGCGGGTGGGAAAGGTCGATGGTTCCGTTGAAGGGATTTGAGATAAAAGCGATGCCTATTCCGGCTGCAATTGGAGCGGCTGCGGCCAGAAATCCCGTCAAGAGCCTGAGGTAGGGATTGAGATTGTATTTATCGTCCAAAAAACCCATGATGGCAATTAGAGCCGCTCCGGCCAGAATTCCCCTTAAGTGCTTATCCAAGGGTAAGAAGACCAGCGAGGCGATAAGAATTGCCGCGAATAGCGCCAAGCCCCCGCCCCTCGGGGTCGGTTTGGTATGGATTACTTTGGGGTGCTTGTGTTTGGCCGGGTCATCGATAATCCCCAGCCGGCCGGCAAACTTGATAACGATCGGGGTAACAAAATAGGCAATCACTCCGGCCAGGATTGCGGGAAGGAAAACAAGATTAGAAAGACTAGGCATAACTGATTTTTAAAAACTCCCCACCAGAAAGATAATTTTTCCGACGGTAATACTTGCCAAGAAAGTCGCAGCCAGGGCTGCAATAACCAGTGTTTTTTTGGAAAATTCATCCTTAACAAAAAAGGCGAGACTCAGATTAACGGCGGTAATCAAGATAGCCACCAGGTTGGGAATTATCAAGGCCAAGGAGCCAGCCAACTGTCCATCCCCTTCGGCCGTTCCGTAAAAAAGCGGAACCTGGGGCGGCAGGTGTCCCCGCAGGAGCAGGACTACCATCAGGGAGAAAAGGTTAACAATGAAGGATGCGTAGATATAATTCCTGAAAGGAATGGCCTCAAGAATTTTCTTGTCAAATTCAATTTTGGGTAATTTAGGCATTAGCGGCTGATTTTAACCGAAAAGGTGGTTGTGGAGCAATTATCTGGCGGGTTTTTGTCTTAGAGACCAGATTTCGGCTCCGTCCAGGGTCAAAACAGAGATGTACGAGCTTCTCAGAAGCGGGATGATTTCGGGAAAAGGGCCAGCGTCCGGCAAAAGAACGATAAACTTCGGCCTGCTTTTCTCGAGGAGTGCGGCTTCGTCCTTCCTTGATGAAAAATCGTTGATGTGGTAGTCGATAACATATTTTCCCGGAGGCAGACGGCGGGAAAGCGCGTAAATAGTTGAACCGTCTGGTCCCCAAACGAAGACATGGTCTTTGGGGGTTGAAGACTTAACCAGAAAATCCGCAATCTGGTAGTTGCGGGCAACCTGCGTACCGAAGGTATCGAAGTACTGCGTTTTATCGATTTTGCCTAGAGCGAAGTTGACAAACTTTACATAGTAAGGGGTGGTCGGATAATACCAGAATTTATAGTAAACAGGCACGAAAAAGGCGATAGCCAGGGGAATTATGACCAAAGACTGTTCGATGGTCTTTTCGGCAAAAAGAACCCCCAAGAGCAAAGATATCGGGGCAACCGCCTGCAGTAGATAGTGGGGATACGGTCTTTCGGAAAGGGTCGCCGCAAAAAGTGCCAGCATCAGCCAGAGGGTGAGAAACACAAACGGTTTGGAAAGCCTCTTTTTCCTGAGATAAAGAACCACGGCCGTTCCCGCCACCACGGCCCCCCTGATAAGTAGTGGCAGGTTGCGGAGCAAAAACGGCTTGGCTACAGCGCTTCCTCTCCAACTTGAGAGGTAGCCGACATTTTGTAGGAAGGCGGCGACAAAGTATTCCTTGAGTGCCCCCGCAAAATAGTACCAGACAAAGCTTAAGGCAATCGGGGTTGCCCAGCCCAAGCCCAGAAAGAGGCTGTTCTTGGCAATTTCCTTCAGAGACGATTTGTTTAAGGTCGAGGTAATTAGCCAGAAGGCGATAATTGCGGGGATATCAAAAACCGCAGGAACCTTAAAGAGTGTCGCTATCGAAAAAAGCACCCCCGCCCCGAAAAGATTGCCGAATTTGAGTTTGCGGGTCAGAAGAATCAAAAAGGCGGCAATTGTCGGGCCGACCATAAACATCTCGGCATTGGCGATATTTCCCTCTAAAAGGGGAATTGTGGTCAGAATGCCGAAGATAACCGTGGCCAGCTTCTGTAGCTTGTCTCTGGTGGGAAAAAGAGCCTTGGCCAGGTGCCAAAAAAGAACAATGGTAATTACATTCCAGAAGGCCAAAATGGCCTTAAACCAGAAGACGTTTCCGGCCACGGCTGCGGCAAGGTAAAGCAGGGGCGGTTTATTGTCGTGGATATCCTTATAAAGAGTCATTCCCTGACGAACCCCCTCCCCCAGGGTCAGATAAATCATCTCGTCTCCGTAGGAGAAAGGCTCAAAAAAGGAAGGAATCCTCAAAACAATAACTGCCGTCAGGAGGATGGCCAGCCAGACAGGAATATGGGTTTTGCCGATAAAAGTATTTAGCCCCGCCCGAATTTTTTTCATCTTGTCCTTAAGTACCAGAGAAACTTGAGGCTGCCGAACTGTTTTACTTCAGTCTTAGTATAGCCCGGAAGGCTGACCTCCTCAACGGGACCGCTGGTGATTACCCCGATTCTATTGATACTCCTGGCACTTCTGCCTTGGGGTAGGCTAGATACGGTATCGGTCTCACTCATTAGAGCAGTTCCGACGTAATAAGGCAGTTTATCCCCGGGCAGATAAATCGGCGCAGGAATGCCGTAATATTTTGACTCCCAAAGGTGGTGTGCGGCGGAATTCCAGTTAATAAGATAATCGTCTCCCCGTCTGCTTTCGGTAACGTAAGCAGCCAACTCCCTGAAGGGCCTTTTGGTCGGATGGGCGAAGTAGAAAGAATCGATAATGATAAAAAGGGCAAGCAGCCCCACCAGAACAGGGAGCGAGATTTTTCTTAAGCCGGAAGCCAGGATCAGCATGGCGGCAGGAATCGTATAGAGCATGTAGCGGTCGAAAAATATAGCCTGATACTTTTGCGAGATTATCCAAACCGCAATAATCGGAACCAAAAACCACAAAACAAGGAATAGATTCTTCTCGACATCTTCTCTCCAGCGTCTAAGAACCAAGGCTGTCAAGGCCAGGTAAAGCGCGGGCTGGGCAAGTTTGTGGGGAATTCCTTCGGCCAGATATTTATAGACCAGGTTTCTAAAATCCGTGAGTGTCGGGGTTCCCAGCCAAAAACCCGTTCCGACCATCTTGGCCTGGTTAAGAAGAGGCATAACCCAGGGCAGGTACAAGACTGCAATGGCAATGAAGGATTTGAGAATTTGAATGGCCACCTTTTTCTTGCCGAAGAAATACTCTTTGAGAAACCAGATTCCTTGGGGCAGGATTGCAAAGACCGCAAAATGGTGCGTATAAAGCGCGGCCGTGGTGGCGAACACATAGAGCTTCCATTTTTTGCTCAAGAAGAAATAAAAAGACGAGGTGACGGTTAAGGCCAAAAGCGAATACATGCGTCCCTCAAAAGCGTAGGTGAAGAAAAAGGGGTTAAAAAAAGTCAGGATTGCCGCGATAACTCCTGTTTTTCTACCCCAGAGGATCTCCCCGATTTTATAGACAAAAAATACCGCCAGGATAAAAAAGGCGAAGGAAAGAGTCCTGATGGCAATCTCGGATGAGCCGAAGAATCTAAAAAGAAGGTGCTCGCTGATATTGTATAAAGGAGGCGAAGTATCTCTGGCAATAATTGCAATAATCTGGGGAATGGATTTTTGGGAGAGGATGGCGGAGAAAGCCTCGTCCCCCCAGAGGCTGGCAGTAAATTGGTTCACAATTAACTATACCTTTTCCGTGACCCGATATTCCAGGTACTTGCCCAGCATCAGCCGGGTGTGAGCGTCCAGGCCGGGCAGTGCGGAGAAGAAAAAGCCGGCCACGGGCATGAGTACGAACTCAAAAGGGATTAACAGGGCCCTCCAGAGTGGGAATTCCTTAGGCCGCTTGGGTTTGTAGATATTGTCGATGATTATCATTACAAGTAGGAAGAGGAGGGCTACGGTCAGAACAAAGGAAGAGAGTCTGGGTACGGTATAGCCCAGGGCGGTTCTGGCAAATGCCGGATTAAGCAGGGAAGGAATTGTCAGACCAATAGTGATAATAAACCAGTTAACGGGCCACATAAAATGGGCCCAGATGGCAAACATCAGTCTCATGGTTTTATCCCAGAAAGGCACCCCTGGGGTTAAGAGGTAATTTTTAATAATCCAGGGATCATCCGATACCCCCCAGGCCCAGCGTTTATACTGCTCGTACTGATTCTTGAGGGTTTTGAAAAAGGACGTAGATTGTGGGGCATCGGCGTGCAAAGGCAGATATATTGGTTCAACTTCCACCCCGCCCCGTTTCTTGTAATAGGCTTTAAAAAATATGCCCCAATCCTCCGGAATCTTGTCCGGGTCCCAGTAGCCTACTTCGTCTAGAAGTTTAAAGGAAAGCGAGTAGTTTTGGGCATTTATCAGCCTGTCCTTGCGGGGCAATAAAGAGAGATTCCAGATAGAAGAAAGGGTATTGGGAACGCGGGTAATGGCGGGCAGTTCCCAAATGTTGTTGTAAAACATGACTGCCGGTTGCCAGAAGTAGTTGTATCTTTTGGGATTATCCAAAAACCTGAATGTCAGGCAGGCAAAATGCTGGGGATGGTATTTGTGGTCGGCATCGCAGCTGGTAACCACCAAATAGTTAATATCCATCTTGGCTTTGGTTATCAGTTTTTCTTTCACCCATAAGGCAGCGTGTCTTTCGTTGGAAGCTTTACCCACCACTTCACCGGGGACAAGCGTATGTACGGTTACAAAAAGATGTGCGAAGGTTTGGCCGAACTTAGCCCTGAGATATTTAACCTTTTCTGCTCTGTCTTCTTTGGGCTCCTTTTTCTCCATTGCCAGAACTACGACTAGTTTTTTGCGGGGAAGAGTCTGTTCCGCCAGGGAATTAAAAGTTCTCTCCAGAATATAAACCGGTTCTTTGTAGGTTGGGATAATAACCACATGTCGGACCTTTTGCCAATCGGGAAAGGTTTTTAAGTCCCCGAGCCAATCGTAGGCAATGGAAGCCTGAATCCTTAAGTGGGAGATTATTGCGGTAATGGCAATCTGCAAGGATTGGTAAAACCAGTAGATGTTAAAGATAAGTACAAAATAGGCAACCAGGGTGGGAATCACGAAGATTCCCCAATACGGAAAAAGGATTATATTCCAGGAGACAAGCCCCGGCAGTATTTCCAGCAGTCGGTGAATAACTTTATCGTGTTTGATTATAAATTCGCGCATGGCAATTTATTTGCTGCGGGGGAAAAGCGGCGCCTGGGATTTGATTTTTGTGCCCCCGAACTGCTTCACTATTGACTCTGCGGTATCGGGGAGGAAGGGCCTAAGGTTGTAGGCGATATCTAATATTTCCCCAACCAAGCGTGTAAGTACTTGCTCAAGATCCGCCCCTTTAAGCTCCCAGGGTTTGGTCTCGTCGATGGATTTATTGGCCGCGAATATTTTTTTAACCCAGATATATTCCAAAGCCTCGTTTATCTTGAAATTTGCCAGCGCCCGTTCAACTGCCTCATCCAATTTGTTTTCATCTGTCGATACGCGAATATCGGCAACGGATTCGCAGAGCTTGGCAACTCTTGAAACGAGGTTGCCCAGGCCATTTGCCAAATCGGCATTATAGACGTCTTTGAGCTTCTCTTCCGAAAAATCTCCGTCGGCAAAAGGCGAAACCTTTGCCAGCAGGTAATACCGCAGAGCATCGGCCCCGTATTTTTCGATAAATTCGTTAGGGTCAACCACGTTGCCCAATGTTTTGGACATCTTCTGTCCGTTAACGGTCAGATATCCGTGAACGAAAACCGTTTTGGGAAGTTTTAGCCCCGCCGAAAGCAGAAAGGCCGGCCAATAGACGGCATGGAAGCGGGTGATTCCCTTGCCGATTACATGGACATCTGCCGGCCACCATTTGTCGTATTTTTTCTCATCCCAACCGAAACCTATCCCGGATTGATAAATATTTAAAGCGTCAAACCAGACGTAGATTTTCTGCGATGGGTCTCTCGGAACCGGAACGCCCCAGTTTTTGGCACGCTCATTGGTTCTGGAAATGCTGATATCCTGAAGCGGTTCCTTGAGAAAGGCCAAAACCTCGTTTTTCTTGGTTTCCGGCACGATTTTCAGCTCGCCGGACTTGATAATTTCTATAAGGCGGTTTTGATATTTGGAAAGGGCAAAGAAATAGTTCTCTTCCGCAACTTTTTCGAGTTTCTTGCCGGGGTGTTCGAAGCACTCTCCCGCCTCGTCAAGCTCATCGGCGGTATAAAAAGTCTCACAACCTACGCAATAAAGTCCCTCGTAAGTCTTTTTATAGATGTCTTTTTCGCAAAGTTTCCAGAGTTTCTGCGCCGAAGGGTAGTGGTGGAGCTTGTCGCTTCCTTTTTGCCAGGCTCCAAACTCGGCGTTTAAGGCTACGGCGAGGGTGCGAAAAGCTTCGGTATTCCTATCGACAAATTCCTGGATAGGGATATTTTCTTTTTCCGCCACTTGGACGTTTTTGACGGCGTTTTCGTCCCCGCCCGAAAGGGATAAGACGTTCTCGCCTAAGGCTTGGTGATATCGGGCAAGGCAATCTGTTTGGACAAATTCCAGGGCATGGCCGATATGCGGCTTGGCGTTTACATAGGGAATGGCGGCGGTAATATAAAATTTCTTGCTCATGAGGCTATTTTATCGCGGCTGGAGGGGTAAAGCTACTGTCGGATGAACTTTTTTATTCTTTCGGCCCAAACATTAGCCCATTCTTCGGCCTCAACCTGCTTCATGGCGAGGGCAAAACCGGGCGTTTTCGAAAGGTTTTGAATAACCGCGATGGTGGCGCTTGAGACCTTAAGGTTTTCTCTGATATTTGAATAGCTTCTTTTTTTTCTCAACCAATAGGCAACGGCCAGCCTTTTGGCAAAAGTTTCCAACTCGCTGCCGTTAAAAAAATCTTTGAGGAAAACCTCGACATCTTTGGGGTCTTTAAAATCGGCCAAGGTTTGGGCCAGGGTTTTGATGACCTGATTTTTGAGGATGGGATGAATTTTTCTGTCCGAAATTCTCATATCAATTCATTAGAACAAAGCAGTAAGCGAGTGCAGTATAGCAAGAAGACCGACCCAGTCAAGTGCTGGCGGAATTTTTGGCCAAATAAATCTCAATCGAGATTGCAATCCCCCCAATCAGCAAGAGGTTGATGATATGTCCGACGCCCAAAGATCTAAGTATCAGAAAAAGAGTCAAGGCCAATGATGTCAAGAGCCCCCTTCTTGAATTGGCAAAGGCCGTGGAGAAGGAAAAAAGCAGGGCGAAAAATACAAGAACGAAGAACAAGAGAAACGCACCGAAAGTGTCCGGTTCAACAAAATAGACAAGACATAAAAGTGCAATCCACAAAAGTATTGTAACCGTAAGTGTGGGAAAGAAATTTTTTCTTTCCCTGATCTGTTTTTGTCTGAGTTTGCCCTTCATAGTTTCATTTTAGCCCAGTTTGTGGCAGAATTCTTAACATGGATCCAATTGTACTGCTTGTTATCGTTGTTGCTGGCCTTTTGGTTATTGCCATCCTCATAAACAGGAAATTAAGCGAACTCAAAGAGGCCCAAAAGCCGTCGGATGAGCTTCTGGAAATAATCAAAATGCTCCAGAGAGGTTCCAAGG
>Ga0315295_10004995_pt1 | contig 11336 bp, 7 predicted proteins | sample YL17G14_0_MG_FD_204453 | JGI IMG/M metagenome (GOLD analysis project Ga0315295, IMG submission 204453) | Sediment microbial communities from Yellowstone Lake, YNP, Wyoming, USA - YL17G14_0 | ecosystem: Environmental > Aquatic > Freshwater > Lake > Sediment | place: USA: Wyoming | collected...
AGATCATCCAGGACCGTATCGGCCAGAAAATCATGGGGTTCAGGTCTGAAGTGAGATCCAGGCAGGAGATGAACGTCGGCGAGATCCTGGCCAAGATACTGCCGCAGGACCTCCTGAAGTTCGGGATGATCCCCGAGTTTGTAGGCCGCGTACCGGTCATCGTCAGCCTCGATGCCCTGAGCGAGGAGGACCTCGTGAGGATCCTCGTGGAACCGAAGAACGCCCTTATCAGGCAGTACCAGAGGATCTTCGCGATCGACGGCGTCGCCCTGGAGTTCCAGGAGGAAGCCATCCACGCCGTGGCCAAAGAGGCCAGGCGCAGAAATACCGGAGCCAGGGGACTCAGGGCGGTCCTGGAGGACCGGATGCTAGAGGTGATGTACGACCTGCCATCGAGGGGCGACGTCACCAAGTGCATCATCACCAAGGACACGGTCCTGGGCGGCTCCAGCCCGGTGTTGGTAACGCAGGAGCGCAAGGTCAGGAAGAAGGAAGAGACGGCGTAGCCGCGGTATGCGTGTGGCTGGTCAGCGGAGCGGCAGACCATGAAGCGGCTCTAGTACGTAACCTTTCGCTCGATGGTCCTGCTCTCAAGATCGGTCACGCTATCAGCCCGCTTTCTCCCGCTTCCCTCCCTCAGTTTCTGTCCGCCGATGGCGCAGACCTCCAATCCCTCGCCGCAGCCGCTGTCAGCCCAAGTCATAATCCTGAACCAATGCGCAGAACCTAGCTGGTGGAGCCTCCTCCGCGCTAAGGCGACGGCCTGTCCCAGGCCGGAGGCAAGGAGAAACGCCATGCTGAACTCCGGAATCCTCATCTACCTGCAGCTTTTCCTGGCGATCGTCATGGGCCTTTACTTCTGGAACCTCCTCCGGTCTCAGGAGGGGCAGAAGATCGCGGTCGGCCGAGAGTCCAAGCGCGAGATGGAGCGATTGAAGCTGATGAGGCAGGTCATGCTTACGGAGCCTCTGAGCGAGAGGACCAGGCCCGCGACGCTGGAGGAAGTGATCGGTCAGGAGGACGGAGTGAGGGCGCTCAAGGCAGCGCTGTGCGGGCCGAACCCTCAGCATGTCCTGATATACGGGCCGCCGGGGATAGGGAAGACCGCCGCGGCCAGGCTCGTGCTGGCAGTGGCCAGGCATAGTCCTCTGTCACCGTTCAAGAAGGACGCCAAGTTCATCGAGATGGACGCGACTATCGCCCGGTTCGATGAACGCGGCATAGCCGACCCGCTCATCGGCTCGGTCCACGACCCTATCTACCAGGGCGCCGGCGCCATGGGGATCGCTGGCATTCCGCAGCCCAAGTCAGGAGCGGTGACCAAGGCCCACGGCGGCATCTTGTTCCTGGACGAGATCGGAGAACTGCACCCCGTTCAGATGAACAAGCTCCTGAAGGTGCTGGAGGACCGCAAGGTGTTCCTCGAGAGCGCCTACTACTCCCAAGACGACTCCAACATCCCCGAGCACATCCATGACATCTTTCAGAACGGGCTGCCGGCGGACTTCAGGCTGGTCGGCGCCACTACGAGGTCTCCTGAGGACATCTCGCCTGCTCTCCGGTCCAGATGCCTGGAGATCTTCTTCAGGGCACTGTCGGCCGAGCAGATAGGCTCCATCGCCCTGGGCGCTGCCAAGAAGGCCGGAGCGGCCATAGAGGACAGGGCGGTCGAGATGATACGGAAATACGCGGACAACGGCCGGGATGCGGTGAACCTCGTGCAGCTCGCGGCGGGCCTCATCCTGGTGGAGGACCGGTCGTCCATTACGTTGAAGGACATCGAGTGGATCATCTCTCAGGGCCACCATTCCCCGAGGCCCGTGCCGAGGATCCCCGATGGGCCCACGGTAGGGGTCGTGCTTGGCCTGGCCGTGCACGGGCCGGGCAGCGCCTGTGTCATAGACGTTGAGAGTCAGGTCGTCCAGAAGGTCAAGGGCAGGCGAGGCGACGTCATCATCACCGGCATCATCGACGAGGAGGAAATGGGGAAGGGCTCCCACGTCCTCCGCCGCAAGAGCATGGCGATGTCCTCGGTCGAGAACGTGAGGACCGCGCTGGCAGCAACGGCCGGGCTGAACCCCTACAGGTACGACATCCACGTGAACTTCCCCGGCGGGACGCCCGTTGACGGGCCATCAGCGGGCCTCGCCATCGCGGTCAGCATGTACTCGGCGATGAAGGAGATCCCCGTAGAACCAGGGACGGCATACACAGGCGAGGTGTCGATCCGGGGCGAGATCCGCGCGGTCGGCGGTGTCGAGCAGAAGCTCCACGCCGTGGAAGAGGCAGGCCTGTCCCTGGTCTACATCCCCAAGGCCAACTGGCAGGACAGGTACTCGTCGGGGAGAGTCCGCGTCGTGCCCGTTTCGTCCCTGGCCGAAGTCCTGGCGGCTCTGGGCAGCCCGGCCCGTGGGGGAGCCCGGACGGCAGCGCAGATAGCCGCCGGCGAGTAGCGCCGGGTAGTACCATTGCCTCATTTAACTGCGGACTCCGGGACAACTTCGATGGAATCGCCTTCGTTGCAGCCCTTCCTCTCGCCCTGACCAGACGTTACCTTGCATCCGGTGAAGGAGTTGCCTTTCGCGAAAGAGAATATAACCCTCGCGTTCTCCTGGGCCATGTCACTTCCGGTTTAACGGCTAATATGATATGGCTGGGAGTTTGTTAGAGGAGAATGCGGGAGGTGCATGTCTTGAGCCCGCTCCACCAGGAAAAGAAGTCCTACCCGCTACTGCCGCTTCGCAATATGACGGTTTTCCCGGGTACCACCATCTCCGTAGAAGTTGGCCGCCAGAAGTCCCTGAAGGCGGTTGAAGTAGCCGAGGCCAGCGGCTCAAAGATCGTCATGTGCATGCAGAAGGACAATGACGTCGTGGACCCCGTCCCCGCCCAGATCCACGAAGTCGGCACGCTCGGCAGGATGAAGGAAGCGGTGAGGAGCGCCACCGGGCATTATCGTGTAGTGATAGAGGGCGTCTGCCGCGTCAGGATTTCCTCCTATGTCACCAGCGACCCCGCTTACGTGGTCGTGATCGAGGACGTAGTCGAGAAGTCTATCGACGACGCCGAGTCCGACGACGTCGTCAAATCCCTCATGGAGCAGTACGAGGAGTACGTAAGGGCCACCAAGAAGGTGACCGCTGACACGCTCATCTCCGTCGCGACGCTGACCGACCCGGGCCAGCTCTGCGACTCCATCGCATCCCATGTCCCCATCGCTCTCTCGGATAAGCAGTTCCTCCTCGAGACGGGTTCGGTCAAGGAAAGGGTGGATAAGCTCGTCACTCTGCTCTCCAAGGAGATCGAGATGGTCGGCCTGGAGAAGAGGATAAACAGGCGGGTCCGCGAGCAGATCGAAAGGAGCCAGAAGGAGTACTGGCTCAGGGAGCAGATGAAGGCTATCCAGAAGGAGCTTGGCGACCGCGAGGAGGGAACGAGCGAGACTGACGAGTTCAGGCGCAAGGTCGACAAGGCGGGGCTACCCAACGAGGTCAAGGAGAAGGCGCTCCGCGAGGTCGATAGGCTGGAGAAGATGCCGCAGGCTTCGGCGGAGGCGGTCGTCGTCCGCACGTACCTGGAGTGGATGGTCTCGCTTCCTTGGAGTATCCTCACTGACGACCGGATAGACGTGGTCGAAGCCCAGAAGATCCTGGACGAGGACCATTATGGCCTGGCCGAGGTGAAGGAGCGGATCCTGGAGTACTTGGCCATCAGGAAGCTGGTGGACAGGCCCAAGGGTCCCATCCTGTGCTTCGTCGGGCCGCCCGGCGTGGGCAAGACCTCTCTCGCCAAGTCCATCGCGCGTGCCCTGAACAGGAAGTTCGTGAGGATCTCCCTCGGCGGCGTCCGCGACGAGGCCGAGATCAGGGGCCACAGGCGCACGTACATAGGCGCCCTGCCCGGGCGCATCGTCCAGGGCATCCGCAACGCGGGCTCCAGGAACCCGGTGTTCCTCATGGACGAGGTCGACAAGCTGGCGTCGGACTTCAGGGGCGACCCCGCGGCCGCCCTGCTCGAGGTCCTCGACCCGGAGCAGAACCACACGTTCTCCGACCACTACCTGGAGGTCGCGTTCGATCTCTCCAGGGTGCTGTTCATAACCACCGCCAACTCGAGCCACTCTATCCCGCGGCCCCTCCTGGACCGTATGGAGGTCATAACGATCCCAGGTTACACCGAGGAAGAGAAGCTGCAGATAGGCAGCCAGTTCCTGGTGTCCAAGGAGCTCAAGGAGCACGGCCTTCAGGGTCGCGACCTGGTGATCGGCAAGGACGCGCTGCGCGAGATGATCAGGGCCTACACCCGCGAGGCGGGCGTAAGGAACCTGGAGCGGCAGATAGCCACCATATGCAGGAAGACCGCCAAGGACCTGGTCTCCGGAAGGAAGAAGAAGGTCCGGATCACCGGCAAGAACGTCGGCAAGTACCTGGGCATCCCCAGGTTCAGGCACGGCCAGGCCGAGAAGGAGAGCCAGGTCGGCGTGGCGGTCGGGATGGCCGTGACCGACGTCGGCGGCGACGTCGTGTCCTGCGAGGTCAGCGTGGTGAAGGGCAAGGGCAACCTCACGCTCACCGGGCACCTCGGCGACATCATGAGAGAATCCGCCCAGGCCGGTCTCAGCTACCTCCGGTCCAGGGCGGTCGACCTCGGGCTCAGCGACGACTTCTACGAGGCTGTGGACATCCACGTCCATGTACCCGAGGGATCCGTTCCCAAGGACGGGCCTTCGGCGGGCATCACGCTGACCTGCGCCATGGCTTCGGCCCTCACCAAACGGCCCGTCCGCCACGACCTCGCGATGACCGGCGAGGTGACGCTGCGGGGCAGGGTCCTGTCGATCGGCGGTGTGAAGGAGAAAGTCCTGGCCGCCCACCGTGCCGGCATCGTGAACATCATCCTGCCCGACGAGAACCGTAAGGACCTGGAGGAGGTGCCGGCTAACATCCGCGAGGAGCTCAGTGTGACGTTCGTGACCCACATGGACGAAGTGCTGGCGGCCGCTCTCCTAAAGGAGCCCAGGGAGGACCTGGTGCCGATCCCGTGCGTCCCCGATCCGAAGGGGCGCGACCACGTTGCGATATCGGACGTCCGCTAGTTGGTTGACTCCCCTGACGGAGCGTGCCATAATCACCTTCGAACACACACCCACAAAGGGAGCGTGCCAGGATGGCGGTTATAGGCATCATGTTCAACCTGAAGGGTGAGCCTCCGGACGACGGCGAACCTCCGGACTCACATGCGGAGCTTGACTCCGAGTCAACCGTCAACGCAGTTGCAGAAGCCCTCAAAGCCTATGGACACGACGTCTGCCTGATCGAAGGGAACGATACCGCGTACTTGGAGCTCCGCAGTAGGCACCTGGACATCGTCTTCAACATGTGCGAAGGTGTCCGGGGCGAATCCAGGGAGAGCCATATCCCCGCCATCTTGGAGATGCTAGGGATCCCCTACACGGGCTCCGGGCCGCTCGCACTGGCATTGACCCTGGATAAGCCGCTCGCCAAGAAGGTGCTTTCGTACCACGAGATACCGACGCCCAGGTTCAAGGTGTTCGACCCCGAAGCGTTGCTGGATGGCCGCGGCCTGACCTTCCCGGTGTTCGTCAAGCCTGCCCATGAGGGCTCCAGCATGGGGATCGCCTCGAGCTGCCACTGCGACAACCTAGCTGAGCTCCGCGCCGAGGTGAAGAGGCTCACGGGCCTCTATCATGAGCCTGTGCTGGGAGAAGAGTACCTCCCCGGCGAGGAGTTCACGGTCGGGATCCTGGGAAACAAGAAACCGGTGCTCTTCCCCGTGATGCAGATCAACTTCGACGCGATACCCGAGGAGCACGGGCGCATCTACTCCCGCCGGTTCAAGACCGACTGGTCCGAGGACATCTATTACCTGTGTCCCGCGCCGGTCTCCTCGGAGCTGGAAAAACAGCTCAAAGATACGGCGCTCAGGACCTACCGGGTGCTGGGCTGCCGCGACCTCTCCCGAGTGGACTTGCGCCTCGACAGGAACGGCGTCCCGAACGTACTGGAGGTCAACCCTCTGCCAGGCATGACCCCTGGTTTCTCGGACTACCCGCGGATCGCCGAGAAGGGCGGTTGGTCCTACGTCGAGCTGGTCAACGGCATCCTGGAAACCGCGCTCAGGCGGCAGAACCTCACGCACCTGTCAGCCCCGGCGTTTCAGAGGCAGATAGCGGACTAGGGACTTTCAAGGTCCTGTCCGGTAACCAAGGCCGCGCTTGCCCTGTCTTGCCCTGTAAGGAAGCGCGGCCTTTCGATCCTAACACCTTCTAACCCTGGCCTAATTTGCATCCCTCATTGTGCAGGGAGAACGTTACCCCCGTCGAATCAGTAGGAGACCCGTAGCAGGTGAGTGCGCGTGAGACGGGGATCCTCCTAAGAAGAGGCGCGTGCCTTGGCTATTGTCGAGCGCAAGGATAGGCCCGTTTTCCAGGGACCTCGAGTGAGACTTAGACCCACGGTCGAGCCCGACCTGCCCAAGCTCCTGGCGTGGGACAACGATCCCGAGATAACCCGGTGGGCGGGGAAGAGGTTCGAGCGATACGAAGAGGCCAGAGAGTGGTACCTGTCCAGGAGGAGCTTGCAGCGGAGAACCTTCGCCATCGAGATGGGCGACGGGGAGCTCATCGGCGAGATCGAGGTCAGCAACATATCATGGCGGCTACATACTGCGGAAATGCGCATCTTCATTGGCGACAGGGCGCTCTGGGACCGGGGGCTCGGAGAGGAGTCAGTGAGGGTCCTGGTATCCGGGCTCTTCGAGACCACCAGCCTCAATGAGCTGTTCCTCAAGGTGGACGAGACGAACCTCCGGGCCAAACGGTGTTACGCCAAGGTAGGGTTCAGGGCCCGGGGCAAGGTCCGCCTTACGTGGGACGAGGACAAGCCCTCCTGCCTCGTTCTCATGACTCTGAGCCGCCGGGAGATGTCGAGACAGCCGGCCGACTGACAGCGGACGTTCAGGCCACCTGGACCACCACAACCAGCCCGGTCTGAGGAGCTATCGTAAAAGGAGTGGCGGGGGGGGGGCTGGCACTTGCTCCGGCGGGCCTGGCGGTCACACCGCCATTTGAACCGGAGGTGGCGACCAGAGTCGCCGCGCCAGGGCTGGTGCACCCGTCGGTTGTGCCTGGCCATTCTGTCTGCTACAATGACTCATACGTGGGGAGTTGGCTCAGGCGGTTAGAGCGCGTGCCTCACATGCACGAGGTCTGGGGTTCGAGTCCCTAACTCCCCACCACCACTGGCTCAGCGACGAGGGGATACTCCCATGCCTCCAACGGGAGATGACCCGCGTCCAGGCTGCGCCGAGTCTGTCGACCGGCTCGGACCACCGCCATACTCCTTGCCGCTCTCTCGACCCGACCGTCCCCTCCTGTGCCGGACCAGTTTCCGGTCCATACCGCACGTTTCGACATGAAGGGATCTGGATAGACAACGAAGAACTCCGTGAGGTTTGCACGACTTGCCGGGTAGAGCGTGCTCTTCGTGAGTGCGCGGTTCATCGAAGAGCGTAGGGGGTATCCGGTCCGTGTTGTCCACCATCTCGGAGTCCGGGATCATCGAATCGTACCTCGAACATGTGAGTAGCGGGCGAGTCGTGTTCTTGACGGATCCCCGCGAGAGAGACGAGCTCTCCGTGCTTCTCTCCAATCTGTCGGAGAGCGGGATGGATCTCCATAGGAAGATCGAGGTCGGTAAGCGGATCTGGAAGGTCCTGTTCCGAAACGCGCTGAGTTTCCTGAGCCCAGACCGGCGCGGTTACACCAAGCTCTTCGGGTATTTCGACGAGTTCGTCGAGTTCGAGGAGCTCATCTTCGCGTCCGACGCGTTCTACAGAGACCACACGATGCACTCTCTCTGGGTCTACTTCCTCGGCGAGCACCTTATCAGGAGTCCTATCTTCGGGCCGTTCTTTAAAGATATGTACTCCGAGTCGGTTTCGGACGGGGTGGAGTCCCTGGAGATGCTGGGCCATGACGACTTGGCACGCCACTTCACAGTGAACCAGGACTCCCTGAGGTGCGTAGCCGCGCTGTGCCATGATCTTGGCTATCCCATCAAGACGATGGGGAAGATCGGCACCGCGATGTCCAGGATCCTACCGTACTTCAACGTTGAGGCGTTCTCTGCGGTAAGATTCACATTCTCCGAGGAGCACCAGTACTTCGTTGATGCGTTCCTGAAAGTGCTGTCGTGCAATCTATCCCTTCACACGTCTGATGCGAAATGCGCGGCTATCTGCCGGGAGATGGGTTTGTTAAGAGCCGATGGCAGAGAGATCGATGGCTACGCTGTCGCTTTGGCCGCTCTAAAGGAAATGCCGCCTGAGAAGCGCAAGGACGCGGCGGCAGCAATGAGGTCGGCCGTGGAATTCCGCAACCCGATCGACCATCACGTGTTCATGCGGAGGGCGAAACAGCTGGAGCAGCGCGACCACGGGCTCATGAGCGCGTACTTGCTCGCAAGCCTCGTTCCTTGCTTCACAGGGGCGGCGTTTACGTTCCAGGAGCACTGGCATTCCAGCGAAGACATAAGAGGTCTTGCTCCCATGGGGATACTGACTGCCTTGGCGGATCACTCGAGCGGCACGTTCCGGTTCAGAGGGATGCTCGGTCTGTCGGAGTTTCTTACCATTGTTGACGCTGTCGAGGAGTTCTCGAGGATAAGCCGAGCAAGCCAGAGGCGCCAGTACGTAAACGAATTCTGCAAAACCGCCTTGGACTACGCAGACGGCTGGCTCGAAGTTGCGTTCATATTCGATCGGCCTGAGCTGGAGGAGATCAAGCCGGAGATCTTCTTCAAGGATCGATGCCGGTTCTTTCTGTCCGTGCTGGACATCCCGAACCTCAAGGACGCTATGAAGCTGAGGCTGAAGGTCATCGACCGCATGCGGGACGAACAGGTGGTCTTCGCCTTGGAGGCCTGCAGGTCCCGGGCATCCATCCGAAGAGATGGAGAGGGTAGGGACATCCGCACATACCTGGGCACGGAGGATTTCCCCAGGTACAATGAGTGACTCGGCGGCCCTGGGACCGATCACCGGGAGACTTGGAAGAAGCAAAGGAGAAGCAAGCCCACTGGCCGGTAGACAACCTGGGGTGATGAGCGTGGAACTCGTGATCCTCGGCAAGTACTCGCCTTTCGCACCCGCTAACGGGGCGTGCCCCGGATACTGGGTCACGCCGGGAAGCGCCGGCGATGCGGGCACCGGGGTGCTGCTGGACTGCGGGCCAGGCGTCTTGGCCCGGTTCCAGGAGTCCGTCGGACCTCTGCGCCTCATCCGGTCCGTGATACTCTCCCACCTGCATTTCGACCATACATCGGACATCCTTGTCCTTCGGTATGCGGTCAGCCCTGACGGCCGGTACCGCGAGCTCCCTGACGCGGTGACGGTGTACTCCCCGGGCGAACCGGAACGGGAGTTCTCCCTGCTCGGCTACAAGGAGTCCATGATCGCCCGCACGATCGAAGCCGGCAAAGACATCGAGGTAGGCGGGCTCAGAGCATCGTTCTTCCCAGGGCAGCACTCGATACCGTCGTATGCCGTGAGGCTGGAGGGGCCGTCGGGCGTGCTGGCCTACTCAGGCGACTCCCGCCCGTGCGACTCGCTGGTCCAGGCCGCTTCCAATGCGGACCTCTTCCTATGCGAGGCGTCCGCCGTCGAAGCTGACGCAGCTTTCGCGGCGCCCGGTCACCTGACCGCTCGCCAGGCTGGCGAGGTGGCCGCGGAAGCGCGCGTCAAGAAGCTCCTGCTGACGCACTTGTGGCCACTATACGACGAGCGGCAGATCCTGAGCGAGTGCAGGGCGGTCTTCCCGCACGCGGAGATAGCCAAGGAGGGTGCCCGGTACCGCGTTCGCCCGTAAGCCACGGGCTCTTGCCCAATCCTGCCGGGCCATCCTCTAAGCCGGCCGGGCGGACCGTCTGGACTGCGAGGGCTGTTCAGGCCGCTCCGTCACCAGGGCAAGCGCGATGGGCGCAAGACAGACCGCGGTAAAGAGCGCCGCCACCACGATCCCCCACCTTAGACCCATTCGGTCGCCCACACAGCCGACGAGCGGGAAAACGACCATCATGACCAGGCTGAACATCATGCTTCCCGAGGACAGGACTGCGGCGCGGTTGGCGGAGTCAGTCCGGACGTTGACCGCGTCCGAGAACAGCGGGTACAAGGTCTCGTTGATGATGGGTACCGCCATGTACAAACCCACCACGACGAGCCTCGGCAGCCAGCCGGCGCTGCCGGGTACCAGGCCGATCCCAACCACTATCGCGGTGAGCATAAGGCTGCCTGCTATGAGTGGCGTTTTCTGTCCGAACCTGCGCTGGATTTTATACGCGTTACTGGATGGCGGGATGGCCAGAAGGTGGCTCGCCGTGCCCACCACGCCGATCATGCTGAGAGGCAGCAGCGCGTCCTTCAGGATGGATTGCCCGTAGAAGAAGATGGATGTCCCGAGCGCCCCGCTCACGCCCCATAGGAGAAGCAGGTTGCGCAGGTCACGCTTCCGTAACGAGCGGTACAGGGCCCGCGCGTCAGCTATGAGGCCGCCTCGCGGCTCATCCACCCCGTCGGGCAGGACGCGTGTCCGCCCGCGCAGGTCCTCGGGAAGGGAGAGGGCGACAACGGCAGCGACCGCATCCACGGCGATGCAGCCCCGGTAAAGCCAGTCCAGGGAGAAGCGCACCAGAAACGCCGCACACCCGCCCGCTAGTGCCGTGCCCAGAAGATACACGGAGTTTAGCCTGCCCATGAGACGGGTGAATTCCGGTTTCCTGTCGTCCGGCAAAGAGTCATAGATCAGGGCGTCGAACGCGCCTGAGTGGCATGTGTACGAGACTGCCAGTATGGCGAAGGAGGCGGCGAGCAGCGCCCAGTTTCTGGCGTAGAGCGTAAGGGCCGCCGCGCACGCTGACAGGACTCTTCCTGCGAAGAGGCTGATTTTGCGACCGAACCTATCGGCCAGCATCCCGGTCGGCACTTCGCTGGAGAAGGAAGCTATGTGGAACGCAGTCTCCATGAGCCCTACGGCGGCAAAAGAGAGGCCTTTCCCCCTGAGGTAGATCACCCAGTAGACCTCGGTGAGACGCAGGGAGAAAAGGAGCATGTACGCATACGCGCCACGCAGGGGTCTGCTGTGACGGTTGATCACCCGCTCATTCTAACTGGGAAGATGCGCCGCCTGCAAGGTGTTGGGTCTCAGGGTCAGAGGTTCCGCAAAGCCAGGTCACCCTAACTGAAGACGACTTGGCTCTTGAAGGCACGCTGGCGAAGCTCCCCCCGCAGCTCCCAGGAGCCCGTGTTTACCCCAGCAA
>Ga0315295_10004997_pt1 | contig 11333 bp, 8 predicted proteins | sample YL17G14_0_MG_FD_204453 | JGI IMG/M metagenome (GOLD analysis project Ga0315295, IMG submission 204453) | Sediment microbial communities from Yellowstone Lake, YNP, Wyoming, USA - YL17G14_0 | ecosystem: Environmental > Aquatic > Freshwater > Lake > Sediment | place: USA: Wyoming | collected...
GAAACTGCGAAGAAAATCTCGAAAAAAGAGATTGAGGATACCAAGGTCAGGATACAGAAACTTTTCACAGAACCAATCCCTGTTAACGACCAGTCTGAACGTTCCATACGGCTATACCTGGCTTTAAAGAAACTTGTCAGGAAGAATGAATGGGATTTCTACACTATCCAGTCTTTCCCCGGTCTTGGCGATGAATATAGTGCCACCTGTTTCGCACAGAGCATGATGCTGGAAGAAGGAATGGGCACTTCAACTCTTGGAGATTTCAATACAGCACTTACTGTCAAATGTTTAACAGATCTAAGCAAGGAACCTGTTTATTATGGTGATTTACAGCATATTGATAAATCAAATAATGAAATAAAGATCATTGGTGATGGGGCTTGTCCGCCTTCTCTTGCATGTAAACTTGGTCCGGCAGGCTTTGCAGAACATGGAATCCCGACCGAAGGCGAAGCCGGGGGACTATCCATAAAACTGGTTTGTAAGGTTGGAGAAGGCATACTCGCTCGGCTTGGAAGAAATAACGGGCAATTTGAGATGGTAATTACGCGTTGCACTATTTTTGAGCCACCTGCTGATCAACTTGAAAAAAGGAAAAATGAATGTGGTATTCCTTTCTGGCCCCACGGTTTTGTTAAAGCTCACTGTGATATCGATAAGCTCCTGCAATCATGGAATAACGAATATGCATGTCTGGGCTATGGAGCTCATCTTTACGAAGAGTTAAAAGCATTCTGTGAATTGACCGGAATAAAGGCCATAACTCTCTGATGGAAATTATTGAAGCAGATTTTGGAAACTGACATATCCAATGATTACCTGCCGGGAAATTCTGTTGTTGAAATAGTTCGTATTATATATATTTAAGGTTTATTACATTTTTATGAAAACCATATTAATGAAAAAAATATCTGTTTTACTTTTATTTATCGGGTTTCTGATGACAGGTTTAATAAAAGCGCAAACATATAGTATTGTTATTAAGGGTGGTCATGTTATTGATCCTAAAAACAACATCAATGATGTAATGGATATTGCTGTTAAAGATGGCAGGATTTCGCTGATTGCAAAAAATATTGATGCAAAGGAAGGCATCCAGGTTGTTAATGCTGTAGGCCTGTATGTTACACCCGGCCTTATTGATATACACGTACATGTTTTCAATGGGACCAATCCTGATCAGCAATATATGAATGGTCCGAATTCGGTAGCACCCGATGGATTTACTTTCCGGGCGGGTGTTACTACAGTGGTAGATGCCGGATGTGCCGGATGGCGAACATTCCCTGGATTCAAAAGGCAAACGATTGAAAGATCTCAGACCAGGGTGCTAGCATTTCTGAATATTGTGGGTGAAGGTATGAGGGGGAATCCTTTTGAGCAGAATCTCAAAGATATGGATCCTCAGGTAACTGCTAAATTTGCCTTAGATAACAAAAGTGATATTGTCGGGATTAAACTGGCGCATTTTGACGGTCCTGACTGGACGCCAGTCGACAGATCTGTTGAAGCAGGGAAACTGGCAAATATTCCTTTAATGATCGATTTTGGAGGGAGTAATCCTCCGCTTTCCATTGAGGAGCTTTTTATGCAGCATCTTCGTCCCGGAGATATTTTCACACATTGTTTTGCTCAGTTGGGAAACAGCAGAGAGTCAGTTGTTGACCCTCAGACAGGTATTGTAAAGCCTTTTGTATGCGAAGCAGTTAAAAGAGGTATAATTTTCGATGTTGGCTACGGTGGTATCAGCTTTGCTTTTTCGCAAGCTATCCCGGCAGTCAAAAGCGGGCTTTATCCGCAAACGATCAGTACTGATCTCCATATTGGCAGTATGAATGGCGCCATGAAAGATATGCTTACTACAATGTCTAAATTTCTGGCCATGGGTATGGATCTCCAAAGTGTCATTAAAGCAAGCACATGGACCCCTGCTCAGGTTATAAAACGGGAGGAACTGGGTACTCTTTCCCTGGGATCAGAAGCCGATATAGCTATATTGAACATCAGAAAGGGCAAGTTTGGCTTATTTGATTATACAGGCTATAAAATAGAAGCTGATAAAAAGCTTGAATGTGAAATGACAATAAGAGCCGGGAAAATTGTTTATGATTTAAATGGTATTACAGAACCTGTGACTCTTTATGGCAGGAAACCTGTCAACTAAAGTTCATAAGTACAATAAATGACAAGCTTAACAGAATGTATTAGTCATGAATTCTTAACGTATTAATTTAATAAATAACTTTCAATTTTATTTAAAATTTTCATTTAAATCTATTTACCATGAAAACAGGAAGACGTTCCGTTCTTAAAAAAATGTTTGCCTCTGCTGTAGGCCTGACTGGACTTGGATTAGCAGCTAATGCAAAAAATCGTCTCTCGGAAGGAAAAGAAGCAATGAATATTACAAACTTTCAGGATGCTCCTTTATTTTCGGGCTGCACCAAGTTTGGAAATCTTATTTTTGTAGCCGGGAAAGGCGCACATGTTGCACCATTTGAAATCAAAGCTCATACTGAAATTGTTCTTAAGGCTCTTGAAGATGAGCTTGTAAAAGCCGGCTCTTCAATGGAAAAAGTTTTGAAAGTAAATGTTTATCTTAATGACATCGCAGATTACCAGGGTATGAATGAAGCCTATAAAGGCCATTTTGGCAACAAGCCTCCCGTTCGCACTACTGTTGCTGTAGCTAAAGGCGGAGTGCCAGGAGATTCCCTGGTTGAAATGGATTGTATTGCTTATATCTAGCAGGGTCAAATATTTTTCTAATAAATATAGATCTAAAAATAATTAACATGAAACGCAGAGAGGTTATTAAAAGTATATCTATTCTGCCGGTAGCAGGAGCAGTTATTGGAAGTTCATTTCCACTTGATTACACAATCTCTGCTCCTGCAACTTCTTCTGCTCCTAAGCGTGACTTGTTTAAAGAGCTGGGATTGCGGAAGTTCATTAATGCTGCCGGTACTTATACATTTATGACAGCCTCTTTAATGCCTGATGAGGTTGTAGAAGCTATTGTTTCGACATCCCGGGAATTTGTTCTTCTCGACGAAGTACAGGATAAAGCAGGAGAAAAAATTGCAACTATGTGCCATGCTGAAGCAGCTACCGTAACTGCTGGTTGTTGGTCTGCCCTGGTTCTGGGTACTGCAGGAGTGCTTACAGGTATGGATACTAAAAAGGTTGCTCAATTGCCCAACCTCGAAGGAATGAAGTCGGAAGTAATTGTGCAGAAAAGCCATAATGAAGGATATGTTCATGCACTTACCAATACGGGAGTAAAGATTGTTGAAATTGAAACAATTCAGGAATTGGAGGATGCTATCAATGAAAAAACTGCCATGATGTGGTTCCTGAATTATGCTGCCCCGAATGGTAAGATTCAGGATGAAGAATGGGTAGCTTTGGGTAAAAAACACGGTATCCCTACGATGATTGACATGGCTGCGGATGTTCCCCCTGTTCAGAATCTTTGGAAATATAATGATATGGGATTTGATCTGGTATGCATTTCCGGAGGTAAAGGCTTGCGGGGTCCGCAAAGTGCAGGGATACTTATGGGCAGGAAGGATCTTATTGCTGCTGCCCGTTTAAATGCACCTCCACGGGGAGACAATATCGGTCGTGGAATGAAAGTGAACAAAGAAGAGATTTTTGGTATGTACGTGGCTCTGGATCGGTACATTAATCAGGATCATGAGAAGGAATGGAAGATCTGGGAAGAAAGGATTTCTTTAATTGAAAATGCTGCAAGGAGAGTCAATGGGGTTACTGCCGAAGTCACAATTCCTCCAATTGCAAACCATACGCCTACACTGAATTTATCCTGGGATATCAACAAAGTAAAAGTGACGAGGGATGAATTTCAGGAAAGATTGCGAATGGGCAATCCTTCCATCGAGGTGAGAGGTGGTAATAATAATAGTATTGTCATTACTGTTTTCATGTTAAAACCAGGTCAGGAAAAAATCGTAGCAAGCCGTATCGGGGAGGAGCTGATAAAGGCTTCTTTATGAATATATAACCATTTGCCTTTCGGCGTCCCAACCCATGCCTTTTACATACATGTTGTAAAGACCTGGTTGTGAGAATCCATCCCAAACCAATTCATGTTTTCCTGGTTCCAGTCCTTCGGCTTCGAGACGCCAAACCACTTCGCCATTACGGTTCAGGATATCCACATACACATCTCCCTTTTCAGGAACCGTAACCTCCAGTACAACCCTGTCAGCCGAATCCGTACCAAGTGCCCGGATAGAAGGAGATTCAGTTCGTGTAAGCTTTCCTTTTTTCCATGAAGTGTAGTCGAAAGGTTCATCGCAAAGATGATATTTATCTTCGTTTAATCCGTCATAATTTCTCCGGAGATACAAGGTAAGGAGAGGTGTACGTTTTAAAGAATCCAGTTTTATCAGTTTTGCCTGACCGTTTTCCCAAATATAAACAGGAATATCGAATGGGTCAAGAACATTTGAAAGACCACGTTCAATGCCTATATGGAACAGGCCAAAATTACCCGGTTCATGACCGGCCAGCCAGTGTGTGATAATATCTACCCTGAAAGCATCTTTCCCGAATATGATGTTGTTACTCATAAAATCCATAGGCTTTCCTGCATGTGGTCCGCCTGAAAAACCGTCACCATCGTGACCATATATGCCTTCTACTATATTTATTCCGGTTGGTGTAACACTGAAAGAATCTAACATTCTCTGAACCCATTGTTCCATAAAAAGACCTCCGCCATATGGAGGTCTTTCCATCCGGCTGTTCCATCGTGGAATGCCAGCCAACGCATGCTTTTTCTGAAGTTCGATAACTTTTTCCATGTAATCGGGCTGGAAGAAAGGATGGTAACGTTCATCATAGGTTTTAAAAATATTAAAATGGCCTCCGCAAAACTGGTGAAATTCCCTGGCTGTGATTCCCTGAAGATTTTTTATAGAGGCAGTAATTCCCATCTGGTGGGATTTAAATTTTGCAATGTTTATAAGAAATGTGCCTGGAGCATTCATAGGAGCCATAAAACCAATCTCTTTGAAGACAATTCCATCAACTTTTTTGAAAATAAGATCATCTTTCTCCATGTCCCAGAAATTTTTGGAGCTAAGATCTTTCAGGTTAAAATTATTTCGCTGTGCCATTGGTGTATAGCCGCGAGCTTCCCATGTATGTGGACATGCGCATTCTCTCAGATAGATTTCCTGAGGTCCCTTATTCTTCACAGACTTCAGGAATCCTTCAACAAAATTCAGATCAGTGGTGATACCAATATCTGAAAGCGGGTCTTTAGGATTGACCGGGCCGTTACATGTCCAATTGGGCTTACATGTTAATTTTGTTGAGTTGGGATAGCCTGCACCGTTAGTTGTTTTAACAAACATTTCGCTGGCAAGTTTATAAGCGGAATCATTTACTCCCTGCTTGTCGCCTTTATCGTTTATAGAGGTGAGGTTAATAAAAACTGCTTCGGGATGCTCCTTAATGAACGGGTGAAGGTCAAATCCGCTCTCACTTAATAGTTCTTGTTTTGCCATCGCCCCATATACTGGTCCTGCAAGTCCCATTATTCCAGCCGCTGATGATACTTTTATAAAATCGCGTCTTCTCATTTACATACCTTTTATCATTCCTGAAATTATGGTTATATTAAATTAAAATAACATCGATAAAATTAAACAATTTTCAGAACGATTTGTTTCCGGCAGACTGATTTTAAATTTAGTGGTGCATCTTAGCTTGACAGCGGTTGGCCTTTCGGAAACCTTATTGGTCTGCGGACCACATCCTGACTGTGCCGTGTTGCTGTAAACCGCGCATTTATGTATTCACCCAGATAGATCTGACCCGACATTTTATTATCTGATACAATACCCGAGAAAATAAACGGGATGTTATCAGCTACCTGCCGATCGGCGCTGCTAAGCTTCACCTGATCTCCTTCAATCGTGCCAACCATGTCGCGTGTTGAAAAATCTCCCTTGTGTGAGCCTTTTATCCAGTTACTATCCTGCTGTTCAATAAAAAAAGTATGCTGGCTCCTGCTGCTGAAGAATTCTATATCAACGTCCCAACGTCCGGTGATATTGGCTGCAGGTGGAGCCATTTCCTTTGATTTGGTACGTTTCTGTGAAAGCAAATTGAAGATCCTGTCCGCAACTACTTTATCGTTTCCTGGTTGCATCTGCCCAGATGAAATGGTAATGGATGTATTCCCGGAATCGTCTCTGTAACCGCTGTGAACAGCAATTCTCGGTTGTTTCGTTGCCATTTCCTCAGCCAGGTCCCGGCCATCAATATTAAATTTTTCAGGATCCCAGGAAATGGCCAGCGAAGGACTATGATTGGAGAGACCCTGGGGATCCTGCAAATTGGTCTTCACACCATCAATGGACGAAACACGCTTTGAAATAGTATCAAGATAGGAGTACCATGTATTCATTTTTTCAACATGATCTCGTTTTACCCAGGATTCAACAGCTGCAAGCATGCCCAGCATTTCTTCTTTCCCAACTTTGTTGTCACGACCAGTGCCATGATGAGGTGAGCTTGCCTGCCATGCAGACATCAGGATGTCTTTTCTGCCCAGTACCAATCCGGCACACTGTGGTCCGCATAATGCTTTTCCTCCGCTGTAAGCTACAACTGTGGCACCACTCTCGAGATGTACGTTAGGTATTGTAAGATCCTCAGCTGCTGCATCAACCAAAAGAGGGATACTCAATGGCTTAGCCATCTTTGCCACTGCTTCAACTGAAAAGGGATGTCCCGGCAATGTATCATCGTCAGCCAACAAGTAAATCATAGCTGTCCGCAGGTTAAGTGCTCTGTCGAGTTCTTCCGGAGTCTCAACTGTTATTATCTTCACACCGATGTTACGAATTGCGTGGTCGTATTGATTCCGTGAACTCCTTGGAATGACAACTTCAGTCTTATCAAAACCCGACAGATCGGGAATACGTACCAGTTTTTCCGGATTGCCACCTGTAACACATGCAGCAGTAACATGCTTCATTCCTGCAGCACAACCTGCTGAAACCATTCCCCATTCAGATTTTGTAAGTTCTGCTAACCGCCGGCCGATACCGAAAGCCAGCTCATCGTATTGTACGAAGAAACCAGAAGCGGCGTGCATTGCTTCAACTACTTCTGGCCGTTCAACCGATCCACCAATAATAGTATAGGTACCTACGCAGTTGATCACGGGTTCAACACCGATAGACTGGTAGATATTTGGTCCTTCCACAAGCGGCCCGTTAGATGCAGACAAGAAAGATTCCATTGGAAGAAAGCTTCCTGCGAATGGTAAAATTGTCAATTGTTTAATAATCTCTCTGCGTTCCATATTGATTTTTATTAAGTTAGATTGAATTTATGATTAATAAAACAAATAAATGATATACGATTATCTTTAATATATCAATACCTTATATATATATGCTAATTATACATATAAATTATTTATATATATAAGTAATTTAAATATACGCTATACAATCCATCTGAATCAAATTATCTGCCGGAGGAAGCCCGTTTGGCACAGCTACCGTCGTACGTACAGGAGGGTTTTTCCCAAAACGCCCCTTATAAACTTCGTTCATCCCGTTATAATCTTTAATATTATCAAGATAAACTGTCACCTTCAAAACCTTTTCCATCGATGATCCTGCTTTAATAAGTTCTGCTTCCATTATCTTGAGCACGTTATCTGTATGTACTTTAATATCACCTTCAAGACGTCCTCCCCTGCCGGATATAAAAACGAGGTTCCCTAGCCTTGTTGAGGCCGAAAATAACGGAACATCTTGAAAATTAGTTATATCCATTGCTTCCTTACCTTCTGAAGAATTCGTCTTCGCATTTCCGGCAAGTCCAACTGCAGTCAGACCTGTAATTGAAACAAATAACTTTTTTAATGCCAATCGCCTTTTTGTTTTCATATGTGAATTTTAAGTAGAATTTAGTTCCCTGATTCCTTTATCAGATTCTGTGCTGCGATACCATTGAGATCCCATACAATTTTGCCTGCACGAATGGTTAATTCAGCTTCAAGTTTCCGGTCACCTACCAGCTTATTACCGCCTGTATCAATAAAACCAAAGCTGCCTTTCCTTATACTCAATACTGCAACATCGGCCTCCGCTCCCTCACTCAAATGTCCCAGGTCATCACGCCTGACAGATCTGGCGGAATTCCAGGTAGCACGGAATATTATATCTTCTATGTTCATGCCCATATTTAAAAACTTGGACATTATGTCGAGCATATTTTTCATTCCCGAATTCATACTGAAGCGGTGCAGATCAGATCCAAATGAATTGGGTAAAAATCCTTGTTTCAGCGCAGGTATTGCCACATTGAAATGGAACATACCACCACCATGCCCAACATCAAACCTGATCCCTCTCTTTTGGGCTTCCAGAACATACGGTCTGACTCTTCCTTGTTCGTCGAGCAGGCATATTCTGTCAGATGCCGTGCAAAATGAATGTGTGTAAATATCTCCTGGCCGCATACGAACCAGTATTTCTTCTAACGGGAGCAGGGGAAGGTGACATTCCACAATGAGTGGTAGATTTGTTATGCGTCCTGCCTCCAAAGCTCTGTCAAAAGGGGTCCATTCGCTGCCGCGATAATGTCCAATTTTTACTCCGACAATAATATCCGGATATTGTTGAATAACAAGAGAAGTCATGTGGGAATCCATATCATTGATATCCTCTTCAGAAGGAAATCCTGTCATGCCCGAACCCGCAATGTTAAGAAAGACCAGTACACGCGTTTGTGACCGGTCAATAACCTGTTTCTTGAAAACAGGGAAATTCCGCCAACCCGATGTTCCGGCATCGACAACTGTTGTAATACCTGCCTTAAAAGTAAAATCATCCGGAGAAACGCTCGAAAATCCATCGGCAAAACCCGAATTGCTGCCGACAAAAACGTGCGTATGAATATCTATAAGTCCCGGTGTTACATACATACCTCTTACATCAACTACCTTTTTGGCACTGTTTACAGGAATTTCGGCGGCTACCTTAAGGATTTTGCCATCGGCAATGCCAACATCCATTTGAGAATTAATATTATTTTTCGGATCAATTACATGACCCCCTTTCAGGAGAATATCAATCTCCTGTGATTGACCTGCAGCCGAAACAAAGAGGAGGAAAAATGCAGACAACAATGAAGTCGTGATGTTTGAAACTATTCCTTTTGTCCGGTTTTTAGTTACAAAGTGATTAGCATGCATGATATTTTTTGATTTAGTTAAACATTTAATATTTTCATTATTAGAATCTTCTCCATACTAATTGATGCCACTATGATCTTATTGAGGTTTGGCATCCCACACAGGTGCACCAATGCCGTTCAGATCCCATACTACTTTTCCTGCACGTATAGTCAGCTCGGTATCAAGTTTTTGAGTTCCTTCTAATTTTGTTCCACGAACATCAAGAAACCCGAAATTCCCTTTTCTTAAACTGAATACTGCAACATCAGCCACTGTTCCTATACTCAGATTACCCAAATCAGGCCTTTTGATGGCTTTTGCAGGATTCAGGGTGGCACGTAAAATGACGTCCTGAACAGACAAGCCCATATTAATAAACTTGGACAGCAGGTTGGCCATATCCTTCATACCACTATTCATACTTCCGGTATGTAAGTCGGAGCTTATAACATCAGCAATAAACCCCTGTTGTATGGATGGAATTGCCTGACGCCAGTGAAAGGCACCGCCGCCATGGCCGACGTCAAATATTATCCCTCTTTTTTGTGCTTCAAAAATAAAGGGTTTTACCTTCCCATTTTCATCGACAGGAACCTCACGATCATTGGGTGCATTTGCGTATGTGTGTGTCCAGATATCGCCCGGACGCAGATGCTTCATAAAAAGCTCTTCGATAGACAATGGCGGATGATGTTCACCAAGGTCAACCATAACCGGGACATTCGCTAAATTGCCTGCTTCAACAGCACGATCTACCTGTGTAAAATCTGCGCCCCAATAATGGGCTGATTTTATTCCTACGAGGATATCAGGAAATAACCGGTTTATCATATAAGCTGCCATAACAGGATTCATGTCAGTCACATCCTGTTCTTCAAATCTTCCAAACATTCCTGTTCCGACAATATTCAGAAATGCCAGTATTCTTGTTTGAGATCTGTCAATGGTCTGTTCCTTGAAAAGACGAAAATTTCTCCATCCTGCCGATCCGGCATCAACCACTGTAGTGACTCCTGCCCTGAAGGTGAATCCATCGGGAGGCAAGGCATCCCATCCATTTGCGATATAAGAATCAGGATCCGTACCATGGAATGCATGCACATGCATATCAATCAGTCCGGGGGTCACATACATTCCACTTACATCAATAACTTTTTTGACATTTTTTACAGAAATTTCAGGCACCACCTGAAATATCTTGCCATCAAAAATGGCAACATCCATTTGAGAATCTATGTTGTTTTTTGGGTCAATTACGTGACCCCCTTTTAACAAAATATCTATTACTTGTGCCTGCACCTGTTGAACAGACATAAGACAAACACAAATAATAAGGATGATCGCCACTGAATTACCTGATAAACCATTTCTTTTGTTCAATAAGATCATTTTATTATAATTATTAGTGTTGTGTTAATGTTGATATGGTATTTTGTACTTATTGGAACATGCTTAATTCCAGGGTGTTTTCACTTTTGCCTTTTGCCTTTTTACTTTTAACTTAACTTTAGTTTGTATTCATTGTTACATGATTTGTAAGTTTAATGAATTTTATGCCATGAAAATCACAAACTAATGAATGACTTTCCTGCCAGGAAAAACAGGATAACATGATTAAAAATACAAAATTTAATGCAAAACGATTACCAAATCACCATAATCTCTTTTGAAACAATATAAAGATTAATTGCAAACTACACTAAATAGTATTTACTATATTTATTATTTGGACAGATTTCATATTTTTACCTGCCTGTAAAAATAATTCTCATGATGAATTGCAAAAAAATGTTGGGATTTGTCCTTTATCTGCTCACCTTTAGGAGAACTGTCATTCCTGGGTATGAAATGAAGAAAAATATTTTCCTGATCAGCCCCTTACCAATTTGTGCTCTTGCAGTTGTTGTACTGGTCTCCATTTCTGAAACGACGGTTAAGATTCAGGAACCTGCAGATAATTCTATACAGGTCAGCAATTCAATTGAAACAGGAATTCCGGCAAAAGATTTTTTTGCAGTTATTGTAGATGATGACAATATCAAATGGTTTATAACTGAAGCGGGGATTGTAAGTTTTAATGGGGAAGAATGGAAAT
>Ga0315295_10004998_pt1 | contig 11332 bp, 7 predicted proteins | sample YL17G14_0_MG_FD_204453 | JGI IMG/M metagenome (GOLD analysis project Ga0315295, IMG submission 204453) | Sediment microbial communities from Yellowstone Lake, YNP, Wyoming, USA - YL17G14_0 | ecosystem: Environmental > Aquatic > Freshwater > Lake > Sediment | place: USA: Wyoming | collected...
AGAGCCTGACCTTGCTGATTGGCCTGCTCTAACGCGGCCGCAATTTGATGCTTGAATTCATTAAAGTCGTCGCAGTAGGGATGAGCATGGACCAGGTGCTGTTTGGTCCAACGCCAGACCTTTTCCTCCGGGTTCAGGTAGGGTGCATACGTCGGTAGAAACACCAGTTCCACCCGACCGAGGCGGTCAACGCTACGGAGCACGTCGGGGTGCTTGTGGTTGGGCCAGTTGTCTTGCACGACACACAGACGGGGGCAGTCCGGGTAGGCCTGGGCCAACTGCTGATAGTAGCGGATCAGTTCGCGCACCGAAATGCGGGGAGCCAAGCGGTACAGCACGCGCCCCTCGACGGCGTCCAGCGCCGCAGCCACCCGCACCACGGTGTTCTTGCGGTAACTCCAGCGCAGCCGCGGTTGGCTGCGCCCCCGCTCCGCCCACAGCCAGGCCTGGGTGGGTTGCCGGTAGAAGCTGGCTTCGTCCATGTAGAGCACCTTCAGCCTCTGCGGCTGTTGCCGCGCTTGCTCGGCCAGCGCTTCGATATACGTTTCTTTTTCAGATAGTCGGGGTCGGGACTGTGCAGCCACGGCTCGGCACGCTTATAGCTGATCCCCAGCCGACGAAGCGCGTACCAGACGCCGCTGGGGCACAGGCCAGCCAAGCAGGGGACCTTTTGGGCCAGCAACCGCAGTGTCCAGCGCGTCTGCGGGATGCCGAAGTTGCGCGGCGATTGGCGAACGTAGGCTTCGACTTGCGCGCGATCCACCCGGCAGCGCCGACCTCGACCCTGATGGATGCGCAGCGCCGGCCAGCCGGCCTGCAGATAGGAGCGGCACCATCGCCCCACCGTGTAAGGGGAGACGTGCAAAATGGCGCCCACCTGCTGCCGAGTATGGCCCAGGGCCACGGCCCGGATGGCCAAAGCTTTCAAGCGCATCCCGGGTTGAGAATGGCGCCGCGACCATCGGTCCAGTTCTGCTCGCTGCTGACTGCTCAACATGTTGCACCTCCAGAAAGGCGGAGACAGCGTAGCACGGCCCCATGTTGTCTTGCAAGTTATTTTTTCAAAAACCATAACGCCGGGTCTAGTAGCGCTTCGCGAAAGCCCGCTGGAAGCGGGCTGTGGCCATTCACCGCCGTTTGCATGTCTCAACGAGCGCCAAAATGTAGAAACTCCAGAGCCCGCGAAGCGGGCGACAGAAATCTCGCGGCGTTTTCTGTCGCCCGCTTCGCGGGCTTGTTCTCCTTTCTTTTGCCACCCACAGCTTGGTCGCCGCGGCGACTGGGCCAGCGAACTACCGCCCGCTCCGCGGGCTTTGCTCCACCAAGCGCTCCCCGTTGGCCCCTCGCATTTGGGCGCCGACCGCCTGTTTTCGGCTGTTAACTGGCTGGTTTAATGGATTATAAGACGGTTGCGTCCATTTCTGCTTCGTTTATTTTGTTATAGTTACATCACCGTAGCCTGTATTTTACAGGTTATATACTGGCGGGAGCCGAAAAAGCTATGGAATCATAATCCTGTTCCTATAATTTCAGTATAGCATACGCTGTCAAGTTTTTCGGCCCTTCCGCCTCGCTCGCGGTTGAAAACAAACCCAATAAAGTTCGGACGCGATTTTTCAGGTTTTCTGCTGTGAGCCGCGTGCCGGCGCGGCGGGCAATCATTCCAGCGGCTAACTCGCTGTCCCTGCGCGCTTTAGCGGGCTGCCATGGCTCGCAGTTGGCCGGTGCTCACTACGCTCAGGTTTCCTCAATTTCCGGCTGATCTGAGCATCTGGTCACCTTTTCATCTCGTGCACCCAATGCGCGTCGGGCCAATGGGCGTCCGCGACCGTCGGCCCGTTTGCGAACAGCGCGTTCTACGTCAAAGTGGGCGGGGCCTTGCGCTGGGGAGCTAATAGGTAAACCCTTGGCGACTTATGGGGAGTGATGCAAAATCCCTGCAGCACGGGCAGCACTCCGAACATCGATAGGCGGAGGTTGTGGAAAATGCGCAAGCCCCATGTTTTCAGATTGTTCGGGATTTGCGAGAGGCACACTTTGCGGCACGACAAACGGAGCGCGGTATTCTCGTGTGAGTAGGCGAGTGGCTTCCACGTCGCTGATGATTTCCTCTTTAACCGGGTCGAAACGGATCGTGCGGCCAAGCCGGTACGAAATGTTGGCCAGGTGAATCAGCACCGCCGAGCGGTGGCCTTCTTCTATGTCGGTGTTCAACTCCTCAGTATTCCGGGTGCGCATCACCTTGAAGAAGTTTGCGTGGTGGTCATACGTCACGTAGGCGAACCCGCCCCATCCGCTGGCGATCTCCATTGATGCGAATCTGCCGCCGTTCCGAACACTGACATTCTACGGGCAACCGGCTCGCGTCCCAGAACTCTCGCGACAGCTCATCAGTCCAGGGGACCCGACGCTGACAGCCGTTTCCGGAATGTCTTCCAGGATCTACGGGACCTCCAAGTGCGAACGCAATAGCCAGCGCTGCGAAGGACCCGATAAATCACGGCCAGGGATACTGGCCCTGATTTTCTACCAGAACAGCTTGACGGCAAGATTCATCGACCGCTGGCTGATGTCCTTCTGGCTGGTGATTGTGCCGAACGCTGTACTGGTGACGGTGGTATTGGGCGTCCCGAACTGCACGTGGTTGAGAGCGTTATAGGCCTCGGCGCGGAACTGCACTTTCATCCGCTCGGTCAGGCGGAAGTTCTTAAACAGCGAACAATTCAAATTGTTGATTCCGTCGGCGCGCACGCCGCTAAAGCGGATGGGAAAGGTCACGATGTTGTTCGCAAGTTGTTTGCCCGTCGCGCGTTCGAAACCGGCATCGATGTTGAACCAGCGCTCCGCCCTGCGCTGATTCTTGGGCAGTACGATATCGTGCAGATTACCGTTGAAGATGGCGTTGCCGAAGCCCAGCGCAGGCCCACTCTCTCCCTGATACAGACCCTGCGCCTGCCAGCCGGCCACCAGGGCGCCCACAATCCCCCGCGCGCGCCCGAGCAGAGGCTTACCCTTGCCCATGGGCAACTCGTACATCGCGCTGACCGTGAAGGCGTGCGTGTAATCCAAGTTGGAGATCACTTTGTAAGGCACCGGATCAGTATCATTCAGAAAGCTGGTGGCATCCATGAGCTTCGACCACGTCCAACTCGAAAGAAAGTAGAGACCTTTGGAAAAGCGTTTTTCGGCAGAAAGCTGCAGCGAGTGGTAATAAGAGTAGCCGACCGGCATGTTTTGCGTGATGCTGGTGAACTGGGGGTAGGGGCGCAGCAGCTGGGACCTGTTGATATTCACCCCCGTGAAGCCTGTGCCAGCAAAAGCGTCAATGCCGGCGAAGGGGTTGCGAACCTGGGAGCTAAGAAAATCGATCGTGGCCTGGTCGCGCACCGGCGAGGTAGACATGTACTGCCTGGGAATCGCGTCAGATTGCACGCCCACCGGCAGCTTGGTGGCGCGATTTCCCAAGTAGGTCAGATCGAACACAACCCGCCCGGGCACTTGCTGCTGGATCGACAAGGACCAGCGCTGAATGTACGGCGTCACCATGTGTTCCGGAAAGGAGCCTACTCCGCCGCCCAGGCTGGTGAGCAGGCCGCCGCTGGCGCCGAGCGGCAACAAAAGGCCGTTCGGCATGGGGTTGGCGGTACTCGCCAGGAAATGAAGGCCGTTGTCATTGCTGGAAATCAGCGCGGTGCGGCGGCTGAATCCGGTTTGATTGACGGAGTAGCCGTTGGTGTCGGTGCCGGTTTGCGCATAGAAGATACCGTATCCCGCGCGCACAACGGTGCCGGAGGTCAGCCGTAGCGCAAGCCCCACGCGGGGGGCGAAGTTATTTTTGTCGGAACCCCAGGTTTCGCGCGGCAGTCCATTGATGCCGGCAAAAGTCATCCCACCGATGGCGCGGAACTGGTTCAGCGGCACCTGCGGGATAGGCGCGGCCGCATAGTTAGCACGCGCCTGGGCATCAACCGGATTCGCCGCGCCGAAATCGAAGCGCAGCGCGGTGCGGTTATAGCGCTCTGTCACGGCGCTCTCATACTCGTAGCGCACGCCCAGGTTAAGCGTAAGGCGGCGCGTGATCTTCCAGTCATCTTGCAGGAAAGCGCCGGTGAAAGTGGACTGCTCGGCGCGCGACGCGTTGATGCTCATACCGCCACCCGTGGGCAAACCGAGCAGCATGGAGGCCAAGCCCTGCCCGATAGGCGCCGCCGGCGAATTGTCGAGCGGGCCGCGCGTCCAGGTGTTGCCGAAATCGAGCGCCGGCGCCACCCCGCCGAAATCGTAGGTAGTTTGGCGGATCAGCCGGAATTCTCCGCCAGTGCGCAGGCTGTGGTTGCCGGCCATCTTGGTGAGGGTGCCGGCAAATGTCTGGTAAGTCATGCTGCGCGTATTGAAATCGCTCCCGCCCAGCTCCGCGTAGCCGGTGGTGATATCGGGGAACATGATGCCCTGCGGATCGCTCTTGGTGCGAATCTCGTTGACCAGCGCCGGGGAGAAGCCGAAGCCGGTCAGGTCGAACCCGCGTGTCAGGTAGGAGGTGCGCGGCACCTGATTCGTGATGCCGTAACGCACGTTGAGCAGCAGCCGCGGGTTGAACACGTACACATCGTCCAGCACCGCGCCCGGGCCGCCGCGGTCCGGGTTCTTGCCCGTGGCCTCACTGGGCAGGGCCTGCACGAGGTTGGAGTTGTAATTGTGATTCACGCGCAAGAACACCCGGTGATTCTGGCTGATATTGTGATCAATACGGCCTACCAGCGAACGATTCCAGCGCTCCGTGTGGCCGATGCGGAAAAAGTTCTGCTGGCCGTCGATCGTGCCTGCCGTATTGGGCAGAGGCCAGTAATCCAGGATCTTGCGACCCAACGGGTCCATGCGGCTGGCCGGGATGACATTGCCGGCCAAGGGTTGCCGGCTGAAGCGTCCGGAGCTGGCCGGGGCGATGGTGAGCGGATCATAGAACTGGTAAATAGCTCCGATCTTCAGCAGTGCGGAAAAGTCCCCGTTGCGCTCCTCCGCCGTGGGGACAGTAGCGGTCGCAGTGCTATTCTCACGCAGGTAGGCCCGCTCGTATCCGAAAATCCAGAAAGTGCGGTTGTGGCCGTCGTAGAGGCGCGGTAGAACCACCGGTCCTGTGGCCGTTGCGCCTATGCGCTGGCGCAGGAATCCCGGATCGGCGCGCTCGCGCTTGGCCGCGTCGATCGGGCCCGTCGTGGTATCGTACAGCCAGCGGTTGGAAAACCAGGGCACCGCGTGCAGGCGCCCGTCGAAGAAATAAACCGAGCCGTGCAGGTCATTAGTCCCGGTCTTCATGGTTACGTTGACCCAGGAGCCGGAAGAATGGCCCAGACTGGCGTCGTATGGAGCGGCCTCCAGCTTGAATTCCTGCACTAGGTCCTGCGGCGGAGAGTAGGCCATCTCGCTCTTGCACATGTTATCCACGCCATCCAACGTGAGTTCGGTGGAGCCGCCGCCATTCACGGTTATGCCGTTGCTCGTCCCGGCGCGCCAGTCCCAAGGATTCGCCATGTTATTGCCCTTGGCCAGGACCCCCGGGGCGATCGCTATCAGGGAAAATGGATTCCCGCCCACGATGGGCAACTCGGTGACGATGCGTTGATCGGCTACCGCGCCCACCGAGGCGGTGGCGGTGTTGAGCAGGGGCGTCTGGCCGGTGACCACCACGGATTCAGTCACCTGGCCCACTTGCAGCGTGATGTCCAGCATCATGCGGTCGGCGATGCGCAACTCGATGGAATCGCGAACGGCGGTTTTGAAGCCCGCGGCTTCCGCTTCGACCCGGTAGCGGCCCGGCAGGAGGTAGGGAATTTCGTAATTGCCCTCCTGGTTGGCTTGAGACGGGAAGCTTGCGTTGGTAGCCAGATTGGTGGCCCGCACCTTGGCGCCGGGGACCACGGCATGGCTTGTATCGGTGATGCGGCCCAGAATGGTGCCGCGCGCTTCCTGGGACCAAGAGAGCCCGGCTGTCGCAACCAACGCGATGAGTCCGGCAAGTATTGAGACGCGCATATCGGGACCTCCGGGGGAGGAAGTGTATCACCGCCAGGCGGGAAGCTCAATCCGTCTGGTTTCGCGCTCGAAGCGCGCGAACGAAAGCCGCACGTTCAAGCGCACCAGTGAACCCGACACCACACTTTGGCTATTGACGGGGGCAAAACCGTTGGGGAACGCACGACGCAGATCCGCATCGTCGGCGATTTCCAGTGTGCGCAGGCGTGCACGTTCGGATAGGTCTCGTTCGCCAGGCGCCTCCGTGACGGCCAACGTGGTTCCGTTCTCACTTGTTCACGGCTTTAGCCGGTTCGGTCCAGATGTTCGCCAGACGGGCCTTGATATCCGGGAGCGGCGGCAAGGGCGCGCTGGGCACGGGCTCATACCAGAACGTCGCAGTGGACCAGTCGTCCTGGCGTTCGAACATGCCGCCTTTGAATCCGATCTGCTGTATGGTGATACGGCAATCTTTCTTCCAGTACACCGGATCCTCTATGTGCCAGCGGTACATCGAAACATAGCCCTTCTGCGCCAACGACGCGCCGTTGTAGAAGAACGGCGATTCCTGCAGCCCCCAAGCGAGGCCTGCGTAATCCTCCGAGCCGGTGCCGGCAATCGTTGGAAACCGGGTGTCGCCGTCGAGATACATTTTGACCTCGCCCTCGCCCCACCACCCCGGCCCTAGGGAGCGCACGCCCAAGACCGCCCCCAGGTAGCGGCCCTTCCCCGTCCGCTTGGGCAGGATCGTGAAATCCTCTTTCAAGGTCGTCGGATTTTCCCGGCGAAAGAGCACGTGCAGACAGCCGGTGCCGGCCCGGTGCTGATCTCCGAGTGTGTAGTCGATCTGGTAGAAGAAGAGCACCTGTTGCGAGCCCTCGTTCGTGAAGGTGAACTTCGCACGTTTTCTGAAGGGCATGGGAATCCAGATATTCATGCCGGCGCTCTTGCTCACTGAATGCACGCGCGAAGCATAGGGCATGGCTTTCCCGTGGGCGAAGCCCATGAAGTCGCCGAGCGGGGATTCGATGCTCGGATGCGCCTGATCGTCCCACCAGGCGCGAATCACGCCGCTGCGCAGGTTCTCCGGCTTGTTCGACAGCGTGATCCAGATATGGCGGATCGTGCCGTGCCCCTGGATGTCGCACAACGTGACCGTCTCGCCGGGCTTGATCTGGCGCGAGGCGGCGCCCTTCCGTCCCGGCCCCAGCGGACTGGCGGCCATGCCTCCTCCGCCCTTGGCTCCCGTCGGATTCTCAAACGTGATCGAACGTGACTCGACGCCGGTACTGACGTTATAAAGTTCCGGCTGGTGCGCGCACCACGCCGCGCAGGCAAGCAGAGGCAACAGCACAATCGGCTTGATTGTCATGACTTCGTAGGGTACCGCAGGCTGACCCTGTCTGCAGCGAGCACTTCGTTTCCGTTGCGCAGCCCTCCGGCCGTGTGTTATATCTGACCCCGATGCGAACACTCTCGAAGCTTTTGTTCGTGCTGCTCACTGCCTCGCTTTCACCCGCCCAAACCGATTACACGAAGATTGTGGTGAAATTCGCCGATACACTGATCGAGCACGGCCGCGATCATTACGGCAAACAACCCTCCCCGGTCTGGATGGCGGTGCTGAACGCCAAGGATTATTCGGCGCCCACCGATCCCAAGCAGGTGCCCCCGCCCCAGGGCATCCGCGCCGGCGACCGCGCCGTCGGCGGTGCCAATCTCTCGCATGACCTGGTCACCATTCGCGTATTCGATGCGCTCAGCCTCATTACGGGCGATCCGAAGTATCGCCGCGCAGTCGACGACTACCTGCGGTACTATCTGGCTCACGCGCAGAGCCCGGAAACGGGACTCCTCGCCTGGGGTGAACACCTCTATTACGATGCCTTTGAGGACCGCGTCATCACCGAGCGGAGATGGCATGAACTGCTGCACTGGACCCCGCCATGGGAGCGATTGTGGGGCATCGACCCGCGTGCGACCGAGCGGGCCATCGCTGGGATCTGGGAGTGGCACTTTTTCGATCACGAAAAGGCCCTATTCAACCGGCATGCGGATTATACCGGCGCCAGTCACCCCGACCCCGCTAAAAGCCAGCCCTGGATCAAGCACTCGGCCCTTTACACCTATTCCTTTGCCTTTGCTCACGTGAAAACGGGCGACAAGCGCTATCTCGATTGGGCGCGCGCCATCGGCTCGCTGTATTGGAACGCGCGCGACCCCAAGACCAACCTCGTCGAGGGTTGCATCGGAGACCCACGGCCGACTTCGCGCCTCGGCGGGATGGGCGGACAGCTTCCCTATTGGCTGTACAAGGCCGGCGAACTGGTGCCGTCCGAGGCCTGGCGTCAACGTGCCATCACCCTGCTTGAGGCCGGCGACAAGTACGCCTACGATCCGGCTTCCGGCGGCTACCTGAACGCGATCAACACCGACGGCACGCGGACCACGTTGCGTGGCGGCTCCCATCCCGCCAAAGTCTGGGATTTCGCTTATGGCGGCGAGGGCGTGATTTTGCGGATCGGACGCTCGGCCGCTTACATGGCTGCGAAGTCGAAAGATCCGAAACTGCTGACGATCGCACGGCGTGTGGAGAAATACGCCCATGCCACGCCCCGTCCAGCTGAGGGCGATATCGGCACTCTCGCCGACGCACTGAATTTGTCGATGGATCTCTACGATCAGACCAAAGAGCCGGCGTACCTCGAACACGCCCGCGAGTACGGCGAGGAAATCGTCAAGAAATTCTGGTGCGGCCGCCTGTTTCGGAGCCACACCGGTTACGACATCTATGAGGCCGCGCTGGGCCCGGGCGATGCGATCGAGGGATTGCTGCGCCTCGGCCTGGCCGGAAAGAAAAGCGCGCTTCCGAGCTCCTTCGATTGGAGCTATTAAGAGACCCGCCATGATTGAACGCTTCGGTGGGTGCGCTGATGGAGGAACGGCGGGACATGGAACTGCCGCTCGGCGGGGCCGACGGCATTCGCGTATTTCGGGCCGCGACCCGTCCTGGAACTCTATGATCTCGAATCCGACCCGGCGGGACTGGAAAATCTCGCCGACCGTAAGGAGCTCGCGCCAGTCGAACGCCAGCTGATCGAACCCCTCAAACGGAATATTCCTGACTGGGATTTTTGCCCCTGACCCTGAACGAGTGAGACAGAGTGATGAGACCCTTTCTTGCCACGGCCGTTCTTTGTTTTGCCGGCATTGCATTTGCTGCCGAGCCTATCCTGATGCCGCAGATTGACGGCCCATGGTGGACGGTTGCGGGTGATCCCGATCTCGGAAGGCTCGCGGCGCCGAATCAGCAGGTGGTCGATTTCGCGATCTGGCAGGCGGCCGACGGCTCCTGGCAAATTTGGTCCTGCATTCGCAACACGAATTGCGGAGGAAAAGCACGCCTGTTCTATCGCTGGCAGGGGGCGCAGATCACCGACCGCAACTGGCCGGCCATGGGGATTGCCATGCAGGCGGACCCGGGCTTCGGCGAGACACCTGGCGGCTTGCAGGCGCCGTATGTCGCCAAGATCGGCCGCGAGTATCACCTGTTTTATGGCGATTGGGAGAATATCTGCCACGCAAAAGGCGTGGACGGCAAGACGTTCGCCCGCCAATTGACCCCGCAGGGGGAATCCGGGCTGTTCAGCGAAGGCCCGGGTTGCAACACGCGCGATGTGATGGTGCTGCGCATCGGCGGCAAGTATTACGCGTACTATACCGCCACACCCAAGGGTAAGGGTTCCGTGTACGTGCGGACTTCAAAAGATCTGCGCCGCTGGAGTGCGTCCCGTGTCGTCGCTTTCGGCGGCTCGGCCGGAACCAGAGGCCGGTCCTCCGAGTGCCCGTTCGTCTACTACCACAACGACTCGAAGTATTACTACTTATTCCGGACCCAGCGTTACGGAGACCCGGGTCAGACTAACGTGTATCGTTCGAAGAACCCGATGGATTTTGGCATTGACGACGACCGCTACCTGATCGGCGCGCTCCCAGTCGCTGCGCCGGAACTCGTGGAGTACAAAGGGCAGCTGTACATTGCGGCGCTGCTCCCCAGCCTCAAGGGAATTCAGATCGCACGGCTGAAATTCATCCCGATACGCTCTGAGCCTCCGCAGTAGTCGGCGGAAGCAGAGGGCGTAGAGCGGCTGAGCGCCGCCTCCGTCTGCGCGCTCGCGATCATGCACCTGTGGTCCGCAGAAAGCCGGTCCGGCCCTGTGGTCCGCAAAAATTCCATCCAAGGCTCATGCCCCCGCCTTCTCAAGCGAATATTCGTGATGGAGTCCTCCGAGTATAGCCTTCGTTCGAATGACGTAACCGGCAGGAATGCTATAGGGAGTCGGGTTTTTCGGTAGGGGTTGTTGAAGCGGCGCCGGTATGCCCGGACCGAGACCCATGTGAGGCCTGCCGCTGTGGTGTGCAATAATTCCGTCCGCGCCTCACGCCGCCGCCTCTGCAACGAATTGTCCCTATCGCAGATCCCGTGAACGGGCACATGAGATCAGCGGTTGCCGACTGAATGCTTGCGTGCCTGTCAACTTAACGCCTCCAGGGGCACTGATCCGCGGTTCCCACGGCCTCATCGCGATGCTGGCCACCAGGAAGGGATTCCCGAAAACACACTTCTACCTATTTGTGAGGGGACCACATCCCCGGCCGTCATCCTCATGCCGCCCGGCGCTCGTAACGATGGTGCAGACCGCCGACTTGCGGAGCGGCCACCACCCGCCCCATATCCGGCGGCTGCACCGCGCGCGGTTCCGCCGCGTCCTTGCTTGACGAGCCGGATAGGTCCTGCTTAACGCCGTAGTGTTTACCTTCGCTCACTTGGCCGAATAGTCGGCTTACCGGAGAAGTGGCGGAAACCCTGAACGGTGCCCGTGGAGTTCAGCCCCAGGTTACCCGCCGAAAGTCGTGATGCCCGCGCAGCCGGCGGGTCAGCGGGAAGGCCCGGATCTGCTCCAGTCCCACCGCCTCGGCGTTCTGCATTTGGATTTCCATCCCCCGCAGAATGCCCCATCCCCCGCGTTTATTAGGCTGGAGGCTGGAGGCTTCCAGCTTGCAGGCCCATGAACCTCGATGGGCCGCGCTGCTACTCCGCACTCAGCACTCCGTTTAAATGCTATATTCAATTGTTTATGCGGGAAGAGCTGGCCAAATCCTACGACCCGCGCGACATCGAGGCGCGCTGGGCGGAGTGGTGGGTCGAGCGGCGCCTGTTCCAGGCCGATCCCCGCAGCCCGCGCCCCATGTTCTCGCTGGTGATTCCGCCGCCGAACGTGACCGGCTCGCTGCACATGGGCCACATGCTGGAGCACACCGA
>Ga0315295_10005000_pt1 | contig 11331 bp, 10 predicted proteins | sample YL17G14_0_MG_FD_204453 | JGI IMG/M metagenome (GOLD analysis project Ga0315295, IMG submission 204453) | Sediment microbial communities from Yellowstone Lake, YNP, Wyoming, USA - YL17G14_0 | ecosystem: Environmental > Aquatic > Freshwater > Lake > Sediment | place: USA: Wyoming | collected...
TTTAAATTAAAAAGAAAAATTAAAATAGACTACAAAGAACTTTCCAGTGATAGAACATATCATTTTGAAGTTAGTTGGGACTATAACGGAATGTACAATGTGTGGGAGGTCAACGATATATTTGGAGACTAACCAGAATATGCAGATAAAAGAGTTAGTGAATAAATAGTGGCCGTTTATTTCGCATCAGCGTCCTCCATAGATTTATCGAAGGAGGATTGATTTTCCCTGCCGCATTTTGATTTTTATTATATGAAAAATTTCTTCGAGAAAAACAAAGTACCCCTGACTATTATCGTCGTAGCGTTTTTAATTGCCGCCTCAATCTGGCTGTCAAAAAGGCCGGCCCCGCTGCAACTATCTAAAACCGCTCTGCCGCCGCAAGATTCTGCCAAACGCATCGATTACACCGAAGCGCCGAATTACGTGGGAGAATATGCTTGCGTCTCTGGCAAAATAGACCATGTTTATACTTCTAAAAAAGGCACTATATTTCTGAATTTCTGTCCCGATTACAAAGCTTGTCCGTTTAATGCTGTAATTTTTGGTTCGGATGCATACAAATTTCCCAATCCGAAACAATACGAAGGACAAACTTTGGAAATCACCGGCTTGATAAAATCTTATCAAGGAAGGCCGGAGATTGTTCTCAATGACCTCGGTCAAATTAAAATTCTGTCCCGCGAGCCATCGTCTGTTAAAAGAGAAGCCCCGCCTATTTACCGCGTTGTGGAAGTAATTGACGGCGACACAATCAAAGTCGATATCGGAGAAAAAATTGTAACTGTCCGGCTGATTGGGATAGATACCCCTGAGATAGCAAATCCTCATAATCCGCAGAATGATTATTTCGGCCCCGAAGCTGCCCAATATGCTAAGCAGCTCCTGGAAAACCAGTTGGTCTATTTAATCCCCGACCCTATGCAGTCTAACAGAGATAAATACGATAGACTTCTAAGATATGTCTTTTTGGAAGATGGCACTTTAATCAACGCTAAACTTGTCGCAGAGGGGTATGCTTATAATTATATATATGAGCCGTTCCAGTTTATGAAACAGTTCGATTATTTAGAGAAGCAGGCAAAAGAAAAACAGTTGGGGTTATGGAGCAGCAAAAAAACTAAAAACTAATGCCATTGCCTTTGTTGAAAAAACAATTTAAATTTTGCTACTTGTCCGCCGTTTTGTCCACCATAGCTTCAGCGAAGGTGGAAAGTTTACTGAAGGCGGATGTCATTTTGCTTTCGCGCAGCGTCCTCCGAAGCACCTCTCGAAAGTGCGAAGGAGGATTGATATTTAATTTTTCTTCTAGCGACTCGCGACCAGTGACTAAACTGCCCCTCGTAGCGCAGCGAAGATCCCCGAGCGATGCTACCTTGGCCAAGAACAGGGGACCCAATACTCAAAACCCCTCATTTAAAAAACCATGTTTCTTAAAGCATTACATTAGTATATATGCATATACTAATATACTTTCCGCCGCAGCCGCATTTTGCATTTTTAATTCTCTCCGCCTTCGGCGGCTCTGTGGCTAAGATTTTGTTTTGAATTTTCTATTTTGGTAATTCGAGTTTGTTTAGTATTTAGGGTTTAGTATTTAGGATTTCCTCCCTCGTCCATCCTCCGTCTTCTGTCGTCTACCTTCTGTCGTCCGCCTTCTGTCCTCTGTCTTCTGTCCTCCACCTTCTGTTCTTTGTGGCAATAAAAAATCTGTGTTTATCCGTGGTTAGTTGCCTCTCCCTTTTTAGTCAGCCCAAAGCGAAGCTGTAGTGGCTAAGCCACTGTGGACGATGCAAGTCTCTGCGGCGAGAGCTTGTTCTCAGAGCAGAGCTTGCCGAGTACACAAAGCTGACTAAAACTCTGCGCTCTCTGTGGTAAAAAAATCTGTGTAAATCCGTGAAATCTGTGGTTAATTTTTCTTCGCGTCTTGCTGTCTTAGTGGCTAAAAAAAATCCGCCTGCCCTCGAATGTCGTAGTCGGGGGTGTTAATTTAGGCAACTTGTGGCCTATCCATCTGCAGCTAATTCTTCTTCGTGCCTTTGTGTCTTCGTGGCCGACAACAAATTTCAATCAAATGCGCAGGGGGGTAAAAAATTGTCGAATATTTTCCAATATTTTCAAACGTTTCTATACTATTTTCAAACGTTTCATATCAATTTTCGAACGTTTTCAAACGTTTTCGAACGTTTCTTACACAAACTTGCGCGTTTGATGCGAAAATCTGCACTTTTGATTGAAATCCGGGTTGAAATATTGTAAAAAGATTTGATGATTTTTTGCCGGTTTTGGCTTGTTCTGTAGAAATGGCCCGGTAGAATAGTTAATTATCGTATCAAAATTAAGCGGGTGTGGTTATGGCACGTAATCGTGAAAAAAAGGCTCTTTACGAGGTAATGAGTAAAGCAACATGGCCTAAGCCACGCTATGACAAGACCTTAGAGCCGCTGCACCCGGAAAAATCCGGCGAAAATAAGCAAACTACAACAAAGTTTCCAGTCCTGCTGCGTGGAAGGGTGGCAAAATGGCTCAATAGGCCAAGAATCGTGCAATTCAACGCCGGTAGGATTGAGATATCAATGCCGTATCAGCTTGCAATTGCACTGCTTTTGGGGCTTGTTCTGCTGGTTTTAGTAGTATTTCGGCTTGGTCAAATTACTTATCGAAGCAGCCAAAAGGTGACCGGCCCAGCTGCAAAAATGCCGGAAAGTGTGCAGAAAGCAGCGCCAAAGGTGACGGCTGTTGTTGCACCGCAAAAAGCTGCTCCGGCCGAAGAGAAAATGCCGGTGCCCCCATTTATCCAAAAAGTCGAACCGGTTAAGCCAAAAGGTGATAATCGAATTGTGATACAATCCTACCAGCTCAGGGCTGATTTGGAGCCGGTAAAGCAGTATTTTGCACAGTTCGGCATAGAAACCGAAATAATAAAAATCAGCGATTGGTATTATCTGGTTACTAAAGACAAATACGAAAATCCGGGAAAGCCGGGAACAGATGGTTACCATGCAAAACAGAAGATAATCGAGCTGGGTGCTAAATACAAGGCACCGCCGGGAAGTGAAGCCTTTGGCAGCCAGCCGTTTCGCGATGCATACGGCAAGAAGTTTGATGAATAGTTTTTCAGGAGAAATGTTGAATGTCTATTGACCATTCTTTAAAAATCAAGGGCGCCTTGGAGAGGCACCGAAACGTTTTGACACGGGCAGAGCGCGTCGGGCAGCTAAAAGATGAAGAGCGATGGTCTGAAGGGCAATCGGTTTTTGGGCTTCCAAAAATTGCTCATCGCAAGAGTCACGCCGGCCGAAAAGAAAAAGAAGAAGCCGCTAAGGAAGTTGTTGCTGTGACGCCGGAAGCACAGGCCGAAGCAACGCCGGCAGTGCCGGCGGCGTCAGCACCACCTAAAGAAAAACCTAAAGAAAAAGGAAAAGGAAAAGGTTAATATAAGTTCTTTAGTAGTGAGTATTTAGCGTTTGAGGAAAAGGAGGGCAGGGGGCGGATTAGTCGCCAGTCGCTGGTTGTTAGTCGCTACGTTCGGGGTTAAAAGCTGCGCTCCGAGGGGCATTTTAGTCGCTGGTCGCTCGTCGTTAGTCGCTGGTGGGTTCCCTGTTCTTGCCCAAGTTAGCAGCACTCGGGGATGACGCTTTGCGTCAATTGCCATGTCCTTCGGCCTTGTTCAGGATGACAAGGTCATTTTTGTGTTTTGACTTTTTGGCCAATTTGGTTACGATATTGGCCAAATGAAAAGGATTCTTGCAGACAGGACAAGTAAGATAGACGCAAGCGGGATACGGAAAGTGTTTGCGCTGGGGGAGAAGATGAAGGACCCGGTGAATTTTTCGATTGGTCAGCCGGACTTCGACGTGCCGGAGCCGTTAAAAGAAGAAGCAATAAAGGCAATCAAGGCGGGGCAAAACAAATATTCACAAACGGCAGGGGATAGTCTGCTGCAAGGGAGAATCGCAGAGCAGATAAAAAGTGAGTTTGGCTGGACGAATCCGGCAATACTTGTTACGAGCGGGGTGAGCGGGGCGTTGCTATTGGCGTTTATGGCGTTAGTCAATCCCGGCGATGAGGTGATTATACCTGACCCGTATTTTGTGATGTATAAGCACTTAGTCAATATGTTAGGAGGCAAGTGCATTTTTGTCGACAGCTATCCTACCTTCGAGCTTCCGCTGGAGAAGATAAGCAGGGCGATAACCAGCAAAACCAAGATGATTATCCTTAATTCGCCGTGCAATCCGACCGGCGTGGTATATTCAGAAGAGCAGATAAAGGCCCTTGCCAGGATAGCAGCGGAAAAAGATGTGCTTGTTATAACTGATGAAATATACGAGAAATTCTGCTACGAGGGCAGATGCCCAAGTATAGCTAATTACTACAGAAAAATTCTGCTGCTGCGAGGATTCAGCAAGTCTTACGCAATGTCGGGGTGGAGACTCGGCTTTGCTGCGGCAGACGAATCCCTCAAAGACGTAATCGAACAGATGACCAAAATACAACAATACACCTTTGTCTGTGCGCCCACACCTTTCCAAAAAGCTGCGATAGCGGCGCTGGATTATGACGTGAGCGATTTTGTGGCAGCGTATCGAAAGAAGAGGGACCTTATTTACGAGGGACTGAAAGACAGATTTGAGCTGGTCAAGCCGGGCGGAGCGTTTTACGCATTTGTCAAGGCGCCGGCAGGGGGGGCAACGAAATTTGCAGAGAAAGCAATCGCCAATAACGTGCTTGTTATACCGGGCAATGTATTCAGCGAAAAAGACACGCATTTTCGAATAAGCTACGCAACAAGTGACGATAAAATTGAGCAGGGGATAAAGATTCTGCGAAAGCTGGCATAAAGATTAAATCAAAAATTAAAAATTAAATATCAAAACTGTAGAATATAAAATATTCCTCTAAATCATTGCAAGAGCAGGGGGGTGGGGGTAGAATTTGGGGTATGAAGAGTGCATTTCGTAAATTAACGGTTGTTTCATTAGCCCTACTTTTAGCTCTGCCACAGGTATTTCAAGCTTCGTCCCATAAGGAGAGACTAACGGCATTTGAAGTAAATGAGCCGAACAATCTCCCGAAAGGGATGCCTGACGGCATTTCGACGCAAGGACGAACGGTCAAGGCAGCGGTAATTGTCTGCAAGGGTATGATTGATAACGGCCTGTATAAGTCAATTCAGCGAAGGACACAAATCGCGCTCGATGCGGGAGCAGAGTACCTGATATATGAGATAAGCACATACGGAGGTCTTCTTGAATCGGCAGATGATATATCGAAGTACTTTATACTCGATGTCGCTAAAAAAGCCCACACTGTTGCCTATATAACAACCGAGGCGATATCAGCCGGCGCAATGATAAGTGTTTCCTGCCAGGACATAATAATGCTCGAAAACACCACCATAGGCGATTGCGCCCCTATTCAGATTGGCGCCAAACTTGAGGGTGTCGAGCGGGAAAAAACCGAGAGCTTTACGCGTGCGGCTTTCACAAGGGCGGCGGAGGCGAACCGTTATCCTGCCGTGCTGCTCAAGGCAATGGTAAGTATGGGGACAAAAATTTACCGACTAAAGAATCTCAAAACCGGCGATTACGAATTTTTCGAGAGCGAGAGATTGCCGAGTGATGCCAAGAGTTACGACCTGGCCGGCAAGGAACTGATTGTCAAGGAAAATGAACTTCTTACGCTCACCGCATCCAAAGCCCTCGAATACGGCATAGCGAGGGCGCAGGTCAAAGAGTTGGCAGGGGCGCTGGATTTTCTGGCTAAACGCGATGGTGTCATTTTTGCCGGTGAGCCGATAGCGCTGAAAACCAGCTGGTCGGAAGAAATGGTCAGGTGGCTGAATTCTCCTGCCGTGATGGCCGTACTTGTTATGCTTGCGCTGTTGGGGGTCTATATTGAATTCAGCACGCCCGGTGTCATTCTGCCGGGCATGGTGGCGGTAATATGCTTTGTAATTATAGTCGGCAGCAAATACCTTGTTGGCCTGGCCAACTGGATGGAAATGGCGTTATTTATTTTGGGTATCATATTACTGCTGGTGGAAATTTTTATCCTGCCTGGCTTCGGCGCTGCGGGTATTCTGGGCATAGCACTTATATTTTTCGGTTTATTCGGGATGCTCATCAAAAATCCGCCGGATAAATTACCCTGGCCGCAAACCCAATATGACTGGCAATTATTCACAAATGGAGTTTTGGGTCTGTTATTCGGCTTTTTCGGATTCGTCCTTCTGGCGTGGCTGGTGACAAAATATCTTCCGAAAATCCCCGTAGCCAGGCGTCTGGTATTGGCTGCCCCGCAGGAAGCGGTGGGAATTGGGATGGGCGATAACAAGGCCGCTCCGAAACCTTCCACGGAAATGCTTGTGCAGATGGGACAAAAGGGAATAAGTCTCAGTCAACTGCGGCCGGCCGGCAAGGCCAAATTCGGCGGCCTGCGGTTGGATGTGGTTTCAGGCGGTGAGCTTATCGAGGCAGACAGGGAGATTGTAGTTGAAGTTGTTGAGGGAAATCGTATAGTGGTAAAGGAAATACCTAAACCGAAAAATACCAGGTGAACAGGCACTATTAAGGAGCAGTATATTTTGACCTACGCTATCATATTGCTGTTGGCCGGGATATTGTTGGCGTTTCTCGAAACAATCCTGCCGTCGGGAGGCATACTCGGTTTTCTTGCTGCGGCATCGCTGATAGGGGCTGTTGTCCTCGGTTTTATGCACGGCGAACCGGCGGGCTGGATTATCCTGCTTGCCACTTTTATTTGTGTGCCGATATTGATTTTACTCGGGTTAAAGGTTCTGCCTAAAACGCCGTTCGGTCGTCGTATGATATTGGCGGAACCACACAAAAAGCTCGGCCCTCTTGACGGAAAAGTTGGGATTAGTGATGAGAATTTCAGCCAGCTTAAAGATAAAAGCGGTGTAGCTGTTACAGAGCTGCGACCCTCAGGTATCGCTGAAATAGATGGTAAAAGATATAGTGTGGTTTCCGAAGGCGAAATGATTGATTCGTCGGTTGAAATAATAGTTAAGGAAGTCGAGGGCAACAATATAATTGTAAGAAGGAAAAACATATAATTGTTGACCCTGAACAAATCGATGCTTTGTTAATTTATTAATACAGGAGTCCATAAATGATGAAAACAATTTTATTAGCTCAGGGAAACGGAAACGTAGTTCTAACGGTATTGGCGATTATGGCAGGTATAATCGTCATCGTTTTTTTTGTTGTTTTTATATCATTCATAAAAACCTGGATTAAAGCCTTCTTCAGCGGGGCGCACGTCAGCTTCTTTGACCTGATTGGGATGGCTTTGCGGGGCGTTCCGCGTGAAGAAATCGTCCGTGCCAAGATTGCCGTCGTCCAGGCAGGAATCACCGACCTCGACACCCCGCAACTCGAGAGTGTATGGCTTGTAGCGAAGAACAGATTTCCCCGCAAGGACAGGCCCGACCGGGAAACCACCTCGCAGCCTCTTGAGCGCTGGATGGAAGAAAAATTTGAGCGCGAAAGACGCTTCTGGGGGTCATACCAGGGCGATGTCATGACCTGCGTCAATGCCCTTATTATTGCCCGCAAGGCGGACCTGCCGATTACCTTCGCACAGCTGCAGGCACACCATTTTGCCGGTGGTTATGTGATAGATGTGGTTCAGTCTATGATTGCAGCGAATCGAGCCAAGATACCTCTTAGCTTTGATGTCGCTCGTGCCATCGACCTGGCAGGGCGGGATATACTCAGAGCGGTCGAAACAACCGTTACGCCCAAAATCATAGATTGCCCGCTGGATAAATCCTCGATGCTCGATGCAGTCGCCAAGGATGGTATCAGGCTGCTGGTCCGCGCCAGAGTTACCGTCAGGTCCAACATTAACCAGCTGGTTCGAGGTGCGACCGACGAAACCATCATCGCTCGTGTCGGTCAGGGTATCGTCAGCGCCATTGGCTCGGCGGAAACTTATAAGGATGTGCTGGAAAATCCCGACCGGATTTCGCGGAAGGTGCTGGACAGCGGCCTTGATGCGCAGACGGCCTACGAGATTGTCTCAATTGATATTGCCGACGTAAGCGTTGCAGGGGTAAGTACCAAGGACCTGGAGGTGGCCAATGTCGGCGCCAAGCTCGAGACCGAACGAGCCGAAGCAGACAAGCGGATGCGCCAGGCGGAAGCGGAAGGGCGTCGGGCTATGGCTGTCGCACGCGAGCAGGAAATGACAGCGCTGGTACAGGAAAACAGGGCCAAGGTCGTCCTGGCTGAGGCGGAAGTGCCGCTGGCTATAGCCGAGGCCTTCAAAAAAGGCAATCTCGGCATTATGGACTACTATCGATTGAAAAACATAAGTGCAGATACCTCAATGAGACAATCAATCGCAAAACCCGAAAAGAAAGAATGATACTATCCGGTAATGGGTGAATAAGTGAGTGAGCCTTCTACGCATCAACTCATATACACAATGCGAAAATGAACTATTGGTTAGCACAATTAATTCTGGCTGCTCGAGACAGTAACGAGAAGGATACCGGCTGGATGCAAATACTTGTTTTTGTGGTACTGTCGGTTTTCTATGCGGTCGGCAGTATCGTCAAAGCAAGAGCAAATAAGGCCGCACCGAAGGGGAAAGAACAAATACCCCATAAGCTCGCCTCTCGGCGAAGCCGAGGGCCGGCACGTAGACCAACTGAGAGCACCATAGACCTACAATCACTTAAGCAGTTTTGGCGTTCTGCGAGACCTACACCACGCAGTCAACCCCGCCCGCAGGTTCAACCGAAGTTGGAAGAACTTCCAGAGTTTACCGCTGAAATGGCGTTAGCTATCCCTGCGACTGTCAAAAAGGACGTTCGGCTGAGCTCAGTCGAAGCCCCGGAAGTTATGCGCGTTGCTATGCCGACAGAAAAACAGCTGGCAACGTATCTTCCTGCGATTTTGTCTGATTACGAAGACCCCGAAAAGCTAAGAAGGGCGATTCTGCATTACGAAATATTAGGCAAGCCGATATCGCTGCGAGACCTATCAGAACATATCATCGGACTTTGAACTTTAGGCAAGGTATTAAGCCCATCATAAGAGTGTTGGGAAACTGGCCGGACATATTTTCGCTGCATTGTTAGTGCTTTATAAATAACGTCTCATAATATATGTTATGTTTCATTGGGTTGATTTTGAGCCAAATAGCTGATTTGCGTGTTTGACGTATTTTCTGCCCATCTATAGTTGATTTATCTATAGTTGATTATTGAGTGCCTGAGCAGCTGTGTCCGAAAGGTTATCCCACATAGCAGCTGCTCTATCTAACAGACCCAAGTTTTGAAGAATTACTGAAATGTTCACTGTCGCATCGGCGCAGGTGAAATTATTCTCCAGTAAACGGTTGAGATTGATGAGCGACGATGCAAACTTGAGCCTGTCACAATAAAGCAAGGCCGCTTTATAGTGCAACTCGAGCGTATCCTTATCGAGACAGTCAGGGCCAATCAGCTGCTCCAGTGCATTCTGCCTCTGGCCAGTTTCGAACAGGCATACCGCCAGCTTGCTCCTGGCCCTGGCGTAGGTCGGGTTAAGCTCCAAAGCGGTCTGCAATAACTTGACAGCCTCGTTTAACTTTCCGACGCTCATCATTAGAACGCCAAGCCTATAGTGCAAATCCGGGTTTTGCGGACGGTGAGCGATTTGCCGCTGATGGATGCTAATCACATCCTCGATTAAGTGGATTGAGTCATTCTCGATTAGATTGATTGAGTCATCCTCATTGTGAGATTCCGGATTTACGACGGAGTCTGTTTTGAACTGCAAAGTGGCTGTTTCAGCAAGCAACAAAGAGCTATTGGCGTCAATTGCCGCAGCCAGCGATAATGTTAATAAGGCGCCTGAGACATTGCCGGCTAATTTCTGGGCAATTGCAAGTCCGATATACGCATCAACTATCTGGTCATTTATCTCGACTGCTCTATTAAATTGCTGGGCGGCGAGGCGCTCGTCGCTCATCTGCAAGTAGTGTGTCCCAAGCTTTATAGTCGCATCCAGAAAACCCGGGCAAATACGAATCGCATCTTCATACCGTGAAACTGCCTCTGTCGTAGCACCCAGCATACTAAGCACATCGGCGTACTTAACGAGCAAATCCGCTCTGTCAGACTGTGCTTCTATCAAATCTTCAAGCTGCTCGGCTGCCTCGTGAAGCTGGCCATCGGCAATGAGTCCATCTAAACAATCATCATCAGCGTGAAAATTGTCCGGATGTATTAAAATTGCGGTGTTAAATGTTTCAATGGCCTTTACATATTTGGCGCCGGCAATATATAAATGACCAAGCGCTAACAACGTTGGCAGGTCATCGGGATATTCGTTCCTTAATAGCTCATATTCGGCTGTGGTCTTTTCCAGCTGGCCATTTTTGAAATAAATGGCAGCCAGTCGCTGCCTGGGAAGCTGTAAATAGTTTTTAAACTTCAGACAATCCTGATAAAACTCCACAGCTTCAGACTCTTTGCCGAGGCGTTCATAACAGTGCCCCAGCGCATAAAGAGCCATTGTATTGTTCGGCTGACGCAGATAGACCGAGTTTAACTCTTCGATGGCGCTATCCAGCCGGTTTTGGTGCAGACACATTGCTGCCGATGCCAATCGCCCGCGTGTGCAGGATGGATTTTCAAAAAGATACAGCCTTAGCTGCTCCTGGGCAGTGTCGGCCTTTCTATTGCCCATCAGCTCAATGACTTTATCTAACCGCTGTATCTGTGAAGATTCGTTATCGTTTTTTAGAGGTTCGGCCACATTCAGCCAATGCCATATCAAGTCGGCCGTATCGACCGTCATCCCCCTGCCGAGAATTTCCAGCAATCTACTCATACACCCTCGCCAAATAACCCAGAGAACTTATGACTTATGTTCTTGTGTTCCTCCTTATGCACTTGTGCACTTATAACGAATATCGACTATTGCACTACGATTGTTAATCGGTGTTTGCCTAATTAGTTATCTGAATATCCATTTTTCACGGCATATATGGCGATTGTGTGTGGTGTAGGGGTTATTGCGGTTCTAAAGGCAGATTTGCGGACTTTACCCCCCTGCCGCCTAAAAAACAGCCCGCAAAACCCCTAAAGGCTGCAAATTCAAACCGTTCTAATATCAATTACAGCCTGGTATGGTAGGGTCTATGCGAATGAAGGGAACAGGAGCCATTTTACCTATTTTTATGCTATGGTTAATCCGCTTTCGGTATTTGTGCCTGTTTTTCTATCTCGCTTAGATATGCTAATGTGCGTTCGAGCTTGTCGGTTATATGCTTTAGCTTCAGCATTATTTTAACCCGTGTTACAAGCTC
>Ga0315295_10005001_pt1 | contig 11329 bp, 9 predicted proteins | sample YL17G14_0_MG_FD_204453 | JGI IMG/M metagenome (GOLD analysis project Ga0315295, IMG submission 204453) | Sediment microbial communities from Yellowstone Lake, YNP, Wyoming, USA - YL17G14_0 | ecosystem: Environmental > Aquatic > Freshwater > Lake > Sediment | place: USA: Wyoming | collected...
CGTCCCGAACCCGCTGAATTGGCGCATGGTCCAGAGCCGGCCGCGATGCATGGTCGGATGGATGCCGCGGGTGTACGGATACTCACCCGGAAAATTCAGGTCGTGGAAAAAGTCGAAGCGCGGCAGGTCAGCCGGAGTGTAGAGCTCCTTGATCGGGCGTCCTGATACCGTAGTGAAATCTCTAGGGGGAGCGCAGGCGTCCAGGGACTTGGCGTATTTGTTCCTCTTCCAACTCTTGTAGGCTGTCTTGATATCCGGGGCTTTCTGCCGACGCTTCTTCACCCTCGACTTCTCCTTTCGACTGACAGGTCGCCTGAAATGATGCCCTTTCTGGAAATGAAAAAAGGCCACCCTCTAGAGCCGGAGCCCGCTCAATCCTCCGTTACCTTAAAGACAAGGTCGTGCTCACGGACATGAGCTTCGACATGGAGCCCGAAGGACTCTCCCTTCTTGGCGGCGGGAACGGGCGCGTGCTCCATCTGCATGGAATCGACCTTCTGGTAGAGGTCCGTCGTATGGCCCTTGATGTGAATCGTTTCGCCGACCTTGAGTTCGCCCTTGGTCAGCTCGATGACGCCGACGCCGATCTTGCTGAAATAGTGAGTAATCCGGCCGATTTCTTCCTCCATCCTATCCTCCTACCTGAATGCTGGAATCCAAGTTAGCAAAAAAAACGAAGTTTGGCAACAAAAAAAGCAGCGAGCCTATCCGCAGAGCACGGAGCCGCCGTTGACGTTGATGATGGCGCCGGTGATGTGGCGGGCCAGGTCAGAAGCGAGGAAAAGGATGGGTCCCGCGATGTCCTCGGGCGGCGGAATCCTCTTGAGCGGGATCGACTGCCGGACGCTCTCCTTGAAGGCCGGGTCGCTGAAGACCTCGCTGCACATGTCGGTTTCCACCCAGCCGGGGGCGACGAGGTTGACGCGGATACTGTACGGCGCGAACTCCGCGGCCCATGATTTGGTCAGAGCGTTGAGCGCGCCTTTGGTGGCGGCATAATGGGAGTGGAGGGCCTCGCCCCGGATGCCGGCCGTCGAGCCGACATTGATGATTCCGCCCCGTTTATTCTTTTTCATATGAGGGACGATGGCGTCCGTGAAATAGAAGACGCTGTCGAGGTTGACTTCCATGGTCTCTTTCCAGGCTTTTGTATCTCCGGAGCCGATTTCGAGGTAGGTCCAGATGCCGGCGCTGTTGACGAGGACGTCGATCCGGCCCCAGGCGTGGATGATTTCTTTGACCGCTCGCCTGACATCGGCTTCAGCGGAGATCTCTACCTTGACGGCCAGACACCGGCGGCCCAAGCCTTCGACGGCGGCCTTCAATTCGAGGGCGGCTTTCTCCTGACGCTGGTACGTGATGGCGACATCGGCGCCGGCCTTGGCGAGCAGGACCGCCGTCGCCCTCCCGATCCCTCGCGAGCCGCCTGTGACTAATGCAGTTTTTCCACGCAAATCGATCATCACGTCTCCTCTATGTCTCTTAAAAATGGGCGCCGGTATAGTGAAGCGAAAATTCGCCCATCTCGTCGAAATAGAAATAGCGGTGGATGTCGGCGCTCGCCGGCTCGACCTTCTCTTTCATCACAGCCATGTACTCCTCGACGGTCGGGAGCTTCCCCCTGAGCGCGGCGATAGCGGCTAGGACGGCCGAGCCGAGATAGACCCGGGCGCCGTCCCCCATCCGGTCATCGAAATTGCGGGTGGAAGTCGAGATGACCGTCGTCTGGGGCCGCACCCGCGCCTGGTTCCCCATGCAGAGCGAACACCCGGGGATCTCCATCCTGGCTCCGACGGAATTGTAGATCGAATAATAACCTTCCTTCATCAATTGGGCGGAATCCATTTTGGTCGGCGGCGTCAGCCAGACCCGCGTCGCCAGATACCCGGCGCCTTGGAAGATCTTGCCAATGGCCCGGAAATGGCTGATGTTGGTCATGCAGGAGCCGACAAAAACCTCGTCGATCCGGTCTCCCGCCACTTCGGACAGGAGCTTGACGTCGTCGGGATCATTGGGGCAGGCCAGGATCGGCTCTCTGATCTCCGACAGGTCGACTTCGATCTCGGCGGCATAGTTCGCCTTTTTGTCCCGCCTGAGGAGCCGTGGCTTGCGCAGCCATTTTTCGCAGGCTTTGATCCGTCGTTTCAACGTCTTTGCATCCTGGTACCCCTCGGCGATCATCCGCCTCATCAAGGCGACGTTACTCTTGAGGTACCTGGCCATTTGCTCTTCATTGAGGTCAATGACGCTCCCGGCGGCCGACCGCTCAGCCGAGGCATTGGTCAACTCGTAGGCCTGATCCACGCTGAGGTCCGGAAGGCCTTCCATCTCCAGGATGCGGCCGTTGAAGATGTTCTTTTTGCCCTTCTTGGCCACCGTGAGCAGCCCCTCTTTGATAGCGACGTACGGGATGGCGTTCACAATGTCGCGAATCGTGACGCCGGGGTTGCGCGTCCCTCTAAAACGGACGAGGACCGACTCCGGCATATCCAAAGGCATGAACCCGAGGGCGCCGGCAAAGGCGACGAGCCCGGAGCCGGCCGGGAAGCTAAGCCCGATCGGAAAACGGGTATGAGAGTCTCCGCCCGTTCCCAGCGTGTCCGGCAGGATGAGCCGGTTCAACCAGGAATGGATGATCCCATCGCCGGGCTTGAGGGCGACACCCTTGCGGGCGATGACGAACTTCGGGAGATTCTGGTGCATTTTCACGTCGGCCGGCTTGGGGTAGGCGGCGGTATGGCAGAACGATTGCATGAACAGGTCGGCCTGGAACTCTAAGCAGGCCAGCTCTTTGAGCTCGTCCGCGGTCATCGGGCCCGTCGTATCCTGGGAGCCGACGGTTGTCATCTTGGGCTCGCAGGCCGTGCCGGGAAGGACGCCTTTAAGGCCGCAGGCTTTCCCGACCATCTTCTGGGCTTGCGAGTAACCCTGGCGAGCCTTGGGCTTGGGATTATCCGGGGTAATAAAGAACTGCGCGTCCCCAAGGCCGAGAGCCTGGCGCGCGCGGTTGGTCAAGTTACGGCCGATGATGAGGTTCAGACGCCCGCCGGCCCGGAACTCGTCCCGCAGAGTGGGCGGCTTGAATGCGAACCGGGTGATGACCTCGCCGGCTTCGTTCCGGATCTCGCCGGTTTTCGTGTCGAGGGTGATGATGTCGCCGGTCTTCATCCGGCCGACTTCGGCCAGGAGAGGCAGTCCGCACGAGTCCTCGGTCGTGTTGAAGAAAATAGGAGCGATCAGCCCTCCGATGACGACGCCGGCCCGGCGCTTGTTCGGGATGTAGGGGATGTCTTCGCCGATGTGCCACATCACCGAGTTGCAGGCCGATTTGCGAGAGGAACCGGTGCCGACGACGTCGCCGACAAAGACGACCCGGTGGCCTTCCTCACGGAATTTCTTGATCGTCTCGATGCCGCCGGGGAAACGGGTCTCCCCCATCGCCTGGGCATGGAGCGGGATGTCGGGACGGGTCGAGGCATGCTTGGCCGGAGAGAAATCGTCGGTATTGATCTCGCCGTCCACTTTGAAAACCTTGAAGGTCATTTTTTCCGGGAAGTCCGTCCGCTTCAGGAACCAGTCCCCGTTGGCCCATGATTCGAGAACGTTTTTGGCCTGAGCATTACTCTTGGATTTCTCGACGACCTTGTCGAAGGCTCCGTAGACGAGGATGGTATGCTTCAGGGCTTCAGCCGCGGCCGGAGCTAGCTCCGGATTGTCCAGGAACTCGACGAGCGGATCGACGTTGTAGCCGCCGAGCATCGTCCCTAGAAGAAAGACGGCGTCTTTATTCGAAACTAAGGGCGAGGCAGTTTCCCCGCGGGCGACGCGCGCAAGCCAATCCGCTTTAACTTTGGCCGCCGGGTCAACGCCCGGCGAAACGCGGTTCTTGATGAGGTTGAGCAGGAGTTCTTCCCGGCCCGCCGGCGGGCTCTCGAGAAGCTGACAGACTTCGGCGGTCTGCTCCGGCGTAAGGGGAAGCGGCGGAATTCCCAGTTTCTGCCTTTCGGCTTCTTGTTTGAGATATGATTCCAACATGTCACTCTCCATTCAGCTATAAAATCTGGCTCTAACATAAAGTGTATAAGGTTTTTCAGGCCATTTTGTCAAAATCAATTTGGGGGACATGAACCTGATTTCTGAATTAGGGGTCGTGTCCCTCGAATTTTGCGGAATGTTGGGTCGCTTGACACATCGGCCGGTTTTCGATAGAAAAAAGGCATCCTCGGGGAGTGGAACATCGGGAAAAGGACTCATGCCTCCGAATCCAAATGACCAAGGCCTGCTGAGCTCCTGGAAAGAGATCGCCGACTATCTCGGCTGCGACGAGCGCACCTGCCGGAGATGGGAGCTGGAATATGGGCTCCCGGTGCATCGCATGGAGGGAGCCGCCAGATCCCGGGTTTGCGCCTATAAAGACGAGCTCGATACGTGGCGGAAATCAAGGCTAAATGGCAACGAGACCGCAGCGGGAACTCCAGCTTTGGGGCCGACTCTCGACCGGCCAGAGGGCGCTCTTGCGGAGAATGGCCATCCCCATAGGTGGAAGACAAAGAGAATCGTCCTCTGGTTCATCCCCCTGGCCGCGATCATTGTGGCAGCGGCGATCCTCTGGATTCGTTGGTCGCCCGGCAAGCCTGCAGATTTCAAGATCAATGGCTCTACGCTCATCATTCTGGATGAAAAAGGAAAAGAGCTTTGGAATTATGATACTGGACTCCAAACCTTGTGGCCAGAAAAGGAATATCGGGAGCGCTTCCAATTCAGACGGCCAAATGAAATCGGCAAGCCTTGGCTCCCGCTTCTCGTAATCAAGGACACAAACCAGGACGGGAAGCGCGAGGTGTTTTTCGCTCCGAAGACTATTGATGAACGCAACGAACCCGGCATTTATTGCTTTGGCTGGAGGGGTACGAGTCTATGGCATTATCGACCGGGCTCAGAGCGCCAATTTGGAACCCATGTCTATTCATCCGAGTACCGAATCTATGGTTTTGAGCCTTCTGACATCAACAATGATGGATCTCTCGAGGTCTTTATCATCACCGCCCACAATCCTCATTCTCCAAGCCAGCTCGTGGTCCTTGACAGCCAGGGAAGAGTATCGGGTGAATTTATCAACTGGGGGCGCCTGGAGGATATCGCGTATTTGGATATCAATGCCGACGAAAAAAAAGAAATCCTTCTCGCCGGCTTGAATGATGAATACGGGACTGGATTCCTGGCGGCTTTTGATGCATCGGATATCAGAGGATCGTCTCCTCAAACTGAAAGAACCGCCTGCAAGAACTGCGGCGCCGGATCAGAGAAATACTATCTTATCTTCCCCAGAACTGATGTGGATAAAATCCTGGCGCCGCACAAGGAAGGTATCGAGTGCATGGATATCCAGCCGAACGGCAGGATCCAACTGCTCACTGGGGTATCCAATATTTTCTTCGTATTAGACTCCCAGCTGCGAGTTGTAGACGTGCAGGGCAGCGATTCTTTCTGGCTCCGCCACCGCGAACTCCGGGCCGCCGGCAAAATCAGCAGCGAATTGAACGACGCCTATTACGAGAATCTCAAAAAGGGCGTTCTTTACTGGGATGGCACTAAGTGGACCTCGACGCCCTCGATGAACGGGAATCGGGAAGGGCGAAAGCCCTAGGCTAGATCCGGCCAATCCAAGTACTTGGCTATCCGGTCAAGAAACTTCTTGAAATCGCCCAGGCGTGATTGGAGTATCTCATAAACCTGATTTTCGTTTACTTCCCAATAGATATGGACGAGCCGATTCCTGAATTTCGCCATCTCTTTGAGGCTTTCGGCAAAGGCCTTTTCCAGAGCGCCCGTCTCTTCGAGGACAGAAAAAGCATCGGCATAGTCCTCCGGGGCTCGGTAGCCGTTCTGGGAGATGATATGGTTGCAGATATCGATAGCCGCCTCGATAGCCACGATGAAGTGATATTTAGCGCTCCCCACCTTATCGGTATCCGAAAGAAAAATTTGCCTCTTGTTCTTTTTCAGTCTCTCGAGCTGGGCCACCGCATTCCGCATCTGAGAAACCAGCTTTATCAGGCGGTCTTGATCAAACCGGGGCATGGATGACCTCTTTAAGATACTGCCGCCTGTAATAAGAGAAATCGAGGTATTTCTTGATTATAAGCCCTTCGAACTCAGCCCTTAGAGAGGGATCCCTGTCCACGATTCGGGTCCCGCTTTTGATCACCTGATAGACAAAGGAGAGAGGGGCTCGGTTGACAATGCGGATATCAACAGGAAAATGGCAAATCGACTGGAGCTTCCCTTCCCATCCGACTTCCCAGTCAAGCGGGCTCTTCACCCTCCCCTTGAGGTAGACCGCGATATCGATGTCGGAAAACTCTTCCTCTTTGACGAACGACCCGAAAACATAGGCGAACACAATGTCTTTCGACCTGCCCAACGGAATAGATAGTTTGCTCATAAGAGCGTTTTTTTCCTGCCGAGAAACCCGATTTTTCATCCTCTAAAAAGTATCATAAGGAGACCTTATTTTCAATTTCTATTTAGGACTGAAGCCGAGGCGATTTATGGTGTAGCCTGCTGAGACAGCGCGCTAAGGGCCTCGACGCCCAAGATAGGCCTGAACTTGAACGCTCCTGAAATCCCGTCTTTCTCCAGCGTTTGACATCCTCGGGAGTTTTGGATAGAAAGAGATATACTTTAAGAGGTGCCGGGAAAAGGACCAATGCCCTCGAATTCGAATAATCAAGGCCTGCTGAGCTCCTGGAAAGAGATCGCCGGCTACCTGGATTGCGACGAGCGCACCTGCCGACGATGGGAGCTCGATTATGGGCTCCCCGTACATCGGATGGAGGGAGCTGTCAAATCCCGGGTTTTTGCCTACAAAGATGAGATCGATACCTGGCGGAAAGCAAGGCTCAACGGCAATGAGGCCGCGGCGGGAACTCCAGCTTTGGGGACGAGTCCCGACCGGCCAGAAGGCGCTCTTGCGGCCAAGGGCCATCCCCATCGGGGGGAGACAAAGAGAATCGTCCTCTGGTTCGTCCCCTTAGCCGTAATCATCGTGGCAGCGGCAGTCCTTTTGTTCCGGTCATCACCCGGCCAGCCGGCAGATTTTAAAATCAAAGGCTGGACACTCATCATCCTGGACGAAAAAGGAAAAGAGCTCTGGGATTTTGAAACAGGATTACAAAACCTGATACAAGAAAAGGAATATCGAGGGCGTTTCAATATCAGACGGTCCAATGGCAGCACACCGCTGCTGCCGCTCCTCGTGATAAGTGATATGGACGGGGACAGAAATGTTGAGGTGCTCTTCGCCACGAAGACCAACGATGAGCGCAACGAAACAGGTCTCTTCTGTTTCAGTTGGAGGGGCGAGACCCTCTGGCATTATCGGCCGGGCGTGGAGCGCCAATTCGGCGGCCATCCATATTCATCAGAATACCGCATTCTTGGCATAGAGCCCAATGACATAGACAATGACGGAAGCCTTGAAGTAGTTATGGTCACAGGCCACCAACCCCATTCTCCGAGCGAATTTATCGTTATTGATAATCAGGGAAAGATAGCCGGGGAATTTGTCAATTGGGGACGTATTGCAGATATCGCCTACTCCGATCTCGACGCCGATGGGAAGAAAGAGGTCATTGTTGCCGGAGTCAACGACGAATTCAGGGCCGGATTCCTGGCTGTTTTAAACTCATTAGATATTCGCGGATCCTCCCCTCAATCCAAGGATTACGCCTGCCGGGACTGCGGCGCCGGATCAGAGAGATATTACCTGGTCTTCCCGCGAACCGATGTGGACAAAATCTTGACTCCGCACAAAGAAAGTATCGCCAAAATCGATATCACGCCGGAAGGTCAGATTCAAGTAGCCACCGTCATTTCCAACATCTTTTTCACGTTTGACTCCCAGTTGTGTCTTTTGGATATACGGGGGAGCGATTATTTCTGGCTCCGGCATCGCGAATTGAAGGCGGCCGGCAAAATCAGCAGCGAACTGAACGACGCATACTATGAGAATCTCAAAAAGGGCGTCCTTTACTGGGATGGCACAAAGTGGACCTTAACCCCGACAATGAACCAAAAATGGAATAGCCCCCGCTGAAGTCGGCCCCGCCGGCCAGGTCCGGAATCCGACGCGACGTCAAACCTTAGGATCGGCCAGGAACTCGGCGGCCGACAACATTTCAACTCCCCCCGATTCCTTTCTGCGCTCGAGACCATAAACAACCTGGACCGCCCGAGCATCTGGAAGGTACTTGAGGAACCGGAATAACGACCTTGAAAAGTTGTCGTCGCTGGCCTTGACCTCAACCATAAGTATCGGGCGGTTATCAACCACCACCAGGAAATCGACCTCATTTTTATCCTTGTCTCTAAGGTACTGGAGCGAAACATGACTCCCCGTGGAATCTTCCCGTAAGTGGAGGTCCCGAAGGAGAGCGGCAGCAACGGCATTCTCCAGCTTGGCGCTCAGGTCACCTTCCACGGCGCCGAGGTCGTAAAAATAGTACTTGGATTCTTTCAACAGACTGCGAGAAATATTTCTATGGTAGGGCCTGACCGGGAAAACGAGGCAGAGGCTTTCGAGTATCTGGAGCCAATGCTTCACCGTATGGATGGAGACCTGCAGGTCTTCGGCCAGGGCGCTGTAGGACGTCATAGAACCCACCCTCTCCTTCAGGAGATCGATGAGAATCTCGATATTTTTCAGGTCCCTGACTTTCTCCAGGTCGAGAAGATCCTCCCTGATGATCGTATCCACATGGGTCCGCCTCCAGCGCTTGGCCTCGACCTCGTCTTTTTTGAGATAGGGTTCGGGAAACCCCCCGAATACTAAAATGTTTTCAAGGGCCTTTTTGGGAGATTCGCTCAGGAGTACGCAGATCTCCTTAACTGTGAGGGGATGAAGCCACCGACTATTATGAAGCGTTATTCGTAATAGTCAGGACTTTTATGAAGTTTGCTTCATTTTGGCCAAGTCCTCCATGCCACTCAATTTGAATAGACGAAGGGGGCCGGCTCGTTTTCTCCAGATGGCTATAAGAGCCGATGAGGATCCAGGGCGTGGCCTCAATCGGGACGGCACCCAATGGACCTCAACGCCGTCGACGAACCGGAACGGGGTAGAATGAATCCTTGGATCCCGGAGCTTCCTTTAAAAGTAGTAGCCGATGCCGATGCCTGCTCGAACTCCCCCAAGCTGGATTTTCTCACTGAACGGCTGAGTTGGCGCCCAGGCATACCTGATGTTTAAGTCCATGAAAAGTTTGTGCTTTAGATTTATGTAGCCGCCACCTTCAAAATGCAGACTCGTTGCTCTCTCAGAGACTTGTTCAAGCCGCTCCGGCAATTTCTCCTTGTAGGGCAAGGTCCCCACGCCGGCCCCGATGTACGGCGATACCTTCTGGCCCAAAATGCGGAAACGCACTCCTAAGATAATCGGAGTGAGAGTGAGGGTGACGTCTTCTTGTGTCAAGGTCATTTTGCCCGTCTTATGAAAGTAGTTATACTCAGCTCTCAACTCGAATTTCTTCAGGAAATCATAGCTCAGAGATCCTCCCAACATCCCCCCGCCACCTCCATATATCTCTTTGGAGATGGAATCAGTAAGTGCATAATAACTGGCATGCAAGCAGACCTTGAATCCTCCGGCGAACACGCTGCCAACCCGCCCCGTCATGAGCAAAAAAACACCGGACAAGACCAAACCCTTTTTCATTTTTTCCTCGCTCGTTTCCTTCAGCTCCCAGGGATGGAAGGCTAATACCATACTGACAAAGATCTCGGACTTTCTATGCCTTTGGAATCCACCGAAGTCAGAGAATAGCTCACTGATTGACCTGTTGCAGGGATAAGGTCATCAGCGTACTCTGTAACATACACGGGAACAGCTTTAATCATCTCGTAGTCGTTGTTGCCAATCTTTCTGTATATTCTATATTCAACAATCGAGAACTGGTCATTGAACGGGTTGGGCTGCCAGGTGAGAGTGTTTTTGAGCTCTTTCCGGAAGAGGCTTCGGTTTATCTCCGTCTTGAGGGAGACACTGATCGGCGGCTGGTGAAGGTTCCAGCAAAGGATCTCCCGGGTCAAACTGAAATTGGCAGAAGAGGCATTGCTAAAATTAGAGATCAGACCTGAATTCACGGGTGTTAGGTCTATGTTGATAGGAACAGTGAAAGAGGGGGTGGCAATGGCGCCTGAGTCCGTCACCCAGTCACAACCCACTCCAATTTCTCCCTCCTCGCTGATGTTGAGAGCCAACATATCACTTTGTGCGTGGACGATGTATCCTGCAGCGAGAAAATCACCATTGTTTTTTTGAGAAATATTAAAGAGCATGCTTGCAGCATTTTTTTCGCCATAAGTTTTTTGCCAGGAGATATTGCCAGCAGATTCGAGTTTTAGAATCCATCCTTCAGAACTCCCTCTTCCGTATGATTCGGTATAGCCTGCGACCGCGTATCCTCCGTCACGTGTTTCGCAAAGAGCATAGGCCTGATCCCATCCGCTGCCTCCATAAAAGTTCTGCCATAGAATGTTTCCTGATTGGTCGAGTTTGAAAACCCAGAAATCTCCGTTGTACTCCCAATCCCCCCATGGGGATACAATCATTGAATCCTCTACAGAGTCGGCTACGACGTAGCCATTATCTTGGGCCGTAATAATATTCATACGATAGGTAGAAAACTTTCCATAGCCTTCATACAACTTCTGCCACTCAATATTCCCGTTGGAGTCAAGTTTGAAAATCAGCGGATGCGCCTTTTCTGCTGAGCGGATCAAAGGATAGCCAAGAGCTTCGCCTCCGACTATGTAACCGCCGTCTGGTGTCTGTTGCACGGAATCACCCCACTGCATGCCAGGTGCTTTGAATATTTTATCCCACAGGATGTTTCCGGCGGAATCAAGTTTTAGAACGAGGATACTGGCAATGTTTGTCTCTGAGGGTACGATTGCTCCGACCAGAATGAATCCGCCATCACGGGTTTGTATAATTCCTCCGCGAGCATATATCTTTGTTGACTCTGTTGAAGTTTTTCTCCCGTAGGTTTTCTGCCAGAGAAGGCTTCCATCAGAAGAAAGCTTTAGAACTAGGATGTCTATATCCTGAGCATTGGGCGAGTCGGCATTAACGCTATCCGTAACCAGAATGTAGCCACCGTCAGAGGTCTCTGCAACAGAACAGGGATAATAGGCTTCCTCTCTTTCCCTTCCATAGGACCTTTGCCATTCCAGGGACCCTGTTTCATTGATTTTGATCAAGACTGCATCTGCGCTCCTATTGTTCGTGCCATAGCTCTTCCCGGTTGCAAGATAACCGCCGTCCTTG
>Ga0315295_10005002_pt1 | contig 11328 bp, 9 predicted proteins | sample YL17G14_0_MG_FD_204453 | JGI IMG/M metagenome (GOLD analysis project Ga0315295, IMG submission 204453) | Sediment microbial communities from Yellowstone Lake, YNP, Wyoming, USA - YL17G14_0 | ecosystem: Environmental > Aquatic > Freshwater > Lake > Sediment | place: USA: Wyoming | collected...
TGGATTTCCAGGGCAGCCGCCGGGGCAAGGCCGCGCCCGGCGACTTCGGCACGGGTGGCTGCGATCGCGTCCGGCAGGGCCTGGTCGGTGACGCAAAATGCCCTGCAGGTGCCGCAGTCCGCGCAGGAATAGAGAACATCCACCGTTTCGGGATTCCAGGTCAATAAGCCACGTTTGACTGAAGCAATGGTCAGTCCCCAGCCGTGGGGTGTCAGCGTTTCCTTGCGGGTGACATGACCCACCGGGCAGACGTGGCGACACATCAGGCAGTACCGGCAATTTTCGATGATCGCGTTCGTGTTTTGTTGTCCCATGTTAACTTCACTCAGCCTAGAAGCCAAAACCGGTCTTGCCGGGATTCATAATGCCGTTGGGGTCGATCGTCCGCTTGATCTTCAGCAGCAGCGGCCAGGCAGTGCCAAATTGCTTGCGCATATAGCGGGATAGTTTCAACCCGACGCCGTGATGCTCATTGATCATGCCACCGTTGGCGATCACTGCCTGCATGGCAGCATTCCAGACCCGGTTGTGCAGGCGCAGGGCTTCCTGGGCATCTTGAGGAGGTTCTTCGATGATGAAGCGCGAGTAAACCATCACGCCCCAATGGAACCAGTGTGAGAAATGGGCAATAAATTTCACCTTCCAATCGGCGAAGCCTTCCTCCACTGCTTTCTTTTCAGCCCAGTAGAGATCGGTAATCTTGTCGTAGGTGGTCACCGTCTCGGTGGTGCCGTACATCCACGGCAATTTAAGGCTCTTGGGCGGGTAATAAAAATCGTAGCGGTGTTCCCACCAGGCATCTCCCGGGTCGCGACCCAGGTCGCGCCCTCCCTGCTGGGCGCAATACTCCAGGGCCTTCTTTTCCTGCAGGGCCGCGATTTCCGGATCGCCGTCGAAACCCATCACCATGTAGGCTCCGTCGTATTCATAACCCAGAACCTTCTTGACCTGCGAGACGGTTGACTCGCGGTCGTACAGGCGGATGACAAGCGGGTTGAGGCGGTGGGTGTTGATGAGACGTCCGGCTTCCAGGGCCTTGTTTAGATCATCAAACAAGACCGCCCGCATCAGGCGCGCTTCCGGCAGGTAATCGAGCTGCATGGTGGCTTCCGTGATGATGCCGAAATTGCCTTCCGCGCCTAAAAATAAACGGAACCAATCCGGCCCGGCTGCATGTTTCGGGACCGGAGGGGTGCGAATGATCTCGCCGGTGGGCAGCACGATCTGCATGCTGAGCACCATGTCTTCCGCCTTGCCATACTTGGTGCTCAGGGTGCCCGTGCCGCGCGGCGCCAGTGCCCCCCCCAGGGTGGCGCAGTTGCTGGAAGCCGCATAGTGGGGAAACATGAATCCTTTTTCGTTCAATGCCCATTCAAGCTGGGCAATATTGATCCCCGCCTGTGCTGTCACCGTCAGCGATTTCTCATCGATGGTGATGATCTTGTCCATCCGCTTCGTATCGACCAGGATGCCCCCGAAAATGGGCAAAGCCCCGCCCTGCGTGCCCGACCCGCCGCCCCAGGGTATGACCGGGATGCGATACTTGTTGGCGATCTCCAGGATCTCGGATATCTCCTCGGCAGAAACCGGATGGACGATGTAATCGGGCGGTCGGAGCTGCATGCCTCGATCCAGCCACATCTGAGGCATCCAAGCCCAGTCGGTGGAGTAGATGAACTTATCGCTCTCCGCCACGGATACAAAATCCGGGCCAACGATCTCGCTCAGTTCACTGCGAATCATCTCTAACAGGAACAGGTTGTTTTCCATGATCACTTCTTGGCGCCCATCAGGCTCCCGAGGATGAACCAGTCAAGTTCCTCGTAATCGCGTGCGGCGATCAATTCTTTCATCTTTGCCTGGTCAATGGAACGCACGAGCTCAACCAGGCGCAGGAAGACGAGCAGGCTGTTGCGTAGGTGCTTGGTGGCGGTGACGTCGGGCTGGGTGCGAATGGCTTTCACATCCATGCCGACCATGCCTTTTTCGTAATATCGGTTGGCATCCAGCACGCGGACTTCGTTGAAAGCACGTCTCAGGTCCACCGACCCGAAGGACCGATCCTCGTCAAATTTCAGGCCGTTCTGGTCATTCAAGTGAACACCCCACAACTTGCCAAATGCCAGCCCGAACGCCATTTCATCCGACGGGTCCAACCCTGCCAGGATCGCGTGCGCCGATTCAACCAGGCAGCCGACCCGTTCAGGATGGTCTGACTGGGAGCCGAGAGCCAGGGCATGGCCGATGGTGGGGAGGTACGCCATATCCATGGGTTCATTTGGCTTGGTCTCGATTGCGATGCGCAATTTCTTGTCGTAGTTCAACAGGGTGTTCACCGCTTCCAGCAAATGGTGGGTGGCTTTGGCGGCATCCTTGGCCTCGCGCATGTAGGTGCCTTCGCGCGCCAGCCAGAGCACCATCAGGTCGCAGCCCACCTCCTGGGCGATATCTGCGGCCTTCTTGGAACGATCGATGGCATACTGCCGCATCTTGGGATCGTTGGCGGTATAAGCGCCGTCCACGGTGTTGGCAGATTCCCACAGGCGGGGCGCCACGAACTCCGCCACCAGGCCGTTATCCTCCAATTTTTTCCTTATTGTCTTGGCTTGCTTGCTGATCTCCGAGGCCGAAAGCTTGTCGAGACCGGGAACCACGTCATCATCATGAAATTGCATGGCATCGTACCCAAGGCTCTTAAGGATTTCCACTTTTTTATCGAAGACTACGGATGATCTGACGGTGGGTCCAAAGGGGTCTGCGCCCTCATGGATGTTCCAGGGTCCAAATGAGAAACGATATCCATATTTTTCCATATCAACTCCTTAATGTTGCAGTGTCCATGAAATTAATCGTCTCGATAAGCGATCGTACACCGCCCGCAGCGCCTACCCCGGTGACGCACAGGGCGCCGACCGCGTTCGCAAACCGGGCGGTCTTTTCCAGGGGCCAATCCTGCCACACCCCCGCAATGAAGCCGGCCGCGAAGGCATCGCCTGCGCCGGTGGCATCCACCACATCCACCTGGAATGCCGGTATCTGGATCTGGTCTTTGCCATTCACCACCAGGCAGCCGTCTGACCCCATTTTTAGTCCCACCGTGCCCACGCCGTGATCCAGCAACGCTTGTGCCGCTTCCCCGGGTGATTTCAACCCGGTCATTGCCTGGGCTTCAGGCAGGCTGGGAACGAAGTAGTCGATGTAGGGCAGGCAGGGCTTCAATACTTTCATCCAGCGACCGGTGTCATCCCAGACAACATCGAGAAAGGTGGTCACACCCGCCGCGCGGGCTTTGCGCAACAACTCGGCGGTGGGTTCACCGTCGATACCGGGCATCACCAGCGACCCGGCGATGTGCAGAATGGAAGCCCCCGCCACCATCTGAAAGTCGACATCCTCCAGTTTCATGCGGGCATTAGCGCCGATAAAATGCACGAAACGCCGTTCACCATCCGGCTCCACCATCACCATCGTGGCGGACGTGCCTACTTTGTCATCCCGTTTGACACCCCCGACACCGATGCCGCGCTCTTTCAATGCCACCAGCAAGAAGTCACCGAACGCATCGCTGCCGATCTTGCCGATCACTTCCACCGGCAGATTGAGCCGCGCCAGTGCGGTGGCCGCGTTAATGGCGCAGCCTCCAGTGTGCAGGCTCATCTCGTCCACTAAGACCAGCCGGCCGGGATCAGGAACGGCGCGCAGGGGTCGTCCGACAACATCTGCTACCATGATCCCCAGGCAAAGGATGGGTTTGGCTTTTGCCATTTTATTGAATCCTATAACTTCTAATGATGCCGGGAAAGGGATCTCCTCGCATTCACAACTCACCCAGCTTGAGAAACTCATCCTTTAAGGCTGGATACAGGGCACGATAGCGGGGGTAATATTGTTGATATTTTTCTGAGGCTGCCGTTGGAGCCATGCGCCCGGTGATCTGGATGGTTGCCTCACAGGCAGCCGGTACGCTTGCGTAGACGCCTGCTCCCACCCCGGCAAGCAGGGCGGCGCCAAACGCCGCGCCTTCCGTGGTGTTGACTGTGACCAGTTCGACCCCAAGCACATCCGCCATGATCTGCCGCCAGAGGGGGCTCTTGGCTCCCCCGCCGGAGATGCGCACCTGCTCGATGGCACCCAGCCCGGCGCTCTGGATGAGGGAAAAACTATCCTTGATGCCGAAAGCAACGCCTTCCAGCACGGCGCGTGTCATGTGTGCGCGGGTGTGGCGCACGGTTAATCCGACCCAGGCGGCGCGCGCCAGGGGGTCAGGATGCGGAGTCCGTTCGCCGGTCAGGTACGGCAGGAAGAGCAGTCCCTCGCTACCGGCTGGAAGGTCGCGCGCCTCATCGACCAGCTTGTCGAAACTCTCGCCCGGGGCAAGGGTATCCCGGTACCACTGCAGGCTGCCCGCAGCACTGAGCATGACGCCCATCAGGTTCCAGCGCCCCGGGACCGCATGGCAGAAGGCATGCAGGCGCCCTTCCGGCTCGATCAGCGGCGATTCGGTTGCCGCGAATACCACGCCGGAGGTACCCAGGGTGAGGGCGATGATTCCGGGTTGCACCACACCCACGCCCACCGCCTGGGCGCCCTGGTCGCCTCCCCCGCCGACGACGGGCGTGCCCTGCAGCAAGCCGGTTTCCGCAGCACCCTGCGCGCTGACCTCGCCGGTCACCTCCGGTCCTTCATAGGTGGGCGGCAGCCACTCGGACGGAATGCCGAGCGCTGATAATACTTCCTGGGACCAATTGCGGGCTTTCAGGTCGAAAAGGATCGTGCCGGAGCCATCAGCCTTGTCCATGGCGTATTTACCGGTCAATCGTAAACGGACGTAATCTTTGGGAAGCAGGACATGTCGCGCCCGGGAATAAATCTCCGGTTCATTCTGCGCCACCCACAGGATCTTGGGCGCGGTGAAGCCGGTCAATGCATCGTTGCCGGTAACCTGGATCAGGTGTTCCTTTCCCAGGCGGGCGCGGATCTCGTCACATTGTGCCTTGGTGCGTTGATCATTCCACAGGATGGATGGACGCAGCACTTCGCCGTCTTCATCCAGCAGCACCAACCCATGCATCTGCCCGGTGAGGCCCACTGCCAGGATGGATTTCGGAGAGATGCCCGTATCCTCCAGCACTTTCTTGATGCTCTGAGCGGTGCCGTTCCACCACAGGGATGGGGATTGCTCGCTCCACAACGGGCGCGGCGTTTCATAAGGATAGGTCGCAGAGGCAGTGCCTGCAACCCGGCCAGTTTCTTCCAGAAGCAGGGCCTTGGTGGCGGTGGTCGAAGTATCAATGCCGAGGAAGTATTTCATATTGGATTCGGGGCATGCCTTGAAAGTGTTGTCTCTTGGGCAAAAAGGGCAAAGGTTTCAACCAGGGTTTCACAGTGCCGGCGGGAACCAGCGGCACGCAAGCACCTGGAAAGCCGGGCCTTTGCTCCTTTTTGCTGGCGTGTTCGAAGATGATCCGTGTTTTTTAGCGCGCACCCAGGAGCAGGTCAACCGTTAATTGGTCAAGATGTTCATACGACAGACCGCGCGCGCCCAGGGCCTGGCGGTCGAATTTCTTTTCCTTGAGGGATTTCACCTTTTCGGGTTTAAATACACCGAGCAGGTCATTGGCTCCCTCGGGGTCGGAATTTACCTCGGTCAGCAGTGCCTGGATCTCTTTATCCTGGTTCCACTGCCTGGCTTTCTCCTTGAGGATCAGGTAGGTTCTCATGCAGCCGCGGGCAAAATGCCGGACGCCCTCGTAATCCTCAGAGCGGTAGGCGTGCGCGTCGAAGTGACGGCTGCCCGGGTAACCATGATCCTCCAGCAGTTTTACCAGGAAGAAGGCACTTTTCAAATTGACCGCCCCAAAGCGGAAATCCTGGTCGTAACGCCCGAAGGCCTGGTCATTGAGATCGATGTGGAAAAGTTTGCCCGCGTCCAGGGCCTGGGCCACTCCGTGAGTGAAATTCAAACCCGCCATTTGCTCATGGGCCACTTCAGGGTTCACGCCGATCATTTCGGGGTGATCCAGGGTTCCAATGAAAGCCAGCATGTGCCCGGTGGTGGCATTATACATATCGCCGCGCGGTTCGTTGGCTTTGGCTTCCAGGGCAAATTTCAGATCGTATCCCTGGTCGATCACATATTCACAAAGGAAATTCATCGCCTCGCGGCTGCGCTTGATGGCAGTGACGGGGTCCTTGGAGGCGTCTGTCTCGGTGCCTTCGCGCCCACCCCAGAACACATAGATCTTTGCACCCAATTCCACGCCCAGGTCGATGGCATTCATGGTCTTCTGCAGGGCGTATGCCCGCACGCGTGCATCGTTGGAGGTGAAGGCGCCGTCCTTGAAGGCCGGGTCATAGAACAGGTTCGTGGTTGCCATTGGGACGACCAGGCCGGTCTCCTTGAGGGCAGCCTTGAAATCCCGTACGATTCGATCGCGCTCGGCCGGCGTGGCATCGATCGGTACGAGGTCGTTGTCATGGAAATTGACCCCATAGGCTCCAACTTCCGCCAGCAGGTGAACCAGCTCAACGGGTGTTTTCGGCTCACGCACAGGAGCCCCGAATGGGTCGCGACCGGTGGAACCAACAGTCCACAAACCGAAGGTGAATTTATGTTCAGGCTTGGGTTGATAGAGGTCAGACATAGATATCCCTTTCAAAAGATATAGATTTGCGATTGGATACTGCGGAGATAGCAGCACACCAATTCTGGATCGGTCGCTGCCCTATGGTTCGAGTTTATTCGCTTCCTGGCTGGAGGAGGAGCCAACCTCTTTCTGCCTTCGTTCTCTCTTCGGTTTGACATGGCTCCACCAGATGAAACCGAATGTCGACACAAGCAGAACCAGGAATCCGATCTTGTAGAGGATCATCAGCCATGGTTGGAACATGCCAAACACGCCCAGGACAATACCCACAATAATCACCGTTTCTATGGTGCGGTAGATGCGCTCGGAGATACGATCGTTGAGCAAACTGGCTGACATGTTGATCAAGGATATGAAAACCAGCAGGATGGATACAAAAATAAGGATAAAGGGGATCGCTGAAAGAAGCACGTTTGTGGCTCTCTGCTTCTCCGTTGTTAATGAGGTGATTACAGGTTTGGCCACCAATCCGAGAATCAATGTCACCGCTATCGCAATGAAGAGGCCTACCGGTAGGCGTAGACGTCTTTTCGTCATAATTACTCCTATCTCGTCAAAGAATAATGGGGCGAGGCAGGAATTGCCCCGCCCCTGTACCTTGAAGCCTAGTATTTAATATCGACCTGTTTCCTGATTTCCGCAGATTTTGAAATCGCATCACAGATGACCGCCGCGCGGTATCCATCTTCGAAAGTGGCCCCATGCGGACCCACTTCCTTGTTATTGACGATGGCGTCCAGCAGGTGGGTGATCTCGTGCACAAAAGTGTGCTCCCAGCCGATGATATGCCCGTGCGGCCACCAGTTGCTCCACCAGGGATGGTAGCCCTCGGTGACCAAGACGGTCGTCCAGCCGGCGGTTTCCTTGGGTTCATGATCCCGGTAGAAAATGTCAAACTCGTTGAAGCGCTCCAGGTTGAACCGGACGCTGGCTTTTTCGCCGTTGATCTCGAAGAAGTTGTAATTCTTGCGACCAAGTGCGAAACGGGTCGATTCAAAGGTGCCGAGTGCCCCGTTCTCAAACTCGCAGATCGAGACGAAGGCATCGTCCACATCAACCACGCCCATCTTCTTCGGATCCTCAGCCAGGGGGCGCTCTTTGATGAAAGTCTTCGTCATCGCGGAAAGCGTTTTTACGCCGCCCACCAGGTAATGGGCCAGGTCAATGATGTGAGCGCCCAGGTCACCCAGCGCGCCGCTGCCGGCGATGGACTTGTCCAGCCGCCAGATCTTGGGCGTGTTATAGTGCGGGAGGATCCATTCCTGCAGATAGACAGCCCGCCAGTGGTAGATCTTCCCCAGCGCTCCGCTGTCGATCAGGTTGCGGATCTGCCGGATAGCCGGGACAAACCGGTAGTTGAATGCCACCATGTTCTTGACCCCGGTCTTCTTGGCGACTTCGACCATCTGCATGGCTTCTTCGGCGGTGCGGGCGATCGGTTTTTCGCACAGCACATGCTTGCCCAATTTCATGGCATAGATGGTCGGCTCCATGTGGATATTATTGGGGCCGCAGTTGTCGAACAGGTCAATATTCTTGACATTTCCATCCAGCATGCTTTTCCAGTCGTCCGGGCAGCCATTGCGGAAACCATAGCGTTTGACCGCTTCGGCAACCGCATCCTTGCCCAGTCCGCAGATCACCTCCAGGCGGGGGATCGCCGGTGGTGGATACATCATGTAGGGGATCTTTTTGTACGCATTGGAATGCGCCTTGCCCATGAAGGAATACCCCAGCATGCCAACCCGAATCTCCGGGATTTCGCCCTTCGACTTGGCGGCAGACATCGTGGTGAATCCAGTTTCCTCGCTCATGATAAGCTCCTTACTTTTTGGCTTCGAAAGCAGCGTCGAAGGCGACCGTGGAGGGAGTGAAATCCTGCTTGCGGATCATCTGCAGGGCTTCAGGAGCGCCCCAATCGCGATCCATGCCGCTGTCTTCCCACTCGATGGAGAGCGGCCCCTTGTAGCCGACGCGGTTCAAAGCGCGTACGATCTGGTCCCATTTCACATCGCCCCTGCCCGGGGAGATGAAATCCCAGCCGCGGCGGGGGTCGCCGAAATCAAGGTGGGAGCCGAGGATGCTGTTGCGGGAGGTGAGCTTCACCTGCGAGTCCTTCACATGGACATGCAGGATGCGATCACCAAAATCATTGATGAACTCAACCGGGTTGATGAACTGGTGGATGAAGTGGCTGGGGTCGAAATTGAATCCAAAGGCGGGGTGATTGCCAATGGCATCCAGGGCTCGCCTGGCTGTCACCAGGTCATAGGCGATTTCCGTCGGGTGGACCTCAAGGGCAAACTTGATGCCGTTCTTCGTAAATACATCCAGTATCGGCTTCCAACGCTTGGCAAAGTCTGCATAACCCTTGTTGATGTCATCCTGGTTGGTCGGGGGGAAGAAATACAGGTTCTTCCAGACCGGGCTGCCGGTGAAACCGTTGACGATGTTCACTCCAAATTTCTTGGCAGCAATGGCGGTATTTTTCACTTCTTCGGCACAGCGCTGGCGCACACCTTCGGGATCGCCATCGCCCCACAAGCGCGGCGAAAGGATGCGTTTGTGGCGTTCGTCAATCGGGTCATCTGCCACGCACTGACCTACCAGGTGTGTGCTGATGGCAAAGCACTTCAGTTTGTACTTGTTCAGGATGTCCCACCTGCTCTGAACGTAGCCGTCTTTCTCCAGGGCTTTGTCCACCTCGAAGTGGTCACCCCAGCAAGCCAGTTCCAGGCCGTCGAAGCCCCATTTACTGACCTTCTTGGCAAGGTCTTCCAGGGTCAGATCAGCCCACTGGCCGGTGAATAATGTTACGGGTCGTCCCATATTTCACACTCCTTTTGAAAAAAGTGAACGTAAAGAATTGAAATGAATCGAAAGGATTGGTTTCCCTTATGCTATTTATAGTCAGGAAGTTGGATCAGTTTGCCGCCTTGCATGGCGGATTCATGCGCCAGGATTCCCACGGAAGTCCAGTTGGCAGATTCGAAAACGTTCGGGAACGGATCGCGGTCTTCCACGACGGCTGCCAGGAATTCATTCGCAAGGTGAGGGTGCGAGCCGCCATGCCCGGAGCCCTGGATGAAGGATAGATGCTTGTTCTCGGCCATGTCATACACACACTTGGTTGTGAATTCGCGGATTCCTTCCGGAAGCAGGTGGGCATAATCCTTGATGCTGGCGTGTTTTGCGTCTTCGCCTCCAAGGTGAACAATGGGTTCTTCGTTGGAAACCAGCTGCCATTCGAAACTCATCAGGCTGCCGTAAACGTCGAAACTCTCTATGTACTGGCGGGCAACGTCAAATAAGGAGCGGGTGACTTCCGCGGAGAGATCCGTCCCTTTCAGCTTGATATGGGCGGTCTCCACTGCGAAAGGAGATCCGTATTTTGGAATGAGGGCATCCGCGATCTTCCCGGATCCAAAGCAGGAGACATACTCTGCCATGGCTCCGCCCATTGCCAGGCAGGGGCTGACGACATGGGTGGCATAATGCATGGGCGGAAGTCCCTCCCAGTATCCCGGCCAACCATACATATTCTGCTGGTGGGCAGCGCGCAGGAACTGGATCTTGCCCAGTTTTCCACCATCCCGCAATTCCTTGACGAACAGGTATTCGCGGGAATAGATGACCGTCTCCATCATCATGTACTTCTTACCAGATGCCTTCTGCGCCTGGATGATCTGCCAGCATTCGTCCACCGAGGTTGCCATCGGCACTGTACAGGCAACGTGTTTCCCGGCTTTCAGGGCTGCCACGCTCATGCGGGCATGCTCATGGATCGGGGAGTTGATATGAACCACATCCACCTTGGGATCCTGGATGAGTTTGTCAAAGTTCGAGTAGCGAGCCTGTATGCCGAAGGCGTCACCGATCTGGTTCAGTTTTTGCTCATTTCGCTGGCAGATCGCATACATGTTTGCATTCGGATGGCGCTGGTAGATGGGGATGAACTCCGCGCCGAATCCCAGGCCTACAATCGCAATATTCAACTTTTTGCTCATATTGTCTCCGTAGAGTTGACTTGTTCCGGTCTACTTCATCAATTTGTGCAGGAAAACAACGCCATCGGCTGCCAACGCATCCTGTGACGGAGCCAATGGCCGCCAGATTGCCGCCGCACGCGCGATGCTTTTCACCTTGCTGGTGAATGATTCGATCACCATCACACCATCGAATTTGATATCTTTCAAGGCTTGCGCCACTTCCTTCCAGGGTACATGCCCGGCACCCGGTGTGCCGCGATTATTCTCGTTGCTGTGCACCTGGATCAACCGCGAGCCAACCCGGCGGATGGTATCGCCCATGGAATCCTCTTCTATGTTCATGTGGAAGGTGTCCAGCATGATCTTGCAATTCGGGTGATTCACCCGGTCCACCAGTTCTATCGCCTGATCGGCCGTGCTGATGAAACTGGTCTCAAACCGGTTAAGCGGTTCCAACCCAAGGACAATACCCTTCTTTCCGGCGTAGTCAGCCAGATCCTTTAGAATCGCCACCAGGATCTTCATGTCGTGTTCCCGCTCTTCTGCAGTCTGCTGCCAGGTACGACCCACGGCAGAGTAGAAAGGTCCAACGAGGTTCTTTCCTCCGACCAGTGCCAGTCCATCAATACTGGCCTTGACATAATCTACCCCGTTCTGGCGAACCTTGGGATCGGGGTCGATCAGATCGCGAT
>Ga0315295_10005003_pt1 | contig 11326 bp, 10 predicted proteins | sample YL17G14_0_MG_FD_204453 | JGI IMG/M metagenome (GOLD analysis project Ga0315295, IMG submission 204453) | Sediment microbial communities from Yellowstone Lake, YNP, Wyoming, USA - YL17G14_0 | ecosystem: Environmental > Aquatic > Freshwater > Lake > Sediment | place: USA: Wyoming | collected...
GGCGCCTTGGGGCTTAAGGCCAGAGTGGACAAAGCGAAACAGTGGTGGAAAAACCGGTTCAATATTGCTCCAAAGGTAATCGACCCGGGTGAGAAGTGGGCGATGAGCGGCCATCCGATTAGTTTTACGGTCAGCAGTCTTGACCTTGACGGCGATCCTATCAATTTGGCGGCAACCGGCTTGCCGGAGAGCTCGACCTTTACCGACAATGGAAATGGTACCGGGACTTTCAACTGGACGCCTCCGGACAGTGGCCATTTCTCCTTTATGGTAACGGCCAGTGATGGCAAAGCGACCGGATCGCAGCTCATTAAAGTTACCGTTATTTATACCTGCTGTGTGGTGCCCGGCGATGCCAACCATGATGGTAAAGTCGACATTAGGGATATTACATGTATCCTTAATTTTATGTATCATTCTTGGGGATGCAATATTCCCTGTAAGGGCGGTCCCGGGAAGTATCCTGAAGCGGATGCCAACTGTAATGGGATAACCAACATTGCGGATGTGACTTATCTCATTAAATACTTATATAGGAGCGGTCCTGCTCCGATTTGCGGGCCAATGTGATGCGAACACCCAGGCCACCTCGACTGTGGAATTGACAATGCAAGTTCAGGTCAGGGGCATAGCCCCTGACCTGAGTTATGTACCGCAGCTCCATAAGATGTTGGTCTAACCAGACCATATTGGCGATATCATTGGACAGCTTTTGAAACGGGCACAAGACTATCTCGTCCGATGAATTACGGAAGGAATGGGTTTTTGCTTACCGGCCGGAATTCAGCTTCTCCCTGAAATAAAACAATCGCGACTTGATTACTCTTCCGTCTTACCCGTAAGTCATTACAAAGCAATATATTATATTGTCATTACCTGCCTCGATCCGGATAAAAATGCAATTGTCAGTCAAATATTTACCAAGCGTTCATTGGCTTTTTAAAAAGAGAAATTTTTCACAATGTTTATAATTTCTCTTGTCAGTCCGAGGAAATATTATTATATATCCCACAATGAGTAATGCCGAGCATGACCTCGGATTTAGAAAACCCAACCAGTTGCAGATTGGTAACATTGGGTTAGAGAAACAGGATATTTGTAGTTCTAAATTACTGGATTGAGGTTTATGGCAAAAACTTCTCAAAAAATCGGTGACCAAGCCTTGCTGGAAAGGTCTCATTTTCAGCAATTGCTTGATGCTTTGGGCAAACGGGGATATAAAATCGCCGCACCAACAGTCCGGGATAAGGCCATTGTCTATGATGAAGTGGCTTCCGTCGAAGAGCTTCCCATCGGCTGGACGGACGAGCAGGGCGGCGGCACATATCGCCTGAAAAGACAGGATGAGCCCACTCTCTTTGGGTATGTCGTCGGCCCGCAATCCTGGAAAAAGTATCTCTTTCCACCCGAAATTAAACTCTGGGAGGCCAAAAAGAGCTCTGCCGGATTCCAGGTATCTTCGGAAAAGATGACTCCTCCGAAAATGGCGCTGGTGGGAGTCCGTGCCTGTGAATTGCAGGCTATCGCCATCCAGGACAAGGTTTTTTCGGAAGGGGAATATATCGATCCTTTCTATCTGGCCCGCCGGAAGAATATCTTCATTCTGGCGGTCAACTGCACCCGCGCCGGCGAGAACTGCTTCTGTGCTTCCATGAAGACCGGCCCCAGGGCGGGCGCCGGATTTGACCTGGCGTTGACAGAGATTTTAGACAGGAAAAACCATCATTTTGTGGTCGAAATCGGCACCGAATTGGGCGCCGAGATTCTCGCGGAAGTCTCCTGCGAAAAGGCCGGCGAGGAAATCACGGCGGCGGCCGAAAAGGCGATCGCCCAGGCCTCCAAACAGATGGGCAAGACCATGGACACTACCGAGATAAAGCAGCTTCTTTTCCGCAATCTGGAGAATCCGCGGTGGGATGAGGTGGCCGAACGGTGTCTGGGCTGCTGCAATTGCACGATGGTTTGCCCCATCTGCTTCTGCATGAATGTCGAAGATTACACCGACCTGAAAGGGGCGACGGCTGAACGACGCCGCAAATGGGATTCCTGCTTCACCGCGGATCATTCATATATTCATGGCGGCAGTATAAGAAATTCGAGTAAGTCTCGTTATCGCCAGTGGCTGACTCACAAACTGGCGTACTGGATTGACCAGTTCGGGACTTCCGGTTGTGTTGGATGCGGGCGCTGTATTACTTGGTGCCCGGTAGGAATTGACATTACGGAGGAGGTCCGGGCCATTCGCGAAAGCGCCCTGGTCGGCACTTCCGCTGTTTCAATGAAGGAGAAAAGTCATGGAAAACCTTGAACCTCTCTTGGCCGGACATCCATTCTTTCAGGGTCTGGACCTGAAGCATCTTAAGGTGCTGGTGGGATGCGCGACCAATGTCGTTTTCAATTCGGGGCAGTTCGTTTTTCGCGAGGGAGAGGATGCCAATCAGTTTTTTGTTATCCGACAGGGCAAGGTCGTCGTGGAAACCTTCTCGCCGGTCAAAGGCGCCATCCCGATTCATACCCGCGGACAGGGTGAGGCTCTGGGCTGGTCGTGGCTGATTCCGCCATATAAATGGCATTTCGACGCCCGCGCTTATGAACTGACCCGGGCCATTGCCCTCGACGGGAAATGCCTTCGCGAAAAGTGCGAGGCTGACCACGAGTTCGGCTATGAGATAATGAAGCGCGTCGCGCGAGTCATCGCCGAACGGCTCGAAGCCTGCAGAGTACAGCTTCTGGATGTATATGGCGACCAAGGATGAAAGGCAGATAACCATGGGTGATATAAACAGTAATCCGATGCTTCCCGAAATGTACAGCCTTCAGCGGATGCGTAAGGAGACTTACGACACCTTTACCATGGAACTGGAGCCGACCAGTGGGAGCCGGGGAATATCCTATAAACCCGGGCAGTTCAATATGCTCTATGTTTATGGCATCGGTGAAGTCCCAATTTCTATCAGCGGCGACCCGGCCGTACATAGAACCCTGGTCCATACGACCCGGGCGGTTGGGACGGTGACCAAAGCCATGTGGCTGCTCAAGCGGGGCGATCAGTTGGGTGTCCGGGGACCTTTCGGCAACTCCTGGCCGGTGGAAGAATCGAACGGGCAGGATGTGGTCATCGTGGCCGGAGGAATCGGCCTGGCCCCCCTGCGGCCGGTGATTTATCAGCTTCTGAGCGAGCGTTACAAGTACGGCAAGGTGGTGCTTCTCTATGGAGCGCGCACCCCGGAGGACCTGCTCTATCGACAAGAGCTGGAACAGTGGCGGGCCCGTTTCGATCTGGATGTGCATGTTTCGGTCGATCGTGCCTCAGGAAACTGGCAGGGAAATATAGGGGTGGTTACCACTCTCATTCCCAATGCGCAATTTGATCCCATGCATACTCTGGCCATGGTCTGCGGGCCGGAAATCATGATGCGGTTCACGGTTCTGGAATTACAGAAACGCGGCATCGCATTGGATAAGATTTATGTTTCGGCGGAGCGGAACATGAAATGCGGCATAGGTCAATGCGGGCATTGTCAGTACGGACAGGCCTTTGTCTGCAAGGACGGTCCCGTATTCCGATTTGACACGATTGCTGACCTTTTTACGAAGCGAGAAATTTGATATGACCCATAAACGCAAACCAAAACTGGCTGTCTGGAAATTCGCATCTTGCGACGGCTGCCAATTGAGCCTCCTCGATTGCGAGGATGAGCTTCTGGCCGTGGCCGGCGAAATTGAGATCGCCAACTTCCCCGAGGCCTCGCGCGCGGTCGTGGGAAGGTCGTACGATCTCTCGCTGGTTGAAGGATCGATCACCACGCCTCACGATGCGGAACGGATTCATCGGATCCGCCGCTCCTCGAAAGTCCTGGTGACCATCGGCGCCTGTGCCACCACTGGCGGCATTCAGGCCCTGCGAAATTTCAAAGACGTGAAAGAATTCACCTCTATCGTCTATGCCTATCCGGAGTATATCGAAACCCTTCACAAGTCGACCCCTATCAGCGATCATGTCAAGGTCGACTTCGAACTGAACGGCTGTCCCATTAATAAAATGCAGCTGGTGGAGGTCCTCTGCGCCTATTTGAATGGGCGCAAGCCGAATACGCCGCGTCACAGTGTCTGCATGCAGTGCAAGGCTCGCGGTCATGTTTGTGTCATGGTCGCCCACGGCACACCCTGTCTCGGTCCGGTGACGCATGCCGGATGTGATGCCATTTGCCCGGGATATGATCGCGGTTGCTACGGTTGTTTCGGCCCCAAAGAGTCTCCCAATACACGGTCTCTGGGTCGCCAATGGAGCAAAATGGGCGTTTCCGACCCCAACCTGGTGCGCGCTTTCCGCAGTTTCAACGCCTACTCTGACGCTTTTCGCAAGGAGAGTGAATTCCATGAGAAGTAGAACAATCAAAGTTGATTATCTGGCCCGGGTGGAGGGTGAGGGCGGGCTATATGTCAAGATAAAGAATCGTACGGTGGTGGATGTTAAATTGCGCATTTTCGAGCCGCCCCGTTTCTTCGAGGCTTTTTTGAGAGGACGCAACCACAGCGAAGCCCCCGATATTACCGCCCGCATTTGCGGTATCTGCCCGATTGCCTATCAAACCAGCTCCGTGACGGCGATGGAAAATGCTTTCGGAGTGAAAGTGGAGGGTCAGCTGCGGGCATTGCGGCGTCTCATCTACTGCGGCGAATATATCGAAAGCCATGTCCTGCATGTCTATCTTCTGCATGCCCCCGATTTTCTGGGTTATGAAGATGCCATCAGAATGGCCAAGGATTTCCCCGATGCGGTTAAAAATGCTCTGAAGCTGAAAAAAATCGGCAACGATTTGATGACTCTTGTCGGCGGCCGCGAAATCCATCCGATCAACATGAAGGTGGGCGGATTCTATAAGGTGCCCAACAAGAAGGAACTGGAGACTTTCGTTGAACCGCTGAAATGGGCCAGAGATGCCGCTCTGGAAACGGTCAAGCTTGTCGCCACCTTTGATTTCCCGGAACTGGAGCAGGATTATGAATTTGTCGCGCTGCGCCATCCCGATGAATATCCTCTGTTCGATGGACGTCTGGTTTCCAACAAAGGGCTGGATATTCCGATCGCCGATTTTGAGAAGCACTTTGAGGAGCTCCATGTCGAGCATTCGACTTCTCTGCATTGTGTACACAAAGAGCACGGTTCTTATTTGGTTGGCCCGCTGGCCCGCTATGCCCTTAATTTTGACAGACTAACCCCCTCGGCGCAGCAGGCGGCGCGGGCGGCCAAACTGGATGAAGTATGCCGTAATCCATTCAAGAGCATTATTGTTCGCAGTGTCGAAACGGTCTATGCCTGTGAAGAGGCTCTCCGAATCATCAAAGAGTACGAAAAACCGGAGAAGCCGGCCATTGACATCGTACCGAAAGCAGGTATCGGATGCGGCTGCTCGGAAGCCCCCAGGGGAATCCTCTATCACCGTTATCGCCTCGACGAGAACGGCGTGATTCTGGATGCCAAGATTGTTCCGCCGACTTCCCAGAATCAGGGAATCATCGAAAGTGACCTGCGCGAGTTTGTCGGCAGGAATCTGGCCCTGTCCAACGAGAAGCTGACTTGGCAGTGCGAGCAGGCAGTCAGAAATTATGACCCCTGTATTTCCTGTTCCTGCCATTTCCTGAAATTGCATATTGAGCGGGAATAAGGGCGGTTGAAATGAAATTCGAAGGGGTTTCCGAAAAAAAACCCCGACTGCTTCTTATCGGCGTGGGCAATCAATACCGCAAGGATGATGCAGCAGGTTTGATAGTTGTCCGGAGCTTGAAAAATCAGGCTCCGGCTTTTCTTGAAATAATTGAGGAAAGCGGTGAAGGGGCGAGTCTGATGGAGCGATGGCGGGAAGTTGATGGTGTCATTATGGTTGATGCGGTCAGTTCCGGCGCTCCTCCGGGGACCATTCATCGGCTGGACGCTTGCCGACAATCGATCCCGACCGATTTCTTTTCCTATTCCACCCATGCCTTCAGCGTGGCCGAGGCGGTAGAGATGGCCCGTGTTCTTGACCAGTTGCCGCCGCGGATGATTATCTATGGAATTGAGGGGGAATCTTTTAAATTTGGGACAGGGCTCTCCCCCGCTCTGGAATCGGCCGTACCGCAGGTTGCGGAATCAATTCTGAATGACGTAGAGATAATGTCCAAAGAAACAGAGCGGAAGCAAGAAAGGCTCTGAGGAAAAATGGCATCTGCCGGCAAGAAAAGAAAGATAGCGGTTTGGCTCATACAGAACAGCAAATATGTCTAAGGAGACTCCGTATCACGGTGCGCGGCGCGGTACAAGGAGTGGGTTTTCGCCCCTTCGTATTTCGCCTTGCCACCGAGCTGGAACTGACCGGCTGGGTGAATAATTCCGCCCGGGGCGTCACCATTGAACTGGAAGGCCCCGAGAATAGACTCGAGCGATTCCTCCTGCGAGTCGGACCGGAAAAACCGCCGCGGTCGTTTATCCAGAGTCTTGAATATTCTTATCTCGACCCAAGCCATTATAAGAGCTTTGAAATCCACGAAAGTGATCAGACCGGTGACAAAACGGCTCTCATCCTGCCCGATATTGCAACCTGCCCTGACTGTCTCAATGATATGCGGGATTCTAAGAACCGGCGTTATCTTTATCCTTTCACCAATTGTACCAATTGCGGCCCCCGCTACAGCATTATTTCGGCCCTACCGTACGATCGCCCCAATACGACCATGTCCGGTTTTGTCATGTGTGAGGAATGCCGGGACGAATATGAAAACCCGCGAAATCGCCGTTTCCATGCCCAACCCAATGCCTGCCCGAAATGCGGCCCGCATATCGAACTATTGGATGCTAAAGGTAAAGTGGAACAAAGCAGTCATGAGGCGCTATTAGCGGCCGCAGAGGGAATCAGGAATGGACTCATCGTGGCCGTGAAAGGGATTGGTGGATTTCATTTAATGGTGGACGCTCGAAATGATAAGGCGGTACGAAAGCTGCGGCAAAGGAAGGGGCGCGAGGAGAAGCCTTTCGCCCTGATGTATCCATCGCTGGAAACGGCGCGAAGGGAATGCCATGTCACCGACCTGGAGGCTCGACTATTGCTTTCTCCCGAATCACCCATTGTCCTTTTGAAACGGCATGCGCCCGCTGACACCGCGGTCGGAAGTATTTCGTCTTCGATTGCCCCCGGTAATCCCCATCTGGGAATCATGCTACCCTACTCACCCCTGCACCATATCTTAATGGATGAACTTGGTTTCCCTATCGTCGCCACCAGCGGAAATATCTCGGACGAGCCCATATGCACTGATGAAAGAGAGGCTCTTACACGACTGGGTGGCATTGCCGAATTATTTCTGGTGCATAACCGCCCTATTGCCCGACCGATTGATGATTCGGTGGTACGGGTAATGATGGGACGTGAGATGGTCATCCGCCGGGCGCGAGGATATGCCCCTCTGCCGGTGCCGCTCAAAAAAGAGATGCCCCAAATTTTCGCCGTGGGCGCACATCTCAAAAATACCATAGCTATTTCCATCGGAAAAGAAGCTTTTGTCAGCCAGCATATCGGCGATCTGGAGACGGCTCAGGCCTATGAAGCATTTGAAAACGCCGGCGCCGATTTTCGCAAGCTTTACGATTTCGCCCCGAAAATGCTCGCCTCCGATCTGCATCCCGGCTATCTCTCTTCCCAGTTTGCCGAGAAACAGGGGTTGCCGGTAACACATGTTCAACACCATTATGCTCATATTCTTTCCTGCATGGCGGAAAACGAAATCACTCCTCCGGTTCTGGGCGTTTCATGGGACGGAACCGGACTCGGCACCGACGGTACTATCTGGGGTGGCGAATTTCTGGAAATATCGGAATATGGCTTCCGGAGGGCGGGATATTTCCGCACCTTTCCCCTCCCGGGAGGTGATAAGGCAATCAGAGAGCCAAGGCGTACGGCTCTGGGGCTTCTTTTTGAGATGTACGGGGGAAAAATGCCGGAGCAATCGGCTATCCCTTCTATTGCCGCCTTTACTTCTCAGGAAATGGCAATTCTGAAGCAGATGCTTGAAAAGTCGATCAACTCGCATTATACTTCCAGCGCCGGACGGCTCTTTGATGCGGTCGCCTCCATAATAGGCATCAGGCAGGAGACAAAGTATGAAGGACAAGCAGCCATGGAACTGGAATATGCACTTGATGGATTTGACACCGAAGCATCATATCCTTTCCGGATTGATAGTAATTCGGAAACCAAAATAATCGACTGGCAGCCAATGATAGAAGAGGTGATTAAAGATCGGCGCAGTGATGCTCTCGGCGGTCTGATAGCGGCCAAGTTTCATAATACGATGGTCGAAATAATCGTGGAAATGGCCCGAAGCAGCGGTAAAAAAAGGGTTGTTCTCAGCGGCGGTTGTTTTCAGAATCGCTACCTGACAGAGCGGGCGGTCACCCGGCTTAATGCCGAAGGATTTCTCCCCTGCTGGCATCAGAGAATCCCCCCTAATGACGGCGGCATTGCCCTGGGGCAAATAGTGGCGGCGGCGATGGCAGAATTAAAGGAAGGAAATGAATAAATGTGTTTAGCAATTCCCGGCAAGGTGTTAAGTATTACCGGTGATGATCCTCTGACACGAACCGGACGGGTCAGTTTTGGCGGCACTATCAGAGAGGTCAATTTAACCTGTGTGCCTGAAGCCAACGTCGATGATTATGTCCTGGTTCATGTCGGGGTGGCGATAAGTGTTATCGACGAACAGGAGGCCGAACAGGTCTTCGAGTACCTGGCCGAAATTGAGAGATTATCCGATTCCGGAGACGAGAAACAGTGAAGTATCTCGATGAATATCGTGATGGCCGGGCCGCCCGGGAATTTGCCGGTGCCATTGCCCGAGTCGTCACCCGTCCCTGGATCATTATGGAGGTCTGCGGGGGACAAACCCATGCCATTGTCAAATTCGGCGTGGATGAACTTCTGCCCAAAGAAATCACTCTCCTGCACGGCCCCGGCTGTCCGGTCTGCGTCACGCCGGTGGAGTTAATCGATAAAGCAGTCGAAATCGCCTCGCGCCCCAAAGTGATATTTACCTCTTTCGGTGATATGCTCAGAGTACCGGGCACGTCCGGAGACCTCCTTTCGGTCAAGGCTTCCGGGGGGGATGTCCGGATTGTCTATTCTCCGCTGGACGCCCTCAAGATTGCCCGGGAGAATCCCGAAAAGGAAATAGTCTTCTTTGCCGTCGGTTTTGAAACGACCGCTCCGGCTAATGCCATGGCCGCAGTCCAGGCGAAGCAGATGGAGCTGAAAAACTTCTCGCTGTTGGTGTCCCATGTTCTGGTCCCCCCTGCCATCGAGGCGATTCTCTCTTTCTCCGATAATCGTGTTCAGGGTTTCCTGGCTGCCGGGCATGTCTGCGCGGTCATGGGATATACCGAATATGAACCGATCGCAAGCAATTATCATATCCCCATTGTAGTCACCGGATTCGAGCCGGTGGATATCCTTCAGGGAATTTATATGTGTGTTCGCCAACTGGAGGAAGGGCGCGCGACAGTGGAAAATCAATACTCCCGGGTTGTGAATCGCGCCGGCAACCTGCCGGCTCAGAAATTGATGAGAGAAGTATTTCGGGTCATCCCGAGAAAATGGCGCGGCATCGGGGAAATTCCTTTCAGCGGTCTGGGTCTTGGGGGCGAGTATAAATTCTTTGATGCCGAACTCCGTTTCGACCTGGCCGGCAGATCGGTCGAGGAAGCCTCGGAGTGCATCAGCGGTCTGATTCTGCGCGGGGTAAGGAAACCTCCGGAATGCCCGGCCTTTGCGACCCGATGCAAGCCCGAGCATCCGCTGGGGGCGACCATGGTCTCTTCCGAAGGGGCCTGTGCGGCATATTACCGTTACCGCCGTTTTCAACCTCTATCGGATAATTCAATTATAGGATAAAGAATCTGATGACCGAAAAGAAGGATTTCCAGCTTTCCTGCCCGATCCCGATATCGGAATACCCACATGTCCTTCTCGCCCATGGGGGCGGCGGCCGACTGATGCATCAGTTGCTGGAGAAGATAATTGTCCCGGCATTCAGTAACGAAGCTCTCGAGGCGCGCCATGATGGAGCAGTTCTGAATCTGCAGAATACCCGACTCGCCTTTACGACCGATTCCTATGTCGTCAAGCCGCTTTTCTTCCCCGGTGGGGATATAGGAACGCTGGCGGTTTATGGAACGGTCAATGACTTGGCGATGTGCGGCGCCCGCCCTCTTTATCTGAGCGTCGGATTTATTCTGGAGGAAGGACTGCCGATGGAAACATTCTGGAAGGTGGTTCAATCAATTCGGAAGGCCGCCGAAACAGCCGGGGTGCAGATCGTTACGGGTGATACGAAAGTTGTTGACCACGGCAAAGGAGACGGGATTTTCGTCAATACCGCCGGCATCGGGATAATTGAAAGAAATATCAATATCTCTCCTGCCGGAGTTAAGGTGGGAGATGCGGTAATTCTCAGCGGCGATATCGGCCGCCACGGTATGGCTATAATGGCTGCCCGGGAGGGTCTGGCTTTTGAGTCAACTATCGAAAGCGACTGCGCGCCTTTATCCGAGCCGGTTATGAACCTGCTCGCGGCGGGTATAGAAATTCGCTGCCTCCGCGACCTGACCCGCGGCGGTCTGGCCAGCGCCCTGGTCGAGATTGCCGAAACATCAAAATGCCATATTGAGATTGAGGAGACGGCTATCCCGGTTCAGGAGAATGTCCAAGGGGCCTGCGAAATCCTGGGACTGGACCCCCTATATGTGGCCAACGAGGGGCGCATGGTGGTTTTTGTGAGGGCTGCCGATGCGGAAAAAGCGTTGGCCCTCCTGCGGGCGCACCCATGCGGAGCGCAGGCAACCATTATTGGCCACGTTCACCAGGCGCCGGCATCGATGGTCACGATGAAAAGCAGAATTGGCGCCAGCCGTATTGTCGATATGATTAGCGGCGAACAATTACCGCGAATCTGCTAATTTATTTTGCGCCCTTCTCTTCAGTAAATCCATTTTGGGGGCATTTTTTCACCTTGCAAGGAAATTCGGGAATTAATTGGCCCCACTGCCATTGCCGAACTAATTACCTAAAAACATATCGAGATATGCTTCTTGGGCATCTGGAGGAGGAATAAATCAGACAAATAATGTCTTGTCACTTAAGCAGATAATGAATATTTGGGCTTGACAAAAGGATTTTCGATAGCTATGTTTGCTGAGTATCAAAAAGATTCTCATTTTAAATGAGAGCACATTTATCTGGTTTTGAGCATGCTGGATGCTTTGATGTTCATTTTTGGTTGCATTGCTTTTGCTAAA
>Ga0315295_10005005_pt1 | contig 11323 bp, 11 predicted proteins | sample YL17G14_0_MG_FD_204453 | JGI IMG/M metagenome (GOLD analysis project Ga0315295, IMG submission 204453) | Sediment microbial communities from Yellowstone Lake, YNP, Wyoming, USA - YL17G14_0 | ecosystem: Environmental > Aquatic > Freshwater > Lake > Sediment | place: USA: Wyoming | collected...
TCTTGCGGAAATGGAGATTACTATCAAGGTGACGACGGACAGAACGCTCCTGGCAGGGGTGAAAGTCAAGATATCCGACATGGTCTACGATGCCACACTTTCAGGGCAGATAGGAATGATGAGAGAGAGACTGCGAGAGGTATCCTGAATGGAAGAGGAAATCCGGGCATTTCTCAGGAGAATCGAAGGAGAGATAAGGAACATCGGTTTTTCCACAGTAGTGCTTGAAGAAGGCTGTGTGCTCTCTGTCGGTGACGGAATTGCCCATGTTGCCGGTCTGAGAGATGCGAGACTGTATGAACTGATAGAATTTGAAGGCGGTAATGAAGGGATCGTCTTTGACCTTGGTGTCGAAGATATCGGTGTTGTCCTCCTGACGCAGCAGAATGGCATAAAGGCAGGCGGGAGGGCATATAAAACAGAGCGTATCCTCTCTGTCAATGTCGGGGATGAGTTATTGGGGCATGTGCTTGATGCACTCGGCAACATGCTCGATGGGGGTCCGCGTCCTGAGATTTCGGTGTCCTATCCCGTCGAAAGGGAGGCGCCATCCCTTCTCGAGAGAGACCTTGTCAACGAACCCCTCTATACAGGGATCAAGGTTATCGATGCGATGCTACCCATTGGCAGGGGGCAGCGGGAACTCATCATAGGAGATTCGGCCATCGGGAAGACCTCTATTGCGGTTGATGCGATCATCAATCAGAGATATTCAGATGTCATCTGTATTTATACCGCACTAGGGCAAAATAAATCTCATGTGCTGAAGGTCATTGAAGAGATACGGACATACGGAGATCTCTCCAAGACCATCATTGTGGTTGCAGATGCGTCTGTTTCGTTGGGTCTGCAATACATTGCCCCTTACAGCGCTACGGCGATAGCTGAATATTTCCTCGACAAGGGGAGGGATGTGCTTGTTGTGTATGACGATCTGACAAAACATGCCGAGGCATACCGCTCTCTGAGTCTTCTCCTGAAACGGCCTCCGGGGAGAGAGGCATTCCCTGGCGACATATTTTTCATACACTCGAGGCTCCTCGAAAGGGCTGCGAAGCTCGGTGATGCCTTTGGCGGAGGATCCATTACTGCGCTCCCGATTGTGGAGACGCAGCAGGGAAGGATCTCGTCGTATATACCCACAAACCTCATCTCGATAACCGACGGGCAGATCTATCTCGATGCCCTTCTCTTCAATAAAGGCATCCTGCCTCCCGTAGACGTTGGCAAATCGGTATCGAGAATCGGGGGCAAGACCCAGGTGAGTGCCATGAAGGGTGTGGCTGAGAGGCTCAAGATAGACTACTCAAGGTTTATCGAGGTGGAAGTATTTACCAAATTTGGCGCTCACATCGAGGATGAGACGGCGAAACTCATCAGACGGGGTGAAAGGCTGAGGGAGATATTGAAACAGATGAGGTTCCACCCCAGTTCACTTGAAGACGAAATCCTGAGTTTTCTGATCCTGGAGTCGGAAGTTCTCGACGGCGTGGATGTTACGGCAACGAGAAGGGTCTGCGATGAAATGCTCGCAAAAATAAAAGGGGAGTTCCCGGACATTGTCGCACGGATAGCGAATGATGGACGGATCTCGAACACTGACCTGAAGAGATTAAAGGACTCCATGTATTCTCAGGGAAGAGGATGAGAAATGCTTTCATCTCTTGATATAGAAAAGAAGATACGGGCGCTCTCCGTTATGGATGACATCGTGGACGCCATGAAGGCATATGCCGGTGCGGCCATCAGGAAGACGGAAGAGATCGTGCCGAATATAAGGGAGTATGAACAAAACCTTCTCTCCGCACTTCATGACATAATGGTCCATTTTCCAGGGGTCACGCTCGAAAAACAACACGAAGGCAGGAGGATCGTCGTTGCGTTCGGTTCCTCACAGGGACTCTGCGGTCCATACAATGAAAAGATGGCCGACGCCGTTTCCGGCATCATGACACGCAATGATCTCCTCTTCGTCATCGGCAGGAGGCTGAAAACAGCCATCGATCTCAGGCATGTGCCGTATGGGGGATATCATGATTCGGTCCTCAGCATCAATGGCATACAATCTGCGCTGCGGGAGACAAGTGAGCAGATCATGAATATATACAGGGAAGAGGATTTCTATACCCTTACCTGCATATTCACCTTAGTGGTTGAGAGGAATGTCGATATCTCAGTTGAACAGATTCTCCCGCCGGGGATCAGGGACGCAGAATCCCTCAAGGCTGCAAAGAAACCACCCCACATGTATCTCAACCCGGATCTGGTCTTTGCCAGAATCCTTGAAGAATTTCTCTACATCAGCTTTTACCGGTGCTATGTTGAGTCATTGAGGAGCGAGAACTGGTACCGTCTGAGGAGCATGGAAGGTGCGGCAGAAACAGTAAAAGAGCATGTTGCAGAACTCGATTCCCTCCAAAACTATGCACGGCAGGAAGAGATCACGGAGGAAATGCTCGAGATCCTCGGCAGCGGGATGTTCTACGGTTCATGATCTCTTTTGACTTTTCAGATTCGCGATTACTGTCAAAATGAACCTAAAGAATTAGTTTATGTTTCATAGGTTATCTATTGAAAAGTAAAGAAAAAGAACCTTCAGTCCCTTACGTGAAGCCGTGACGAGAGAGGAGGAGGAAGCCACAACACAATTTGATTCCCAGCATATCCCCGTGTTCCTTTTGTCCTATGGTTAGGTCTTTCTTACTCAGCCTCCTGGGTATGGCCGCCCTCACCGGAGGACGGCTCACCACGAGACTGCCCTCCTGCGGGGTTCATCTCGGATTTCTCGGGTTCAGGGCCGGCGCTGACTGACAGCAGTTCGATCTCGAAGATCAAAGTGCTGTTGGGCGGAATGCGGCCTGTGGCACGATTGCCATAGCCTAATTCAGGCGGAATGAAGAGTTGCCATTTCGAGGCTTCCTTCATCATCTGCAAAGCTTCGGTCCAGCCTTTGATGACCCCGTTGACCCTGAAGGTTGCCGGCTGCCCTCTCTTGTAAGAGCTGTCGAACTCGATGCCGTCAATTAGGGTGCCTTTATAGTTTACTGTTACGGTATCATCTGCCTTCGGCGATTTGCCGGAACCTTCTGCGATAACCTTGAATTGAAGGCCGCTCGGCAAAGCCTTTACGCCTTCCTTCTTCTGGTTCTCTGCAAGAAACTTATTGCCCTCCTCAAGATTCTTTACCGACTTCTCTTTCAATTCTTTCTGCCGCTCGGCTGTTATTCTCCTTTGCAACTCCATAATGGTCGCACGAATTTCCTCCTTGCTCATCAGGGGCTCTTTTCCCCCTAGCCCATCCCGGACCCCGGAGGTGTAGACCTCCAGGTCGATATCCACTCCCTGGAATTTCAGGTTTTGGCCGAACTGGTAACCGAGGCTGTAGCTTTCCTTGTCTTTCTGGTCCTTGAGTTCAAGTTTTTCCTGAGCATGACAGACACTGAACAGAAACGCTATACTGAGAATTACTGTTAGTAAATGCTTCATTCAAATCTCCTTTGTCCTTAAGATATCAGCCACTTTTGAGCGCGAAGCCGAAATTCGAACAAACCGCATTAAATCGTTTCAAAGTGACCCCTCAGTCAATTGCCAAAATTATATCACGTTTGTATTGGTAACAAAATATAATATGTGTCACTATATTTCTCCCAAAAAAGAGGGCCGCCCGCAGGCGGCCCGTCTCATCAACTAAATAACATCAGATCGCATTAGGGTCACGGCATCGATGATCCTGGCTGACCAGGCTGCTCCGGGCCGATCCGGTACGGCCGCATCATCTCGTTGTCCTCGTGCTCGACGATGTGGCAGTGCCAGACGTACTGCCCGGGCGTCGAGAACGTGGCCTTTACCCGTGTGACCTCGCCCGGCAGCGCGATCACGGTGTCCTTCCAACCCATTTCCCAAGGCTGCGGGCCACGCGGCGTACCAACGGGCGCCACGGTGCCCGTGCCTGCTTCGGTATCCTGGTTGGTGATCGTGATCCCCTGCCGGCTGACCACCTCGAAGGCCACCTCGTGGATGTGCATCGGATGGGCGTCGACGGTCGTGTTGTAGAACTCCCAGATCTCCGTGTCGCCGACCCCGGGGTTCTCAGTGACTGCGTCGGCCCACTTCTTAACCACGTAGTTGCCAGTGGTGCTGTCCACCACGCCCAGGCGCGTCTCAACGGGGACATCTCCGAAGAACGGGGAGGTGAGCTCCGCAAGCAAGAGCTTGCGGGTGTTCGTCGACGCGGGCAGCGGCGCAATCGCCGGCAGCTTCAGGAACTGAGGCGGCGTGGTGGGATCAGGCGCCACGGCCGGCACGACGTCGAACCGCATCACCTGGCCTGTCGTTTCAGGATCGGCCGCATCAGCTGGATCGATCGGGAAGCCGCCGAATGGCGAGTCCGGCCCAAGGTTCAGCAGCTTGACCTGGGTGCCCGGCGTAACCGCGCTGAAGTCGACGAAGAGGTCCGCGCGCTCGGCCCCACCCATGAGAAGGACGGCCTTGCCAGAGTCCGCGACAGACGGGTCAGGCGGCGTGTCATTGACGTTGACCAGCGCTTTAAGGAAACCACCCTCGTTGCCGATCTGCCAGACCTTCACCCTTGAGTCATCGAACTTGAGTACCAGCATGCGCGAGTTGCAGCCATTGAGGAGGCGGAAACGGTAGCGGCGCGCCTCGACGGTGAGCTTCGGCCAGGTGTTGCCGTTGACGATGATTGTGTTGCCGAAGAACTCTGGGTTGTGGATCGGCGAGACATCGCTAAACGGAATGAAGCTGCTGATCGGATCGGGTGCGTCGCCGAAGAACGCACGCGAATCCGGGTAGAAGAGCGAACCGTCAGCGTTGAAGGAGCGGTCCTGGATCGCCATCATGATCTCGTAGTATCTCTTGTTCGGCGGGAACTTGTCGTTCTCTTTGGGAGCAGGGCCGGGCAACACAGCCGTGGTGCCGTAACGGGTGTCGATCACCGCATCGTCACCGGCGGGGCCGCCGCGGATGATGTAAAAACCCGCCGGACCCGCGTACACGTTCTGGGCTGTCATGCCCAACGTGTGGTCGTGGTACCAGATGGTCGCCGCACGGAACGAGTTCGGGTACTGGAAGATCGCGTAACCGGGGCCCCAAGTGCCGAAACCCTTGCCTGCGGCCTTGCCCTTGAAGAAGTCATACCAGGTGCCCTCGGTGGCGTATCCGACGGGAATGTCGTTCGCTGCGGGCAGGTACCACGCTTCGGCGTAGCCGTCGCTCTCGTCACCGACCGCCACTGCGCCGTGCACGTGCACGACCATGGGCACTGGACCGGTGTATGGACCGGGTGTCGTGTCGAAGGTGGGTCGGGAATCGCGCGGCCCTGTGCCATACAGGCCCGGCTCACTGCCCTGCGGCGGGTTGGCCCAGTGCAGCGTCGGGTCTACTGGAAGCAGGTGGGGTAAATAATTTCCATTGGCGTCTTTCAGCTCGTTGATCCACTTGATGCGCACCGGCGCATTCCACTTAGCCTCGATGGTGAGCGATGGCGCGTTGTGGAGAAGGAGCCCTCTCTTGCTGTCCGAGGTGACGGCGCCGTAGCCCCAAACGGTCGTCGCCCCCAGAGGATTGTTATTAATATCTCTGGGTGGCAGGATCTGCTGCTGGAACTGCCTTACTGAGATCTCGTAGTAGTCGACGTTCTTGCCCCCCTTCTGCACGATCCTTCCTGCCGTCGGCATCACAGGCGGGATCAAAAGGGGAGTAACGTACTTCGGGACATCTAGAGGGTCTAGTGTCCCTCCGGGAATCTGAGCGTTGGCAACCGGCATGCTCCAGGCCAAAAGCAAGAGCAATAATACGGCGAAGAGCAAACTTTTATTTAATGCTATACTTCGATTTTCCATGATTCTCCTCCTGTTTTTCTTATTGTTGAGTTAGAAGCCTTCGAATACCGCCTCACTCTTGACTTTGCTCAGCACCTCCTTTTTTTTTGAAGCAGATACCCAGGTCAGCAGTCTGCATTGCCATTCTTCTGCTCCTGCAACGATTCTCTCAACGAAGTCTCCACTGCCTAATATCCGCTCATCTGATTTCTCTCCGCCTCCTCTCCTCTTCGATAGTACCTGCGACCAGCCGCCTTGTGAGCGCACCAACCCTCCCCCTAGGGCGAGGATTGTATGAATGATGCTGCCCGTCTGAACGGACAGCAGTGGCAGGGGGTCTATGAACTGCGAAATTCTATCCGGGTTGAGCGGGACCTGCTGGGCCTGCGCAAAAGCGCTGCCTACAAAAATGAACAGCGCAGCCAAAAGCATCGTCAACTGCAGAGATTTTCTACGATAAAGCATTTGTTTCCACTTTTTCTGTTTTTGTGATTCACCTCAGACCCAAGAAATTCTTGAGGCCACCCCTGGTACTTGGTGTCTTATCACCTCCTCTGCACCTGGAAGGATGTAAATAAGTAAAATAAATTCCCATACTGTAATGACTGATGCGTCGTATGTAATAAGTGATTTCTTATGCTAATGTTAAAAAGAAAAATACATTATTTAAAGATAAATATTGCTGCTCAAGAGTGATTTTGTCATTTTTTTCTCATTTATTATGACATTCTCAAAAGCCAGATTTATGCCAAAGCAATATATATCTAATTCCTAAAAAGCATATTGAAAAACATATAATTTTTTAGTAGCCTTAAGCTTATTTTGATGAATAGGGGGGATCAAGTGAACCTTATTTCGTTTTTATGGACGATAAATCGTACAAACAAGGCCTCTGTGAAAATAAAGAACCTCTCCCTTCGCAGTGAAGAGGATTTTCTCATAGTCGATAAACCGACAATTGGAGATATTACTAACAGTCTCGAAATAGTATGCACATGATTATCAGAAAATCCCTCCTAACCTCCCTTTGCCAAAGGGAGGATTTACCCCTCTTTGGAAAAGAGGGGGGAGGGGAGATTTTCCGGCCGATTGTGCATCCAATTATGAGACCCTTAATAACAATTTCATAATAGAATGGAACATCATTTCAATTTGTCTGTCATGCCCGAAGTTCTCAATCGGACATCCAGTCTGGGTTTTAAGCCCTCTGGATTCCCGCTCAACACACTGCGGGAATGACGGCGATTGTGTTACCATTTTGAGACATTAATAAAACCCAAATTCAGCGATTCGTTTAAGAGCATCATTGCGAGGAGCGTAACGACGTTGTAAATCTCTATCACACATAAAGGGGTCATTCCCGCAACCCCGCACTTGATGCGGGGGCGTCGGGAAACCTTCTTAACATAAAGAAAGATTCCGGACAAGCCGGAATGACCGTCAAGAAAATCACTTAACTTAGGACAAAATAGCTAAAGAATTAGTTTATGTTTCATAGGTTATCTCTTGAAAAGTAAAGAAAAAGAACCTTCAGTCCCGATCGAGCGGCACGAGACGGTCAGGCAGCAGATCGTAGCGCTCCTCGACGGCCAAAGCCTTCAGGCAAAGGAGATATCAAGCACTCTCGGGGTTTCCGAGAAGGAGGTCTATACCCACCTCGAACACATACAGAAATCGCTCCACAAAGGGAACCATCATCTGGCGGTTACCCACCCTGCATGCAGGAAGTGCGGGTTCGTCTTCAGAAAAAGGGATCGTCTGAAGAAGCCTGGAAAATGCCCTGTCTGCAGGGGGGAATCGATAGAGGAGCCGCTCTTCTCAATCAGGAAGCAATGAAGGGATCTCATAATCTCTTAGCCCTCTGCCTTGAAATTGCCTCTCAGCAAAAAAAATGTTGACATAACTGTTCCCGTTCGATAAAATTTAAAAAATCCTGAAAAGCGATTTCTTATCATCCAGAGCGTCAGATCCGTCGTGCGTTGTCGCTGCTTAGGCAAGGGGACCCCCGGGACTCCTGGTAGCTAATCGTAGCTGGTTGACTATGCTCACGATATGGAGAAGGACGACCACGGAGGGGATCGCCACGCAATCCACAAGGAGGAGCAGCAATGGGTACGATTACATTCGGAAATAAGACGTATCAGGTTGAGACCGAGTACGAGTTCATTTTGGATCCTAGCGAGTGGGACGAAAACTTCGCGCGCGGGATGGCCCCGAAGTGTGGGATAGTCTCTGGACTGAGCGAAGACCACTGGAAGATCATCAACTTCATCCGCGACTTCCAGAAGCAGACCGGGAAGTGCCCGCTGGTCTACGAAACCTGCCGCATGAACCGCCTTCACCTTCAAGAGCTGAAGAAGCTCTTTCCCTCGGGATACCTGCGGGGAGCGTGTCAGCTTGCCGGTGTGACTTACAAGCAGGGATACCTTGAGCAATCCTGGATGGAGGGCCTCGCTGAAGTCGCCACGAGCCCGGCCCCCGGGAAGACCTACGAGATCGACGTTCGCGGGTTTCTAGTGAATCCCTCCCAATGGGACAGGGAGTTCGCGGCACACAGAGCCCGCGAGCTCAAGATAACAAAGCTGACCGATAGGCACTGGCAAGTCATCAATTTCCTCCGCGAGAGGTTCGAGAAGGACAACAAAGTACCTACCGTGTACGAGACTTGCGAGGTTCTCGGTATAGACGTGGAGGAACTCGAGGCGCTATTCCCCGAAGGATACCACCGCGGGGCCGTGAAGGTCTCGGGATTGAGAGTGATATAGACGGACCCGGCCGGCGGCGATGTATCGCCCATGCTTTAGGCCATCATCTCCTTCACTTGGGGAACCAACTGGTTTTCAAAGGCCGGCGGAAGCTCGACCGCCGCAGGCAGGAGCGAGAGGCGGAGGAATTCACTGCCCATTCAGTAATACGCCAGATACTTGAGCATCTCAATCTTTGGGAGAAGGAGCTATCCCTGGACCCTCCAAATCTGGAAGTATCTACTGACAATGGCAAGATAATCTATGAGCCATTTGACGACGCTGGACTCAACCCTTGGACGCCGTCTCTGTATAAGCAATTACCCAATGGCTGACAGGGGAGATTTGTCTTTTTCGATGACTTTAACACGTCCAGAACCTGCCTAAACGACCGATTGTACACATAATCTCTTAGCCTTCTTCCTTGAAATTGCCTCTCATCATACGCGTGCGAATATTCCTTCTTAAACGAAAAGGGTTCACCATCAACTGTACCACTGTACTCCATGGATAAAATTACGCTGTCGACGGTCTCGCCTTCCCGCTCCAATTTGATAACATCCCGAACAGGCTTTGCCTTCAAATCAACCTTTTTACCTAAAGCCGCAAGGTCAATTAACTCTTCTATCATTGCTATTTCCCCAATTTTTTTGGTAACCATTGCCCTTTCTCCTTTTATGAAGTAGTTTATGTGACACGTGATGCAATCATGATGAGAGGTCTTCCTTTTACACAGACGTATAGAGTAATCTGAGTAGCGTGTCAGGGGGAAATGGACCACAACAGCAATTCTCGGCAAGCCGGTTAGATGAACCAATTACAACACAGAACGTCACTTGTTTATGTCACCACAAATTCTGAATTCTGGGGACACCATGCTTAATTTTTTGACTTGGTACACCATAATTCATAGTATAACCGCATGGCAAGAATCGCACGGATTGTAGCAGCCAAGATTCCTCATCATATAACGCAGCACGGTAATCGCAGGCAGAAGACTTTCTCGCAGTCTTTTTGTATAATCTTAGGGAACAAATTCACTTATAAGGGAGGCTTCATATGACAAAGGCTGAAATCATCGAGAAAATGACAAAGGATGCGGACATCTCAAAGGTAGCAGCAGGGAAGACACTCGATTCTTTCATTGACAGCGTTAAGAAGACACTGAAGAAGGGCAATAAGGTTACTCTCGTAGGCTTTGGAACGTTCTCAGTCTCAAAAAGGAAGGCAAGGACAGGCAGGAATCCCAGGACAGGAGAACCCATCAAGATTAAGGCTTCCAAGGCTCCTAAATTTACGGCGGGGAAGGCTTTTAAGGGCGCATTCAAGTAGTCTTACAGACTCCGCAGGCTATTCACAGATAGTATGGAATGGGACTTTACGCCTCATGATGTCATGAGCGGCAATGTAGATTATAGTGTTGCCGAGTTCAGGGAAGACATGCTTGAGGAAATCCAGTTTGATATTGCTGAGCTTCGTGGAGATGATATTACCAAAGGGTTCTATTCCATAATCACCATAACACTCTCCACTTCCCTTGCCTTCGGCAAATCCATTGACAGCTTCTTATCCTCCGCCAAAAAATATTTCCCCAGTAAACAACTCCAGAAATATTTAACTGGAAACAGGAAGCTTCTTGAGGAAATCAAGGAGAACAATAAGGAAAATATCGAGATGTTACGGGCTGTTATTCACCGAAGGATTAGGGATGATGTCGACAAGGGAGTGCCTCCAGACAGCATTTCAAAGACTATCACAGATGAATTGTTGGATTTTAGATAGAGGAACTGTAATAGTTCACCATCACCCTTACCCTGGTTTATTTTTGTCAACAAAAATATTAGTAGTAGGTAGTAGAAAAAAAGGGGGTCTGGGGATGTTAGTAACTCTCCCAAAATGTTAATAACTTCTAACCCATCGAAATCATTACTAATATTGCTTTGCATTTCAAAAAAATTACTAATAGCCATCTGGATAATTTCATCTGACATCTTTATGTGTACCACCTTGCCCAACCCTGGTAATTCGAGGGTCTCAACAGAGCCCTGACCTTGCTTAATCGGAGCTAATGTAAGAACGGAATTTGTATCACAACCTGAAGGCTATTGATGGAGCAGAAGTCCTTGGGGCACCAATGCAGGGATCAGCGCTCCCGTCGCCCGGACAAACCCGAAGCCGGGGGTGGTTCCCGTCGCCCGGACAAACCCGAGGGTATGGTGGTGCGACTCAATCCCAGCGACTGTTTTGTTTCAAATCTTAATCTTCCCGTGTAGATCGGTATTGCGAATTTCAGCAACAATGTATAGATCAGCGCCCCCGTCGCCCAGACCCCGAGGGTGATGATGATCTCTGTCGACGTCGGATGGTATTCATATATCTCCCCAAGGACATCCGGGACAAACCCTGGAACTATAAGCCCCATACCCTTCTCTATATACACTCCAATGATCACGAAGATACATGCCATATTGAGCGTGGTAAAGTTGGTGCGGGTCTTTGGTATCAGGAAGAGAAAAAAGGCGGTGATATTCAGAATCGTTGCGAACCATATCCAGGGAACGAGTGCAATCTTTCCATGAAGGCCGAAGTAAAGGTACTTTATTGGATAGTAGTGTATGGTTGCTGAATAGAACTCCTTGAATACCTCTGCACCGAGGAGGAACAGGTTTATCCCCATGGCATATGCAATCAGCTCAGCGATCTTGAAGATGGCGCTGTCCTCAATGTCGATATCTTCCG
>Ga0315295_10005006_pt1 | contig 11323 bp, 9 predicted proteins | sample YL17G14_0_MG_FD_204453 | JGI IMG/M metagenome (GOLD analysis project Ga0315295, IMG submission 204453) | Sediment microbial communities from Yellowstone Lake, YNP, Wyoming, USA - YL17G14_0 | ecosystem: Environmental > Aquatic > Freshwater > Lake > Sediment | place: USA: Wyoming | collected...
GATTCCGCAAACGCTACCCACGTGGTAGTTTCTGGAGCGGATACGAACACCATGAGTCCACCGGGTTGATTGATCTGGAGAAGTCAATTGCATACTGCCAAAGTCAACAACAACGACATGGGATAACCGTGATTGATGATCGTCAACAAAAACTGCCTGGGTTCGCCGCCGAGTGAGATACGGCAAGACCTTGGGCTTGCCGAGGAACGAAGGCGGAACGGGGTTATAGGGGTGGAACCCCTATTTCATTATTTCAAATTATATCCGTCTTTATTAACATATGCTTAACCTCATAAATATTTTTATAACTTATGTTACAAATGTTATGTAAAATATAGATAATTTTAAAAATACATATAGATTATATTTTTTTGGTGAGAGAGGCGGAAGGGACGTCTATGGTAATTCATATTTTTCCTTATTATCTCCAGGAGTTTACCTCCACATTCCCCTTTCCCTTTCCCCCTGTATAGGTAAAAACAGCACAATATATGGAGGAGTGCGGGCGCCGGGATTTGAACCCGAGTTTTAAGCTTGGCAAGCTTAAGTGATACCAGACTACACTACACCCGCAGATATAGATTGTAGAAATCATGAAACAATCATCCCTTAAAAAGTATTACGCTCATTTCATAATAGTTTTATTATTTTTACAAAAAATATCACTAGAAACTTCCTATATTAATTGTCATTTGATCTTCGCTAAATGATGCTGTATCAGATCGGGTTTCCTGGCTCATGCGTTTTAATGGTTTGCTCAGATGTCGTCGTGCACAAACTGGGACCTCATAGAACCTATTTATGATAGTACGTGGTTTTTCTTGAATAATTGGGGTAAAACTTATTTTTCCGCATTTAATACATTTATACCCCTGTTCTTTACCTTTGGATTTCATGTGTTTGTTACAAGTCGGACAGACTGGGTTTTCTGTTTTTACCCTAAACGTTGTGAGATGTTTAACTTCGAATTTTTCCAAGTTGATTGTAAGAGGATGTTCGCGGACACCTCCGTAAACTTCGACGTCATCACCAACATGTAATCCTCGAACAGTCTTTCGGAATTCTTTTGTTGGTTCATAAGCAGCACAGGATATCGTTCCGGTTTTATCTTTTATAGAGAAGAGAACATGTCCACCTTGAATTGTAAACGGATTCACGACGACCGATCCTTCGGTGATGACTGATTCAAAAGGATGGATTTGCGCGATTTGTTTTTTTTGTAGATGATCGTCGGTCCCCTGGTTCGTTTCAAACAAGAGCCAGCTTTCTACCGGTTCAGATTTCACCTGTGTTGATGCGATAACAAGTTCATTTACGTCATCACCTCGAATTCCGTAAAGAATAGGACAAGGTGAGTTTGGAACAATTCGGTTATGATGATTCCTGGCATCATAATTATCAAAAGTGCTTGGGCAGTTGGTATCCATCTGTTGCACAGATTTTAAGTCAATTTGTCGTTTTGTTCCCCAACGCTGCTTAGGTCGATATGTAATAAGTTCGAAGGTTCTATCAAGCGGTTCCCAAGAGATAGCCGCTGTCGCACCAATTAGTCCTCGACTATTCTTATATCCTTCGAACAACGCCTGTTGATCGTGTAAAAACTTCTTCACTACATCAATCGGAACAATTTTGGTGACAGTTTTTTGATAGAAATTTACATCTGGTTTTTTTAAAAGCAGAACATATCCTGGATTTGTATTCTCATCATCAATACGAGCTTGTGTATCAATTGTTTCTTTTATAATATTGGCGAGGTGTTTTTGTTCGTTTTCGTTAAGATCTTTGGTGAACGTGTGTGAACAAAATACGTCCTGGCTGTCGATTTTCCCGATTTTTCGTTTGGTATTACTGCCATATTTCCCAACACGAAGACAAAGAGCTCCGTTTCCTCGAGTCTTCCAGGGGATATTTGGGTTTAATCGGACGAGACGTGGGTAACCGATAATCTCATATTTCCTTGTGATTTTTTGAATAATGGTTCGTGCTACATATGTAGTACATCCACCCATGATTGAGTCAGTGTCGTCGATGCCTATCCAGATGGTTTTTCACCAAAAACGTTATTAGAGAGGTCGTACTTTAAGTTTCATTACCTATGGATAGAATGGAACTCCTCGCAAATATCAGAGAATTTTTGGGAAGCGCAGGTTTCTCAATCTCAAACTCATATATAATACATCTTCCAGTTTTTGATCTAGTAGCAAGACGAGATGATGCCCTTCTTATAATAAAGGTTCTTTCGAACATTGATGGATTATCAGAAGATGTTGGAAATGAGCTACGCGCACTCGCATATTTGCTTAAGGCAACCCCATTATTAATTGGGGAAAAGAATGGTATGAGTAATCTTGAAGATGACGTAGTGTACTTCAGATTTGGTATTCAGACGATAACCTTATCGACGTTGAAAAATCATTTACTTGAGGAAGTTCCGGTGCGGGCGTATGCAGCCCCTGGTGGATTATACATGAACCTTGATTCGGAAAAAATTCGAATGTTACGCCAAGAAAAAAATATGTCGCTTGGGACATTCGCTCGTCATATACGTGTATCTCGTCGAACAGTTCGGATGTATGAGGATGGAATGAGTGCGCGTGTTGATATCGCTATTCGGATCGAGGACATGTTTGAACAATCAGTCACCACACCGATTGATTTACTCAAGCCACAAATGGTTGAAACCGATTTGTTGCCATCGTACCAAAAAGAACATACGCATATGAAAGAATTCCAACATGAAGTCTTTTCCTTACTTCAAAATATTGGGTACAAGATTATCCCAATGGATCGTTGCCCTTTTGAAGCATTAAGCAAAGAAAAAGAAAAAATTCTTTTGACCTGTGTACAGGATTATAATAAAAAACTTATAGAAAAAGCACATTTCATAAATAGTATTTCAAAGATAATGGGTAGACAAGCAGTAGTATTTACCAATAAAAATGTTACTAAAAAGAATATAGAAGGAACTCCAATTATCATGAAGACGGAACTGAAGAAAATACGTGACCCTGAGGGAGTGTTTACATTAATTCTTGAACGTATTACTGCTGAATAACCAAGAACTGTTTAACACAAACTTTTATAAATAAGATTATTATACCCGAGAACTACGTTACCCTATGGAGTGACTAAATAAACCAGTTAGACGATGATGTATCATGACAGACAGCAAGACTGTTGAAGCGGTTCAGAAAGCAATCGAAGAATCCAAAAAACTTAATAGGAAATTCAAACAATCAGTAGATGTGGTCATAAATCTAAAAAACATTGATATGAACGATGCTAAGAACCGTATCGAAGATGAAGTGATACTCCCGCATGGACGAGGTGTTGAAGCAAAACTCGCTCTCTTTGCAAGCGGTGACCTCGCGCTTAAATCTGCAACTCATGTTGATTTATTAATAAAACCTGAAGAAATCGAAGAACTCGCTAAGGATAAGAAGAAGTTTAAAAAGATCGCAGATGAGTATGATTTTTTTATTGCTGAGGCTCCGTTAATGCCAGTCATTGGTAAAACACTTGGTATCATCCTTGGTCCTCGTGGAAAAATGCCAAAACCAGTACCACCGACCGTCGATATCGTCAATCTCGCAAAGAACCTACGGAAAACAGTTAAAATTCGATCTAAAACAACGAAAACCATTCACGCAACCGTCGGGCAGGAAGAAATGAACATAGAACACATCTCAGATAATATTGATGCAATCTTCAAACGACTTGAAGGAAAACTTGAACGCGGGAAATTAAACATCGGCTCAGTGTATGTGAAGACTAGCATGGGGCCACCGATGAGAATAGTTTAAGGGTGTCAAGATATGGCGCATGTGGCACAATGGAAGCATGGGGAGGTCGCAGAGATTACATCTCTATTAACTCACCATAAAATAATCGGTATTGTTGATATTGGAGGTATTCCAGCTCCACAGCTTCAGCAGATGCGTGGTGGTATCCGAGCCAAAGCACAAATTCGATCTGCGAAAAATACCTTGATTTTAAAGGCGTTGACCCAAGCTGAGACGGACGTGAAAGGTATCAGTGCATTAAAAGATGAGGTGCATGGTCAAGCTGCAATTATTGCTACTGATATTAACCCATTTGCTCTTTTTAGAGAAATTAAAGCTACACGAACAAATGCTCCTGCAAAAGGAGGAGAGATTGCTACGCACGATATCGAGGTTCTTGCTGGAGATACCCCGTTTAAACCAGGTCCAATCGTCGGAGAGCTCCAAAAAGTAGGAATCCCCGCTGCTATATCGGAGGGAAAAGTAATAATCAAGAGCGATAAGGTTCTTGTTGAGACCGGACAGAAGATTCCGAACGATCTTGCGCAAATGCTTTCTCGTCTTGACATTTTCCCTATTGAACTTGGACTAATCTTACACGCTGTCTTCGAGAATGGCAGCATTTACAGACCGGATGTCCTCGATATTGATATAGACCGGTTCATGGGCCAGTTACGAACAGCATCATTTACTGCATTAACCCTTTCAATGGAGGCTGGATGGGTAAACACCCACACAATTCGTCCTCTGTTGACCAAAGCATATCGGAGCGCATACACACTTGCGGTGGAAAAAAATATTTACACAAAAGAAACAACTCCGCTGCTCCTTGCCAAGGCGCACGCCTCGATGCTGTCTGTTTCATCACAGGTTAAACCTGTTAGTAAAGAGGGTGAAAAAACCCCGACAAAGTAGGAGGAACAAACAATGGAATATGTATATGGTGCGATGCTTCTGCATGCCGCAGGTCAACCAATTAATGAAAAAAATGTAGAGAAAGTTCTCACAGCCGCTGGAGTAAAAACTGATGCAACACGAATAAAAGCATTAGTTGCTTCACTCGAAGGCGTTAATATTGACGAGGCAATAAAATCTGCCACCGCCATCCCAGTCGCAGCGCCTGCAGCAGTCGCAGCACCTGCTGAAAAGAAAGAGAAAAAGAAAGAAGAAAAGAAAGAAGAGGTTTCTCAAGACGAAGCAGCAGCAGGACTTAGTGCGCTATTCGACTAAGAACGTAAAGTTTGTCATTACAAAATCTTCTTCTTTTTGTTTTTTTTACTCATTTTTTAGAAGATTGGCCAGTAAAGACATATCAAAATACTCTCACAACTTTCTCAGGAAATAGAAGAATGAATAGTGAGGGACGGGATGCATTGGATAGGCTGATTGTGCCTTTAGTGGAAAGCAGATATCAAAAGCAGCCTCCCTAATGTTTAATGTGTCCCCCAATAACAAATAAATTTGGAAATTAAATACTTTTCTCTTCAATTTTCCCTCCTGTTGATCTATAAATTAACCGGAGGATTATAACTGACCGTTTTATTCAAGGGAAAGTGAATCTTGTGGGTTGTTTATTGGTAGCCACCAACCATTAGACTCGGATCTCCTAGGAGTATGAATTCTTCAATTGTAAAATAATCTGGAAAAACATTATTAATATAAGCATTCTGTGCCCCAGTCAACATTTCACCAGCAGTTACACCCTCTGTGTATGAATCAAAAAAATGAACATTTAGGTATCCTGCACCGCCATATACACCATCTGCATCAACATGGGTATACGCAGTCCTAGTCGCTCCAATCGTCGCAATAGCCCCTCCATTTTCTTTTGTAAGGAAACTCTTAGCGAAACATGGATAGAACACAGATGGATCTTCAGAAAGTTTGAAGATACGCGTCAGCAGATGAACCCCTTCGGGGTAGTAGTGTTCCAGATCAGTGAAGTTGAAGTCAAGTTTAGCTGTTAGACAAGCATCAAAGAAGATAATCGGGAGTTTATTTTCATTCTTCATACCAATCATATAGGGGGTGAAGTACCAGATCATTCCTTGGTCTGTTAGTGCATTTGGTTTATAGGTACCCCATCCGTGTTCGAATCCATGACCTGAGTAGCTAACGAACCCGGTACCTTTATTAATTTCTCGATTGAAGCTCAATTGTTGGAGAGTATTGGTGGATGTCCATAGAAATGTTGTATTGAATCCAGGTAGATTTTGTGCTACCTTCGTGTTTGTGATTTCTCCTTCAAAGACAGATGGTGGGGCTCCCATAGCTGGTGGAAATGTATCTCCACCTGCAAGAACAATTCGTTTAAACCAAATTTGAGTATATGCTTCTTCTTCGTAGGCGATAATTTTGTTCACCATCGTTCTTAGTTCCGTTGTATCACTACAAGGTAATCGGCCGACGTGTACATCAGCGTATAAATCAACACCATCAAAGTCATTACCATTACGGTCTGTTTCACTGAATCGATTGTTACCATTTGCATCCCAGCTACAGAAATTTCCATTGGCGTTGTAAATATCTGCATAATAGAGGTCCGAGAGAAGATTTCCCTCCCACCAAGATGCATGTGTAGATCGGATTGGAAGTTTCTTTATGTCGCCAACTAGAAGTATATACTGTGTGTGCCAGTCTTCAACTGTGTGTTTGATGAAGAATTTAATTTTTTCAGGATTATCTCGACCAGTCGAGGAGCTGTAAATCTCGTCGAGTGTGGTCAATATTGTTGGAACACCATATGCATTCTTATGTTCAATAAGAGGCTGAAGAGACTCAGAAAATTCAGATGGACTTATAACCACCAATGAATACCCGTCCGATGAGACCGGAGCGGATGAAACTGGATCGTAAGTAATTTGAATATCTATATGTGATATATATTCAAGAAGATAAGCATTAGCAAGATACCGAACAGGCGTAATGTGAAAGGAGACAAAGAGGACATGTTCGTTGTTCTTGTTTAGCCCGGCTCCTGTATAGATGGTGTACCAATTGCTCGATGAGGATTCGTCACTTTCGTATATCTTTTCATTGATACGTCCTTCTATTAGAATAATCTGATCGCCAATGTTTTGTTTCGTTGGTACAGGTTTGACCTGTTTATCCACACTCATGGTCTGTATCAATGATGGGGTGACGTCAACTGATAGTATATGGACACCTAATGGGAATTCGAAGGTTTTTGAATAAACCGGCATCATCGGATATCCCTCCTTGGTTGTAACGCTATTTGCCTCATTAACCACAATCTCATAAAAGTCATTGTTTTCTTTAATTGTTGGTGTTGAAAAATCAATACTGAATTCAACAGTGTCCGCCTTTTGAACATTCGTCTGAGCAAACGCAGGTACTATGCTGATAATCATAAACAAAGTAAGTATTGCTGCTACGATTACATTTATGTTAAGTATGGTCTTCATATATATCCCCGTGAAGATAATGAAGTATGTTCCCCTTTATTAATGTTGATACTCCATAGATACTGGGTTTTATGTTATTTAAGGATTTTTATGAATAAAAAAAGTCGTTATCGTACCTATCTAACTACAAAAATTCACCTGTTATTCAAGAGAGAATTTAAATATTAAAACAAACTCTCCATCCCGCTCCCTTTTGTCTTCCCTTAAGAGTGCGGGAATCCCCGCGGGAGCTCAGAGATATGCGAATACCTTCAGGAATGAATCATTAGATATTAAACTATCAATATGTTACACCACCGACAAAACTATGAGCGCCCGGCAGATATAACCGTTTTCCTTTGGAAAAAATAGTAATTAACGGCTTTGCTTTATGTAAGAATTTATAAAGGAGAACGTGTATTGGTAATAAGGGGAAATAGTATGAAAAAAAATACATACAAAAAATTTTTTGTTATGCTGGTAGTTATATTGTTTATAAGTCTGTCGATGGCTCCATCAATTTTAGCGGAGATGAAAACAAAAAATAATGAGATTAGTTATACTACTAAAGATTCTGGGTATAACCTTCTCATTATAACTCCATCAAAATATGCTAAATCATTACAACCTCTTGTTACTCATAAGAATAATGTTGGCATGACTGCAAATCTTGTAACTCTGGACGAGGTATACAAACAAATAGGATCAATGGGTCGCGATAACCCTGAGAAAATAAAATATTACATAAAATATGCAATTGAAACATGGGGAATCAAATATGTTCTTCTCGTAGGAAATTTCAGACAGATGCCGATACGATACGTCAACAACGCGGATATGTTCCCTGGTTACCCTGAGCCATCTTTTATTTCCGAATTATATTATGCAGATATCTATGATAAAAACGGTGATTTCTCAAGCTGGGATACAGACGGAAATGGGGTTTATGGCGAGTGGTCAGGCAGTGAAGCTCAAGATAAAAATATAGATCTTTATCCAGATGTTTATGTCGGTCGGCTCGCATGTATAAACAATTTAGAAGTACAAGTGATGGTAAACAAGATAATAACTTATGAGACTACCGCCTATAATTCGGAATGGTTCAATAGAATGGTTGTCGTTGCAGGAGATACCTATCCACCAGGTTATTATAATTTTTCAACTGCACCTTTTGAAGGTGAAGTAACCACTCAAACTGCACTAGACTATATGTCTAGTTTTGAAGCTATTAAACTCTGGACATCACTTGGCACCCTTACAGGACCCGAAGATGTAATTAACGCAATTGACAATGGCTGTGGCTTTCTGTTTTTCGAAGGGCATGGAAATCCCATGAACTGGGCAACACATCCACCAAATGACGAGGGTAATTGGACCGATGGATTATCAATAGGTGATATGGGTAAACTCAAAAATACAGACATGTATCCCATCTGCGTTGTTGGCGGATGTCATAACAGCGAGTTTGATGTTGCACTCATAAACCTTTTGAAAGATCCAAAAGCACGCTATTACGGGACCTTTGCACCAGAATGTTGGTCATGGAAATTGACACGCATAAAAGGTGGAGGAAGTATAGCGACTATTGGAAATACGGCTCTAGGCATGTCAAAAGAAGACAAGAATTCGATGCAGGGAGCTGGCGACTTTATGGATTATCAATTATTCTACGAATATGGGGTGAATGGAACCAGAATACTCGGTGATGCGTGGGGACATGCAATAACAAACTACCTAAATACATATCCAATAAACTGGTCAACCCCCTCAGCCAAAGATTATGCCATCGATGCAAAGACGGTGCAAGAGTGGGTGCTTTTTGGTGACCCAAGTTTAAAAATAGGTGGATATACCTAAAAATAGAAAAATTTAATCCAAAAAAGACAGTACTATCATCCATCTAATTTTTTTACTTTATACACAAAGCCCTAATTTACAAAAAACTAAAATAATACATAATCTTGTTGTTAGTGTTACCACATCATTAAAGAACGTGTGCGATGCACAACGTTCTTCTTTAAATTGATGTGATATATATGAATGTGGTAATCAAAAATCAACAAAGTAAACAAGATATAACAGATAAAAAACTAAAAACTGTAAAAGCAGTTTAACCTAACAGTTTAAATATTAAAAGCTGTATACTGCCTCACTTCTACCAGATAATATAGGTGAACCATGGGTAAAGGAATAAACGCCGCACGCCAACTTAAAAAAGCACGAAAAAAGCAGTTGTGGAATGATCGATATTACAAAAAACGACTCCTTCATTTAAAAGAAAAATCAGATCCACTTGGAGGGGTTCCTCAAGCAAGAGGTATTGTAATCGAAAAAGTAGGTATAGAGGCGAAACAACCGAATTCAGCAATTAGAAAATGTGTTAAAATTCAGCTAATTAAGAACGGCCGACAGATCACTGCGTTTGCCCCTGGAAACCATGCCATCGGATTCATTGATGAACATGATGAAGTTGTTGTTGAAGGTATTGGTGGCCGAATGGGTCGCAGTTATGGTGATATCCCTGGTGTCCGATTTAAAGTAATCAAAGTAAATGATGTTTCCTTGAATCAACTAGTAAAAGGAAAAGTTGAGAAGCCGATGAGACGATAAATATGAGTGAAAAGAAAGATATACAACCTGCTACAGCGTTTTTCCCGATGTTTGAGAAATACGACATGAGTATTGTGAAAATTGAAGATCAAGGACTTCAACGCTATATCAATTTAGAAAACAAGGATTTTTTCCTTGGTGCCCCCCATGCAAATAAAATGTTCGGAAAGGCAAATCTTTCAGTTATTGAACGTTTGATTAATAATCTCATGAAAACCGAAATGTATACCGGGCAAAAAACTAAAGCCTACAAAGTCGTTCGAACCGCGTTTGAGATAATTGACAAACGTACAAAGATTAACCCTGTTCAGGTTCTTGTTGATGCATTGCAAAATGCGGCACCAAAAGAAGAAACCACCAGGTTGCGCTTCGGCGGTATCATGGTTCCTAAAGCCGTTGATATTTCACCACAACGCCGACTGGATATTGCACTACGGAACATTTGCTCCGCTGCGATGACTGCGAGTCACAAAAATAAGAAGAGAATAGAGGTATGTCTTGCCGATGAACTCTTAAAGGCGAGCAAAAATGATCCTTCATCTTTTGCGGTGGCAAAGAAGAATGAATCTGAACGGGTCGCCAAAGCAGCTCGATAGTACAGCGAAAGACCTAATGGTTTTTGAAGGTGTTTAATGTATGGGGCGAAAAGAAGAAAATATAGAAAAAGCAACAGCTCTAATGAATAAATTAGATCATATCCGAAATATCGGAATTGCTGCACATATTGATCATGGAAAAACCACGTTTTCTGATAACCTGATTGCAGGATGCGGAATGATGAGCGAGGAGCTCGCAGGAAAACAACTGGTGCTTGACTACGATGAACAAGAGCAAGCAAGGGGAATTACGATTAACGCGGCATCAGCATCCATGGTTCACACAGTTGAAGGACAAAATTACCTGGTTAACTTAATTGATACACCCGGGCATGTTGACTTCGGTGGTGATGTCACCCGTGCAATGCGAGCAGTTGATGGTTGTATCATCGTCGTCTGCGCCGTAGAAGGCGCGATGCCACAAACGGAGACGGTGATTCGTCAAGCGATCCGTGAAAAAGTTAAACCCGTATTATTCATCAACAAGGTAGACCGACTCATCAACGAACTTCGAGTCACACCAGATGAGATGCAAAATCGATTCATTAAAATCATTAATAAATTCAATGAACTGCTTGATCGAGTGGTCGGTGAAGACTTCAAAGGAAAATGGAACGTGAAGGTCGAAGACGGCAGTGTCGCGTTTGGTTCCGCGTTTCATAACTGGGCGGTCTCCGTTCCCCGCATGAAAAGGACTAACTTAGGATTCAAAGATGTGTATAACTACTGTAAGAATAATGATCAAAAAACTTTATCAAAAAAAGCACCTATCCATGAAGTTGTTTTAGACATGGTTATTAATCATCTCCCACCACCAAATATTGCACAGAGCTATAGGATTCCACACATCTGGAGAGGAGACCTTACGAGCCCTCTTGGTAAAAACATGGTTGAATGTAACGAGAACGGGCCACTCGCGTTGATGGTTGTA
>Ga0315295_10005011_pt1 | contig 11320 bp, 6 predicted proteins | sample YL17G14_0_MG_FD_204453 | JGI IMG/M metagenome (GOLD analysis project Ga0315295, IMG submission 204453) | Sediment microbial communities from Yellowstone Lake, YNP, Wyoming, USA - YL17G14_0 | ecosystem: Environmental > Aquatic > Freshwater > Lake > Sediment | place: USA: Wyoming | collected...
AAGATATTCCTTAGGCATCTTGCGCGGGTCGTGAGGCGACGTGTAAGCAACGTATAAAAAGAATGGTTTATCCTCTTTGTGACTTCGCAGAAACGCGATGGCCGCGTCACTGAACAGCTCGCTGGAGTGCCTGCCCTTTTCAATGTGCTTGCTTTCTTTCGGATATTTGCCGGCCGGTTCGAAATCAAAGACCGGCACGTTAAACTGGTCTGTCATACCTCCGAAAAATATCTTTGCGCCATCCGAAAAGCATCTTGTGAGAGATTTTGGGTCCTGGTGCCACTTGCCTATGTGAAAGGTTGTGTAGCTGGCTTCTCGCAGTACCTCAGGCAAAGTGACATGGTCTTGCGGGATAACATTGCCCTGACCTTGAAGATGGAACAGTGTGCGACCGGTCAGCAGCATAGCCCGGCTGGGGACACACACCGCCCCGCTCATCGACCCTATAATATACGCATTGGTGAAGGCGGTACCATTTTGCACAAGCGAGTCGAGGGTTGGCGTGATGATTTCTTCGTTACCAAGCGAGCGAATCGTATCGAACCGCTGGTCATCGGCGAAGAAAAAAATGATGTTCGGCTGCCTTGTTTTCGGTGAGGGCATCCGGCTTATACCGGCACAGCCGGATAATAACAGCGGCACTTCTGCGGAGGCCGCCAAAGAACCAACCATCTTCAAAAATTCTCTTCTTGTTTTTCTATCCATATCTTAATGTTCCTGCGACAATCGCTTCACATACACGAAATATGCTCCACGGGATGTGCTTTGGCTGTCGGTGAACCACGTTTGCAAACGGGTCTTGCCAGCTTTCAGAGGAATCTGAAATGTTACTTCACAGGCATCTTCGGGAATCGGTGCGGTCACATCTACATCTGCAATTTTGAGTCTGGCTCTGGTTGCACCGATAGACCGTTCTGGTGGAACGGCAGAATTGATAGGCATATTTGCTTCGAGCGGCCAGCGACGCAGGGAAAACTCGTACTTGCCGTTGCGGGCGACTTCCACCGCCCAGAAACCATTGGCCTCCAGACCCTGGCGGATGGCATTCTGGTCCGAGGGCGCCTGCGGGCCGTGCCAATCATGGCACGCCAGCCGTACCGGATTTTCCTTATCGGAGCCGATGATTATCTCACAATACTCATCGAATCGCTTCGAAATATCCGCCCACCACCGCTCATAAGATTCGCGCAGCTTTTCGACGACCTGGGAATGTCCGTCGGCAATGTTGTTACTCTGGCCGGGGTCGGTCTTTATATCGTAAAGCTCCCTGCCATTAATCAGCCGCCAGCGTTCGGTCATAACGGCGATGTTGCGCCATTTCTCCGGATGGTCAATTCGCTGGGAGTGGACAAATAACGTTCGGTCAGGCCAGTTGTTCCCCTCGCTGGTCAGCAGAGGCACTAAACTAACGCCATCGAGCTTGACGCTTTGCGGCTTTTTCAAACTACATAGCTCCACCAGCGTAGGCAGCAGGTCAATGTGTGCCGTCAATGTTGAAATATCCCTTCCTCCGTTTAGACCGCCCGCAGGCCAATGAATGAATAACGGGACACGGTGGCCGCCCTCATAAACAGCACCTTTTTTACCCCGCATACCGGCGTTGAAATCGCCCCTTGAGCTGCCGTTGTCGGTCATAAACACAAGGATGGTGTTTTCCTCAAGCCCCAGTTGTTTAAGGTGTTGCGTTAGTCTGCCCATACTCTCGTCGATATTGGTTATCATACCGTAGAATCTGGCCAGGTCCTGCGGCAGGCCTTTATCCTGGTATGGCTTACTATATTTCTCTGCGACATTAAAAGGGCTGTGAGGCGCGTTTGTGCATAGATAAGCGAAAAAGGGACGGTCTTTGTTTGCCTCGATGAATTCCATAGCTCTATTGAAGAATACATCGGTGCAGTAGCCGGTATATTTGTGTGGCTTGCCGTTAAGAAAATAAGTATCGTCAAAGTAGTCGTTGCCCCAGTAATCCGGGGTCTGGCCGACGCCGCCTCCGCCGTGGATTAGCACTTCTTCAAAGCCCCTGTCCTGTGGCCGAAACGGGTAGTTATCACCCAGATGCCATTTGCCGAAAATGCCCGTGCGATAGCCGCCGGCAGAGAAAAGCTGGGCCAGTGTCACTTCATCCTTGCGCAAGAGTGAGCGGCCCATCACGGTATGCCATACGCCTGTCCGTGACGAGTATCGCCCTGTCATCAGGGCTGAACGGGTTGGCGAGCAGGTCGGGTCAACATGAAAATTTGTCAGGCGGATACTCTGCGAATAAAATCGGTCGATGTTGGGTGTCTGAATTATGGGATTGCCGTGACAGCCCAGGTCGCCATAGCCCTGGTCGTCAGTTATCACCAGAACAACATTTGGCTGTTTTCTTTTTCCATTTCTTATTTGTCTTATGTTAGCGCAGCCCGGCAATATCGATGTCGTTGCCATCGAAGCTGTTGCAAAACCGACCGTCTTAAGAAATTCTCTCCTTGTCTGGCTTCGCATGATATTCTCTCTTTCAATGCTCACCACACAGGGTGCGATAAGTAATCGGCCTTACCCTGGTTGCGCAGGCCCTATGGAAAATTGCGTAAAATCGCCCGGACTAAACTCTTCTATCAGCGAACCAATGTCATCAAGCGTAACCGCCTTAACGGCGTTTATGTCGTCCTCGATAGTGCGATACTGTTCCAGATATATCCAGTTAGCACCTAAATCAGCAAGCCGGCCCATCGGCAGCTCATTTTTGATAACCAGCGCGCTCAATATCTTATTTTTTGCCTTTTGCAATTCATCTTCGGTTATGCCGTCTCGGGAAAGAGCGCGGAAAATACTACCTACGGTGTCGAGGACTTTCGCCACGTTTTCGTTTCTGCAGCAAATATAGCTGTAAAACGCCCCCGTGCCGTCCATAGCTCCAAACTGCATTGTTGCCGTTTCCGCCAGCGCCTTATCAACCAGCTCCCAGAAAAACCGTGAGCCGACATCATCACCGATAATGGTTGCCAAAAGCGATGCGGCGAATCTCCTCGGGTCTTGAGCGGACACGCCGGCGCTCATCAGAGCTATGTGCTCACAGGCAAGATTTGATTTTTCGATACGCTCTTTCTTTTTACTGCCCCTGCTGTCCTCCAGGTCTCTGGCAACCCCGACTTGGCGGGGCCAGTTACTGCAGTACCTTTGAGCAACCGAGCAAATTTTGTCCCAGTCGAGATTACCCGCGCAGGCCAGGACCATATTATTCGGTGCATAGCGGCTCGTAAAATAGTTGTGCATCTGCTCAGCCGTCAAATTGCTGATACTGTCCTCGCTGCCAAGCACACTGTTGCCGCAGGGATGTCTCTCAAAATGCAAACTCCGGCATCTCTCCATAGCATCGAAGCTCGGCAGGTCCTTATACATCGCAATCTCTTCTTTGATTACGTTTTTCTCCAGCCCGAAATCTTCGTCTCTAAGTGCTGGTTTCATCAGCTCTATCCACAACTCTGTTACCTCTACCAAATATTCCGGAAGAACGGCTGCATAAAAGACAGTATTTTCTTCACTCGTCCCAGCATTGAACTGGGCGCCCGTCCTGTCAAATGCCTCATTGACTTCAAACGCACTTAATTTTTCAGTGCCTTTGAAGAGCATGTGCTCCAGGAAGTGCGACACGCCATTTATCTCGCTGCTCTCATCACGGGAGCCGGTTTTGACGAAAAAACCGACCGCTGCCGATTTAGCAGATTTGTTAACCTCCCCAATAATAATCAAGCCGTTCTCCAGTTTCTTTTTCTTAAATTCCATACTCAACTTTCAAGCTTGTATTCTTCGCTATCAAAGTGCCAGCGTACTATTTTTATATTTATCTCTCTGCGTTCTCTGTGACCTCTGTGGCTAATTTTTAATTTTCACTTCCTTTGGGCCAATCGTTACAACCGTAAAATCTTTGAACTTATTATTCCGCAGAAACGTTAAGACGGAGTCAACCGTGGTCTGCTCTATTCTGTCCTTAATTTCATCCAGCCCTCGGACCCTGCCGAGTATGTAATAATCGCCTCCGATTGCACCTGCCCTGCTGCTGGACGATTCGCTCTGGAGGATCAGCGCACTTTTCAAGCCGACTTTCGCTCGCTGGATTTCTTCTTCCGCAATTGCCTCACTGAGCCGGTCGAACTCCTGTATTATCACATCGAGGGTTTCCTGCCCCTTTTCCGGGGTTGTGCCTGCGTAGCACATTATGCCGGCTGCCTCTTTGAGAGCGTGATATTGTGCTCCGATTGCATAACACAAACCTCGCTTTTCTCTTACCTCCGTGAACAATCTTGCGCTCATACCACCTGATAGAACCGATACCGCTACTCTGGCGTTGTAGTAATCCTGGTCGGTCGGTTTAACTGTTTCGGTCATCAGGCTGATATGCACCTGGGCGCCCTCGTTATCTATATGTAAGCATTTGCTTCCCCCTCGTCCCTCGTCCATCGTCCCTCGTCCATCGTCTCTCGTCTCACGATGCTCAATACTTATAGCAAATAAACCTTCCATCTGTTGACAGATAGAATTGAAATCATACTTGCCTGCAACTGCAAAAATGGTCTGCGAAATATCAAACTTGTTCTTTACAATCTGTCTTATTCTCTCAGATGCCAGGGTTCTTAACTGTGGGATTTCTCCTGCCGTGCTGCGGCCCAATGGAGGCGGATAAAATAGCTCTCGCAGCTTGAGCATAACCTTGTGTCTCGGGTCATCATCCAGAGCTTGCACCCCATCGATTGCCAATTGTCTGGCCAATCCAAACTGGTCCTCATCCAGAGTGGGCTTGAGTACAATATCGCCATACAAATCCAGTGCCTGCGATAAGTTGCTCGCTTCCAGGACCGCCCCGAGGGTTATATGGGAGCTGCCAACCGAGCTTGCACGATGCAGCCCCAGCCCGTCAAGAGCGTCATTAAGCTGCCTGTTGTTTTGAGAGCCGGCGCCTCTGAAGACCCAGTCGGCGATAACATTTGCGGCCCCGCAGCAGCCCTCCGGCAGCAAGGCAGCACCGGCCGGCAGCATAAAACCAAACGCTACCGACTCAACCGCCTCCATCGGCTCGCCGAGAACAACCATCCCATTTTTTAGGATGTGTTTATCGAATCTTTCTGTCATTGTCTGCTCGTTTAAATAGTCGCAAAAAGCACGGCGGACTTGTCCGCCAGACGTGCGGCGGATTCTACCAGTAAGTAGGAAGGGTTTCAACTGTGAAATACGCGATATGTCCAACCCCACACAAACTACGAACTCTGTGTTAGCGAATTCCCAGCGCCTCTACCTGCTTCATCAACCGAAGGTAGATATACATAGTCAGATAAGAAAGCAGGATAGTAAGGGCAATGACAGCAATTGTCACCACCAACTTGGTAACCGCTTTATAGCGTGGGTTGAACCACACAAGCGGCAGAGCAAGCGGCCCTACGCACAGGATGGCAATTACGACAACAGAGGTGCGAAAATACCACTTTGTTTTCGGCCTACCGGATAAATCGAGAAACTCGCCGCAGAAGCGGCATTTTATCGCCTCATCCTGAATTTCCTCAGCACAAAATGGGCACTTCTTCATAATACGCTGATACTCAACGCGGTGCGCAACACATAACATTATACCTACTGTTCTGTTACATATAATCCGATGAATTGTCATTGCGAGGCCCGTTTTGTAGGCCGTGGCAATCTCCGAGCCTGAAGCAGTTGAGATTGCTTCGCTTCGCTCGCAATGACAGTCATCAATTGAACAGTAACAGAGTGCTACGCTACGGCAGAAGTTTCTTCGTCATACTCGCTGAACCGGACGCTTATCTTTTTACTCACCCCCTGTGTCTGCATAGTTATCCCCAGCAGCTCGTTTGCAACGCTCATTGTGCGCTTGGAGTGAGTGATTACGATAAACTGCGAATCCTTCTGGAATTCCCGCAGGAGTATATCAAATCGCTCGTTGTTTGCCTCATCGAGGGCCGCATCAACTTCGTCTAAGAAACAGAACGGCGACGGCTTCGCCTTGAAAACTGAAAACAGTAGCGCCAAAGCCGTCAGCGACTTTTCGCCTCCGCTCAGCAGCGATATACTTCTTGTTTCCTTGCCCGGCGGCCGGGCTATCACCTCTATTCCTGCTTCGAGGACGTCCTCGGCATCTTCAAGGACAACATCTGCCTTGCCGCCGCCAAATAATTTGCGGAAAATTTCCTGGAAGTGGGTGCGGATTTGCTCAAAGGTCTCCGCAAATTTATCCCTGCTCTTCTTATTAAGACGGTTTATCAGCTGCTGCAGTTGGGCTTTGCTGCTATTTAAATCTTCAACCTGACTGCTTAAAAAGTTATGCCGCTTCTCGAGGGTTTCCTGCTCATCTATTGCGTCCAGATTAACGTTGCCGAGTCGTTCGATTTTGGCCCTAAGTTCCGCTATTTCCTCCCTGACCTTGTCCCAGTTAACGTCCTGGCCGCTGTAATTTTTGTAGGCATCAGCCAAATCAATCTGCAATTCTTCCTTCACCCTTTCAACCAGGTCCTGCTGCCTGACCTCTAATTGGCCCAATTCTATCTTAAGCTGATTGATTTGCTGCTCGAGCTGGCCTGCCTCGACACGTTTGAGCCTGATAAGCTGCTCTGTTTGCTTTTGTTCCTCGAGCAGCTTTTCTATTTCTTTACGTAATAGTCCGCAATTTTCCTGGTTCTTTTCCTTTCCGACAAACAATTCTGACACCGCCGCCTCGCAGTTTAGAATATCTCTCTGTGATTCCGTAAGCTGGCCGATGCAGTTCTGCATTTCTGCCTGCGCCGTCTGGGCGGCTGTCTGGTTTTCCTGCATCTGCATCTGGACGCTGCCGATTATTTGCTTCAACGCCTTGACCTGTTCGGTAATCTGCCCCAAAGCCACCTTCAAATCGGTAAGCCGGTTCGTCAGCGATTGATGCTCTTGTTTTTGCTCGGCGTATCTGGTCTCAAGCTCCTGTATGCGGGCCGTCCGTTCGCTATTTACCGACTCCAGCTCCTGCAATTTCTGTTTGGAGTCATATTCTTTTTGCACCGATAGAGCTATTTGTTCCTCTACCGAGTCAATCTCGGTGGTTATCAATGGCTCCTCGTCCTTTAACCGTTTTATATTTTGTTCTATGACAGTAAGCTTTGAGCTTACCTGCATTTTTTCGGTATTGGCTTCATAGACAGCCGTCCGCAGGTCCTTACACAATTTAGCTAAATGCACCTGGGTCTGGGTATTTTTCTCAATCTGCCCTTCGAGCGATGCGATTTCGGATGTGATACCGGCAATAGTCTGGTGCAATTGACGCAGTCGGCTTTTGCGCGATATCAAACCTGTCGCCCCGCCCAAAGGCCCGAGTTTTATTACCCCATCGGCGCCGGCGAATTCGCCCTTCAAGGTAACAAATTTATATCCATCCGGCATTTGGTCAGCGAGCTTTAGTGCTGCATCAAAGGAGTCAACAACTATCGTTTTGCCTAATAATTTCCAGGCAATCGGTGCATATTTGCCTTCGTATTTCACAAATTCGACGAGCCGGCCCATTACGCCAGGAAATTCGGACAAGTCGTTATTGTCCACGAACGGCTCTATCTTTTCGAGGGATATGAAATTTACTCTGCCATCAAGTTTTTCAATTATTTCCGTATTCGACAGCAGGTCAGCGGCTCTGCTGATTACCAGAGCATCGGTCTGACCCTCAAGGGCGGCCTCAACGGCGTTTGCATGTTCGAGGTCGGCACCAATAATATCCGCCAGCATTCCTTCAACGCAATCCAGCTTAATGTTTCCAGCCGACCGGCTCTGCAAAATGTTTTTAACACCGGCTTTAAGTCCCTCTAACCGATTTTCCATCTCTGTCAGTATCGCCATTTCGCCATTCAGGGCGCTGCGTGCCTCTTTGCTGTTGGCCAATCGCCTGCTGTCTGCTGCGAGCAGAGAATCGATTCCGTCTGATTCTTTACGTTTGGACTCCAGATTCTGCTGCAGCTCATCCAGCACCTTTTCGATGTCGTCCAGGCGGGTCTTGTGTTGTGCCTTTTCGGTCAATAGTTTCCCAAGTTCTGCATTAGCGGCTTCTGCCCGGCCGGCGAGACGGTCTTTCTGGTTCGATAGATTATTGCGATAAACCGAGATACTCTGGATTTCATTATGAAGATGAGCTGTTCTTCTGACTATGTCGATAATTCCGGATTTCTCATCTTCCAGGTCCGCTTCGAGCGAGGCACAATCGCTATTTATTTCCTGGACAGTTTTCTGGATTTGCTCAACAGAAAGACTTTTCTCTTCGAGCATCTTCTCGCAGTTCGCCAGTTCGCTTTTGTATTGTGCCAGGTTTGCCGCAAAGAGACTTTCCTGCTCCTGCAGTTTTTCAATTTTCTGGCGGGCCGATTCTTTTCTTTGCTGCAGTTCGGAGATTCTCTCCCGCAAAAATTCAATTCGCTGAAGCTGCTGCTCAATTTTGCTCTCGGCAGACACAAGGGCGTTATTTGCCAGATTCAGTTTATGCTCAGTCTCTATTATCTGCTCGCCCAGTTTGCTTAAAAGAGTTTCCTGGTTTGCGACCTGGACCGACAACTCCTCGAACTGTTGCTGGGTCTGGCCGAGAGCGGATTGCTTTTCATTTACCTGTGCGTGATTTTTTGCGTATTCAACCAGCGAGTAGTTCACCTGCAGTTGTTTGAGCCGCTGGGTGTATTCGAGGTAGCTTCTTGCCTTGCCCGCCTGAAGTTTCACACTTCGCAGCCCTTTAGCGACTTCGCCCAGAATATCCGCAAGCCGGAGCAGGTTTTGTTCCGTCTGTTCCAGCCGCCGAAGGGCTTCTTTTTTGTGCGCTTTATATTTGCTTATGCCCGCTGCTTCTTCAAATATAATCCTTCTATCCGTTTTCGATGCGCTCACCAGCTGCTCAATCTGTCCCTGTTCGAGAATTGAATATGCTCTGGTGCCTATGCCGGTGTCCATAAACAACTCGCGGATGTCCTTGAGCCGGCAGATTTTATTGTTTATTCGATATTCGCTTTCCCCGCTTTTGTAGATTCTCCGCGATATCTGAACCTCGTCGGTATCAATCGGCAACTGCTGTGTCCCTGTCCCATCGAGATTGGATATAAATATGTTTACCTCGGCAGAGCCGAGCGGTCTTCTGCTGTTACTTCCGCCAAATATCACATCGGCCATCTGGTCGCTTCGCAAGCTCTTGACGCTTTGCTCGCCGAGGACCCACTTGACCGCATCGACGATGTTGCTCTTGCCGCAGCCGTTAGGCCCGACAATAGCAGTTATGGAAGAATTGAAAATGAATTCTGTCTTCTCAGCAAAACTTTTGAATCCATCAAGGACGATTTTGTTAAGTCTCATAATATCGCTCTACTTTCAGTAGCTGGTAACGGATAGCCGGCGCAGCCTGTTCTGGCCGATAATTATATTGTTATCGACCGATGATTTGTTATTTCTTGATAGTTGTGCCGATTTTTGGCAGGGGTCCCGCTCGAAAATCTGCTTTTACAGCACCTCTATCGCACATCTGCTTGAGAAGTGCTGTCATTTCGCTATATGAGACGCCCAGACCGCGGCTTGCCTCCTCACCTTTTTCGGCTGGCTCCTCGCAAAGTGTTCGAACTATATCAGAAAGCTCAAAAGAGCTTTTCATACTGGCTGCCACGCTGGGTCGCCTGGGGTGCTTGCGTGTCAGGGTGACATCTTTTTGACCGGCCGTCGCATTGATTATTATATTGCCGTCAGATGACTGCACAAAGGTATTATCGCGACACCGCATCGGCGCGCCAAATATTACAATTCTGGGCTGGCCGCTTCGAGAAACAAAAATGACCTTGTGCTGGGTTTGTGTGATTTGTTCCAGATAAAAGTTACGCCTGATGAACTCCTGGGTTACGGCAATATCCTCCAATTTACGCAGTTGTTCGTACGCAGCCAGGCAAATGTTAAAATCCTCGTCACGCAGTAATTTCCGGGACACCACAGCCGCATCGCCTCGACTTGCACCGGCAGTTATGGCCTCCAACGCCTCAAGCCGGCAGGCGGAACCCTTATTAAACGCTATCTGCCTGAGAACATCCAGGCTGGCGTCACTGCCCAGATTGAGCATACATCTGGCTGCTCGCAGCCGTACCCGCTCGTCCGCTGAATTCAGCAAAACGGCCAGCTTGCTAATGCTTTCGTTGCCTATTGCTTCAAGGGCTATTTCACTTTCGTCCTTGTCCTGGAAGACAGCGAGCCGTCTAATAAATGTTTTTACCCTTTCTTCAGTAAGCTGTGGCGTCTGGGTAAGATATGTTGCCTTGATTAGCGAGACGAATTTTTCTTTTTGTTCTCTATATCTGTCCGGCACTGTTACTTCGATTCGGCCGGGTGAAACCGCTCTGGCTGCGTCGGCGCCAAAAAGCTCATTCAAACGGTTACGAATATCGCTTGTGCTTCTATAGTCCGGCTTGCGAACTACCAGCAATATCCTGAAGTCCTCCAGGACCCTTCCGCCGGCCAGGATATATCCGGTTCTTTTGTCCGTATCGGAGGCGGTGATTTTATCTATAAAGACCGGCCCCGCTGCGTCAGCTATTAGCTTTGTAGCCAGACCAATGCTTCCCACTGTCTTAAGCTCAGCGCTATACAGCCAGCCGCCTTCCAGAGAGGTCGTTCGCGTGCCCTGCAGTGCGGTTATTTTTACATCGAAGGATTGGTTCTTCAAAGGTATTGACGGCATTACTCCCTCTATAAACACTACGGCGGTATTAGGGCTATCAATAAGTTTATCAACATCTATCTTCGGCAATTGAGCCAGGATATACCGCTTAAGATATGTCCTAATCTGCGGCGGACATTCTGATGAGCCGGTTCCGTTAAGACTGCCTACCAGACCATACCCTTCGACCGGGATTGACGGCGGCGTAACTACCTCGACCAACGAACCAATCGTAGCGCCCACATCTGTCGGCGGTGCAGGTTTTTACACCCCGCCTCCAAGTTTGAACTGGCCTCGACAGCCGCAGATAAAACCAGCTACAAGCAGCGTTATTGTTACATAAACTGCTTTTCGGTTAATATTACCCATATAGTTCGACCCCGCTCACTATTATAAACTGTCAAAATACTATGACTTCCAGCCGATTCCGTCAAGCAATAAGGGATTTTTAATCCGTCAGAAGACGGAGGACGGAAGACGGACGAGAGACGAATAGACGAGAGACGATAGACGAGGGACGATAGACGATGGACGATAGATGACAAAAAACAAAAAAAAAAGGAAGAAAAAATATAAAAAGTCAAGAAAACAAGGGGTTTTAAGAGAAATTTTGAAAATTGGGGTGGTTGGTGGTAGTAAAAAGTG
>Ga0315295_10005012_pt1 | contig 11318 bp, 7 predicted proteins | sample YL17G14_0_MG_FD_204453 | JGI IMG/M metagenome (GOLD analysis project Ga0315295, IMG submission 204453) | Sediment microbial communities from Yellowstone Lake, YNP, Wyoming, USA - YL17G14_0 | ecosystem: Environmental > Aquatic > Freshwater > Lake > Sediment | place: USA: Wyoming | collected...
GTTCAATTTGTAAGCGTCATTCAGGACAAGGTTTAGGTATACCTTATTGTCCAGTACAATCTGTTTGAACAATTCCAGGGCAAACTGAGTAAATTCAACAGAGAAGTCAGCAGTGTCCTTCATCCATTTTCGGTCCTCCTCTGTAATCCCCCGAGACACTCCTCCAGGTAAGCCACCTTCAGGGTGTGGAGGCTTACTGGCGATATACCTGATTATCTCACGGCATCTCTTCCGCACTTCAATTACTTTGCCACCGATTTCTAATCCTACTTTATTCACCACACCAAGGATATTCCGTTCTGCCGGGTTGGCATTTGGCCCGAGCACAAAGTCCGGTCCGGCAAGGATAAAGAAATGCAGTAAATGGTCTTCCACCATAAATGCATTGTAATGGAGCCCTCTTATCAGTTTTGCGGTAGGTGTTGGCTCTACCCCGTAGAGGTCGTCTAATGCCTTTACTGACGCCATATTATGAGGCGTTGGACAAACACCGCAGATATTAGGCATGATTCGCGGCAATTCCTCCACAGGCCTACCCAGGCAAAACCTTTCAAAACCTCTGAGTTCAACTACCTGCCAGTAGGCGTCGTCTACATTACCCTTATCATCCAGGAAAATCTCAATTTTCCCATGTCCCTCAAGCCTAGTTATCGGATTTATGGTTATCTTTTCGGTCACATTGCACCTCTTTCCTATCTAATTCCTTAACCTCTTTTTTTCTTTAATATTGAAGTTGGCACCGAGAATCTATACAGGTATCCTGCAAGGTCGGTAATCTGGTCCGCAATTCGGGTAATGTCTGCATCACTCTGTGCATCCAGAACCGATGCTAAAGCTGAAACAAACTTAGCGCCCGAATCGGCCACTCCTTCCACGGGACCAAAGCATCCCCGGCATGGGACGTTGATATTTATGCAGGACTCTCCGCAGCCATCCCTGGTGGCAGGACCCAAGCAAATTATTCCTTGCGCTAGAAAACAGGTATCGGGGATAGCCTCCACCTCATGAATCCTCTTAATTTCCCTTATCGCTAGCCTCTCCGGCTTTGATTTATTTCGCTTGCAGCTATCACATAAAGCCCTCTGAGGTGCCAGAGTTGAGCCTTTGGGTGGAAGCTTATTTTCGAGGACTGCACTCAAGGCATACATTACTGAATAAGGGGGAGGAGGGCAACCGGGTAAATAATAATCGACATAGATTATGTCATTCAATGCATAGACACGGTCATAGAATTCTGGGAGAGTGAGCTCTTTTCCGTTGACACGACTTTTTGTCTGTGGATATACCTTATCCGGATTGACCACTGTTGGGGCATCACGATAAACCCAGTTGAATATGTCTTCTTTCGTGGTGAGGTTGGCTAATCCGGGTGTTCCTCCAAGGCAAGCACAGGCACCAAAGGCAAGAATAATCTGAGATTTTTCCCTTAATAGCTTTGCTACCTCCTCCTGCTCAGAGTTTCTGACATTTCCGCTTACCACACTCAATGCGATTTCGCCATCCTTCATAGCCTTGACGCTGTCGTATTTAAAGTCCAGCGCTACCGGCCACAAAACTAAATCAACCGCTCCGGCTACACTAAGAAGCACTTCATTTATGTCAACAACCGCCTCGTCACAGCCGCCACATGCTCCCAACCAGCAAATTGCAACTTTTGGTTTAGCCATCCTATTTCCTCCCTCCAGCTTCAACCGCTTCTTTTTTGGATGTCTTCCGTACTGCTGCGCTCCTCTTCGGCGGCCCTAATTTTGCCAGATCCTCGCTCATCTCCTTCACTAATTGCTGAATTCTAATACCTTCTGGGTCAACGGATAGCTCTATTCTAATTCTTTCCTTCTCTATACCCATAGACTCCAGAAGCCTACGGAGGAGGTACACCCTCTTTTTTGCCTCGTAATTGCCATCTTGATAATGACAGTCACCTTCAGGGCAGCCAAGTACCAAGATTCCATCCGCCCCTCGTTCAAACGCATCAATCATGTGCGTGGCATCAATTTTTCCTGTGCAAATAATGGGTATCCAATTATCTATTTGCTTGGAAAGGTTAGCTTCGTCTGTTAGATAACCCCAGCCAAATTTGCACGAAAAACACACTAATTTGGGTTTGTATTGGCTCAATATCATCCTCCTTAATAATACTTTACTCCAGGCATCTATGATAAAGCTGCATACACACTGGCTATCTTATCAGCCGTATCGTCGTCAACCATTTTTCTTGCCTGAGCTGGACAAGCCACGACACACATACCGCATGACTTGCATTTGAACATATCCGTTTCGGAAACGATCTTGTCGCCACGATTAACCAACCGAGCGGCATAGTAGTTGCAGGTGTAGACGCAATGGCCACAGCCGCTACACCTGGCTATATCAACTTCCACCGGACTTAAAGATTTCTGAAATCCAATGGATACGCACGCTTTACAAGATAAGCAAGGACCGCAAGTAACACACCTTTTCGCCTCCTCTATCGCCTCTTTCAATGTCAAGCCTTTTTCAAAAAGTTGGAAATGCATTCTGTTTTCAGGTGGTATCCACAGCACCTCAGGTTCAGGCTTGTAGTCTCTCCTAACCGGTATCTCGTATCCCTCATAATCTCTTCTCCGCCCCTCCTTCATATCCACACCCCTCAAATACCTATCAATCGATTCGGCAGCCACAAGCCCCTCAGCCATAGCTTCTATCATAAAGCCCACTCTTCTTACATCTCCTCCAATAAATAGCCAGAGCTTATTTTCACCCTGTAGCGTTAAATGGTCTACATCAAGTCTGCCTCGTTCATTTAAAAGATTTTCTTTTTGCAGCAATGGTCTATCTGGAGCCTGTCCTACTGTGATTACGAGCACATCACCGTCTAAATCTATGCAATCAGTACAATCGAACTTCGGATTGAACCCTTCGTCGTCAAATACACCAACACACGTTGGGCAATCGATTCCCTTGAATTTCCCATTCTGCCCAACAATCTTTCTCACCCCGCGGCTATAGACTATTCTTACGCCCTCTTCCCAGGCTCCTCGGATTTCTTCTTCGTCAGCAGGTATGCCGTCTCTATGGTCTTTGTCCTCGCGTTCAAGAGCTACGACAGTTACCTCTCCACCCTGCCTTCTGGCCGACCTGGCCACATCAAAAGCTACGTTTCCGCCTCCCGTGACTATGACTTTTTTACCCTTGAAATAATTTGATGCGATATTATTGTGGCTGACTTCGTACAGATAGGTGTGACCATACATAACGCCCGACAGGTCCTGCCCATCCACAAATTGCCCCTCGAAGGTTAAGACTCTAGGATATGGCAATCCTGTTGCCAGAAAAACTGCCTTATAGCCCTCATTCTTCAGCCTTTCCAGTGTCAGCTTTCCTGACCCAAGCCGGCTGTTATACCTGACATCTATGCCGGCAATCCTTACCAGATTCTCAACCGTAGTCTGGAGAATATCCTTGGGCAGGCGGTAGTCTGGTACCAGCCATAATGCACCGCCAAGCCGGTCAGAGGCTTCAATTATAGTTACCCGATATCCCCTCTTGCTTAAATCGTAAGCACACATCAGCCCACCGGGCCCACCGCCTATAACAGCCACATTTTCCTTGTTTTTGAGTATCTCTAATTCCTCTCGCTCCTTCAAATGTTCCGTATAGATATCCGACAGGAATCTTTTTAACAGCCTTCTCTTTATGGCTCCACCCTTCTTGCCATAATTACACTCCAGTTCGCAAATACCACAGATGTAACCACAGATGTTGAAGAAAGGGTTCTTGCCGTAGAGATACTCACTAATCTGAATTACACCATTTTTTGCCAAATCTGGGTCATCCGGGAGAAGAGAAATCAACACATTTGTCCGCTGAATATCTTCATTTATCGGGCATTTGATTTGGCACGGCGGCAGACACTGTCTTACCGCTGTCTCCACATGCGTCACCCCGGTAGCTTCAGTTTTCCACATGTTAAACCTCCTTAAGAAGTGCGGAACTCTCCAAAATAATGCATCCAAGAATAGTTACTAAGAACACTCCAGAGTATGTCGAATCGCGTCATCGCTGCAATTCCACTCTTGTGTTGAATTGTGTCCCCTGTTCACACAAAAATCAAGTAATTATACCTATAATTGCTCCGAGAAACAAGCAATTGCAATCAAGCAGCTAGGCCTTTTTTTGTGAATAGTCCGTATATCAATGTGGGCCTAATAGAACAAAGAGTGTAATCTTTTTGATGCTCATATTGCCATGTGATATAATTCATCGGTTTTGCCTATGGCCACACATATTTCTCTCCATCAATTAAGCGATTATCATTTCCAAACAGGGCTAAAATACCTATCACGACTAAGGCTAAAGTCCGATGCTAGTCAGGCTAGCAAACTGTTAAAATATCGTATTAGATAGTTCAAACCACTTACGATTTAGGAGGTTACCTTGAAGCAGGCAGAAAAAGCTAAACCTAAAAAAGCAAAAATCAGCAAAGAACTCAGCAGCAAAACCCTCCAGCAAATCAGAAAGATTGTCGAAGCCACTGATGGCAGAGCCGGGGCTCCAATTAGAGTGCTACAACAAGTGCAGGGGCTTGTCGGCTACTTACCACCCGAAGTTTTGAGAACTGTCTCCAAGGAAATGGGAATTCCCCTGAGTGAACTATACGGCATAACTAGTTTCTATTCCTTTTTTTCGATGGTGCCAAAGGGTAAATATGTACTTCAAGTCTGCTTGGGCACCAGTTGCTACGTCAAAGGAGCCGAAAGAATTATAAAGACATTGAAGAAGGACTTCAGCCTTGAGTCGGGTGGAATCACTTCTGATGGAAAATTCTCGCTTGAGACAGTAAGATGCCTCGGTTGCTGCGGCCTATCTCCGGTTATGGCAATAAGGGAAAATGTTTATAGAAAGGTAAAGCCAAGCCAGATAAAAGACATCATGACTTCGTATAAATAGGAGAATGAGATGAAACCACTTGCATCTGTAAAAGAACTGACACAGCTTAGAGATAAAATCCTCGAGAGGCTAGCCAAACAAGAAAAGAAGATCCAAGTTAAGGTTCATCTTGGCACGTGTGGTATATCCTCGGGAGCCAACAAGGTCCTTCAAGCTTTTGAACAGGGAGTGAAAAGCCATAAATTATCGGATGTCTCGGTACTTAAGGCGGCGTGCATCGGTTTGTGTGACCGAGAGCCGGTAGTTACAGTCGTACATCCCGCAACCGGAAAAACTACTTACTACGACCTTGCTGAGGATAAAGTCCCCAGGATTATTAAGCAACATCTAATTCGCAATAAGGTGGTCGAGGAATGGAAGCTGGACACCAAAGACCCGCTGCTCCAACTACAAGAAATAAGAGTAATGCATAACCAGGACCTCGACCCGATGAATATAGATGAGTACATTGCCCGAGACGGCTACCAGGCATTGGCTAAGGCTCTGACCCAAATGAAGCCAGACGAAGTCATTGCAGAAATCGGGCGGGCTGCTCTGAGAGGGCGTGGTGGGGCAGGCTTCCCCACAGGCACGAAATGGTCATTCGTTCGTAGCGCGCCCGGCGATGAAAAATATGTTGTCTGCAACGGTGATGAGGGCGACCCCGGCGCTTACATGAACCGCGCCGTACTTGAAGGAAATCCGCACTCAATAATTGAAGGGATGGCGATAGGAGCCTATGCCATAGGCAATGTGCGCCAAGGCTACGCCTATGTCCGTGCAGAATACCCACTGGCCATTGAAACACTGAACCATGCCATAAACAAGGCCCGAGAACTCAGCCTTCTGGGAAAAAACATACTCGGTACTGGCTTTGAATTCGACCTGGATATATTCCCAGGCGCCGGCGCCTTTGTTTGCGGCGAGGAAACTGCCCTTTTAATCTCAATCGAAGGGAAACGAGGTAATCCACGCCAGCGACCGCCATTCCCAGCTAACAAAGGTCTTTTCGATAAACCAACTACGCTAAATAATGTGGAAACCTGGTCAAACATTCCTCAAATAATCTGGAAAGGGGCCGATTGGTTCGGAAGTGTCGGTACTGCAAGCAGCAGAGGCACGAAGACACTATGTTTGGTAGGAAAAGTTAATAATACCGGGCTGGTTGAGGTTCCATTGGGCACCAGTCTGGGGAAGATCGTATTTGACATCGGTGGTGGCATGCCGAAGGGAAAACAGTTCAAGGCAGTACAGATAGGTGGGCCTTCGGGTGGAGTCATTCCCATCGAACACCTGAACACTCCCGTCGACTATGAAGCTGTAACCGCTCTGGGCGCAATTATGGGCTCAGGTGGGCTTGTCGTCATGGATGAGGATAGCTGCATGGTCGATGTGGCCAAATTTTTCCTGCAGTTCACCAGGGACGAGTCCTGTGGTAAATGCACTCCATGCCGAGCAGGAATACCAAAGATGCTTGCCTTCCTGACTAAGATAACCGAAGGTAAAGGGACAATGGAAGACCTGAATACACTTTCGGAACTGGCCGAAATGGTGGGCTCAGCATCTATCTGTGGCCTGGGACAAACAGCTCCCAATCCGGTTCTGACCACACTACGCCATTTCAGGGCTGAATACGAAGCCCACATAATAGACAAGAGGTGCCCGGCTGTAGTCTGCCAGGCTCTATTCAGGGCTCCGTGTCAGGGTACCTGCCCTGTGGGACTCGATACGCCTGGTTACATTGCTTTTATCAAGGAGAATAATTTCGAACAGGCTTGCCGTGTCATTATGCAGCGGCTGCCCTTACCCTTAAGCGTAGGGCGAGTATGCCCTCACCCCTGCGAAAGCAAGTGTCGTCGACAGCAGGTAGAGGAGCCAATAGCAATCAGACACCTCCACAGGTTTGCTGCCGATTACGCTTTTGAGCACGGGTTCGAATATAAACCAGATATTAAAGAGCGAAAAAAAGAAAGGATAGCTATAATCGGCGCAGGGCCGGCAGGCTTGTCCGCAGCTTGGGACCTCGCCCACGAAGGGTACCAGATTACAATTTTTGAAGCACTGCCTGTAGCCGGTGGCATGTTGGCCGTTGGTATCCCTGCGTACCGGCTACCAAAAGACCTGCTTAAAAAAGAGATTAGTATTATCCAGAAGCTCGGTGTGGATATAAAATTGAATACAAAGGTAGACAACATCGAATCTCTGTTAAAAGACAATAAATACCAAGCTGTATTCATTGCTACGGGTGCCCACAAGGGAGATAAAATGAAGATTCCAGGCGAAGACCTGACAGGAGTCTTCGATGCTATCCACTTCTTGAAAGAGATAAATCTAGGAATGAAAATTAAAGTGGGGCAGAAAGTAGCTGTTATTGGTGGCGGCAACTCTGCCATTGATGCAGCCCGTGTAGCTCTAAGAGAAGGTGCCAAAGAGGTTCATATTCTCTATCGCAGAGAGAAGAGGGATATGCCAGCACTGCCAGACGAGATAGTGGCGGCTGACGAGGAAGGTATTCAAATCCATTGCCTTACAGCCCCTACCAAGATTCTGGGCAATAATGGCGTAGTCAACGGGCTGGAATGCATCCGCATGGAACTGAAGGAGTTTGATACCAGCGGGAGAAGGACGCCCAACCCAATCAACGGGTCTGAATATACAATGAATTTCGACACGGTTATTGAAGCCACAGGCCAAAGACCGGATACTTCCTTTTTGGGTGGAGACAGTATCGGTGTGGCTAAGGGCGGCACAATAGTGGCCGACCCAAGAACCCTTGCCACCAATCGTGAAGGCGTTTTCGCAGGAGGAGACGCAGTTACGGGCGCAGCAACAGTAATCGAAGCCATTGCCGCCGGACAGAGGGCAGCTTCCTCTATTAGAAGATATCTCCGCGGAGAGAAGCTCTCTCCGTTGGTAGAACGCAACGGCTACCAGCCAATTGCCATCCCTCCCACACCGCCTACCGAGGAGGAACTCAAAGAAAGGCCCAGGGTAGCAATTACAGAGGTAAGCAGTTCTCAAAGAAAAGGTTCTTTTAAAGAGTTAGTCTTACCCTATGGTCCAAAGGAAGCTAAAAGCGAAGGTAGCCGCTGTCTCAGATGTGATCTTGAGGTAGGAGAATAAGCATGAAAGAGATTACTCTAACAATCGATGGTAAGCAGGTCAAGGGGAAAGAGGGCGATACTGTCCTCGAGGTCTGTGAGGCTAACAATATCAATGTGCCAACTCTCTGCCATTCAAAAGGACTGACCGATGTCGGCGCTTGCCGCATGTGCGTCGTCGAGATCGAGAGAGAAAGACGACCTGTTCCAGCGTGTACTTACCCAGCACGAGAAGGTTTAGTGATACAGACCCAAAATGAAAAACTGGAGAAATATCGTCGGCTGGTTCTGGAACTAATGTTCACCGAACGTAACCATCTCTGTGCTCAGTGCGTAGCCACCGGCGACTGCGAATTGCAGCAGCTAGGTTATCGGTATCAAATGGATAGTACGCGCTACCCGTATTCATGGCCTGCCTTGCCGGTTGATTCAGCGCACGAATACCTGGTAATTGACCACAATCGATGTATCCTCTGCGGCCGATGTATAAGAACTTGCGATCAAATTGTAGGCGTTCATACACTCGATTTCGGGTACCGCGGCTGGAAAGATGTGGTAGTCGCTGACCTTAATCAACCTCTTGGAAAATCCTCATGCATATCGTGCGGCGCTTGTTTTCAAGCTTGCCCTACAGGAGCAATTTTCTCCAAGAAAAGCGCCTACAAGGGCAAACGGCCAGAATCGCAGGAGATTACTACTATTTGCCCCACATGTGGCATCGGCTGCGAGATTAAAGCCTTTGTCAAGAATAATATGTTGATAAGAATAGACAGCCCTGACCCTTCCCAACACGATGGTTTACTCTGCTATATGGGGCGCTTTGGTCCCTTAAGTCAGGTGCAAGCTAGAGTAAAGACACCACTGGTACGAAATGCCCGAGGCAAGCTGGAGCCTTGCTCCTTGAGTGAAGCCGTAGATATGGTAGCCAAGAAACTTAGTCAGTTGAAAACACAAAATGGCAGCGGCAGCATAGCTGGAGTAGCTTCAGGCCAGGCTAGCAGCCAGGCACTGAAAGCATTCAAGGAATTAATTACGGGAACTCTAGGCAGTAAGTTTATCGACAGTCTTGACGGGGATGATTACAGGGCGGTTGTTAAAGGCATCAGTAATTTCCAGGATGCGACAGATTTAAACACTGAAGTACCGTTGGAAGAGATTTTTAAGGCTGACTGCGTGCTCCTGGCCGGTGCTAACCCGTTTAAAAGCCATCCTGTAGCCGGGTCTTATATCGTCAGGGCAGTACGACAGAGTAAGGCAAAGCTCATTGTTCTTGACCCAACACAAAATGTCTTGCCGGATTATACGGCACAATGGTTGAAGCCGAAAAAGGGTAAGGAGACTCTAGCTCTGAATAGTCTGGCTAAGGCTATCGTAGACAATGGTTTGGTTGAGAATTCCGCCCAGGTAAAGAAAATTGCTGCTTCACTTAATAATGTCAATGTTAAGCAGGATGCTGTGGCAGCTGGAATCAATTATAATGAGCTCCTGGAAGCCGCTGGGACTCTCGGCAAGTCCCGGCGTACTATTGTCATCTACGGCGAAGGCATTTTGCAACATCGAAATTCGGGGCTTATAACTGCACTCCTCAACCTGGCAGCCATCTCCGGAAACCAGAACGGTGGCAAGCCGGCTATCATATCTCTAAAGTCTAAAGGGAATAGCCGGGGGGCCTGGGATATTGGCATAGCCAACGGTTCTGAGTCTGTCATAAATAACTTAGCTCAAAACGGAATAAAGGCATTGTATCTTCTTTTAGCCGATGACCATGTTGAGGCAAATGAATTGCCGGGGCTTCTTAAAGGAATAGATTTCTTGGTTGTCCAAGCCAGCTATCTATCACCGCTGGCTCAAAAAGCCCATGTAGTTTTACCGTCACCTACATGGACGGAAATAAGTGGAAATTACAGCACGCTGGATGGTATGCCCATATCCGTATCGCGCTTAATCAAGCCGCCAGATGGGGTAAGGGCAGATTGGGAAACAATCAACGAAATCGCTAAGCGCTTTAAGTAATTAATAAGGAGTAAATAATATGGCAAAAGTAAAGGTAGCTTCGGTCTGGCTGGAAGGCTGTGCCGGATGTCATATGTCATTTTTAGACATCGATGCAGCGATAATTGATTTAGCCAACGTGGTTGAATTCACCAGGATTCCTATAACCGATATAAAGGAGTTCCCAGAAGTAGATGTCGGCATCGTAGAGGGCTCAGTGGGTAATACCGAAGAGGAGGAGGTGCTTAAGGAACTAAGGGCCCAATGCAAGATTCTTATGGCCTGGGGGGATTGTGCCTGCTTTGGCGGTGTATGTGCTATGCGCAGTACCTTTGACAAAGAAGATGTGCTCAGGCGTGCCTACATCGAGACTGAGAGCACTTACGAGGGTAAAATACCCCGCCCGCCGGGTGTGCCGGCACTTCTAGACCAGGTAAAGCCGATAAATAATATAGTGAAAGTGGACTGCTACGTTCCTGGCTGCCCACCGGAAGCTAAAGCTATCCTGTATGGCTTAAGTGAACTACTGGCAGGCAGGATACCAGTTTTGCCCAGAGACATGATGCGCTTTGATTAAATCTGAGAGGTGTTGCAATGGTTTCTGAAGTCAAAAAAGCAAATGCTAAAAGAACAATTGAGATAAACCCGGTTAGCCGGATTGAAGGACATGGCAAGGTAACTATCCAGCTGGACGAGGCGGGCAATGTCATCGATGCCAAGTTCAATGTAACGCAGTTCCGAGGCTTCGAGAAATTCTGCGAGGGCAGGGTGCTATGGGAGATGCCGTCTATTACACCGAGAATCTGCGGAATCTGCCCGGTAAGTCATCATCTGGCCGCAGCTAAAGCCGGCGATGCCATTTTAGGAATTGAGCTAACCCGTCCGGCTAAATTACTTCGTGAGTTGATGCACATGGGGCAATATATACAGTCCCATGCTCTCCACTTCTTTCATTTAGCCAGCCCCGACTTGCTATTGGGTCTGGACTCCGACCCGGCCACAAGAAACGTAATCGGGTTAATTGCTGTGAACCCGGAGCTGGCTACTAAAGGTGTAATGCTTCGCAGCTTCGGGCAAACAATCATCCAGAGTCTCGGCGGCAAAAAAGTTCACCCCAACGGCGCTGTGCCCGGTGGCATGAACACGCCGTTGTCAACCACTGACCGTGATCATTTTCTGAATCAGCTAGATTGGGCTATTGCTGATGCCGAAATTGCACTTAATATAATTAAACAGTACTACGACCAACACAACGACTTTGTTTGTACCTGTGCTAGTTTCCCCACTGGTTATCTTGGACTGGTGGATAAAAACAAC